>JACDJC010001015.1_pt1 | contig 27423 bp, 19 predicted proteins | sample 7454191 | NCBI WGS metagenome assembly JACDJC01 (sample SAMN14253291, study PRJNA609438) | sludge metagenome | isolation source: sludge after 25d culture with pyrite and EDTA | collected 2018-12-20 | reverse complement strand
AGGTATGCCCCAGCAGCAGATAGATGATCTGCTGGTGGATGGAAAAACTACATCGAAAGACGGCACTCACGGAGAAAAAGGGAGCGGTTTGGGATTGATTATCTGTAAAGAACTGCTTGAGAGAAATAACAGCCGCCTTGAAATAGAAAGCCGTGAAAGCAAAACAATATTCTCATTTAACCTGCCAAAGGTATGATTCCATTGCCTCCAACCCGCATTGTTCTGGTAGATGACCACGCACTGTATCGCCTCGGTCTGCGCACAACCATTTCCGAAATGGATGCCTCAATAACCATTATTGGCGAATGTGGTTCAAGCAGTGAGTTTACACTCATGCTTCAGCAAAAGAGCATACCCGATCTGGTGATACTCGACATTCGTCTGCCCGACGAAAGCGGCATTTCCATCGCCCGCCGCCTGAAAAATGAATTTCCGCAAATCAAAATTATTATGCTGTCCTCAGAAGTTTCAGAAGAAACGGTGAGCGAACTGCTCGAAATAGATGTGGAGGGCTATTTGAGTAAAATGGCTCAAATGGCTGATGTTGAAAAAGCAATTCGCACCGTAATTTCGGGAAGCAATTACTACGGGCAAAGTGTAGCTAAGATTATGTACAATGTTTTTCTGGCAAAAACAGGCATAATGCCAAGAAAAAAACTATTCGCTTCAAAGAAAGAAACAGCATTAACTGCCCGTGAAATCGAAATCATAAAACACTTGTGTGACGGATACTCTGCTAAAGAAGTGGGGGATAAGCTTAATGTGAGCTACCGTACCATAGAAACACACCGAAATAATATTCTGCGAAAACTCGGATTCAACAACACTGCCGAGTTGATAAAGTATGCCGTTAAACAAGGAATTGTGGAGTGGAGTTAGGGAGTATGTTTTGCGCGTGGTTTTTGGAAATAAAACAGAGACACGGAAGGTGGTGGTGCAGTAAAACTAATCCCCATACAACCGTTGAAAATGGTTCTCCAGATGTTTTCGCATGGCTGACCTAAATTCGTCAGGCGTCCCGTTTTTTAAAACATTTACCAAACCTTGGTGCGAAACATGGGTTTTCTTTTGAATGGGTTCGTTCACCAAGCCACTGTCGTATATGTAATTGAACACCGGCAAAAGAATCTGCTGAAATTTCTTAAGGGTTTCATTTTTGGCTATTTCATACAATTTTCCGTGAAACTTTATTTCATGTTCAATATCAAAAAGCACATCATCCGATTTTTCAGGCTCTTTGTCGATGATTTGTTCCAGCTCAGTAATGTCTTCGGGTGTAACATGCTGAAAGATCAGGTCGGCCATCCCAATTTCTATTACCAGCCTCAGCTCAAAAATATCCTTTAGTGTGGTGTTATCCAGCATGCGCGGAATCATCGATCTGCCCAAAAGAGCTGAAAGGTCAGGACTTTTAATTATGGTGCCCTTGTGTTTCACAGCTTCAATAATATCCAGCGTTTTCAGACGGGTTAACGACTCTCGCACTACCGTACGGCTAACGCCCATGGCTTTGGCCAATTCAATTTCTTTAGGAATAACATCACCCGGTTTATATTCTTTTCTAATAAAAAATTCAATCAGGTTCATTTCAACCTTGTCAACCAGGCTACGGGTGTCAATTGCCGATAAATATTTTGTTGGGCCTTGTGCATTCATATCTATGTTTCAAGTGATTTAAGTAAAAAAAAATATTTTCTCAAATTTCAAATTTTTTATTGCAAATAAAAATTATTTAATATATTTGCGGCGCATTATGTAATACATAATGCAAATAAAGATATTTTTTCATTAAAAAAGTAGTTTATGGAAAATTTTATTCAAAAAATGCTAAAATTATGCGGAGTTGTAGCTTTAATAATGTTCAGCGGACAATTATTTGCTCAAAAAGACATTACTGGGCGTGTTACCGATTCTGCAACCGGCGAACCGTTGCCGGGTGTCTCTATTGTAATTTCCGGAACAATTCAGGGAACAATTACCGACTTTGACGGGAATTTTGAACTTTCAGTACCTGAAGAGAATAACCAGTTGGTGTTTTCAATGATTGGTTATTCAAGAAAAACAGTTACTCTTGATGGTTCAACTACTCTGAATATTTCGCTTCAGGAAAGTATCACTGCCCTCGAAGAGATTGTGGTAACAGGTTATAGTACGCAGGTGCGTTCTCAAATGACCACCTCTGTATCGAAGCTTGACACGAAAGTGTTGGAAAGCGTATCGCGATCAAATGCTGCGACAGCTTTACAGGGAACTATTCCCGGATTGAGGGTGACCCAAACCACCGGTCAGCCGGGTAGCACACCATCACTGCAGCTTCGTGGTGGTACAGGATTTGACGGATCGGGTTCGCCCCTTATTTTGATTGATGGTGTTCCCGGTTCATTCTATGCATTGAACGCCGATGATATTGAATCAATGGAAGTATTGAAAGATGCTGCTTCAACAGCTATTTATGGAGCAAGAGCTGCAAACGGTGTGATTATCGTTACTACAAAGAAAGGTAAACGAGGCAAAACTAACATTAACTTTAGAGCCAAATACACATCAAATAATAAGCCTAGCGATCCAATGAATTATCTAAGAGCAGCTGATTATGTGAAGTTTAACCGTATGGCTGTAGCAAACTCACGTATGGTTGAAAATAACCCTCGTGCATGGACTGCGTTTCTAGAAGGAAACAATGCTGCCGCAACAGGTAATAACACTACCAACTCTATCTATACAACAATGTTCTTAGATGATACGAACAGATATTTATTAGGCTATGACGGATGGCAATCTATGGTTGACCCTGTTACAGGAAAAGAGCTCATCTTTATGGATAATAAAATGAATGATCTCTTTTATCAGAGCAGCAGCACCCAAGATTACAGTTTATCTTTTGATGGTGGTAACGATAAATCGACCTATTACCTTGGTCTGGGATATATGGACGATAAAGGATTAGTTTTTGGTTCTAATTTTAAAAGAATATCGGGAACTGTAAATGCATCATATAATATTACAGACGATTTTAAAATATCATCTAATATTATTTATGCTCACTCTAACCTAAAACAACCCTTTGATAATTTATACAACCTATTCCAACGTACAGCAGGTTTAGCACCAACATCTCGCATCTATAACAACAATCCTGACGGATCGCTATCTGATGAGTATCAGCCTGGCACATATTTAGGTTTTGGGAACCCACTATATTATCGTGATAAGTTTCCAAAGAGCAATTTAGAGCAACGCTTAACAGCCTCTATACAAGGAGACTACACATTCCTAAATAATTTTAGACTTACTCTACGGGGAAGCCATTTTACAATCAACAATTCAAACGAGGCATTTAATAAGGCATATTTATCATCAGGAGTTTTAAATACTAATCGTGTTTCAAGTGCATCACATGCCAGAACACAAAGAAACCAATTAACGGCACTACTTAATTATAATGCTCGTATAGATAAACACAATATTAGTGCATTATTAGGTTCAGAGTATTTTAACGAAAAAGTGTTTAATTTATCTGCTGCAACACGTTACTCTCCTACAGACTTGATTTATACAATGAATGTAGGTTCTGAAGCACAGGGTGTGCCTTCAAGCTCACACACTGAATATGCAATTGCTTCTATGTTCGGTCAGTTAAACTACGATTATGATTATAAATATCTGCTTGGGTTGACCTTCCGTTACGATGGAACGTCGCGACTGGCAAACAACAAATATGATTTCTTCCCCGGTATCTCTACAGGATGGAATATTCATAACGAAAATTTCTTTAAGGTGTCGGAAGTAAGAAATGTAATATCAACGCTAAAACCAAGAGTCAGCTACGGTGTAAATGGCAACATTGATATTCTCTCCAACTTCGGTGTCTTTGGTATCTATGGTTTGACAGGCGTATATGATAGTCAAACAGGTTATGTAAACACTCACCTTCCCATAGTTGATTTGAAGTGGGAGCGTTCTACCACACTTAACTTTGGACTTGACATGGGGTTCTTTGACAATAGAATCAACTTCATGGCTGACTACTTTATACGTGATGTGCAAGACAAACTTGCTAATTTAACGCTACCTCTATGGACAGGTTTCTCCTCTATTCTCACCAACAATGGAACGTTGCAAAACCGCGGATTAGAAATTGAGCTAAATGCTGATATCATCAGTTATAAAGATTTCAGATGGAACTTAGGAACAACCTTTTTCACGGTGAAGAACTACGCAAAAAAACTGCCCTCCAACGGAGTTGAAAAAAACAGACAGGGTGGAACAGAAATATACGACCCTAAAACTGGCGAAACTAAGTATGTAGGCGGATTGCAAGAAGGCGAAAGAGTAGGCACCGACCTAATCACAGCATATGAATTTGACGGAGTTTATCAAACACAAGCTGATCTTGACGAACATGCCGACCGCACTGTTGCGTTTGCATGGAACAAGAAAAAAAGATTCTTGGGCGACACACGCTGGAAAGATCAAAATGGTGATGGTGTCATCGACTATAAAGACCGTATAGTAATAGGCAGAACAACACCATCATTCGTGGGAGGTGTAACTACCAATCTCACTTACAAAAATTTCGACCTTTTTGTAAAGGGTGACTATGCTGTAGGACATTATATTGTAAACGGTCGTCGTGTGAAGGGTATTGCCCAAACGCAAGGAAATCAAAACGGACCACTTGAGATCCGTGATTCATGGACTCCGGAAAATCCAACGTCTAACATTCCACGTTTCGACCTTGTAGACAGACAGAAGAACCATTTAGCCGCAGGATGGGATCAAGGTGACTTGGCCAATGGCAACTCAAGGTATATTGAGAAAGGTGACTTCTTCGCATTAAGAGAGGTCACATTAGGTTACAACCTAAGTGGAGATAAAGTAAATAATGCATTCCAAAATGTACGATTATACTTCACTGCTGCCAACCTTGCCCATTTCACAGGATATTCTGGTGCTTTACCAGAGTCAGGTGGAAATGACTTAGGAAGCTATCCACTACCCAAAGAATTTACATTTGGATTGAACATTACATTTTAAATATTAAAAACAGATAGAAATGAAAAAATTTATTATATCACTATTATCATTAGTACTGCTATTCAGTGCATGTGATTTAGATATACAGCCTCAAAGTGATCTTACTTTCAAAGGATTCTGGGATACGGAGGAAGCTACTAGAGCTGCTCATGTAGGCATTACTGCTAGATACAGGAACTATGCTAATACTTTTTTTATGATGGGAGAAATTCGTTCCGACATCTGGGGAGGCTTAACAGTAGAAGAGCCATACAACATAGAGCTTATCAACAACAACATCTCAACATCCCAGGTATACTTCAGTAACTGGTCCGATTTTTATGGAATGATGCATAACATCAATGATTTTTTGAAAAATGCACCTGACGTAAACTTCAAAAACGAAGATGACAAAAATCATATGCTGGCACAGGTGTATGGTATCAGAGCTCAAATTTATTACACCATGCTAAAAGCCTGGGGTGATGTTCCTATCACTACAGAGCCACTGATTGAAATAAATTTGGAAAAGCTAAAAAAACCTCGCTCACCAAAAGAAGAGGTGATGCAACAGGTAAAGAGCGATATTGCTAAATCACTTGAACTATTTGGCAATGAGAACAGGTTGTGGTTAGGTAAAAACATCTATTGGTCTAAAGCAGCTACTCTTGCTTTAAAAGGAGATGTTTACCTATGGTCAGGAAAAGTATTAGGTGGCGGACAAGCCGACTTTACTGAAGCAAAAAATGCATTGGCTACTATTACTGGATATGAGTTAGTTCCTTACAAAAATCTTTGGGGTGAAGATAACGAGGATAATGATGAGTTTGTTTTCGCATTCGACTATCAACAGGACCAAGCAGGTAACTATTATGCAAACTTTACTGGACGTATTGTAGATTTCAACCCTCTCTTCAATGCCGATGGTGTTTCAGCTAAAGACAAAACTGTTTTAGGTGATGATGTTAGTGTAGTTGCAGGAGGTGCCAATAGATATGGTCCCTCGGAGAAAACACTTCTAATGCTTGACGATAAAAATGATAACAGATACAACACATTTATTCGTCTATTTACCGATGATGAAGGACACTATCCTTATGATCCAAATGACGATGCATACAAAGCATCAGTTTTGAAAAAGTTTCTTGGGTCTATTTACGATGATGGTCAAAGACAAAACTATAACAATGTGCCTCTTTATCGTTATGCAGATGTTCTGTTAATGCTTGCAGAAGCAAAAAACAACCTGAACGAAGACCCATCAGCTGAAATTAACGCTATTAGACAAAGAGCTTACGAAGATAAGTTTGAAGACTACAAATTCGTAAATGGCGACCAAGCTTCAAACAGAAAGGTGATACTTGATGAACGCTTAAAAGAGTTTATCGGTGAAGGAAAAAGATGGTGGGATCTGGTGCGTGCTGGTGAAGGAATTGTTTTTGATGAAGTTGAATCTCTTGATGCATCAGAAGCATACAAGATCTACTATCCAATTTCTCAAGCAATGCTGGCAAATGATGATCAACTTACACAAACAGAAGGTTACTAATATAGAAATGATTAATTTTATTTCACAGATTAGTTTTATCTGAATTGAAGGCTCATCCGGGCCTTCAATTCTCTTATTTTTCACTATTTTTATCGTTCACCAAAGCAGATCAAAATGAACAAATTACTCGTTTTATTTTTTTTGACAATCGTTTTTTTCTCTTGTGGGAAAGAGGGTAAAATGCCTGAATTCAGCCACAGTTCAATTAATCAAAAACAAGTTCCGCTATTCGTAAACCGCGAAAACCCGGATGTGCTGCATGTGAAAATCTCCGTCCCCGACACCGGTAAAACATACCAACTAAACAGTGCAACATTTTATTTCCGGGAAAACAGCACTCCCGGAATATTGGAATCTGCTCAGGTAAAGCACCTGAAAAACGGGGAAGAGCAATTCGAACCAATTGCAGATAATGGTTTGCAGGTGAAGAATAACAAGGCGGAAATTGAACTAACGGCTCAAATAGATCCCGGGAACCATATACTTTCTTTCGGGTTTCAGATTAAAGACGATGCGTTGCTTACTGAAAGCTTTTCTATTCAACATGTGGAGCTGAAGTTTGACGACGGTTCAGTTTTAAACCTCGAACCGGAAACTGAATTTGCTTACCGCCCGGCAAACGTTGTTCGCGCTGCCGGACAGGACAATTGCGACACCTACCGCATTCCGGGAATGATAACCACCGGTAGGGGAACTTTAATTGCAGTTTACGACAACCGCTACAACAACAGCAAAGATTTGCAGGAAGATATCGACGTTGGCATGAGCCGCAGTACCGACGGCGGACAAACATGGGAACCCATGCGGGTAATTATGGACATGGGCGAATGGGGCGGACGCTCGGAGCGGCTGAATGGCATTGGCGACCCGTCGGTGCTCTACGACCACACCACCGGAACCATTTGGGTTGCCGCGTTGTGGATTAGCGGTTTCTCTGAAACAGATATGCTCTGGTGGGCATCTAAACCGGGGTTGAAACCTACCGAAACCGGGCAGTTCATGTTGGTAAAAAGTACCGACGATGGGCTCACCTGGTCGGAGCCTGTTAACATTACCGAACAGATAAAAGATCCGGGCTGGCAGTTGCTTTTCCAGGGACCGGGGCGCGGAATTACTCTCGACGATGGAACGCTGGTTTTTCCGGCGCAGTTTAAGGCTGACATTGGCGAAAAAGCGCTCGACGGCGGGCAGTACACCGCTCATTCCACCATTGTTTACAGCAAAGACGGCGGCGAAACCTGGCATATTGGCACCGGCGCCAAACCCAATACCACCGAAGCACAGGTAGTGCAACTAACCGACGGCAGCCTGATGCTGAACATGCGCGACGACCTCAACCGCCGCGTGAAAGACGAAACCAACGGACGGGCAGTGGCTGTTACATCCGATTTGGGGAAAACCTGGACAATCCATCCCTCTTCCAATTCTGCACTACCCGAACCCAACTGCATGGGCAGCCTCATTGCTGCCGATGTGGAAATCGGCGGGAATAAACAGCAGGTGCTCTTCTTTTCCAATCCCAACGACAAGGAAGCACGCGTGAACATGACCATTAAAGCCAGCCTCGACGGTGGGCACACATGGCCCGAAGCAAACCAGGTTTTGCTGAATGAAACCCAGGGTTTTGGCTACTCCTGCATGACCATGACAGATGAAAACACGGTGGGAATTCTGTACGAAGGCCCAAAAGAGCTTTATTTTCAGAAGGTTCCGGTGGATGAATTATTGGGAAATAAATTGGAATAAATCATCGGGTTTATGGGTGATATGGAAGCTCTTTTGAGACCGTAGATTAAATAAATCAAACTGAAGCTTTTAAATGGTTGAAATCTGAATTAATCGAAAAAATATATACACCATGATACAAAAATTTGAAGGACTGATAGCTGCACCGTTCACCCCTATGGATGAAAAAGGTGCTGTGGCTTACGGACGCATTCCGGCGTATTACGATTTTTTGAAAAAGAATAAGATTGTTGGCGCCTTTATCAACGGCTCCACCGGCGAGGGGGTTTCGCTCACCCAAAACGAGCGGATGAAAACTGCCGAAGAGTGGGTGGCTGCTGCCAAAGCAAATCCGTCAGTAAAAATCATCAACCTGGTGGGCGGTACTTCGTATGTTGAATGTATTGAAAATGCACAACATTCAGCGGAAATTGGTGTGGACGCCATTGCCTTGCTGGCGCCATACTATTTTAAACCGTCAGATGCCGGACAGCTGGCAGAGTTTGTTGCCCGCGTGGCTGAAATGGTTCCGCAAATGCCGGTTTACTTTTATCATATTCCGGTGCTTACAGGTTGTAGTGTGCCCATGTTCGAATTTCTGAAGGAGGCAGCCCCGGCTATTCCCAATCTGACCGGAATAAAATATACGCACGAAGATTTTATGGATTTTCAAACCTGCATCAACTTTGAAAATGGTAAATTCGATATGCTTTGGGGACGTGACGAAAATCTGCTTCCGGCATTGGTACTGGGAACCCGCAGCGGAGTGGGAAGCACATACAACTATGCAGCACCGCTCTATTATAAAATGATTGAGGCGTTTGATGCCGGCGACCTCATTTTGGCACGCCAGCTTCAGCAAAAAGCCATCGACATGATCCGACTGCTGGGGAAATATGGAGGCATTTCCATTGGAAAAGCTTATATGCGCTACGTGGGGCTCGATTGCGGAGAATTCCGCTCGCCCATTAAAAACATGAGCCGCAAGGATTATCAGAGATTTACAGAAGAGGTGAAAGCATTAAATATGGAGGAGTGGTTTTCAAAATAAACGATTGAAAAATGAAATTTTCTCCCGCAGATGGCGCAGATTAACGTAGATTCTTGAATTTCTTTCTGCGCAAATCTGCTAAATCAGCGGGAAATTGTTTTTTTTTGGGATTAGTCTTGTAATCAGTTTATTATGCGCCATTTAAGAAAATTAGCGGTATTCATTTTATTTCTTTTCTTATCGATTTGGAAAGGAGAAGTTGCAGCTGAAACATCCATCAATAAAGTCATTCAGCGAAGTCTGCCGTTGTTTGAAAATGTGGATGAAATTCCCGGCAACGAAGGACTTGCCGGAGTTTTTGCCGGTGTGCACAACAATGTGCTGCTGGTGGCAGGCGGAACTGCTTTCCCCGAAGAAAAACCCTGGGAAGGCGGAACGAAATATTTTTCAGATGTAGTTTTGGTTTATGAACGCACGGCAAATGGTGTTCGGTTGTTGAATGCTTCTACAAAACTTCCGGTTGCGTTAGGCGAGGGCGCCTCGGTGTCGCTGCCGCAGGGTTTGCTTTGCATCGGAGGAGAGTCGCCCGACGGGTTGAGCAGCAGGATTTTTCTGCTGAGCTGGAACGGCACTTCAGTTGAAATTTCTGAATATCCCGCCCTGCCGGTGACAGTAAAAAATCCGGCTGCCACACAGATTGGAAATAGGGTTTATGTTGTTGGCGGAGAGAGTAATAATGGTGCAACTACACAGTTTCTGGTGCTGGATATCACCAATCCTGAAAGTGGCTGGCAAACACTGCCCGCTTTTCCGTTGCCGGTTTCGGGTGCCTCAGCAGTTGCGCAAATGGACGGTGAAGAGGTTAGCCTGTACGTTTTCGGTGGTCGTGCAAAATACTCCGGCGACCACAAAACAACGTTTTATCCGCATGTTTTTCGTTACCGTCTTTCAGAGGGAAAATGGGAACAGAAAAAAGACATGGAATTGCCGCTTGCTGTGGCTGCGGCAGTGCCTGTCGGTGCCTCGCATATTTTGCTGGCTGGTGGAGATTCGGGCGAAACCTTCAATCAGGTAGAGCAGGCGATTCTTGCCATGCAAAACGGAGATGAGAGTGCCCGTCAACTGCGCGATTCACTGTGGATAAACCATCCCGGTTTCAATGCTAAACTGAAAATTTACAACACGGTTACCGATGTGTGGTTCAATGCCGGCGAGTGGGAGGGAACTCCTGTAGCTGTTGCTCCTGCTGTGGTGTGGAATGGAGCAGTTGTCATTCCCGAAGGTGAAATCAGACCGGCAACACGCACCACGCTTTTGCATGAACTACAGTTTTCCGTGACTCCGGTTTTCGGATGGTTGAACTACCTGGTTTTGGGAATCTATTTTATCGGTATGTTGCTTTTGGGATTTTTCTTTATGCGCAGGGAAAACAGCACCGACGATTTTTTCAAAGCCGGAGGCCGCATTCCCTGGTGGGCAGCAGGCATCAGTATTTTTGCCACTACGCTCAGCGCCATCACATTTATTGCCATCCCTGCCAAATCGTACGCTACCGACTGGCGTATGTTTATGTTCAATATGGCAATAATCATGATTGCGCCCATCGTTATTCGTTATTTTTTGCCGTTTTTCCGCCGTTTTAATTTCGATACCGCTTATCAATACCTTGAGGCGCGGTTTAACCGGTCAGTGCGATGGCTGGCTTCTGCCTTGTTTGTGTTTTTTATGGTGAGCCGCATTGCCGTTGTGCTGTTCTTGCCTTCACTTGCCCTGAATGTTGTTACAGGTTTTAATATTTACTGGGCAATTATCATCATGGGTGTGGTAACTATTGTTTATTGTACCAGCGGCGGCATGGAAGCTGTGATTTGGGGTGATGTAATCCAGGGATTTATCCTTTTGGGTGGCGCCATTACCGCTTTGGTGTTTATGCTGTCCGGTGTGGAGGGCGGGTTGGGAGGCTTCTTTGAAATTACCGGTCAACACCGGAAGTTTCATACTTTCGATTTCCGGTTCGATTTTTCGCAGCCGGTATTTTGGGTGGTTCTTATTGGAGGACTTGCCAACACACTGATTACATACACCAGCGACCAGAGTGTGGTGCAGCGCTATATGACCACCAAAGATGAAAAAGCCACCGGACGGAGCATCTGGCTTAACGGATTTCTGGCTATTCCGGTAACCATCATTTTCTTTTTGCTTGGAACAGCTCTTTATGCATATTACACCTCTAATCCGGAACATCTTTCGGTGCTTAATCCCAACATCGATTCGGTGTTTCCGCAATTTATTGTGACGCAAATGCCGGCGGGTGTTGCCGGGATGCTCATTGCAGCCATCTTTGCAGCGGCAATGTCCACATTATCGTCTAATATCAATTCGGTTTCAGCAGTTATCACCACCGATTTTTACAAAGTGCTTGCAGTAAATGCAAATCTTAAAAGGCAGATGGCCGTAGCGCGCTGGTCGGGGATTATTGTGGGGCTTTTGGGGATTGCCATGGCACTAATGCTTGCCACCTGGAACATTGCCTCACTGTGGGATCAGTTCAATACCTTTCTGGGGCTGCTCACTGCCGGTTTGGGTGCTTTGTTTGTGATGGGAATTTTCTTTCCGCGCATTAGCGGTAAGGCTGCACTTACAGGTGTATTGGCAGGAATTGTCATTTTAGTTTTGGTGAAAAATCTCACAACAGTGTCGTTTCTGCTATATGGTTTTGTTGGATTGATGGGCAGTGTGCTGCTGGCGTTGGTTTTCAGCACTGTTTTCCCGAACCGGAAAGAGATTACAGGCTATTTTTGGAAAAGCAGAAAGATGCGTTGACCATCTGGAAACTTCCAGAATCGGCTGAGTATTTTGAGATAACTGTCTTGATGTTGCCATCTTGGAACAGAACCATGGAAACATTTGCCGGAATGACTGGCAACTTTGTTTTTCAATAATTATTTCATAACTTTATCAAATAACTTGTAATTTTTATTGTTGCATTATTAAACTTTTAGATTAATCATTCATAAAAAAGGGGACATGAAATTTCTGAAATCACTATTGATAATCCTACTACTTATTTTAACTTCCTGTAGTGATAATAATACTGGAGAAGAGAACATAATTTTTGATGATTTTGGTGAGCCGTTTTTTGTTGAAGAGACAATTCGGCAGGTGGATAAGATAAATCCGCTCAAAGTACCCAACGGGAATAGAGGTACCAACGAAATGGTTATTTATACGGCACATTACGGCACTTATACTCAAACCAACGAATGGGGAGTAGAGGCAATAATAGAAAATGGTGTTGTGGTTAGTATTGGTGGTAACAACTCTGCAATTCCCGATAGTGGAATGGTTATTTCGGGGCATGGAACTGCTGCTGATTGGATTATGAAAAATATCAGCATAGGTGATAAAATAGAACTGTCGGGCACTACTCTAAAAGTGGTTGTTTCCGAAAACTCCATAGTGCAGAGAGGGCAGTTGCTGATCCAAAATGGCAAAACCCGTATGGAAACTATTAGTCATCCTTCGGTTAGTTCAGGCAAACTGGAAGAAATTGAAAAAGATTTTAAAAATAAACTAAACCTGTTTGTTAAGGCTAAGCAAAAAGCTGATTCCTCAAAAGTTAAACAGCTTGCTGAAGAGACGCTGTTGCTGGGCAAAGACTATTACTATCACACTTTCCCATCGCTTTCTGATCACGAGCGAGCTGCCTGGATTGAGATACACGGTATGAGTAAGGAGAAGTTGGAGGAGGTGTTCAGAGATTTGTCAGACATAGGCTTTAATGCTCTTTGTCCTGAGGTAATCTACCGGGGTTGGACTATTTTCCCTGAAGCTCCTTGTGGAATGAGCCAATATCCTGGATTTGAGGGGCGCGATCCTTTACAGGAGATGATTGATTTAGGGAAGCAGTATGACATTAAAATTATTCCCTGGGTATGGGTTTATTTTGTGGGTGTGGATATGTTCCCCGCACTGATAAATGCCCGGAGTGAATGGCTGGCATTATCTCGCACGGGAAAACATCCTTCTCAGGCAGAGGCAGGATTTCATTATTTTTGCCCCAGCAGACCTGAAGTTTTAGATTTTTGGCTGGAGATATATCAATATATGTTTTCCAAGTACGATTTACATGATCTGCAACTGGATTACATCCGATATCCTGGCGAACCGCCAGGCAATGATTATTGCTATTGCAATGTTTGCCGCGAAAAATTCAGGAGTCAAAACGGAGTAGATCCTTTGGATATTACCCCTAAACAGGCTGAGATGTGGGCTAAATGGGATTTGTTCCGACAAGAAAATGTAAACCGCTTTGTACAAGCGGTGTCTGAAAAATTTTCTCACGTAAATTTGTCGGCTGCGGTTGTGCCTGACCGCGAGACCTCTCTTTTTGCTAAAAAACAGGATTGGGGAAAATGGCTGAGCAACAACTGGCTCAAAACAGCATACATCATGTCCTATACCTCGGATGTGGAGCGCGTAGCCAATGATATCGATTATATGAATGACCAAATGACCAGCCAGACTAAAGGTATTGTTGGCTTGGGCCCTTATTTGGGTCTTAAGCCCGAAGTGTTGCTTCAGGAAATAGATTTGGCACGAAGTAAAAATTTGGATGGATCATGTTTGTTTTTATATAACGCTCTGACTGACGAGCAAAAATATGCACTTAAAAAGGGACCGTACCGCAATTAGCGGTCTAACCCAGTAAAAAATAAAGAATGATGAAAAAGAGTGTTGTGTTGAATCTTGTACTTATGGCATTGTTATTTGCCAGTTTTTCTTGTAAAGATGAAATGGCGGACCCGTTTTTTATCCGACTTGAAACTGAACAGGGCGAAATAATTGAACTTTTACCTGTTACAGCAGATGGATTGTCAAAATCATTTAATGTAAAATCAAACGGTTCATGGAAAATTTCCAAATCTGATAACAATATCTCATGGATTACAATTAATCCGGACACCGGAAATAAAGATGGCTCTTTCAATCTTTTTATAGAAGCCAATCCCAATATTGAAAAGAGAACAGAAAAACTTTCATGCATAATTGATGGAGAAGAACTTGCTGTGTTGCAAATAGAACAGGCAGGTCGTTATCCTGATTTTCATGTAACACCAACTTCTCCCGAAAAAATACCTGGCAAAGGTGGTGAAATTGAATTCACTATTACGTCAGATGTAGAGTGGGATTATGCAATTGTGGAGGCTAATTGGTTGATAGAAAAGTCAAAGAGTTCAAATAGCCTTATCCTGGAAGCTCTGGAAAACGATTCAGAGATAGAACGCCTGGCTATTGTAAAATTCAGTTTGCCTTCATTAGAGGGTATATCTCAGGAGGTGAATATTTCACAGGAAGGGATGATTGTTTGGCCTGTTGCAGATTTATTGGATATTGTGTTTAAGGCAGATGGAACAGCAGAAGATGTGTCAGCACTCAGATACAATATAATCACCATTGATGGACTTGCCATGACCACAGTGTACAGTAACAGATTTGAACGTTACATAGCACGATTTAATCACAGCCCCGGTAGTAGCGTATCTGCCGGATATTACAAAAGGGATTATACTACTGATCAAAACTTTAAAAATGCTCTTTCAGATGGACACACCTTAGAAGCAATGTTTATGTTGGATATAGAGAGTCCACTTCCAAATAATGAGATTAAGATGTTTACATCACATCAAAGTGGTGGTACAGGAATAATGATTGGTAACAACTCGAGAAACAATTCCATTATTTTTCTTCCTCATGTAGGAGGTAATTATATGTGGGCAAACAGTAACATTACCCCCGAACGGGGCAAATACTATCATGTGGTGGGAGTTTGGAACAAAGAAGAAGGAAAAGCACACGTTTATGTAGATGGCGAATTAAAAGGAAGCGTTAATACAAGTGGCAATTTTCAATTTCCAAGTGCGGGTTCTACCTGGTTTGGTGTAGGAGCTGACCCTGCAGGAGCATCATCTGCACATACGGGGTGGAAGGGAGACGTGGTAATAGCCAGAATTTATGATAAACCACTTGCTGGAACAGATGTGGAAAAACTGTGGAATCAGGTAAAAGACTTTGAACCAGTTCCCGGTGATATTGAGTTGTCAGAAGTGTCATTACTTTCAAAAAGGGTACAGGTTAATAGCGATTATACCATACAAGGTGAAGGTTTTCAAACAGGCGACAAGATAAAAATAGCACCTGTGTCAGGCAGTGGTAATGAATATTTGTGTGATGGAACTGTTGCCGGGAATTTATTCACTTTAACAATACCAGAAAATTTCACAACTGGGAAATACAGATTCTTTGTTGTTAGGGGAAGCAAGGAGCTTGATATTGGTTTTGCAACACTTACAGTTGCAGATAAGCCTCTTGGTGAGCCGCAGGTGATTGCTCATCGGGGATACTGGAAAACAAGCGGTTCGGCACAAAACTCTGTTGCTGCACTTGCTAAAGCTCAACAACTGGATATTTATGGTTCTGAGTTTGACGTCTGGATTACAGCAGATGAAGTAGTGGTACTGAACCATGATCCAACAATAAATGGAATTAGAATCGAAAATGCAACGTATAACGATCTTAAAAACATTACATTAAGTAATGGAGAAAAAATTCCAACTTTAGCTGATTATCTTGAACAGGGTAAAAAAGATCCATCCACTAAATTGATCATGGAGATTAAAACTCACAGCAACAAAACTAATAATGATCGGGCTGTAGCTACTTCGGTTCAAATGGTGAAGGATGCCAACATGACCGATCAGGTAGAGTATATCGCATTTAGCATAGATGTATGTAAAAAAGTAGTTGAATTGCAACCAGGTGCTATAGTCGCCTATTTAATGGGAGACCGTTCACCCCAGGAGCTGTTCAATATGGGTATCAAGGGTATTGACTACAACATATCTGCAATCCGTAACCATAAATCATGGATTACCGAGGCACACGATTTAGGTATGACGGTTAATGTGTGGACTGTTAATTCAGAAAGTGACTTACAGGAGGTAATTGATTATGGTGTTGACTATATTACTACTGATGAACCTGTTTTAGCTAAGCAGATGATAGAGAACAATTGAAAATGTGGTAAGCTCCGGTAAATTTATGGTTCAATAACTTTTTTGGTATTAAAAATATTTTGAGAGACTTTTTATTATTTGTTTAATTTTAAAATTAATATTATGAAATGCAGAATTTTTACAACGATTACAATGATTTTTGTACTGACCATAACGGTTGGTGCACAAAGCTTTGAAAGGCAGTGGGACCAATCCAATGCTACAGAAAGCAGACCGGAGTGGTTTACGGGATTCACTAACCGGGGTATTGCTTCAACGCCTGAGTTTGTTTTTGTTGCATCGCGCAGCCCGGATCTCAGTGCCGACAAGAAAACAGTGATGTACATGAATCCCAAAACCGGCGAATTTTTAGGAACACTTAATGTGGACCCAATTGTTTTGGGCACTTTTGCTGTTAACGATGTAGCCACCAGCGACGACGGACAGATCCTTGTCTCTAATCTGGCGCTTTATCACGAACAATGGGTGCCCGAAGGAACCTGGCAGTTTAAGGTGTACAAATGGACAAATGTTAGTGCCGTGCCAGAAGTCTTTATCGACTACGACAACCCGGAGCATCTCCGTTTGGGTGACCTGATTACGGTGAAGGGTGATCTTACCGCCAATGCCGTTATTTATGCAGCTATTCATCAAGCTCCCAAGGCTGTACGTTGGGAAGTAGTAGATGGAGTGTTGAATGAAACTCCTGAGATAATTGAATTACAGGGAATTGTAGAAGAAGGTGCTGCTCTTGGGTTTCCAAAAGTTATACCCACAGGTGTCACTAAAAACGATCCTTTCTACTATAATGCCACTAAAACGGCACTCAAGAAATTCAGCGCTGATGGTGGCACAATTCTGGAGGAGATCGATCCTGCTAATTTCCTTCCATCCAACGGAGTAGAAGGAAGAGATAACAGTATTACACACTTTATGGTTGGAGATCAATCTTACATTGCTGCCCTAAGCATCAAGGGAACCGGTGCCTCAAGTCCTGCTGAAGTAAAAGCGGTGAATGTAACCAATGGACTGAATTTGGCTATGGACCCCTTCTATTCTGCCTCTCTGGGTACTGCAAACAACGAACAACTTAACGGTGATATTTCATCAACCGTTATTGATGGTGAAGTTTGGGTATTCCTGCTCTATTCACAATCAGGTTTTGCAGCATTTAAATATATAGCTCCTCTGCCGGAAGTTGTTGTGCCTGTAACGGAAAGTGGCTGGAGAAGAGGCTCGAATCCTGAGTTGGACAACATCGACGGAAGAATATCACGGCCCGACTGGTTAAGCGAAAACAGCCGTGCAGTAGCCGTGGGCAACGGGCATATATATGTAGTTAACTGCGCGCCGGGAAAAGGACCGGGCGAAATTCTTGTATTGGATGCAGCTGACGGCAGCTACCTCAATAAAAAACTGAACGTAGCGGCAGTTAATGCGGCCAACCCCACCAGCGACTTGCGCATATCCGATGTAGAAGTGGATGATGCCGGACATATTCTGGCATGTAACATGCGCCTGGGCGATGCATTTAATGTTTTTGCATGGGACGATGAAGATAGCGAACCTTATCTGTTGGTTTCTGCCAGCGGAATTCCCTATACCGATGCGGGCGACGAAGGAGTTTGGCAGCAAACTGCTTACTATTTTGACGTAAAAGGCGACATAAAAGGGGATGCAGTAATTGTGGCTGCGCGTTCCAATCTGGCTATTACCTATCGCTGGGTCATTACCGACGGGGTAGTTCAAAACGAAGGTGTACCAACTGTAGTTGTTAATGATGTTCCCGGATCAACCGGTCATTTTGGTCCTTATGCATCCGTTGCTCTCGAATCTGCCGCTCCTGACTCGCCTGTTTGGGGCAGTGGATTATCTATCAACCCCTTCCGTTTGGCAGCAGATGGAACATTTCTGGGTGCTATTCCGGACGAAGTAGCGGTGAGCCCAACCGGATATGGGGATGCAGCAAAAGAGCGTACCCTTGTAACCAAATACTTTGAATGGGGCGAAAAAAAATACCTCTACGTATATAGTTGGCATTGGGCCGACCACTGCCGTCTAATCGATGTGTCGGGCGAGGATCCTTCTGCCTTAACATTAGAAAACCAGCAAGAGATTGGTGATTATTTGGGACAAATTGATCATCCTTTACGTTGGGGCGATGTGGATTACTTTATCGCAGAAGACGGTTCGTTGAATTTGGTTACCCTGGTAAGTAGCAACGGCATACGCTTAGACCGCATCGAAGCAACCGGAACCTTAGCTAAGGAATTGAAGAAAAATGAATTGCGCATATATCCCAACCCAACTAAAGAATTTCTGAATATTAAGCACTCCGGAGGGGTGAGCAAAGTGGAAATCATTAACATGGCAGGTGTTGTGGTGAAAACAATCACTAACCTTGATCAGGAAAGAGTTGATGTAAGCATGCTGAATTCAGGCGTTTACTTCGTGAAGGTAGCTTCTAAGGAAAAAACCATTTCCATAAGTAAATTTATGAAATACTAAATTTATAACAGATTTCAATTTGAAACTCCCGGCAGTTCACTGTCGGGAGTTTTTTAGCTCCAATCAACTTTTCAATATCATTCGGCGCAGAGGGAAAAACAATAAAATATCAATTATTGAATAACATGAAAATAAATTTCGTCCACTCTTCAGCAGCTTAATTAGGGGCGATATAGTTATATGAAAATCTGTGATCGGTAAAATCTAATACTATTCATCAGTTGCGCTTTTGTCAAATCTTTCATTTGGTAAACCAATCAAACCTCTTAAGAACCCATTAATAATTGCAATGGGCAAACATAAAATACCAACGATAAGCATTCCTAATTCATAAAGCAGTGTGCTTCCTTTGTATGGCTTCCCGTGAAGCCTGGAAAGAAATGCACTAAAGGGGATTCCATACATATTTCCTGCAATCATAACTTGACATGCCGAAAGAATAACACGCGCCTCTTTTTTACCATATTCTTCAACAATGGAATCGTAGGTATATTTCTTAGGGAATCCTCTTGAATCGGCAAAATGCTGAGCAAACATTATAGCTTTTGCTTCCTCATGCCTGATGAAATCACCCGCACCGCTTAAAAAACTGCTTATTTCTTCATTGCTCATGCCCTGTTCCAGAGCCATTTGTGTATGCTGATATGAACAGGCTGCGCAACCATTTACTTCGGTTACTGCTAATTGCAAACGTTCTACGAAATGGCTGTCAACTAATTTGCTTTTATTATTTCCAATCAGTTTTAAGATTGCCCTTGGAACAAAAGCAAATGAACGATACAGTTCCCATAAACTGAACTTACGTTTAAATTCATTTCTTTGGATTACTGACTCCGACAGACTTCCTATTTTTGTCATGTGTAACTGTTTTTAGTTGTAATTCGGTGTGCAACCGCGTGAGCGCTAACGTTTTAGAGCTTGCCAAAGTGGCAATTTTAGCACTTGCTTTCAAACGAAGCCGACACTTCAAGTTGAAGACCGAACTCCAAATTTAGTAAATAATTTCAATCAGAGACGTTATTTTGCCGCTCTTGCAAAACTGTTTGTTGTAACGGAGGTTTTTCTGGCTAATGTGCTTAGTTCACTTATATTTGATCTCTTGTAGATTTTGTAAATTTTTGTACCCACTGACTGATTTTTTTAACAAAAAAGCATTAAATTTACAAAGGATTCATTTTAAATATTTTAAAGAAAATGCACACGTTAACATCTTCAAGAAATAACAAACTAATGTGCTGATTTACAGAATAATAATCACAAGATTCTCATAAAAACTTCCGTTTTAGCACTCTATTTTAAACTATTTAAAAAAAACAAAAAATGAAAAGAAAAAATAAAATTACAGCAATGCTTTTAGCTTTTGGAACAATTTTAATGCTTAACTCTTGCGCTTCTATTCCTAAAAAGGCAAAACCTGTAGGAAACTTTGATGTCAAGCGTTATTTAGGTACTTGGTACGAAATCGCTCGTTTTGATTTCCGATTTGAAAAGAATTTAGACAACACCTCAGCACAATACAAATTAGACAAGAATGGGAATGTTATTGTATTAAATAGTGGTTATAATTTCATTAAGGAAGAGTGGAAAAAAGCGGTTGGTCTGGCAAAATTCAGAGGAGACAAAAATTTAGCAGCTCTAAAAGTGAGTTTTTTCGGGCCCTTTTACTCAGGTTACAATGTCGTGGCATTGGACGAGAACTATCAGTATGCTTTAATTGCCGGAAAAAATCTGGATTATTTATGGATTTTATCAAGGACAAAAAGTATTCCTGAAGACATTAAAACAAACTATTTACAAATTGCAAAGGAAATTGGTTATGATACAACAAAATTGATTTGGGTAAATCATGACAAAAGTGACAACCCCTACTTTGAATGAACGATAAAATATCCATATTTTGGTTTCGCAGAGATTTGCGCCTTGAAGATAATATCGGGTTGCATCAAGCACTTTCATCAGGTAATCCTGTATTGCCTGTTTTTATTTTTGACAAAACTATTTTAGGTAAGTTAGATAATAAAAAGGATAGAAGAGTTGATTACATTCATCAGGCTGTTTCAAAAATAAATTTGAAACTGAAAGAGTTAAATACCACACTCAACACATTTTACGGAAATCCAATTGAAATATTTAAACAGCTTTCTGAAAAATACTCGATTCAAAGTGTTTTTTGCAATCGAGATTATGAACCTCAAGCCATTAAAAGAGATACAGTGATATATGAGTTTTTTAAAGAGAAAAATATTCCTTTCAAAGCATTCAAAGACCAAGTAATTTTTGATAAAAATGATGTTTTAAAAAATGATGGAAATCCCTATACAGTTTACACACCTTATTTTAAAAAATGGAAAGTACTCTTAACAGCAGAAAAACATCGTTCTTATAATTCAGATTTCAGTAATTTTTACCAGCAAGATTTCTCTATAATTCACTCATTAAATGAGATTGGTTTTGAAAAAACGAATTTTACTTTTTCAAAACCAATTTTAGATGCTTCAATCATTGATGAATATGATAAATTCAGAAATTATCCTGCAATGCAAAGAACCACACAATTAGGAACTGCCCTCCGATTTGGGACAATAAGTGTTCGCAAATGTGTGGATTTCGCATTAAATCACAACCAAACTTGGTTAAAAGAATTAATTTGGCGAGAGTTTTTCATGCAAATCCTGTATCATTTTCCACAAGTGGTTAATCAATCTTTTAAAGCTAAATACGATTTCATTAAGTGGCGAAACAATGAACAGGAATTTGAGTTATGGTGTAAAGGTGAAACTGGCTATCCCATTGTGGATGCAGGTATGCGTCAGCTCAATGAAACGGGTTATATGCACAACCGGGTCCGGATGATTGCTGCAAGTTTCTTGTGTAAGCATTTGCTCATTGATTGGCGTTGGGGCGAAGCTTATTTTGCTGAAAAATTAAACGATTACGACTTGTCTGCCAACAACGGTAACTGGCAATGGGTAGCAGGTTCGGGTTGCGATGCAGCTCCTTATTTTAGAGTTTTTAATCCAACACTTCAAACTGAGAAGTTTGATAAGAATTTGGAATATATCAGAAAATGGCTTCCTGAATTTGGTACCGAAAACTATCCTAAACAAATTGTAGAACATAATTATGCAAGAGATAGAGCGTTGAAAATATATAAAAGCGCATTAAAAGAAGAATTATGATAACTTATTTTGAGTTTTTTATAAAAATAGGATTTGTCCATGCGGTATTACCATCTTTATCTGTCACTTCGCACCTTACCCACTTTGGCTTCTTTTTGCTCAAATCCCACTCGGCAGTTTGTAAATCCTCTCCGTTTTCAGCCTTAAAAACTATACCATTCCCATCTCCACTTGTCCTAAATGCAATTTTCTTAACCGAGGAACATTCTATTTTTATTTTCATATCGCTGCCCATTTGGTAATTATTTATTACAGGACCTTTAGTAGCATAAAAACAACCATTTTCGAGTGCTTCAAGTATGCTTTCGGAATCTAACTTATCAGCTTTTATCATGGTCCATGCTTTGCCAACCATATTACTCTTATGCACATCATCTGTTGCTAAACCCGACAAAACATGCCCTTTGTTCAATAATTGGTCCCAATGCACGTGTCCGGCACCACTATTGGCACCTTCGCAGACTTCGTTATGCACTTCAACACCTAAGTATCCCGACACTTCTGTCATTTCAACATAAGTGTGTCCTGTCCAATAGGGGTGTGCATAAAATACCTTTGCCCCTTTACTTTTTATATCATCTATCATCTCTTGTGCCGATAAGCTGTTGTTGTATTTATAGGGATGTGGCAATCCTAATCCAAGAAAATGGTGTGTAGGTGCTCCCGAATAGGTGTTTGGATGAAACTCAATGCTGCTCAATGCCAGAAAATTCTTATCTGAAAAGCCGGATAAATCATTTGTTGTTCTGTGATCGGTTATTGCCACTACATCAAATCCTTTATCTCTATATTGGCTTAAACGTGTTGCCACATCCACGTCGCCATCGCTACTTGTAGTATGCACATGCAAAGCAGCTTTATACCACTTCCCCTTTGTTTCAAAAGGATTCGTTAATGTTTTTTTATTTGAAACATTTTCTTTTGTCTCATGGGCAAAAGCATTTGGTATCATTGTAGATACTGCCGATATGCCTGCCAGTTTAAAAAAATTTCGTCTTTTCATTTTATTTTTATTATCTATCCACTTATTCAATATCATCATCTTTTTCGTATCCTTCATAGTAGTAGGATTGTTCTAAGCCTTTAAATATAATTTCCCGATTGTCTATTTCTCCTGTCAAATTAGCTGAAAGTAATGTTCTTATTTCCAGGTCATTTACGGGACTTCTTTCCATTGCTTGTAAATATAGTGTTTTATCAACTAATTGCCAGTTTACAACTTTCTTTAATCTGCTTTTTAAAATCAAATCTAACCATATCCGCATTGTTATACCGTTTCCTTCCATGAAGGGGTGAGCGATATTCATCTCTACATACTTAGCGATAATTTCCTCAAAGGTGCTTTCAGGCATCTGCTCGATTTTCATTAAGACTTCGTTTAGATATAGAGTGTTTGCAAATCTGAAACCTCCTTTCGCTATATTTTTTTTACGTATTTGACCTGCAAAATCGTACAACTTATCAAATAGATAATTGTGTATTTGTTGTAATCCCTTTGTTGTACCAATTTCAATATCATCAATGTCGCCTGTTTCAAATAAGCGATAGGCATTCTCCAAACTTTTCTTGTCTATATTTTTCATATCAATTCAAATATAAAACTTAATTTTTTCAGTTCCTGTTTTTTTAGCAAGGTTATTCTGGGTGAGATGAGCTTTTTTTCACTTTAAACACATATTCTATTTTTTCACTATGACCCATAACGTAATAGTAAACGGAAGCCAATATTCTTGAGGCATTTAATCTGTTAATTATCTTATTATGACAAATTTAGAAAAAGATTTGAACAGTTACATGTGTATGTGCAGCTAAAACCGGGCGGTTTTCGGCTAAACGGGAAAGTATGCCCGGTTGGCTATTTCGGTTCGATTTGTGCCATTCACGGTGTGCCTTTAAGTCACGCCGTGAATAAGCCGGGAAAATAGGGGCCCGCATTAAATCCCCTTATGCTTCCCCGCTGTGCTGCAAGGGTTTAAATATTGGCGGTTTGTTATTTTTTTATAAAGTTAGTTTTAAATAATTCATAACGATTTGATTTATATTAGATTCAAAGTCATCATATATACTGCAAGAGCTGTAACTGCTGTATAAATTAAACCACCAAAAATAACATAACCCAATGTCTTGTGGAATTTAGATAGTTTTCCAGGAAGACTCTTTTGGAATTTTATATTGGAAATTATAATCAGAATTGTCCATAGTAAATAACTTAGAATTGCTATAATAATATGAGAGAATAATGTAATCTTAAAGAAATTAGTATTATAAAAATTACTTGCAGAAGCTAAGCTACCAGACCCGCCTTCTGAACGAATTAATCCCTCTAAAGCTAGGACTCCAGCAACACAGACTATAAAAATAATATTTTGGATTTTCCGATGGGTTTTGTAATTTTTTTTCTTTGCTATTTTCACTCCATAATAAACTCCAAAAGGAGAAAATAACGTGAGCAGTAAAACTGCTGTCATAATGATAATTGTTACATTCATTTTTCGTTCTTTAATTGAATTTTTGTTTAGTATTTAAAATATTTTGATTCATACGAATCATTGGTTTGGGGTTTTGTTTTGTAGTAACCGCAATAATGGGCAGCAGTATATTTTCGGGCGGCGTAAAGGAACTCAAAATTTCCCAGCCGTTAAAAACTTGGTAAAAAGCTGAAAACTAATTGTTTGAAAAATCCCGCCGCTTGAAGTATGACTGCATGTTACCGCCTGGCAATATTTTTCAATTCATAATTTGTACTTCGTCCTCCACTTGGTTCTTTTTGTAATATATCTTTATTTATCAAGTCTTGAATGTCTCTTAATGCTGTATCTTGTGAGCACTTATTAATTTTCGCCCATTTAGAGGTAGTTAATTTACTGTCAAATCCGTCAAGAAGTTTATACAGCATTTTTTGTTGTCTCTCATTAAAAATGGTAGTAGAATGTAATTTCCAAAACTCTGCTTTATATAATATTTTCGTCAAAGTCCCTTCTGTTGAGTGAATTGCATTTATTAAACATTGCAAAAACCATAATATCCATTCTGCAATATCTGAACTTCCTTTTTGTGTTTTTTCAAGATTTTTATAGTACTGTTTTCTCTCAATTCTGATTTGTGCTGACATACTGTAAAATCGTCTAATACTCTTGTCAGAACGTGCTAACATCATATCTGTAATTGCTCTGGCTATACGTCCATTTCCGTCGTCAAAAGGATGTATAGTTACGAACCATAAGTGAGCGATTGCAGCCTTTAATACTAAATCTATATCATTGTCGTTTTCGAACCATTGTAGGAACTTATTCATTTCAAGTTCTATCCTGTCGGAATTCGGTGCTTGATAATGAACTTTCTCTTTACCCATAGGACCAGAAACTACTTGCATAGGTCCAGTTGTATCTTTTCTCCAATCGCCAACTGTTATTTTATAAAGATTGCTCCAACCTGTTGGGAACAAAGCTGCGTGCCAACCAAACAGTCTATCTTTCGTTAAAGGCAAATCGTAACGTTGAGTTGCGTCAAGCATCATATCAACTATACCCTCAACATGACGTTCTGATTCTACAGCTCCTGCAATGTCAATTCCAAGTCGTCTTGCAATTGATGAGCGAACTTGTTCTTTTTCTAAAAACTCACCTTCAATTTCTGAAGATTTCAGCACGTCTAAAGTTAATGTGTCTAACACGGCTTCGTCTTGTAATTCAAAACTTAAGGACTCCATTTTGCCAAGAAGCTTTCCTTGTAAATTTCTTGCTTCACCAAGCTTTAGCATCACTTGTTTATTATCCCAAATGAAGTTAGTCCAATTTTCCTTTTCGTGTATATAAACTTTCATTCTCCGCAATTTTTGCGATAAATATAAGACTTATTCTCCGCATCACATCTTATCTCCGCAAATTATGCTCAGATTATTAGCATTAATCTCCGCATCCGTTATTTTGTTTGCTTGGGATATGTTGTTGTTGCCGATTTCGAAGCACTGTCCTGTCAAGATATACGGTAGTTTATTAGATGCAGAAGCGCTGAAATACCCACTATCTCGGCAATAAAATATACCGCCTGTTGAACTTAACCTCACTGGCGTTCGGTGGTTTTTTGGGCCACCGAAAGCCAGTACTATTGAGTCACGCCGAGAATAAGCGTAAATTTTGATGATAACTACCCATGAAAAAAGGCAGCAGGAAAATCATCCTACTGCCTTTTTTCAGGGCTCAACTGTGCCTTAATTCCTGAAATGTTATGGGCTGGGCTTTATTTCAATTTATTATGTCTTTCGTAATTTTTGTTTGCTATTTTCTTGGGTCAAAGTTGTCCCAGTATTCCCTTGGGGGAAGTATTCTTGTGTATTCAAATTCTGTTATTTGAAAGTCAAGAATGTTTCCTGTGATTAAATAGTCTGCTGAACTTACCGATGCTAATTCTAAAAATTTGTTATCACTTGCATCTGTTAAAACTTCAACTCTTTGGTCTGTTTTATAAAGTGTTGATATTTCACGAAGTTTACTCAATACAATATCTGCATTAGTCTTAAAGTTGGCATATTTGGTGAATTTTTCTCTATTTATTACTGCCACATATTCTGAAAATATTTCGTCAGACAGACAGGTTTTTACCTTTTGAGGCAAAACCAATTCATATAAAATTTTTGTCGGGATCGAATTTGAAATTAAAGCCGAAATAATAATGTTTGTGACAAGAATCAGTTTTTGCATCTCTTACAGCCTTTATTTCAGCGTTTATTTCATCCATTGTCATTTCTGAAAGTCCTTCTTGTTTTGCAATTTCATTGCACTCCAAAAGTGCTTTTCGTGCATATTCTCTACTTATCAAATCCACTAAGTCGGTAAATTTGATTTCCCTACCTTCCAGGTTATACTTTTGAAAGTCGCTATTACTTATTTTTATCTGTATTGTTTGCATATCTTTCTATTTATAATTCTGTTTCTTCAAAATTACGATTTTTTTTAAACAGTCAGTTCTTTTTTTGCAGGCAAAAGTCTTTTAGCCTTGTCCATAACGTTCGGTGGTTTTTCATGCCACCGAAAGCCAGTATATTTGAGGCATTTAATCTATTAATTATCTTATTATGACAAATTTAGAAAAAGATTTGAACAGTTACATGTGCATGGACAACCGAAACCGAGCGGTTTTCGGCTAAACGGGGAAAGTATGCCCGGTTGGCTATTTCGGTTCGATTTGTGCCATTCACGGTGTGCCTTCAAGTCACGCTGTGAATAAGCGTGAATTTTGATGATAACCACCCCTGAAAAAAGGCAGCAGGAAAATCAACCTACTGTCTTTTTTCAGGGCTCAACTGTGCCTTAATTCCTAAATTGGGCGTTCGTGCTTATTCATTTATTAGTCTGTCAAAGTATGTTAAAGCATTAATTCTATAAGAGTTGTTTTTTTCTT
>JACDJC010001013.1_pt1 | contig 27470 bp, 21 predicted proteins | sample 7454191 | NCBI WGS metagenome assembly JACDJC01 (sample SAMN14253291, study PRJNA609438) | sludge metagenome | isolation source: sludge after 25d culture with pyrite and EDTA | collected 2018-12-20 | reverse complement strand
TTGCTCACGTATTAGACCAGTCACTGCAAAGAAAAGTGTGCAACTCAAAGGGCAGGCTGTTCGCCTGCCCCTTGAGAGTACAGTATGTTACATGTCTACCTGGTCCCGATCTCCTCTTCGGTGGCTTATTCTAATTCCGGAGCATCGAGGGCAATCTCCTCCTGCGGGATCGCATCAGGTACTGAACCAGAATAGTAAACCTTCACGTAATCTACGAGCAGGGGGGATAGATCCGGATCCCCTTCATACATCGCCAAACCCACGGCACCATATGTTCGGGGAGAAGAATCTATAAGAGACATTATAAAGATTCCGTTCACCCAGATGTAAATCCTTCCATCGTGCAGCCAGAATTTGAAGGTATTCCAATCCAGGGGTTCATCATAAGCAGTTATCCCGGAGGTCAGTAACGCACTTACTCCGTTAGTATATTTATAGATCGTCCAATGACCATTGTTGAAGTAATAGAAATTGTAGCCATCATCCCAACGATTTGAACCCCAAAAAGGGATGGGGTATCCAAAGAAATAGATTTGACTGAAGGTCCCAATCTCCACCTTGCGTTTCATCCGCACCTCGATCACCATGTTTTCGACAAAGTACTCCTTGTTCCAGGCGTTGACATAAGTGTACGGAATTCCATTCGTCTTGTATTGGCCTGCCGGGGTGCGTTTCCAGGTTCCGTTGAGCACCTCCCACCCCCTGGTGTTCAAATCGAACGTGCTGGTGAACCCCTTTGAGAGAAGATTGAAAAAGCCATAGTTCACATTATGCACCCACGAACCATTGATCTTTGCCGATACCCGCCATCCGTAAAACCCGCCGCTTGTTTCATCATATTTCAATGTCTTTAATTTGGTCGGCGGCTTAAGCCAGCAATACCCGGTGCCGCAATTTTCTGTCCCTCCTACAAACGTGTACAAAAGCGTTGAGGTCGTCCGCGCATCATACATATAGATCTTGTAAGCAGTCGCGAGATCGTTACGTGCAAAGTACAATTTCGGTACCCGATTAAATGTAATAATGCTATTTATCGGATACAAAGGGTACGGAGCGGTGATATCCGCCAGCACCAGGTCTTCCGGAGGAACATAATCATTTGCCACCACAGTGGAATTGCTCAGGTCCGGCTCTTCACCGTTCAAGCCTTGCGGCAAGGGTGTGTCCGCCCGTGCAGGGGTGAAGGTAACAAAAACCAGCATCGCCGCCACAAAAATCGTAAGCCAAAACTTTGTGCCTCTCATCATATCCTCCTCCAGGTCATAAACCTGCCGCTAATTCCCAACGCAAACAAGCGCCGGGTTGATCCGGTTTTGCTTTGGTGGCTGTTCCCCGCCCCAATCCCCCGCGACTGCGATGGTAATCAGGGGCAGGCAGTACACCTGCCCCATTGCTGCTGTCTGAACTTCAACGCATTGAATCTACGATCTCAACCGGTTACTTGCCCAGCTCCATCGACGGGTCGTGCACCATCGCGGCGGACAGGTCAGGCACCACGGCTTTTGCCCAATCCACAAAAAATTTATCACCTACGACGCCGTAAGAGTACATGTCAAACCCAAGGTAAAAGCCTTCGGGGAATTCTGTAAGCGTGATATACCCCAGGTAGACCCCGTTCAGCCAGAAATCGAGGTAAGGATAGATGCCCACTACCCTGACTTCGTTCCACCCGTATGGATTTACCGGCACGTCTTCATCGATGTAAACAAGAGATTCATAAACCCCGTCCTCGTATTTCCAAACCTTAAAATGCTGGTTATTTGTGTAACCGATGTAGTAACCATCATCCCAGTACTGCAATGTGTGTGACGGAGAGGGATGCCCCCATACCACCACAGCATTGGTTGCCGGGTCGCTAATTTTCCGTTTCATGCGGACGGTGTAATCAAAATTGGGGAAGTAATACTTATAGTACATGCTGTTGAAACGATCTGCGTCCCCTAAAGTCCAAAGCCAACCTTTAGCGTCGCTCCAATACCAGTATCCTTCCCATTGAATCCAATTCTTAAAATTCAGATCAAATGTTGAATTGAAGCGTTTCGCCAGAACATAAAAACGCTTCCACGGAGAATAAACACTCCACATAGTGCCTACTCTATAAGCCACATGCCATTCATAATCACCCGCGTCCGCCGCACCGGCAAATTCGAGCGCGGTATCAGGCTGCAGCGAGCAGACATAAGCTGTGCAAACGCCCTTACCCGTGAAGGTATAAAGTACAGTAGCGCTGCCAAACTCTCTCACCTGCACACGATAAGCGACAGCATCATGATTCTTCAGGAAGGTAAATACCGGCTTCCTTGTGTAAACAAATGCGCCATTGATCGGCGATACCGGCACAACCAGCGCGTCCACCTCGATCAGCGCGTCCTGCGGCTCAACCTCTCCCACAGGCGGAAGTTCCACCTGCGCGCCCGCCGACGTCAACGTTAGCGCGGCGATCATCACAACTACAAACCCGGTCATCAGTACTTTCGAGTAACGCATTTTTGCCTCCCCGGCTCGCGGTTCCTCCGCGCGCCCCTAATACCCAACGCAAACAAGCGCCGGGTTGATCCGGATCCGTGGCGATGGTTGGCGACTCGCCCCAATCCCCCGCGGCTGCGATGTCAATCCGTTTTTTATCGATGATGTGTGCTGCTGTATGGATTTGTTAATTGAGATTATACGAAATTGTATAGACAATATCAATAATGAGTTTGGTTAAACCGGTGAGCAGGGAAAAGTAAACGGGGCAGGCGAAGAGTCTGCCCCGAATGTTTATAATTTGCACTGGTGAATTATTGAATAATGTAATCCCCGCCGGATGACACCTCAACCTCAGGTGCATTGAGGACAATCTCCTCCGGCAGGATCTCATCAGGCCAAACACCGGAGTAGTACACCTTTACGTAATCCACGAGCAGGGGGGATACATCCTGGTTTGTTTCAAAAATACCCAGTCCAACTGCACCTCCTATGAGTGAATCATCGTAGGAAGACCCTAAATACACATCGTTCACCCAAATGTGAATCATCCCATTGTTCAGCCAAAACTTGAAGGTATTCCAGTTCAGGGGTTTAGAATACGGGGTTACTCCTATATCAATTACAGAAAACACTCCATCGACAAATTTTCGGAGCTCCCAATTACCATTATTGTAATAAAGAAAATTGTAGCCATTATCCCAATAATTCAGGCTCCAGGTCGAGCCTGGTTCTCCAAAAAAATAAATTCTGCTGGCGCTGCCAATTTCCACCTTGCGCTTCATCCGCACCTCGAGCACCATGTTTTCTAAGAAGACTTCTTTGTTCCATGCGCTCACATTGGTGCCCCAAATCCCATTCGTCTTGTAATGCCCGGCGGGGGTGCGGTTCCAGGTTCCATCGACCGCCTCCCACCCCCTGGCGTTCACGTCAAAGGTCGAAGTGAGCCCCTTTGAAAAAACGAAGAAAGATCCATAATTCGTGTTATGCACCCATTCTCCATTGATCTTTGCCGATACCCTCCACCAATAGAATCCACCGCTGGTGTCATCATACTTGTAGGTCTTTAATTTGGTCGGCGGCTTAAGCCAGCAGTAGGTTCCACTGCAATTTTCCGTACCCCCTACAAATGTGTACAACAGGTTTTCACCCGAGCGATAATCATACATGTAGATCTTGTAGGCGGTCGCCAGTTCGTTGTGCGCGAAAAATAACCTGGGCAGGCGGTTAAAAGTGTAAACCGAATAAGCCGGGTTCAGGGGGAACGGCGCGGTGGCATCCGTTAGCACCAGGTCTTCCGGCGGGACGTAATCATCAGGCATCAGTCTTAAATTGCTCAGGTCCGGCTCTTCACCGTTCAAGCCTTGCGGCAAGGGTGTGTCCGCTCGTGCAGGGGTGAAGGTAACAAAAACCAGCATCGCCACAACAAAAAACGTCAGCCATAATTTCGTGCCTTTCATCATTTTCCTCCTGCAGGCATCAAGCCTGCCGCTAAGTCCCAACGCGAAATGCGCCGGGTCGATTCGGCTTCGCGGCGATGGCTGGTCACATGCGCCAATCCCCCGCGGCTGCAATGCAAATCCGCATTTATCGATGATGTGTGCTGCTATCTGGATTTGTAGTTAGATTGTACGAAATTTCTCGCTCAAGTTCAATACAAATGAAAAAGGGGCAGGCTGTTCGCCTGCCCCGCTTTTCTCTATCCTATGTGTCGACTGAAAAACCTTATTCTCCCGGTGACTCCCAGGGCACCATGCCTTCCATGATCGGATCCTTACCCAGTTCCATCGCCGGATCGGGTACGAGGTACGGGTAGGTCTGTAAAGCATCCAGAGTGGCTTTATCCACCAGTAATTCACCGGAAGTACCAGCCGATGAGATGCCCGCCCATCCGGCAGTATTGGCACCAATACCGCTCCAGTCATCGTACCATCCGACGTAGCTGCCGTTGATAAAGAAGTGGACTTTGTAAAACTGCACGACGACCGTCAGTGTGTTCCACCCATACGGGCGGATAGCCGAGCTATACGTCCAGTTCTGGATATTTTTGAATACCCCATTTTGCAGCGCGTATATCGCGAATGTCTGATCGTTTGCATACTGGAAGTAGATGCCGTCCTCCCACCAACCATTCGAAGCGGGAATTGGAGTACCCCAGAAGATGATCGCATTTGAATTCGTCGCGCTGTCTGTTCGCTTCATTTTTACCTGGTAAACAAAATTGCGGGTGTAGATATTGTTGAATGCGCTTTGCCAGGTAATTGGGGAGGGGGTTCCCTTTAAATACCCCGGGCCATCCAGCGCCCAGGTGCCGGTTAATCCTTTCCAGCCCTTTTTATCCGCGTTAAAGTTGGATACAAACCCATCTGAAAGTACAGTAAAACTTGAGTTATAGGACCATGCCTGCCAGGCGCCGCCCTGGTTGGCGCGCACGCTCCAGGAGTATCTACCAACGGGTTTATTCCACCTGTAAATACCTAAAGCTTTGGTGGGAGTAAGGGTGCAGTAACCAGAATCACAAACCCCGACACCTTTGTATTTGTAAACCAGCTGGTCATCGTACGAGTTGAATACGCGGATTTGATACTTCGTTGCACCAGCCAGTTCTGTAAACCGGAAATCAGGCGTTGTATCAAATTGGGTGGTGTAGATCTGCGCCGGTGTGGGGGCAGCGTCGACACTCACCTCCCCGTCAGGCGCGGGGGAGTTCCTGTCCGGCTCCTCGAAATCCGCCAGCGCTGGTGTGGCGGCAAAGGACAGAGCCATGAAAACAACCATCAATGTGTACAAGAAACGATTTCTAAACATATTTCTACCTCCGTTGGTAAATATGATACGGGATCGGATTCTCCCTCTCCAGTTGGATAAATGGTGACCGGGACCTCTGCCCTTTCAGGTCATCCCTCTGCGGCAAGCGATAAGGCCACGTTTCTTATTTGGACTTATTAGATATATATTACTTTATTTGTCCAGTTAATTCAATCACCAGTTTTAGACAGGGACAGGTCGATCTTTACATGGAGATAGATTTAGAACGCAACAAGGGGCAGGCTGTTCGCCTGCCCCGGTGATTTGTGCAATACCCGGCGGGTTACTTCCCCTCGCCGTCCACACGGGTGTTCAAAGGTTCACCCAGTACCGCATCGGTGATGGCGTACGGCGAGACCGGTGAATAATACAGCTTTGCGCTGTCCACCAGCAGGGGGGAGAACTCGGCGTTGTCCTCGAACATACCCACCCCCACGTAGCCGCCCGGGTAGACATCATCCATCATGTAACCAAGATAAGCGCCGTTGATCCACATGTGGATGTAGGGATAATCCGTCCACACGGTCAGCGTGTTCCAGCCATAGGGATCGACAAAGGAGGTTGGTTCAACGTTGTACAAATATGTCGTGCCGGAGATCCCGTCCCGCCGCCACAAACCCCAGTGACCGGAGTTGTAGTAGCCGAAATAGTACCCGATATCCCAGCTGGAATCCGCCGCCAGCGGGTCAGGGTAACCCATGAACATGATGCGGTTGAAGGAATCACTTTCAACCCTGCGTTTCATCTTCACTTCGTAGACAAAATCATTGGTGAAGAATTCTTTATGCATGGCGCTTGAGACCTCAGAAACATCGCCCACCGCCTTGTAAAAACCCCTGGCGGTTCTCGTCCACGCGCCGTTGATCGGCAACCATTTGTTGGTGTTCAGGTTAAAGGTCGAGTTAAACCCTTTAGACAGCACGGCGAAATACGCTTCGGAAGATAACCCCTGCCACACACCACCGACCATCGCCTCCACCTCCCAGTAATAGACCCCACCCTTGGTCGCCTGGTAGCGAACGGGAATCAGCCGGTTGTCGGGCTGCATGCTGCAGATAAAATCAGTGCAGCTGCCGGTGCCGTAGAAATGATAGACGATCTTGTCGGGAGTGGCTGTTGAATCGACCACGACAATGTGATACTGGCTGGCGTTTGCCCGGGGTGTGAAGTAGAACTTCGGTGTTTTGGTATAGACGTTGTTAAAATAAGGGGCGTTAGGAACCGGATCCGTCGCGTCCACGCTGATCCCGTCAACCGCCGCGGGATCCGCCGATAGCGGGGCGAAGGTGGAGGGGTCGGGGGGCGTTGTGTCGCCCGGGGGCGGGTTGTGCCCCGGCGGGAAGCTTGCCGCCAGCGCGGGGGTAAAGGTAAAAGCAAGCAACACGAGCGCGACCAGTGCGGTTAAAAGACTTTTCGGGCGAAACATCATATCCTCCCGGCGGGATGAATGCCCCGCCAATGAACCTGATTGTTGAGACCGCGCCGCGGGAAATTAAAGCCCCGACGCGGAGACGACCATATATATGACGAAGGTATACGCGCATAAGTTCCAAAGTGAGTATAGTGAATTCAAGGGTTAAATACAACCAGGGGCAGGCGTGCCGCCTGCCCCTGAATCTCTATGGTTGATAGACGGTAGACTCTATCCTGACTTACGGTCAAGGGTAAGGAATTTCCGAGGTGTATTTTAGCCGCGCCCAGTCCACCAGCAGCGGGCTTCTCACGTCATCTGCTTTGCCCATCCCAAACCCGACATATCCCCAGGTAAATGTCGTATCAGGATAGTAACCCATGTAATTTTCGTTGATCCATAAGCCAATGCCGGTTGGGGTGCGCATTATGGTGATCTTATTCCAGCCATAAGGGACAATATTCGTTGTTGTACCACTGTTAATTCCTTCTATTGTGCCATCGACTATCTTACCAAGCGCCCAGTGCCCGTCATTCATGTAAGTTAAAAAGTAACCAGTTCTCCAAAGCTTATTTGGGAGTAGGTCCCAGGGCCATGCCTGGAAAAAGACAATATTTTCAGCATCGCTGTTTTTCCGCTTCATCATCACTTCGTAAACAAAGCTTGTCGTAAATGGGAATCTGTTGATGGCAGATGACAACTGGTATAAATCCCCAGGGGTTTTCGCGAAGCCGGCATCTGTCAGTACCCACGTACCATAAACCGGGTACCACACTTTGGTCGGTACATTAAAGCTGGATTTGAAACCATTCTTGAAAACCGTGAAAGTGTCAAATACTGACCAAACCGCACTCCACTCCCCATCCACCTTTGCGCGCACACGCCACTTGTAGAATCCATTTTTGTTATTGAGATCATACACTTTCAATGGAAGGGTCGGGTATAGCTTGCACCCGCAGGAGCAATCTCCACCGGTACCCCTGATCTTGTAAACCAGCACGTCCGGCTCGGGAATGGTGCTGTAGACCTCGACCTGGTACCGGGTAGCTCCGGGCACTTCCGTGAACCCATAGACCGGGTATTTTTCATAAATAACGGTGCCATCTGCCGGATAGGTGGGATTCGGTGGATCCATCACATCAGGTTGGAGATCCGGCTGCATCTCCTCGACACCCGGCGCTTGCAGCATGTCCAGGTCCGGTAAGCCTGCCTCATTTTCCAGCTTCAGCGGCTGCAAAACATCCACGACCAGGTCGCCGTCCTCGTCCCGCTCCCCGACTGGCGGCAGCTCCGAATTGGCTCCAACCGTGGTGATGGTGAAGGACATGATCAAAATAACAACGAGCAAAGACAATAACCACTTCGAGCTTTTCATCGCACCCTCCCGCAGGTTCAACCTGCCGCTAAGCCCCGGCACATGATTCGCCGGTTGAATCCGGTTCCGCGGTGCGGGTGAAATCCCCCCGCGGCTGCGATGCCAATCCGCATGTGACTGTGATGGTTGCTGCTATCTGGAATTGATAGTTAGATTATACGAATTTGTGTAGACAATATCAATAGGGCAGGCTCAAAGCCTGCCCTATGCTCTAATCAAGTTTTCACGTATTTATGGCGTCAGACCATCGACCCGCGGCTGAAAGTCGTCTTCCGGTACGCCAAGCGGAACGCGCACGCCGTCATCTACATTCCAGGGGTGAGGTGGTCCCGGCGATAACCACACCTTTGCTTTATCAACCAGGAACGCGTTCTTTTCAAGACCGAATTCCATTATGCCCACCCATCCTCCGCGATAGTACGTCGGGTCAGAGTCATATCTATAATCACATACCCTTGTCCCGTTGATCCATGCCGTGATCCAGGGATGGTTATGCCAGATGGTTATCGTGTTCCAGCCATATTCATTGATGAGGCTCGAGTCGATTCCAGAGCAAATGTAATCCGCAACTACCCCATCGGTTCTTCTGATTAAACCGTACTCACCATCATCCCAGTAAGCGAACTCGTAACCTCTTTCCCAAAAGAAATCCGTGGTCATTTCGCCTGGCTCGCCCGCCACAATGAGCCGGTTCGATCCGAAATTAATATTTTCTTTGCGCTTCATTTTCACTTCGTACGCATAGAATAAATATTGACTATCGAAAGTTTCCTTGCGTACAACGCTGGAATAATAATTGGCAACCCCTCGGGTTTTCAGGAAGCCCGCGTCCGTTACAAACCAGCTGCCATACACCTGCAGCCATTTCCGGGCGTTGTAGGTGAATGTGGAGACAAACCCCTTGGATAGAACATAGAACAAACCAAAAGTCGAATATTCAGTCTGCCATTCGCCGCCGATTTTCGCTTTCACCCGCCAGCGATACCAACCATTTGTCTGCGTGATATCATGAACTTTCAACGCGGTGAGCGGCAGCAGTTCACACGTCCCCGCCTCGCAATTGGCTCCACCCTTGAACCTGTAGATAAGTGCGCCTGTGTAGACATTCCAGACCTCGATCTTGTACCTGGTCGCGCCGGGTAGTTCAGTAAACGCAAACAAAGGTGTCCGGTCGTACACCCAGGTGTAATCAATGGGACCGACAGGAATAGGGGCAGTCACATCAACCCCGATGTTAGATCCCTCAACTTGTGTTGGTTCCAGAAGATACTCCCCATCTCCACCCGTTTCTCCCAGCGGGGGAACCACCTCGATCACCCGGTCGCCGTCTTCGTCCAGTTCCCCCACCGGCGGCAGCTCTGATTGCGCGCCCACCGTGGTGATGGTGAAGGACAGGATCATAATTACCGCAATTATTGACATCAACACCTTAGAGCTTTTCATCATCAATCCTTTCGCAGGGTTACCCTGCCAATAAGTCCTGGCGCAATAAAGCGCCGGGTGAATCCGGTTCCGTATTGAGGGGTGAACACCCCACGCGGCTGCGATGTTAATCCGCCTTTATCTATGATGTATGCTGCTTTATGGATTTATTAAAATAATTATACGGGATTGTTTAGACAATATCAATAGGGCAGGCTTTCGCCTGCCCTATTCCTTAATCAGGTTTTAACATATCTATGGCGTCAGACCATCAACCCGCGGCTGAAAGTCGTCTTCCGGTACGCCAAGCGGAACGCGCACACCGTCATTTACTTCCATGGGTCCAGGGGGCCCCGGCGATAACCAAACCTTTGCTTTATCAACCAGGAACGCGTTCTTTTCAATCCCATATTCCATTATCCCCACCCATCCGCCGTTGTAATAATTCGTTTCATATTGATATGAATAGTCGCATACCTTTGTCCCATTGATCCACACTGTAAGCCAGGGTTTGTTATGCCAGATAGTTATCGTGTTCCAGCCAAATTCATTGATAAGCTCCGGGCTGTATCCGGAGCAAAGGTAATCCGCAACTACCCCATCAGTCCTTCTTATGAGATAATATTCACCATCATCATAGTAATAGAACTCATAACCTCTTTCCCAAAAGAACTCCGGGGTTGTGTCGCCTGGCTCTCCCGCCACAATGAGACGATTTGACCGTATCAGTGTAGTTTCCTTGCGCTTCATTTTCACTTCGTACGCATAGAATAATTGTGTGCTATCGTAAGTTTCTTTGCGCACAACGCTGGAATAAAAATTGGGAATCCCTCTGGTTTTCAGAAAGCCCGCGTCTGTCACAAACCAGCTGCCATACACCTGCAGCCATTTCCTGGCGTTGTAGGTAAAAGTGGAGGTAAACCCTTTGGAACACACAAAGAATTCTTGATTAGCCGAATATTCAGGCTGCCATTCGCCGCCGATCTTCGCCATCACCCGCCAGGAATACACTCCGTTTGTTATTGTGATATCGTGAACTTTCAGCGCGGTGAGCGGCAGCAGTTCACAGATCCCCGCCTCGCAATTCGCCCCGCCCTTGAACCTGTAGATAAGGGTATCTGTGTAGAAATTCCTGACCTCCAACTTATACCTGGTCGCGCCGGGTAGTTCAGTAAACTTGAATAAGGGGGTCCGGTCATACACCCAGGCGAATTCAACGGGACTGACAGGATGAGGGTCGCTAGCATTAAGTCCGATCGTTGCTTCCTTTATCTGCATTGGTTCCTGAAGGTACGATCCTTCTCCGCCCAATTCTCCCAGCGGGGAGACCAACTCGATCACCCGGTCGCCATCCTCATCCACCTGCCCCACCGGCGGCAGCTCTGACTGCGCGCCCACCGTGGTAATGGTGAAGGACAGGACCAAAACGACAAAGAGCACAGAAAATTGCAACTTCGAGTTTTTCACCGCACCCTCCCGCAGGATTTAACCTGCCGCTATCCCCCAACGCGAAAACGCGCCGGGTGAATCCGGTTCCGTGTTAAGGGGTGAACACCCCCCCGCGGCTGCGATGCCAATCCGCCTGTATCGATGATGTGTGCTGCTTTATGGATTTATTAATTTGATTATACGGAATTTCAAGCCTTAATTCAACCGCCATACATTTAAGCAGGGAGGAGCGCTGAGTTCATCAATTGGCAGCGGGTGACCAGGTGCAGGAAGGTATACAAAAACAATGAGGCAGAGCTGAATGCCTGCCTCATCAATACACTGATTTTTGTCTATATCTGGTAAATGTCGCTATTCCATTCCTTCCACAATCTGCGGCGCGGCATCCAACCTCAAAGCCGGATCAAGCGGGAGGCTCGCAAAGATGGGAAAACTCGAAACAAGCTCTGCTGAATCCACCAGCAACGGTTCCCTGAGATCATTATCGTTTTTGTAAGCGGTGATGCCCACATACCCCGCGTTGGAGATCGTGGGGGTCACATAACCATGGTATTCGCCATTGATATAGAAATGGAGGTTGGGTTCATCCGCCACCACGCGCAAAGTATTCCAACCATACCCAGCAATGGAGGGGGAATAGGTATACCCCTTCATCGTGGATAAAACCCCGTCTTTCATCTGGTAGATGGCATAGGTCTGGTTATTCCTGAAGAGGAAATAGACTCCGCTGTACCACAATCCGTTCTGCGGGATAACGGAAGACGGGTCTCCCCACACCACCACGCCCTGGTAGGCATCGGTGAGTTTCCGTTTCATTTTCACGCTGTAATCGAAATCCAGAAAGATGTTTTTTTGCAGCGCAGAAACCGCAATGCCGGTAACGCCGCCGGTTTTCAGATACCCCGGGTCGACACGCACCCATTTACCGGTGACTGACCGCCACTTACCAACGTTCGCGTTAAAGTTATTATTGAATCCGGGGGAAATCACTGTGAATCCAACCTGGTCGGAATATCCTTCCCACTTGCCGTCCACTCTTGCCTGAACGCGCCACAGGTACTTGCCCTTTTTCAGGCTTATGTCATAAGCCTTGAGGGGGTAATCGGGGGAAAGTAAGCAATAGCCCACATTGCAGACCGGCGCACCGCTGAAAGTGTACAAAACCTTAGCATTGTAGGCATTCACCACCTCAATGCGGTAGCGGGTGGCTGCCGGATTTTCGGTGAAAATAAATTTGGGTTTCGCTGTATAGACCGGATCAAGAATCGGGGAATACGGCCAGGGCGCCGGAGCGGCTGCGGGCTGTAGCTGAGCTGATTCCACGACCGCTGAACCGGAGCCGGTATTCATCGGCTGCAGCGCAGGCAATTCTTCCAGCACAATGTCGCTGTCTTCATCCGCAAATTCCTGCACACCCTGGAGACCCGCCGCCTCTACGGGCAGCGCGACCGCCCCCGTCATCATAATGATCATCACAAACAATCCAATGAACCTGATCTTTTTCATTCCCTCTCCCATCTGATAAGTAGACTCGTCAACCAATGTTAACAACATCAATTTTATTGATACATTTTATATCTAATTTATCTTAATTACAAGAGGGAGTTTTTCCTTAAGTTTGTTAAAGGGCAGGCTGTGAGCCTGCCCTTGATCGGCGCGGAATTAAGGATTGGTTCCGCCCCCCGGTTTCTAACGATAAACAAAGTATATAAACGCCAATGATTCTTCCATCACCGGCGCTACGATCTAAGGTGTATCCACCTCCAGTTTCACCCAATCCACCAGCATCGTCTCGATCTCTGTCGAGGTATGATATTGCGTCAAACCGATATAGCCTGTATCCGCTATCGACGGATGGGGAAGGTCCATGCAAGCTTCACCGTTCACATTCACATACACGGTGTCATTCTCAGTCGTCACCTCGATCACGTTCCAACCGCCGGGGATAATAGACGCGCACTCGCGCCAGCTCACGCCGTCAACGATACTCCCCCCATCCCAAATATAGATCGCTGCCTGCTTGTTGTTCTTGTAAAGAAAATAGCTCGCCCAATTCCAGACCTGTTTCTGATCCAATAGAAAGGGATCGGTTGGATCGATTAGATCACCGTTCCCATTAAATATTACCCCGCCATAATGTGTGCCGGAGTCCACTGATTTCAATTTCATGCGGACCGTGTAGGTGAAATTATCCAGGACCTTTTTACTATTCAGCGTGCTGGTGTACTCGCCGGCAATGGCTTTGTTTTTAAGCAGCCCCGCCGGTGTCACCGACCATGTCCCATTCCGGTCCACCCATCCATTTTTGTTGAGGGTGAAGAGAGAAGAGATACGCGACGCACCTAATCCGAATGGAACGTAGTCCTGCACACCAGACCACAACCCCGGACCCAGTTTGGCTTCCACCGTCCACTCGTAATGCCCCTTCAGCGGTTTCTCAAAGGTGACCACCCCGCCCGCCAGGCGGATATCCGGCGTCAGCTCGCAATAATCATTACAAATGGCTTTTCCAATATAAGTGTAGTAGGTGATGTTTTGGTCTTCAGAATTTCTCACCTTGATGCGATACCTGGTGACATCTTCATACTGCGAAAACTCGAAAGTTGGGGTTTTATCGTATATTGCCTCATAGGCAGGGTAATACGGTTCAGGATCATCGAACTCAAAATCCGGGCTGACGCCTTCATCCGCCGGCGCGATCGCCCCTGCGCTGGTGAGGGTCAAAGAAAGAATCATCAATAAAGCCAGTACGGTCAACATTCCTTTATTTCTGTTCATGATCATCTCCTTTTCTAAACTAATCTGATCATCCAAATCCGCAACAGTCAAAACTCACGGTCTCCCTGCTCTGCCGATCCGTCCGTCGCCTTACGGTACATTGAGGATCTGCAGCTTCGCCCAGTCCACCAGCATTTTCTCGGCTTCATCAGCGAAGCGGTAATGGATCAGCCCCACGTATCCGTTATAGGCAAGCATATTTTTAACAGGGTCTGTGTACGTGTACCAGTATTCATCATTGATCGTGATGAGTATACTGGTTCCCACCTCTACAACTTTGATCGTGTTCCAGCCGTTTTCAATGATCATATCGGCATCGACCCAACCTGTATCCAGGGATTCCACATATTCTCCGTTGTAATACGCGAAGATGCGGGCTTTCTGATCATTCCGGATCAGGATATTAATCCCGCTTTCCCAGAGATTTCCTCCAACAAACTCATACGGAAAACCATGAACGATGATCCCCCCGGACTGATGCTGCGCGTCGGTTGGCAGGTACACGTGTTTGGATTTCAGTTTGATCCGCGCTTCATAAGCGTAATCACCCAGGATGTAATGCTGGTGTGCGACGCTGGTGTATTCACCGATGGTGCCGCTATTGCTGAGCGATCCGATCGTGAGTAGTTTCCAAATGCCAATTTGATCCAGCCACTTTCTGCGATGGGTGTCGAAGGTTGAATTGAAACGCGTGGTGACCCGGGCAAAAGCAACCCAGTTCGGGTCGCCGTACCACGTGCCGTCGTCCATTTTTACCTCGACCCGCCAGCGGTAGGATTTACCTACAACCAGACCAACAACCTTGGTCAATGGAGTGGTGGGGGTTAATCGACACTCCGACAAATCACATTCAGCTCTTCCCTTGAACTTGTAATACAGAGATTCATCGTAATTCTGCACCAGGATGCGGTACAGTGTTTTATCTTCGAATTGTGTGAACCTGAAGGCCGGGTACTTGTCATAGATGTACGTCGCCGGGGAGATCGGCTTTGGATCAATTGCCTCAACATCAGGCTCAACCGCGCCATTCTCCGGCAGCCCGGCTTGCGCCCCGACGCTGGTGAAGGTAAACGAGAGGATCATCAGCACCGTGAGCATGGAAACAATAAACCTGGACCTGGTCATATCAATCTCCTGTATTTCTGTTGTAAGAGCCTATCCCGGCAGATTTCTCGCCTGCCCGCCGGTGTCTCGCTAATTATGTAGAAACCTGCGCCCTCTTAAACCGGCAGCCAGCACCGGTTAAGGAATGGTATACGGTTCTACCGTGGTGTATTGCACTTTTGCTGAATCCACCAGCAGCGCGTTCTTATCAGCGTCGTCCTCATACCCGCCGACCCCCACCCAGCCGTAATCATCGCTGTCCTTGATCGGTGGAACGGCTTCGATTCCGTTCACATAGAAATGGACGAAACCATTATAGACAAACGCGGTTATCGTATTCCAGTCGCCGGTTCGCACGTTACAGCCATGGAATTCGTCCACGATGGTTGTGAGCGAATAGCCCAACCACCTGTCAACCCGGCAATTGCCGATATTGTCATAACTGAACATGATGCCCTTGCCCCAGCCATCTTCGCTTGGGTCCAGGTCAGGCTGACCTTTGACAATGATGAAGTTGGACGCCGTAAGTTCCAAAGCGGCGCGCTTCATTCTCGCCTCAAAGACGTAGCCGGTTGTCACCTTATTCTTGTAGGTCAGGCTGGCGTACTGCCCCGGAGCTGGTTTTACTTTCGCATACCCCGGAGATACCGCCCGCCACACGCCATAGGTCGGCTGCCATTTTTTCAGCGTCAGGAACTTGGTGCTGTAATCCCAGTCGTACACCTGGAAGGTGTGGCTTTCAGGTGCAGTCCATGCTCCAAGCACAAGAGCTTCCAGTGTCCAGTAGTAGGACCCTTTCCTGTCGGTCAGGTCCACAAATTTCAACGCGATGTCCGGCGCGGAAAGTGTGCAGACGCCATTAGTACAGATACGCGGTCCTCCCCTGAGGGTGTACAACAGCTCAGCGGTGCGCGTGTTGTAAACCTTCACCCGGTACTTCTCCGCCAGCACCACCGGGTAGAAAGTGTAATCGGGGAATTTATCGTATGTGACGTTGACAGGCCAAGGAACCGTCGGTCCCCCATCGACATCGATCGGCGCGTCCGCCGAGACATTGGGAATACTGCCTGCGCCTGCGGAACTGAAAACGAAAACAAAGACAAGTAATGCGCTTACTATGGTCAGGCTGATGCGTGATCTGGTCATTCATTTCCTCCCGGCAGTCTCGGGGCTGCCTCCCCTCTAATTGAACAATGCGCCTGTTACGCCAGAAACCAACTCCTTCACCTGGTCAGGGATTTAGCGGGAATTCAATATGAAAATCTGTTGACTATTTAATTGTTGGTCTTTTTGTGAGACACGCGTAAAACAGTGTTTTTCCCTCCATGTGGTGCTGGCAACCTTGATGATCAATAGTAATGCTTAACACGCGCGAATATTAAAAATATTATACGGTAAACATAAGATTTTTAACTACTTATTTTTTGATTTTTTTATAAATTGCGTTCCTTAACAATAAGATTCGTTGACCCGGCTCAGCATGAATCACTTCCTCAGCCAAATATTTGACAATCCGATGCCATTCAGCTATCATTGTGGCAGTTCCTGCAGAAAGGTTCACATGTACCATCGGATGGAGATCGCCAAGGGGTTTTTCGCACCGGGGATTCATTCAATGCGCCCCGCGCCGGAGGCAGCCCCGTGTTCTTTCTGATCGGTATCGACGACACCGACTCCCCCTCATCGGAGGGCACCTCACAGCACGCACGCCGCCTGGGTGAAGCGATCGAGGAGCGCTGCCATGGACGGCTGGTCTCCATCACGCGCCACCAGCTCTTCCGCCATCCCGACATCTATTACACCACCACCAACTCAGCCGCCTGCCTGCTGGTAAGCGCCGCTAAAGAAGCCCGCCGCGACCTGGAGCTTGACTGTCGCGAGTTCCTGCGCCGCTTCAGCGCACCGGCTTCCGATCCCGGTTTTGCGCTCGCCGCCTGGCGTGATGTGAGCCCCGAGGTGGTCACATGGGGCAGGCAGGCGAAACACATTCGCCACTTCCGCAGTGCAGCGATCGAACTGGCAAAATTAAACAACATCTCCTGCGCCGGCTTTCACGGCAGCGGCAGCGGGGTGATCGGCGCGCTGGCTGCCATTGGGCTGTACTTCTCGGGCAATGATGGGCGTTTCACCTGGATGCCGGGGCTGGAACGACTGAACGGCACGCTCACACTGCCCGTGCTGCTGAGCATGTGCTACATCGACCGGGTGGAAAATTTCCGCGGCCGCCGACCGCTGGAGCGCGACCTGATCCACCTGGGTGATGCCCCCACCCCGGTGCTGCGCGATGGCAAGCCCGTGCTGCTACTCGAAGCCGCCCCGCGCGGAGAGCCGTACCAGTGGCGGGTGTACACCCGCGAAGAGATCGAGAAGATCTCGAGTTAACCGTCAATAAAAAGCAAAAGCGGGAGTTTGAACTCCCGCTTATTATATGAAGAGCAGCGCGCTACGGCGCGTAATTGGGTTGGGGGGGTCCCATGTACTCGATGCGAAATTCGCCGGAACGCATGGAGGTTGTCCACAGACCGCCGCGCCCGTCGGTGCGCGTTGCCTGCAGCACCAGCACCTTCTCGCCCATGTTCTGCCCGCTCACCGAGTAGTAAGCCGCTCCCCCGCCCGGGCAGGCGTGGAAGGAGATGGTACCGGTCACCATTCCGGACGCGTCTTCACTGAGGTAGACATTCCAGCGGTAGGCGGGGTCATCATCCTCGCCGCACAACACCGGGCTGTGCCAGCTGCCGCCGAAATGAAAATATTCCTCGGTGGGGGGCGGATTTTTAATGAACCGCTCGATCCGGTCGGCGCAGTTATCTTTGGCATTATATTCATCTGCCCGCCGGTCCACCTGCCTTGTCAGGCAGCCGCGCAGATCATTGGCAAATTCGTTGACATCCTCCGCCTCATATCCGGCAGCGGTCAATTCACCAACCACACCGGCCACATACCCCTCGATCCAGCTGTAATCGGGCGGGGACTCTGTCTCTTCAGCCTCAGCTTGCGCGGTGGCATTGGCTGCCTCTTCCGCGGTCGCGCTGGCAGCCGCCTGCTGGGTCTTTTCAACGTTCGCGGTGTACTCGTCAATGCGTGTCTGCAGGTCGTTCTTGATCCCATCCATAATGTGGTCGGCTGCCACCCCGGCAGCTTCGTCTATCTCGTCCTCACCCAAACCGGGTACAAGGTCCGACAGCCCATCCTTGACGTTATCCTTGATCATTTCCTTGATCTGATCGAGCGTGAAGCGTTCCAGGGCGACGTCGGGGTCGTTGATAAAATCGCGGATGTAATTTCCCCACTTATCAAGGTTCTCCGCGTGACCGAATCCCGTTTTGATACCCGGGAATTTCGTATCCAGGGTCACTTTGATCACCTCGACATAAAGGTTGGCGCCAGCTTCCACCAGCGCGGCACCCTCCTGCCGGGCGGTGTCCAGTCCCGGGCGGTTCGCGCCGGTGATATTTTGAACAGCGCCCTGATAGTCCCAATCCTGGTACAGGTCTTCGCGGATGCGTAGAATGTTTTGCTGAAGTTCGCCGTTATTCACTCGCTCAATAAATTTGTCGGGGTCATTGAGGTCGATCCCGTAAGTGTCTTCCAATGCTTGCATCGCTTCCTGTCGCTGAACATCGTTCATCACAGAAAAAGCTTTTATGATCTCCTGCTGGGCGCGCCCTTGGGCTGAAGCCGGCAGACCGCAAAAGATACGCAGCTTGTCCAGCATGCTGATCCACTGGCGCGGGCTGGCTTTGCCGGCTCTGCCCTCAAATCCGTCAGGCGCGAACGCGCTGGCTGAATCAAGCGCCCGCTGCTGGAAAGATTGCGCCGCTACCGTCAGCACACCCTCCCTTGCCGCCAGCTCGTCGTACAAGCTAAACAGCGGCTGGAGTGCACTGATCTGTATATCTCCCTCCATTGTGTAAGGCAATGTCGTGTAATCAGCCGTCACGATCCCATAATAGATCAGGCGGGCGGCATCAGTCAGCAGCATAAAATCGAGCAGATCTTTAAACTCTGCGGCAGCCGCGGCGTCGAGGGGGTCGCCGGTTTCCATCAGCGAAGTCGGGAATCGCACCTCCCCGTCCCCGTCCCCGTCATCCTCCACCACTTCCATGCCCAGGCTCACCACCGCTCCATCCGGCGTCATTACCTCCACGTAGTACACCCCCGCGGGCAGGATCAGCGGGTTGACCACCGGATCGCCCACATAAGCGCTGAAAGCCGGCGATTGATCTCCGATCGCCAGCAGCATGGCGGCGACCGGGTTTTCTGCAGTCTGCTCCACAGCAGTTCCGCCGCGGCGTAAAAACGAAACAAGAAAGATGATACCTGCCACCACGATCAGCAGAAAACCAATTGCCGCACCGATGAGGATCGGTTTCTTCGCGCCCGTCTCCTTGATAGGCGGGTCGCGGCGCTGCCATTGACTGCCATCGTGCCACAGCCACTGGCGGGAGCCGGGCTGATACGTCCAGTGTCCGCCCGCGGGATCCGGCAGTGTCAGGGCTTGGGCGGCGGCGTTGTATTGCTCCTGCGTGAGCCTGCCGGCGTTCAACTCGCGGTAGTATGCGCGCGCCTTTTCCGCCAGCGCGGTGAAATCCGATTCCTGGAGAATGAGCTTAAAGCCGCAGGATGGACAAAACGGGGCGCCGGGTTGATATGCGGTTCCGCAACGGGGACAATTCATGGTTCACTCCTTTCAGGAAAAGGGGAGAGAAAAAGGTTCCCTTCAGCACTTGTTCAATCGTGCTGGCGCAGAGAATTTTTAACGAATCAGGAACCGGAGGTCATTAAATTTCTAATATAGTAGCAGATTTTTTTACCGCGTTCAATCAATCAGCCGGTTTTGAAGCCTTTAAAGAGAACATCAGCGGGATCGGCTGGACGTCATCCGGGAAAGCCCAGCGCATGCGCCCGGTTTTCTCAAGGAAGGGCAGCTGCTGGTAAACGGTGAACGGGTGTTCGTGCAGAAACTCGAGCCGCAGCCCGGCGTCGATAAGCGCGGTCACAACCTCTCCCAGGCGGTAGGACCATTCAAAGTCTACGTGTGTATCAAGCTTGTCCTCGCTGCTGGTGTAAGTGCCGGCTAACTCCCAGCGCATGGGTTTGGTTTCAAAATACGGGTAGCGGAAAACCAGGCGGTCGGCTTCATCATCGAACACATAAGCAAATGGATGGAACTCCGCGATGTAGAAGAATCCCCCGGGTTTGACATAAGACGCGGCGATGCGCGCCCACTCGCGGATATCCGGCAGCCAGCATAAGACGCCGTAGGAGGTGAACACAATGTCGAACTCTTCCTGCAGTTGCTGCGGCAGGTCGTACAGGTTGGAGTGGATGAAGCGCGCGTCCAGCCCGCACTCCTGAGCGATCTTACGCGCCGTGTTGACAGCGTCCTGCGAGTAGTCCATCCCGGTCACACTCGCCCCGAGGCGCGCCCACGAGAGGGTATCGAGCCCGAAATGGCACTGCAGGTGCAGCAGCGACTTGCCGCTCACATCGCCCACCTCGCCGCGCTCGAGCTCGTCCAGGCGGTTTTCGCCGGCGATAAAGCCGGGTACGTCGTAAAAACGCGAACCCGCGTGCACCGCTACTACGTCCTCCCAGTAACGGCGGTTGATGTCCATTTTCTCGCGATCATCGTGGTTAATCATAAAGATCCTCCCGGGGATAAACACCCGGGAGGATTTTACCATCGATGACGCTGGCAGAGCTGCGGTGCGAACCGGCAAGTGCGCAGCGGATTTCTGCGGATCAGCCTTTCTTGATCTCGATCTGGCGCGACTTGCGGATGGCATCCCCCGCCTTGGGCAGGGTAATGGTGAGTACGCCGTTCCTGAAGACCGCGCTGACCTTGTCCTCATCGAGTTGGGTATCGAAGGGGATGACACGTTCAAAGGAGCCGTAGCTGCGTTCAACGCGATGGTAGGTCTTCTCCTTTTCCTCGGTCTCCGACTTCTTCTCACCACTCAAAACGAGGGTGTCCTTCTCCAGCCGGATCTGGATGTCCTTTTCCTCCATACCCGGCAGCTCGGCCGTCACCTTGTATTCGATCTCGGTCTCGCTGATGTCGAGTTTGGGGAGGAAATCCATAGCCGGTCGTGCCACAAGGCGCGTGGAGAACGGGAAGTCGTCAGTGAAAAACTGATCGAACATGCGGTTCATCTCGTTCTGGATGGCCAGCATGGGGGTCTCACCCTCGCGTCGGAGGGCGAGCCTGTTTGCCCGTGACGGGCTGCGTGACAGTAATTCTGAAGCGCTCATAGTTACCTCCTTTTATAAGGTAGAGATTGATTTGTTTTAATTAATAGGATGGGAAGATTAAAAAATGTTATGAGAAATATTAGAAAATCGTTAAAAAGCGACCTTCCACTGGTTGAGGGGGGCAACCAGCAGAAGGTCTGTAACCTAGTATAGCATTAAATATTGAAAATTGGACAAATATATCCGAATAACAAAATTATTAAGTTGAACCCCATTCTGTCATTGCGAGACCTGAAGCTCTCTAGCCCAGGAACGTTTTTTGTTCCATGGGTCCAGGTCGAAGCAATCTCCAACACCTGACAGGAAAATGGTTACTTGTCAACCTAACGGGAGCTTTCTGGCAATTAAAGCCAGGACCTTGTGCCACGCCGGACCTGTGGAGCAAAAACGCGGCTCGCAATGACAGTCCATCTCCCCCTTTTCTTGACGCGACATAACCGGCATGCTATAGTTGATTGTCTGAACAACTCACACCGAGGATCTCATGCCGGTTATTTCACTGTTAACAGATTTTGGCAACAAGGACGGCTTCGTCGGGACGATGAAGGGAGTCATCTGGGGTATCTGCCCGGGCGCGCAGATCGCCGACATCAGCCACGAGATCACGCCGCAGAACATCCGCGAGGGCGCTATCGCGGGCAGCGCCGTACTTCCCCGCGGGCAGCGTGCACATCGCGATGGACCTGCGCGGCTTTGGCAAGCTCAAGCGCCGCACATGGTACACCAAGACGAGGGTGACTCGAAGGGACTACAGCGCGCTGGCGATCTCACTGGTGCTCGCCGCGGTGACGGCGGCGGTTTCAGTGTTCGTCAACCAAAGCCGGTTCTACAACCCGTTCGTGTAGATTAAAACACTCAAAGTTTCTGTTCCACTTGCCAAGAGTGGTTTTTTTCCTTTATAATAATTTTTCAGAGAATCATTGGAGATTGTTTTTCAGTTCTCCAACCGCGGCAGAGCCTGCCTGGTTAATGGATTCCCCGCAGGCACTGTGTTGACATCATGTTCGCGTTTACGTAATACAGGTATATTGTAGTATCAACAAGTTCATATCAATTGTGACTTCCCGCGGAAATGGGAAGCGTTTAGTGGAAACGGAGGACCTTTGACGAAGACAGTTGTAGCTGCGGCGCTTGGTGAATGTGTGCACGTGGCGGGGGTGATGAACTTTCTGCGCCTGGCTGAAGCCAACGGCTGGCGCACGGTTTTCCTCGGTCCAGCTGTATCGGTCGAAGAGCTGATCAGCGCTGCCAAACGCGAAAAAGCCGACCTGGTAGGGGTTTCATACCGCCTCACACCTGAGACAGGCGAAAGGCTGCTGGCGGAGTTTGCCGAATCCGCTGATGAATTGCGTGAGAAGGGTGTCAGATTCTACTTTGCCGGCACACCGCCCGTGGCGGAACGCGCCAGCGCGATGGGTTTCTTCAACACCGTGTTCGACGGGAATGAAACGGTGGAGGATGTGATCAACTCCCTCAGGGATAAACCCGCGGGGAGCAGCGCGCAGGACGCGTATCCTTCCAAGACGCTGGAGCGCATTGCCTGGAAAGCGCCCTATCCCATCCTGCGCCACCACTTCGGGTTGCCCACCATGCAGGCGACCCTCGAAGGCATCCGTAAAATTGCTGAGGCGCGCGTAATTGACGTCATTTCGCTCGGTGTCGACCAGGACGCGCAAGAGAACTTCTTCCACCCTGACCGGCAGAGCCCGCGCAAGTTCGGGGCGGGCGGGGTGCCTGTGCGCACCCCAGAGGATTACCGCGCGCTCTATGAAGCCAGCCAGGCGGGCAATTACCCGCTGCTGCGCACTTATTCCGGCACTGACGATTTTATCCGCCTCGCCGAGGTGTTCATGGGCACCATCCACAACGCCTGGTGCGCCATCCCGCTCTTCTGGTTCAACGCGATGGACAGGCGTGGTCCGTGGGACCTGGCGGGCTCGATTCGCGAGCATCAGAAGGTGATGGCGTGGTACGGCGAGCGCGGCGTTCCCGTGGAGTTAAACGAGCCGCATCACTGGGGTATGCGCGACGCGCCCGACGTGGTGTGCGTGGTCTCCGCCTACCTGGCGGCGTACAACGCCAAAACCAACGGCGTGAAGGACTACATCGCCCAGTTGATGTTCAACAGCCCGCCGGGGTTGAGTGACGCGATGGACCTGGCGAAAATGGCCGCCATGCTGCGCATCATCGCGCCACTCGAGGATGAGAACTTCCGCATCTTGCGCCAGACGCGCACCGGGCTGCTCAGCTATCCGCTGCAGCCGGCCGCCGCTCGCGCTCACCTCGCCGCCAGCATTTACCTGCAGATGGCGGTGCGCCCGCACATCGTGCACATTGTGGGGCATACTGAAGCCGATCACGCCGCAACAGCCGACGACATCATCGAAGCGGCGCAAATGGCGCGGCGTTCCATCGAGAACGCACTACGCGGACCTGACATGCTGGCTGACCCCGCGGTGCAGCGGCGCATCCACACACTGGTGCAGGACGCGCACCTCACGCTGGACGCCATCCGCTCGCTGGCGGGTGCCGAAAGTGAAGACCCGCTGACCGATGCCGAAGTGCTGACCGAAGCGGTGAAACGCGGCATCATGGACGCGCCGCACCTGCGCAATAACCCCTTTGCCCGCGGTGAGATCCGCACTTCGTTCATCAACGGCGCGTGTGTCACCGTGGACGAACGCGGACGGGAGATCAAGGAACAAGACAGGTTGAAAGCCCTGCTTGCATAAAGGAGAAAGACCATGACCAGTAAGTTGAAATTTACAGTGATCGGAGCCGGGCATGGGGGAAAAGCAATGGCAGCGCATCTCGCGCTGATGGGGTTTAGCACTAAACTTTACAATCGTTCCATAGACCATGTTGCCGCCATCCGCGAGTTGGGCGGGATCGACCTGGTGGGCTACGATGGCGAAGCACGCGAGTTTGGGCGCCTGGCGCTTGTGACCGATAACATGGCTGAGGCGCTGCAGGATAGCGACATGATCATGGTCGTGGTTCCCTCCTCGGCGCATGCCGAAGTTGCCAAATTCATGGCACCGCATCTAAAGGATGGGCAGATCATCGTGCTGCACCCCGGCCGCACCTGCGGGGCGATCGAGGTGGCGAAAGTGCTGCGCGATAACAACTGCACCGCTGATGTCACCGTGTCGGAGGCAGAGACCTTTATTTACGCTTCACGTTCCGATGGACCCGCGCAGGCGCACATCTTCAGGATCAAAGAGGCTGTGCCCATCGCCGCACTGCCTGCCACCCGCAACCGCGAGGTGCTCGATCGCATCCACGAGGCGTACCCGCAGTTCATCGATGGCGGCAATGTGCTGCAGACAGGGCTTAACAACATGGGGTCCATCTTCCATCCCGCGCTTACGCTGCTCAATGCCGGCTGGATCGAGACCACCCACGGCGATTACCAGTTTTATATCGATGGCGTGTCGCCCTCTGTGGCGCGTGTGCTGGAGGTGCTTGATCGCGAGCGCGTCACCGTCGGCTCGTCGCTGGGACTGCGCACCCGCAATGCCATGGAGTGGCTCAAACTGGCATACGACACCACAGGCGCGGACCTTTACGAAGCCATTCACAACCAGGAAGGCTATTACGGTATCAAAGCGCCTGCTACGCTCAACCACCGTTACATCTTTGAGGATGTGCCTTGCAGCCTGGTGCCGATCGCTTCGCTGGGGGCGAGGTGCGGGGTGAGCGTGCGCGGCATGGATGCCATCATCCGCCTCGCGTGCATCGTCCACCACACCGATTACTGGCGGCGCGGCCGCACGGTAGAGAAACTGGGTTTGACGGATTACAGCGTGAGTGAACTGACCGCGTACGTCAACGAAGGAATACTGGCTGTTTGATCTCATTTTCCAATTCATTAGGATGGTCCCTGCATGACCGATAATAACTATGATCTAACCGGTAAAACGATTATCATCACCGGCGCAAATTCCGGCATAGGCAAAGCCGCGGCAATACAGCTGGCTGAGATGGGAGCGAACGTGGTGATGGCATGCCGCTCGCTCGAGCGCGGCAGCGCAGCGCTGAACGAGGTGAAGCAGCGCACGGGAAACGACGCGGTGGAACTGCTGCAGGGGGATATGTCCTCGCAGGCGTCGATCCGTCAATTTGCTGAGGCGTTCCTCATTGCCCATTCGCGCCTGGACGTACTCATCCACAACGCGGCGAATTTTGACCTCACGCTGAAGAAGCCTGTTCTCACAACGGACGGCGTTGAAACCATCTTCGCCACCAACCATGTGGGGGTCTTTCTCTTAACGAATCTGTTGCTGGATGTTCTCAAAGCCAGCGCACCCAGCCGGGTGATCACCGTGGCTTCGAAGGGATTGATGCTCTATCCCTCGCTGGATATTGAATTTGACAACTTAAAAGGCGAGCGGAAGTACAATCCACAGCACGCTTATTACCACTCCAAGCTGGCGCAGGTGATGTACACCTATGACCTGGGGGAGCGCCTGGCGGGTACAGGTGTGACTGTGAACTGTGTGCGCGTGGGCAACGTGGCGCTGGCGGACGACCGACTGCAGAACATTCCCGGCTTTTTGAAGAAGATCTACGCGATCAAGAAAAGCATGTCGCTTACACCCGAGCAAATGGCGCGCACTTACGTGTACCTGGCGGCAGACCCGGCGCTGCGGGATGTGACCGGCGAGTACTGGGATGAACATAACCAGCAGGTTAAATCCAACGCCAACTCGTACAGGCGTGAAACCTGGCAGAAGCTCTGGCAGGCGACTGAAGCGATGATCGATTCAAACAAACCCGATTAAGCTGGCGCAAGGAATTAATTTAGAACCGTAATTCTCAATTGCAGAGAACAACGCGGTAGCGGGCTTTATTCTCCCGAATTTTTCTAATGGCTTCGTTGACTTCCGTCATGGGAAACATCTCGATCATCGGGCGAATTTTGTTATCCTGCGAAAAGCGGAGCATTTCCCGCATTTCTGAGGGCAGACCAAGGAACGATCCGCTTATGGTCAGCTCGTGAGCGACAAGGTCGATCGGTCTGAAGTGCATCTCTGGAAAGCCGGTCAGGATGACTTTGCCGCGTTTCTCGAGGAGCTTAAGCGCGGACTCCCAATCCAGGCGGCCATGAGCGGTGCAGAGCAGGAAATTAAAATAAGCGCTGTACTTATTTTCCTGATCCTTGTCAGTAATCACGAGGAATTGGTCCGCACCCAGTGACCGGGCCTCGTCCTGCTTACTGGGGGATGTGGAAATGGCGGTTACCTCGTAGCCCATCTTGTGGGCGTACTGAATGGCGAGATGACCCAGACCGCCGATGCCCATGATGCCAATCCTTTGCTTTTGTGATTTCAGATTCTGTTGGAGCGGAGCAAAGACCGTGATCCCTGCGCACATAAGCACCGCGCCAAATTCCGAAGGCATTCCCTCGGGTATTGGATAGACAAAGTTGACATCCGCAGTGATCGAGGAAGAAAATCCACCATGAGGTTTCCAGACGGCGTTTTCGACCACCTCCTCACAAAGATTGACCAGACCCTGCCGGCACCATTCGCAATGCCCGCACTTACGCCCCTGCCAGCCGGCTCCCACTCTTTCACCCAGTCGTGATGGGGGCACTTTTTTCCCTGTTTCAACGATGGTCCCGACAATCTCATGCCCGGGGATGAAAGGATAGTCGGTTATGTAATAAAAATCGTCGATTGCCTGGATATCTGTGGCGCAGACCCCGCAGTGCGTAATCGCAATCCTGACTTCATGCTCTTGTAGAGCGGGGGGATCGTACATATATGGGACAAGGTCACCACCCTTCTTCAACGCCGCATAACCCGTTATTTTCGAATTGTTCATTACTCACCCCGCCTCTCCTGTCCGTTTGTAGTTGGGCTATAATGAAAAAACGATGTGAAGTCCCTGGAATTAAATAAATTATACGACTTCACACCGAGTTTTTACTGATACAAGACCTTTGCCAGGAGTAAAAATGCCCACTTACAAACTCAGCCCCTCCATGCTCACTTTCTTCTGGGACGAGTGCCCGCGCTGCTTTTACTTGCAGGTGGTAAGGGGCATCAAGCGCCCCGGCATGGCATTCCCCAAGATCTTCGGGCGCATTGATAGCCTGATGAAGAATCTGTTCACCGGGCAGCCCACCTCCATGATCGACCCTTCGCTGCCGCCCGGTCGTGTGGCGATGCAGGGTGGGTGGGTCACCAGCGCGCCGATCGAATTTCCGGGTGTCGCGGCGTCGTGTTACATCAAAGGCGCTTTCGATTCAATCCTTTCATTCGATGACGGGAGTTACGCTGTGATGGATTTCAAGACGTCCACCCCGGCACGGGCGCATATCGGCTTCTACGGGCGCCAGCTGAGCGCCTACGCCTACGCCCTTGAGCACCCCGCACCGGGCAGCCTGCACCTCTC
>JACDJC010001011.1_pt1 | contig 27489 bp, 21 predicted proteins | sample 7454191 | NCBI WGS metagenome assembly JACDJC01 (sample SAMN14253291, study PRJNA609438) | sludge metagenome | isolation source: sludge after 25d culture with pyrite and EDTA | collected 2018-12-20 | reverse complement strand
TGGCTCGCGCCGTGGTCATGTGTTTCGTGTGCAGAGCTCATCACAGTACACCCAACAGATAGACAAGGGTAAAGACGCCGATCCAGATAATATCCAGGAAGTGCCAGAAGAGGCTGAGGCACATCACGCGCGTCTGGTTCTTTTCCGTCAGACCGTCACGCAGAAGCTGGGCGGAAAGCACCAGAATCCAGATCAGGCCGGACGTGATGTGAAGACCATGGGTTCCCACCAGCGCAAAGAAGGCTGAGAGGAACGCACTGCGGCCCGGACCCGCGCCTTCATGGATCAGGTGATTGAATTCATAGATTTCCATCACGAGGAAGGCTGCACCCAGCAGGAAGGTGACGCCCAGCCAGAACAGAACGCCTGCGCGGTTCTTCCTGAACATCGAAAGCGTTGCCAGACCATAGGTCAGCGACGACACCAGCAGGAGCATGGTTTCGATCAGAACAAAGTTCAGATCGAACAGTTCACGGCCGGTCGGACCGCCCGCGAACTGATGCGCCAGAACGGCATAGGTTGCAAAGAGCCCTGAGAAGAGGACGCAGTCGCTCATCAGGTAGATCCAGAAGCCGACCAGTGTGGTCGACCCTGCATCGTGATGGTCCTCGTGAGCGGGGTGCTCGTTTCCGCCCGTGAACGGCGCGGCGGTTGAAATGCTAGCGCTCATCGGAATCAGGCCTCCTGAGCAGTCAGTTGCCGGGTACGGAGGTCTTCGACTTCCTGCACCTCTTCGGCCGAGACGTAAAAGTCTCTGTCATTATTGAAGGAGTGAGCGATGGCAACGGCCAGCACAGCGAGGGCAGAGGCGATCGCCAGCCACCAGATGTGCCACACCAGGGCAAAGCCGAGCGGAATGTTCAGAATGCCGATGATGAAGCCGGTGCCGGTGTTCTTCGGCATATGAATACGCGCGAACTTTTCGGTACGGCGCACATAGCCGTTCTGCTTCATATCCCACCAGCCATCATGATCACGCACATGCGGAACTTCGGCGAAGTTGTAGAAGGCAGGCGGCGAAGCCAGCGACCATTCCAGCGTACGGCCCGTACCCCAACTGTCGCCGTTGTTGTCGCGCAGCTTTTCGCGGTCGCGGATCGAAACCGCGATCTGCAGAACCTGGAACACGATACCGCAAAGGATGATCGCAACGCCGACCGCAGCAACGATCAGATAGATGTGCCATGCCGGGTTTTCGGTGTGGTTCAGACGACGGGTCATGCCCATCAGGCCGAGCACGTAGAGCGGCATGAAGGCCAGGATGAAGCCGACGAGCCAGCACCAGAATGCATTCTTGCCCAGACGTTCATTCAGCTTGAAGCCGAACGCCTTCGGCCACCAGTAGACGAGACCGGCAAAGCAGCCGAACAGAACGCCCGAGATAATCACATTGTGGAAGTGGGCAATCAGGAACACCGAGTTGTGCAGCACGAAGTCTGCTGGCGGAACTGCAAGCAGAACGCCCGTCATGCCGCCGACGACGAAGGTGCACATGAAGCCGATGGTCCACATGACCGGCGTTTCCATGCGAACGCGGCCCTTATACATGGTGAAGAGCCAGTTGAAGACCTTCGCCCCTGTCGGGATCGAGATAATCATCGTCGCCACGCCGAAGAAGGCGTTGACGTTGGCACCACCACCCATGGTGAAGAAGTGGTGAACCCAGACCAGGAACGACAGGATGGTGATCGCAACGGTGGCGTAAACCATCGACTTGTAGCCGAACAGGCGCTTGCCGGAGAAGGTTGCCACGATTTCCGAGAAGATGCCGAAGCATGGCAGAACCAGAATATAGACTTCCGGGTGCCCCCAGATCCAGATCAGGTTCACATACATCATCGGATTGCCACCGGCATCATTGGTGAAGAAGTGGAAATCCAGATAGCGGTCCAGCGAAAGCAGGGCCAGCGTGACGGTGAGGATCGGGAAGGCAGCAACGATCAGCACGTTCGAGCAGAGCGCAGTCCAGGTAAAGACCGGAACCTGCATCATGCTCATGCCGGGCGCGCGCATCTTGATGATGGTGGTGATGAGGTTCACGCCCGAAAGCAGCGTACCCATACCGGAAATCTGCAAGGCCCAGATATAATAATCCACCCCGACATCCGGGCTGAATTCCTTGCCGGAGAGCGGCGGATAGGCCAGCCAGCCGGTCTTGGCGAATTCGCCGACACCGAGCGAGATGTTGACGAGGATCGCACCGGCAACCGTCAGCCAGAAGCTGAGCGAGTTGAGGTAGGGGAAAGCCACGTCGCGCGCGCCGATCTGAAGCGGCACTGCAAAGTTCATCAGGCCGACGATGAAGGGCATCGCCACGAAGAAGATCATAATCACGCCATGAGCGGTGAAGACCTGATCGTAATGGTGCGGCGGCAGGAAGCCTTCATTCGCACCCGAGGCAAGAGCCTGCTGGGCGCGCATCATGACAGCATCCGAGAAGCCGCGGAACAGCATCACGAGTGCCAGAATGATGTACATGACGCCAATGCGCTTGTGGTCGACCGACGTCAGCCAGTCGTTCCAGAGCGGAGCCCATTTGCGATAGTAGGTAATGGCTGCCAGAATAGCGAGTGCCCCGCCAGCCACCGCGGCCAAAGTGACCATGATGATTGGCTCGTGATAGGGTATCGCTTCGAGCGTAAGTTTTCCGAACATTTTTATCACGCTTCGATTGGAGCAATTCCGGGACGGCACAAGACGGCCATCTTTCCGGAACCGCGTGAAACAAAGGATTGAATGCGGATGGCCGTGACCTCTTGCGAGATCACGAACCTATCGGCACATCAGTTTTCGAGCTGCGAAAGGCGCTGCGGCTGGACTGCGCAGATGATGTCGCTCGCCCACTGGCTGAAATCGACAGGCGAAGACTTGCGCAGATTTGAGCGGGCTTCGCGGATCATCTGTTGACGATGCATTTCATCGTCGAGGCAGACGGACTTGCCGTCCCAGCAGCGGTTCACGATGTTGCGGAACAGCGCCTGGTCACTATAGGTGAAGAACTGCGGCGGAACCTTTTCGCTCGGCTGGACCAGCGAGGCGTAACGGTCGCGGCTCAGTTCTTCGCCATTCGCCTTTGCCTTCACATCGGCCACCCACTTGTCGAAGTCGGCCTGATTGTAGGCATGTGCCTTGAAGCGCATCTGGGCAAAGCCCTGACCGCTATAGTTGGCGGAGATACCGTCGAATTCGCCTGCATGATTGGCAACCAGATGCAGCTTCGTCTGCATGCTTGGCATGGTGTAGACCTGACTGCCGAGCTGCGGGATGAAGAAGGAATTCATGATGTTGCTGGAGGTCAGCTTGAAGTTGACCGGCACATCGACCGGCATTGCCATCTCGTTGACGGTGGCGATGCCCTGATCCGGATAAATGAAAAGCCATTTCCAGTCGAGCGCGACGACTTCGACATTGATCGGCTTTGCGTTCGATTCCAGCGGGCGATACGGATCAAGCTTGTGGGTGCTGATCCAGGTGACCGAGCCGAGAACGACAATGATCGCCAACGGGATGAGCCAGACGGCCAGCTCGATCTTGGTCGAGTGGTGCCAGTCGGGCTGGTAATCCGCCTTTTCATTCGAGGCGCGGTACTTCCATGCGAAGTAAAGCGTCATGAAGATGACGGGAAGCACGACAAGCAGCATGATGCCGGTCGCAAAAAGGATGAGATCGCGTTCTGCCATGCCGACTTCCCCTTTCGGGGAAAGCAGGACCTGGTTCTCGCAGCCGGCGAGAAACGCCGTGAGGGCCAAGACGGCGAACGAAACGATCGTCCGGGGGGTGCCGTGTTTCATTTGTCTTTCCATCCTGCGCGCAGAGTTTCATCTCCGGCGCATGCGTCATTTCCTAGTTTTCGGTAAATTCTGAAATTTCCAAAAGTACCGTTATAACGAATAATCCCGTTTGTCACGTGCCTGACGAAAATTGTGCTGGATCGTAATGTCGCGCCCAAAATTGGGCATTTTGTTCGAACAATCCGGCCCTATCGCTGATGCGGGCCGTCATATTAGGCAATGCGCTCTAACCATTTTTTATAGCGTACGTCTGGTCCGAGAGCGGTTCCGGTTAGAACGGAGTCGCAGGAACGGCTCTGTCTCTTTGTTTCACGCATGTCTTTATCCCGAAACCGGTTCCCACTTTTGGGAGACATGCTCTAAACCATTGATCCTCGTAAAGGGATCGACATCCGACGGCTGCCTAAATGGGTCGCCAATTGTCAGGTGCGGCGGAGCGAATAGGCCCAAAGCATGGGCTTTGCAAGATGAAAACCGCCGCTTATCCCGTGAATAAACGGGATCGTGATAGGAATTTACCGCGAATTATGCACATCCCGAAAACTGTGAAACGACTTTCATCCCCACCCACGCCCGACGTTTATGGAGCGGGATGACCTTCGACAAAGAACCGGAGCGCAGAGACGGTTTATCTTCCCCGCCATGTATGCTTATTGAAAATGCGCGAGGGAATTGGGGGTAGAAATGATATTTGCCGAAATGCCACTCGATGAAGCCGAAGGTGCAATTCTCGGCTATGCGATGACGGCAGGTGCGCTCACTTTACGCAAAGGCACGGTTCTCGATAGCCTCAATCTCGCTCTGTTGCGGGAGGCAGGCATAGGCTCGGTTCTGGCTGCACGCCTGGAAAAGGGCGATATCGGCGAGGATCAGGCCGCACTTGCCGTTGGGAGCATGCTTGCTTCTGCCGAAGTGGAGATCGGCGGCGCTACGACCGGGCGGGTCAACCTGCATGCCCGGAAGAACGGCGTATTTTCGGCAGATGCCGACCGTATCGATGCGATCAATGCGCATGATGCGCGGATTTCGATCGCAACACTGCGCAATCATGTTCGGGTGGAAGCCGGACAGATGATCGCCACCGTCAAGATCATTCCCTTTGCCGTGCCGGAAGCCCTGTTGCGGGAAATCGGCCCCGATGCGCGGCCTGCCCTGCACATCTATCCCTTCAATGGCGCGCGGATCGGGCTGATCCAGTCGCGCCTCCCTTCGATCCGCGAGACGGTTCTTGAGAAGACCCGCGAGCTGATGGAAAAGCGGGCTGCCCGAAATGGCGGGACGCTTGTTTGCGAAAAGCGCGTCGCGCACGATCAGTCAGCACTGGCAGCAGCGATCATGGAAGTCAGCCCGGCCTGCGACATCATCGCGATTTTCAGCGCCTCGGCGGTTGCTGACGAGGCGGATATCGTACCGCAGTCGATCCGCATGTCAGGCGGCGAAATCCTGCGCATCGGCATGCCGGTCGATCCCGGCAATCTGCTGGTTCTGGGCCAGCACGACGGCAAATATATTGTCGCTGCGCCCGGATCGGCCCGCAGCGCCCGCGAAAACAGTCTCGACTGGGTGCTGGATCGCCTGATGGCTGGTATTGCGCTTTCCGCCGACGATCTTTCCCGCATGGGAGTGGGTGGGCTGGTGCTTTAGAGCGCATCCCGAAAAGTGTGAAACGGTTTTCAGGATGCGCTTTAAATCGAATAATTAGAGCGCGTAGTCGAAAACCAATATGCCTTCGATACCGCCTTCTGATGCTTCAACGAGGCTTTTGCCGACCTTCGCGTGTTCGGGATGAGGAAGATAAGCGTCCCGCGCCGCGCTATCCGTGAAATCGACCACAAAGCCGTGCCGGTATCCCTTTTCGAGATTTTCCGGGCTGTTGTTTTCGCCTGCCGTGATGGACAGGATGCCGCCAATCTTGTCCTTGAGGGCTACGACGGCTTGCAGCTCCTCTTCGATCTGCGCTGCTCCGACTTCGGGACTGAATTTGATGAGAACGATATGACGTATCATGAACGGTTTCCGTGATTGAAAATAAGATCGCGCCGCCTCTGGAAATGGCGTCGTGCAACTTCTCTCATACGGTATTTATCAAGCAGAGAAAATGCTTCCGCTACATCCGGTGGAACGGAGCAACATCAGGATCAGCATCGGAAGCCATTTCTCGAATCAAACCCTGCTGGAACTCGCCTGCCGTCAGTATTCGAACTCTTTTTTGACATGGGCTTATCTGCTCGGACTGAACCGGCCCCCTGCGCAGTTGGTTTGCGCCCTTCAGAGACATCCCCAAAAGCGAAAAAGGCCGGGTTGAACCCGACCTTCCGCTTTCACCTGAGTTTGCGCCAGTACATCCGTGGTCACGATCCCAAGTGAATTCCCGATACGCATATGGATATAACCCGTCTGCATTTCAGGAATATGACATTGCGGGCAGCAGCCAGATTGCTCCAAAACCGGTTCAACCCGGCCCTGCCCCGACAATTTCGGCCCACAAACCGTTGCCTGAAACTGCCGTATTCTTCCGTGAGCGCCTGATCGTGCGCCATGTCGTCCGCGTTCAACCCGCTTCCGCAGATCGTCGCTCATGATATTCGTTTCCGACGCCTGAAGCTTTGCGCCCAAAGGGGCCGCAGAACCTGTCGTCAGGCCGCCATCGGCGTTTCCGCCACATCGGGATGGTTGTAGTTCCACACCTCGATCAAGCATTGCCGCATCAAATCAAGATCGACCGGACCGATCCGGCTCAGCACAAGATCGAGTTCGTCGGGCTCTACGCCCCGGTTGAGTAACTCAACAATCGCCTCGATCAGAATTCGTTTATCGTCAAATCTGTAGCGCTGCATAAACCTGCTCCGCTATCTGCCCCAGCACATGATCGTAGATTAAACAGTCATGGTTAACCGAAGCTTAAGCCACGAAAAACCAACGCGATTTACCGACACCACAAACTGACGCAGACGCTTGCTCTAACACATTTCCCACACATTCGCAGGATGGCATTTTAAAAATAACTCAAACAGAAAAAATGAAATTCTTGTTCGTTTGGACAAGATTAAGTCTAAATCTTAGTATATTTGCCGCGAAATCCAAGAAGAAATTTTCAAGCAGATATATTTTATGATTTACTTGCATTCGAATAAGGCTCCTATATCGTTTTTTCGGAAATATGTCGATTGGTCCTTCACTTACGCCCGGATGGCCGGGCTTGGGCTGCTTGTCGGCTTGAGCGTCATGGGCGGTTATCTTTATACGCTGCAATATAAGGGCAACGTGCACACCATCATCGACGGGCAGGCCTATCGCTCCAACCAGCCCGATGCTGCACGCATTGCCTCCCTGCAAAAGCTTTACGGCATCAAGACCATCATCAATCTGCGCGGGCCTGAACCGGGCTCGAAATGGTATGATGATGAGATCACGGCTGCAAAGACGCTCGGCATCAACCACGCTGACTTCGAAATGTCGTCGAGGCGGGAACTGAACCGCGCGCAAACCAGACAGCTCATCGCCCTGATGCAGAATGCGGAAAAGCCGGTACTCATCCATTGCAAATCCGGTGCCGACCGTACCGGCCTGGCTGCGGCGCTCTACGTGGCGGCAGTCGCGAAGGGCAGCGAAAGCAAGGCCGAACGGCAGATGTCCATTGCCTACGGACATTTCGGCTTTCCCTTGAGCCCCACCTACGCGATGGAAAAGACATTCGAGGCCATTGAGGCGGAACTCGGCTATACCGGTTCCTGACAATTTTCAGCTTCACAAATGCAAAACGCCGGGGAAAACCCCGGCGTTTTTCTATTCTAAAACCACGACGATCTTATTCGAGGCCGACGATCTTGCCGTCATCCCACTTGAAGATGTCGAAGCTCGGCGAGCTGAGGTCGCCGTTTGCGCCATAGGTCAGCGTGCCGATAGCGGTTTCGATCGGCTTGCCTTCATGCAACGCCTTGGCAACCGCAGCGGAATCGTCAGCCGAACCGGCGCTCTCGATACCAGCCTTGATGACTTCCACAGCAGCATAAGCGTTCATGGTGAAAGCTTCAGCCGGGATGCCCTTGGCCTTCAGCGCTTCGATAGCATCCTTGGAAGCCGGGTTCTTGGTGGCGTCCTTGGCATTGGTGAAGAGCGTGCCCTGTGCATTGGTGCCGCCGATTGCCCAATATTCGGTGTTGGACAGGCCTTCGCCGCCCAGTACCAGTGCCTGCATGCCAGCATCATGAAGCTGACGCGAGAGGAGGCCGCCTTCGGCATGGTAGCCGCCGAAATAGACGACGTCAGTGCCAGCCGACTTGAGCTTGGTGACGAGCGCGCTGAAATCCTTGTCGCCCGGCGTGACCGAATCATAATGGACTTCGGTGATGCCGCCCTTGTTGATCGCCGCCTTGAAAGCGTCGGCCAGACCCTTGCCATAGGCACCCTTGTCGTGGATCACGGCAACCTTCTTGTCCTTGAAGTTCTTCAGGACATAGTCGGCCATGACTTCAGCCTGCTGGTCGTCGCGGCCGCAGGTGCGGAACACGTTTTCCAGATTGCGAGCGGTCAGATCCGGGCCGGTGGCGGTCGGAGTGACCATCAGAACGCCGTTTTCCGAGAACACGTCGGAAACAGGGATGGCAACGCCGGTCGTGACCGGGCCGACGACGAACTTGATGCCGTCACCGACGATCTGGTTGGCGGCGGAAACGCCCTGCTTCGGTTCACCGGCATCGTCGGCAAACTTCAGAACGACTTTCTCGCCCTTGATGCCGCCAGCCTTGTTGATGACTTCAACGGCGGTTTCCGCACCCTTCTTCACCTGGTCACCGAAAGCGGCGACAGGCCCCGTCAGCGGTGCAACCACGCCAATGGTGATGTCTGCATAAGCGGTGCTGGCAAAGCCGAGTGTAGCTGCGAAAGCCACGCTGGACAGAAGTTTCAGGTTCATTCTTTTTCTCCTTTGGTGGGGCAGCGTCCTCCGACGGCCCCGAGACAACCCTTGCCGGTCAAATCTCAACGCATCTGCGCTACCGAATTGCCGGGCCCTCCCTTTTGTTCATCACATGATCTCAAAGGGGCGATTTAGAGCGCCAGACGCTCCAAATCATATGCATCAACGCGCACCTTATCCGAAAACCGTTTCACACTTTTCGGGATGCGCTTCAAAAGCGCGCTCCCCACTCATTGAAGAGGTCCGAGCCATAATATTATCCGAAATTGCATCTGCCCTTTCGGAATCATGCTCCGGAACGGGAGCGAGCTTTCATGATGTAATAAGAATGCATTTCCGGCTTTCGATTGCAAGCGCCAAGTACCCGCAACTACAACGAAAATCGGCTCCTCCCAAAGTCTTAGTCTCCTCCCTTCCATGACGGTGATTTCTTCGCAAAAAAGGCCGCGATCCCTTCCGCGGCCTCCGGTGTTTCCCATGTATCGGCAAGGCGGGTGAGCGTCATGTCGATCACCGCCTCGTCTATCGGCGCGCCCAGCGCGTGAACGAGCCGTTTCGACGCCGCAACCGCTGCGGGCGCTGTGGAAAAATAGGGTTTGATCTCCGCCTCCACTGCCGCATCGAGCCTTTCAGCCTCTACCACCTCATGCAGGAGGCCGATGCGCAGTGCCTCCTGCGCGTCGAACAATCTGGCAGAGGTAAACATGCGCAGCGCATTCGCCTGCCCGATGCGCGCCACGACATAGGGGCTGATGGTGGCCGGTATCAGGCCGAGCTTTGTTTCCGTCAGCCCGAAGCGCGCGCCGGAAACGCTGATCGCCGCATCGCAGACGCTGATGAGACCGACACCGCCACCATAGGCCTGCCCGTTGATGCGCCCGATCAGCGGCTTGGGCAGATCGCGCAATGCTTTCAGCATGAGGGCAAGCTTGCGCGCTTCCTCAATCCGCCGGGCGCGCGTGGCTTTCACCTGTTCCTGCATCCATCCCAGATCACCGCCTGCACAAAAACTGGTACCATTGCCGGTCAGGACCACGAGGCGCACGGCGTCATTGTCCGCCAGATGCAGCGTCGCCGTCAGAAGCTCATCGATCATCCGACCGGAGAGCGCATTGTGCTGTTCGGGGCGGTTGAGCGTCAGCGTGGCCACGCCGCGTTGATCGACGGCAATCTGGATCGTCTCGAACGTCGTCATGCAGCTTTATCCTGACGCAGCGCCTGCGCGAACAAGGCCGCCGACTTTAGCTTGTCCAGATCGAGGCCGGTTTCAAAACCCAATCCATGCAGCATTTCGACAACGGAAACCGTATCGACATTGCCCTTGGCGCCCGGCGCGAAAGGACAGCCGCCGAGGCCACCGACCGAAGCATCGAACACCCGAAGGCCTTTTTCGAGACTGACGCGGATATTGTCGAGCGCGCGTCCGCCTGTGTCGTGATAATGGCCCGCCAGACTATGTGCAGGCGCAATCGCCAACACTGCATCCAGCATGGCCGCAACCTTGTCCGGCGTACCGCGCCCGATCGTGTCGCCAAGGCTCACCTCATGGCAACCGAGCGAGAACAGTTGCTCGGTGACATCGGCCACGGCCTGCGGCGCAGTCGGTCCGTCATAGGGACATTCGACGACGCAGCTCACATAGCCGCGTATAGCCAACCCGTCATTGATCGCAGCACCGATAACCGGCGACAGGCGCTCAATGCTTTCGGCAATCGTGCAGTTGATATTGGCTTTCGAAAAGCCTTCCGAGGCGGAAATGAATACCGCGATCTCATCGACATTGGCGGCAGCAGCAAGCTCATAGCCCTTCATATTGGGCACAAGCACCGAATAACGCACGCCATCGGCGCGGTGAATCCCGGCCATGACTTCCGCCGCATCTGCCAATTGCGGCACCCATTTGGGGCTGACGAAGCTCGTCGCCTCGATGCGGGCATAGCCGCAATCGGACAGGCCGTCGATCAGCGCGATCTTGTCGGCTGTCGGCACAAACCGCTTTTCATTCTGCAGGCCATCACGCGCAGCCATTTCAACGATTTCTACGTGTTCAGCCATGTTCTTCCTCCAGTTCTACAAGAAGGATACCTTCATTGACCTGATCGCCTGCTACAACGGTTACCGACGCAACCTTGCCGTCACGCGGCGCGGTCAGTGACAGCTCCATCTTCATCGCTTCCATCATTACCAGCGGGTCGCCCTTGGCGACGCTCGCACCCTCCACGACGGAAACAAGCCTTACCAGTCCCGGCATCGGCGACAGGATGCGGCTTTCGCTAGAAGCGTCCTCTTCCGCGCCAACAGACTGCACATGATGGAATATGGTGTCGCGACCGTCGACTTGCACCGTCACATCATGCCCGATGTGCATCACGGACGCCTCAGACACGCGGCCATCGACAGCAAAGCGAACCAGCCCGTTCTTATGCTCACGAATTTCGATGGTGCCGAGAGCAAAGCCGAAATGCCCGTCGCCCCTGGTCGTGAAGCTGACCGTGCGGCGTTCGCCGTGATGATCGATCAGAACCGAGCGCGATGCCTCGCCCCAAAGCCGGAACCCGTGCAGGCTCGACCATGGGTCGCCTTGTGGGGCTCCGTTTTGTGGGGCTCCGTTTTGTGGCGCATCCAGGAGATCGAGCGCACCAAGCGCGGCGAGCGCAAATGCGATATCCGAAAGCTGCTTATCGGCGAACAGTGTCGCCGTCTCGCGTGCGATCAGGCCGGTATCGACATCACCGGTACGGAAAGCTTCGAGGTTGCAAAGCGCCGACAGAAACTGGCGATTGGTGACGAGGCCCGCAATCCGGGTCTTGTTTAGTGCCGCATCAAGCCGGTTCAGTGCCTCATCGCGCGTTGCGCCATGGGCGATGATCTTGGCGATCATCGGATCGTAGAACGGCGTGATCGTGTCACCGGTTCGCACACCGGAATCGACACGGGCATTTTCAGGCGGCGCGAACAGAGCAAGCTTGCCCGTTGCGGGCAGAAAGTCACGCGCCGGGTCTTCGGCATAAAGCCGCGCCTCGAAGGCCCAGCCATGGATGGCAAGTTCGTCCTGTCGCTTCGGCAAGACTTCGCCCGAGGCCACGCGCAGTTGCCACTCGACCAGATCGAGACCGGTGATCGCCTCCGTCACCGGATGCTCCACCTGCAAGCGTGTGTTCATTTCCATGAAGAAGAACCGGTCAGGCCGCAGCCCTTCCGAAACATCGGCGATGAACTCCACCGTGCCTGCGCCGGAATAGCCAATGGCCAAGGCGGCCTTCACTGCAGCCTCGCCCATGGCCGTGCGCATATCCGGCGTCATGCCGGGTGCTGGCGCTTCCTCGATCACCTTCTGGTGGCGACGTTGCAGTGAGCAATCGCGCTCGAAGAGATGCACCGCATTGCCGTGATCATCGCCAAAGACCTGCACCTCGATATGGCGCGGCTTGGTCATGTACTTTTCCACCAGCACAGCGCTGTCGCCAAATGAGGCTTCTGCCTCGCGGCGCGCGCTGTCCAGTGCTGCTGCAAAATCGGCGGCCTGATCGACACGGCGCATACCCTTGCCGCCACCGCCCGCCCGCGCCTTGATGAGCACAGGATAGCCAATGCGGTCCGCCTCGCTTTTGAGGAAGGCTCCATCCTGATTATCGCCGTGATAACCCGGAACGACAGGCACGCCAGCCTTTTCCATCAGCGCCTTGGCGGCATCCTTCAGCCCCATGGCGCGGATGGCTTTTGCAGATGGGCCAATGAAGGTCAGCCCCGCCGCCTCGACGGCGTCGACAAAACCCGCGTTCTCCGAGAGAAAGCCATAGCCCGGATGGATTGCCTCTGCGCCGGTTTCCTTCGCAGCCTCTATGATCGCACCGACATTCAGATAGCTTTGCGCAGAAATGGCAGGGCCGACACGAACCGCCTCGTCGGCCATCTCCACATGCAGCGCTTGGGCGTCGGCATCGGAATAGATCGCGACGGTGGCAATGCCAAGCTTGCACGCCGTGCGAATGACCCGGCAGGCAATTTCTCCGCGATTGGCAATCAGTATCTTTTTGAACATCTGATTGCCTCACATTCTAAACAAGCCGAAGCGTGTCGGCTCGATGGGTGCATTCAGCGTGGCGGAAAGCGACAGGCCGAGCACTTCGCGGCTCTTGCGCGGATCGACAATGCCGTCATCCCAAAGCCGCGCCGAGGCATAAAGCGGGTGGCTCTGGCGCTCGAACATGTCTAGCGTCGGGCGCTTGAACTCCGCTTCCTCTTCCGCCGACCATGTGCCGCCGGTGCGCTCGATCCCGTCGCGCTTGACGGTTGCCAGCACGCCCGCCGCCTGTTCGCCGCCCATCACCGCAATGCGGCTGTTCGGCCATGTCCACAGGAAACGCGGCGAATAGGCCCGCCCCGCCATGCCGTAATTGCCCGCGCCATAGGATGCGCCGATCAGCATGGTGATTTTCGGCACATTGGCCGTTGCCACCGCAGTTACCAGCTTGGCGCCGTGTTTCGCGATGCCCTCAGCTTCATATTTGCGCCCGACCATGAAGCCGGTGATATTTTGCAGGAAAATCAGCGGAATATTGCGTTGGCAGCAAAGCTCGATGAAATGCGCGCCCTTGAGCGCCGCTTCGGAAAACAGCACGCCGTTATTGGCGATGATCCCGACTGGCATGCCGTAGACGTTGGCAAAACCGCACACCAAAGTGGTGCCGTAGCGCGCCTTGAACTCATCGAAATCCGAGCCGTCGACCAGCCGCGCGATCACTTCGCGCACATCATAGGGAATGCGCGTATCGGCAGAAACCACACCGAGCAGTTCTTCCGGGTCGTAAAGCGGAGCAGCACCTTCGCCCTTCGGAATGAAGGAGCGTTTTTCGCTGTTGAGATTGGCCGCGATGGCGCGCGCAATCTGCAAGGCATGGGCGTCGTCATTGGCCAGATGATCAGCCACGCCGGAAAGCCGTGTATGCACATCGCCGCCGCCGAGATCTTCCGCTGTCACCACTTCGCCGGTTGCGGCCTTGACCAGCGGCGGACCGGCCAGAAAGATCGTACCCTGATTGCGCACGATCACCGTCTCGTCGCTCATGGCGGGCACATAAGCGCCGCCTGCGGTGCATGACCCCATGACCACGGCGACCTGCGGAATGCCCGCCGCCGACATCTGCGCCTGATTATAAAATATGCGTCCAAAATGGTCGCGATCCGGGAATACCTCGTCCTGATTGGGAAGATTGGCCCCGCCGGAATCAACCAGATAGATGCAGGGCAAGCGATTCTCGCCCGCGATCTCCTGCGCCCGCAGATGCTTTTTCACGGTTACCGGGTAATAGGTGCCGCCTTTCACCGTCGCATCGTTGCAGACGATCATGCATTCGCGGCCCGATACGCGCCCGATGCCGGTGATGATGCCGCCGGACGGCGCAGCGCCGCCATACATGCCGTGGCCCGCCGTCAATCCGACTTCCAGAAAGGGCGATCCCGGATCCAGCAATTGCGCAACACGATCACGGGGAAGCAGCTTGCCGCGAGAAACATGACGCTCGCGCGCTTTCTCACCACCACCATCGATGGCAAGGCGAGACGCCTCGGCCACGATATCGATGGCCTCAAGCATGGCTTTGCGGTTGGCCTGATAGGTCGCGCCGCGCGTCGATATCTCGGATTTCAGAACCGGCATTAACGGGTCTCCTGAAAGAGTTCCCGTCCGATCAGCATACGCCGGATTTCCGATGTGCCTGCACCGATTTCGTAAAGCTTGGCGTCGCGCAGCAGGCGCCCGGTTGGATAATCATTGATATAGCCATTGCCGCCGAGAGACTGGATCGCCTGCAAGGCCATCTGCGTGGCGTTTTCCGCCGTATAGAGAATGCAGCCCGCCGCATCCTTGCGCGACGTCTCGCCCCGGTCGCAGGCCGCCGCCACCGCATAGGTATAGGCGCGCGAGGCGTTGAAGATCACATACATGTCGGCAAGCTTGCCCTGCATCAACTGGAACTCGCCAATCGGCTGATCGAACTGCTTGCGCTCATGCACATAGGGCACCACGACATCGAGACAGGCCGCCATGATGCCGAGCGGGCCGCCAGCCAGCACCACGCGTTCATAGTCGAGACCCGACATCAGCACATTGACGCCCTTGCCTTCTGCCCCGAGCAGGTTTTCGGCAGGCACTTCGCAATCCTCGAACACCAGTTCGCAGGTATTGGAACCGCGCATGCCGAGCTTGTCGAGCTTCTGCGCGGTCGAAAATCCCGTGAAACCTTTTTCAACGATGAAGGCGCTGATTCCGCGCGGACCTGCCGACGGATCGGTCTTGGCATAAACCACCAGCACATCGGCATCCGGGCCGTTGGTGATCCACATCTTGTTGCCATTGAGCACATAGGTCTGCCCACGCTTTTCAGCATGAAGCTTCATCGAAACGACGTCGGAACCCGCGCCCGGCTCGGACATGGCGAGCGCGCCGACATGCTCGCCGGAAATGAGCTTAGGCAGATATTTTGCGCGCTGTTCAGGAGAACCGTTCCGCTTGATCTGATTGACGCAGAGATTGGAATGCGCGCCATAGCTGAGACCGATAGAAGCGGAAGCGCGGCTGATTTCTTCCATCGCGATGCAATGGGCGAGATAGCCCATGCCCGCACCGCCGTATTCTTCGGGCGCCGTAATGCCGAGTACGCCAAGCTCACCCAGTTCACGCCAAAGATGCATGGGAAATGCATTGTTGCGATCTGTTTCAGCGGCCAGCGGCGCAATGCGGCTTTCCGCAAAACGGCGCACCGTATCGCGAAGGGCTTCGATCTCCTCGCCAAGACCGAAATTCATGCCCGATGCAAACATACTCGTCCTCCACAAGTTCTGCCCGGCAACCACCACTTTCGCGATGGGCTATGTTCAGGCCAGAGTGTCCCGTGAATTTCAAATAGGCAATGGCTTTGCGTGGCGTTCTGTGGCTATTTATTACCGGATAACGAAATTTTGTTGCGCTCGTTATCCGGCAACCAAATCAATCCCCTTGAAGCTCTACAATATCCCGATAAAGCTCCAGCGCTTCCGGGTTGGCAAGCGCTTCGCGGTTCTTCACGTCGCGCCCGTGCACGATATCACGCACGGCAAGCTCCACGATCTTTCCCGACTTGGTGCGCGGAATATCAGCAACCGCAACGATCTTTGCCGGAACGTGACGTGGCGTGGCGCCGGTGCGAATCTTGGTCTTGATGCGCGTCTTGAGGTCGTCGTCCAGCGTCACACCTTCCGCGAGCCGCACGAACAGCACCACCCGCACATCATTGTCCCAGTCCTGCCCGATGCAGAGCGCCTCGGCGATTTCCGGCATCTGTTCGACCTGATTGTAAATCTCCGCCGTACCGATACGCACGCCGCCGGGATTGAGCGTCGCATCCGAACGACCATGGATGACAATGCCGTCATGCTCGGTCCATTCGGCAAAATCGCCATGGCACCAGATATTGTCGAAGCGCTCGAAATAAGCCGCCTGATATTTCGCGCCTTCCGGATCGTTCCAGAATTGCAGCGGCATGCAGGGGAATGCCCTGGTGCAGACCAGCTCGCCTTTTTCGCGGCGCACCGGCTTGCCATCGTCGTTCCAGACATCGACGGCCATGCCAAGGCCGGCACCCTGAATTTCGCCCAGCCACACCGGTTCGGTCGGAACGCCCAGCACAAAGCAGGACACGATGTCCGTACCGCCGGAAATGGATGCGAGATGCACATCCCCCTTGATCGCCTCATAGACGAAGGCAAAGCCTTCCGGCGATAGCGGCGAGCCGGTCGAGGAGACGGTGCGCAATGCCGACAGATCATGCGTTTCGCCGGGCTTCAGACCGGCTTTCAAAACGGCGTCGATGAATTTCGCCGAAGTGCCGAAATAGGTCATGCCCTCGGCGGCGGCATAATCGAACAGCACATTGCCATCGGGATAGAACGGCGAACCGTCATAGAGCAGAAGCGTGGCGCCGGAGGCGATGCCGGAAGCCAGCCAGTTCCACATCATCCAGCCGCAGGTGGTGAAATAGAAGAAACGGTCGCCGTCGCGAATATCCGCATGAAGACGGTGTTCCTTCAGGTGCTGAAGCAGCACGCCGCCAGCCCGGTGCACGATGCATTTCGGTATGCCCGTCGTGCCGGAGGAAAACAGGATATAAAGCGGATGATCGAAGGGGAGCCGCGTGAATTCCACGTCCCTGGCCTTGAATGGCTCCAGAGCCGCGTCGAGCGACATGCCCTTTTCCGCCTTGGCGGCGACGGCTTCCGCTTCGCCGAGATAAGTCACGATGACGGAGCGCTTCAGCCCCGGCAGTTTTGCCGTCACTTCAGCAACCTTGTCGGCAACCTCGATGCGCTTGCCATTATACCAGTAGCCATCGCAGGCGAAGAAAAGCTTCGGTTCGATCTGGCCGAACCGATCCAGCACGCCTTGCACACCGAAATCCGGCGAGCAGGAAGACCAGACCGCGCCGATGGACGAAGCAGCCAGCATCAGGGCCACAGCCTCCGGCATATTGGGCATCATCCCCGCCACGCGGTCGCCCGGCTGAACCCCCTCCGCCAGCATGAACTGCTGCAGTTTCGAGACCAGCGCGTGAAGATCATCCCATGTCAGGCGGCGTTCGACCTTGTCCTCACCGCGAAAGATGATGGCTTCCTCGCCCCCCTCATGGCGCAGCAGGTTCTCGGCGAAATTGAGCCGTGCCTCGGGGAAGAATTTTGCGTCACGCATATGGCCTTTATCGACAAGGGCCGTGCTGCCACGTTCGCCGATAACCTCGCAGAAATCCCACACAAGCTGCCAGAACCCGCCGCGATCCTCGACAGACCAGCGATGCAGCGCAGTGTAGTCCGGCAGGCACAGATCCGTGCGCTGTTCTGCGCGAATGCGGAATTGTTCCAGATTGCTGGCGGCGATGCGCCCAGCGTCCGGTTGCCACAGCGGATGGTCATGCGAAAACTGCGTGGGGACTGCGTTGGTGCTCATCATTCCTCCCAGAACCATGCGGAGCCAGACCCTCTCCCGATCAACTCCGTCACGAGTTTCTAAAAGAGAGTTTCCGATACGTCCATGCTTTTCCCATGGATGGCCCATCAAAGGAACCCTATCGCCCTCACCTCGAGCGGTTCGGCCCAAACGGAGCCACTGGAACTGCTCGAATATTTGCTTCGTGGCATTTTCCCACGCAAAACCGCTTCGCACTTTTGCTGGAAATGCTCCAATTGTGATTGTCGGACAAACAGGCCGAACCTGCTGTGCATCTTGCTTTATGGGAAAGCGTAACCTAACTACAGCCCGCGCCGGAAGCATCCTGATGCCTTTCGATGCAAAAGAAATATCCAGTTCTCAGGGCGGGGTGAAACTCCCCACCGGCGGTAACGGGTGAAACACCCGAAGCCCGCGAGCGCCTGACACGGCAAACGTGACAGGGTCAGCAGATTCGGTGCAAATCCGAAGCCGACGGTCATAGTCCGGATGAGAGAGAACGAGGTTGGAATCATGCTCGGCTGGGCGGCTTGCCGTCTTCGTCCTGCAGTTTTTCTTCCCGTACCCTGAGGTAACAGGCTTAAAAAAGGGAAGAAACCGTTGAGCCAACTTGCCTCTACCCCAACTTTGAAACCCACCGTGCGCGGAGCAGCACTGATGGTTGCGGCCTGTTCGGCCTATGCTGCCGTCAATGTCGCCACCCAATGGGCCGGAACACGTACCGGCATTCCATCCGTCATCATCGCCTTCTGGCAATATGTGATCGCGCTGGTGCTGACCTTGCCCCTGCTCGTTCGCGATCGCGCGAGAGCCTTACGCACCAGCCATTTCGGTCTTCACGTCATTCGCGTCGCGCTGGCTGCCGCTGGCGTACAGGTCTGGATTTACGCTCTGACCCATGTGCCAATCTGGCAGGTGGTCGCCCTGTCCATGACCTCACCCTTCTTCGTCATCCTGTGCGCGCGACTGTTTCTGCGGGAAAAGGTCACGCCAACACGCCTGATGACCACATTCACCGGATTTGTCGGAGCCTTGATCATCATCGCACCCTGGTCGGATTCCTATACGGTCTATTCACTGCTGCCCGTCCTCGCCGCGGCACTTTGGGCGGGATATTCGGTGATGACCAAATATCTGACCCGTTTCGAAAAGCCTGCCAGCATTTCGGCCTATATGCTGGTGCTTCTCACGCCCATCAACGCCGCCCTTTGGCTGGCGTCCGGCTTGGGCATGTCCGCAATCACCGCACCGACCATCGAAATCTGGTCCATATTGGTCATCATCGGCGCTTTCACGGCTCTGGCACAATATTTCCAGACGGCAGCCTATGCGGTGGCGGATGCTGTCTACCTGCAGCCGTTCGACGATCTGAGGCTGCCGATCAACGTGATTTTCGGCTGGATCGTGTTTGCTGCCACGCCAAGCATCAATTTCTGGCCGGGAGCTGTCCTGATCGTCGGCGCATCGCTCTATCTGATGCGTCAGGATAGCGGCACGACGCGCACCGCCTGATCGAGCCGGTGAGGATACCTGCCTATCGGGAGACGGGCAGGCTGTCTCTCGCAGCCTCAGAAAATTCACCTGGGCCTTCGAACCTACCGGCCCAGGCGTCGATTCTCTGCACCAGCCAGCGTTGAACGGGATTTTCGAACAGGTGATATGCGGCGATAGCGGTCATTAGGCTTGCAAGAACAGCTCCGGCAAGCAGCATGACCGCGCCTGCTGTTGTCTCCTCCCATCGCTCCGGGGTCATTCTGAAAAACATCATCCCCACCAGCGGATGAAGAATGAAAATACCGAAACTGTAACGGGAGAGTTTTGTCAGTCCATGCCACTGTAGCGGCGTATAAATGCCCTGACTGGACGCAAGATAGAGCACATAGATACCCGCATAGAGGAATGCCAGCCGCCAGGGACCTTCGAGCGTATTGGGTTCACCCGGCCCGTTTCCCGGATGATAGAACACAAAGACGATCAGGCAAACGGCCAGCAATATCTTGATTGCCGCTGCTGGCATCGCAGGATGTGTTCGCCTTGCAAGCCACATGCCGAAGAGAAAGGACGGTAAGGTCCGGAACACACCCACAGCAGACAATTGAATGCGGGTCAGTGACAACACGCCGAGCTTTTGCGCCAGATATTAACCGCCGATAATGGCCACGATTACGCCGACCAGAACCCAGCTCCCGAAACGACGGCACAACATATCGAACAGCGGAAAAGCCAGATACATCGCGAAAAGGGCACTCAGCGACCAACTGACATAATTGTAGGACGAGGTGTGTCCCAGACCCCAATTGTGGATCAGCAGCAACTGAGTGAGCCCATCGCGCCAGCTTGTGCTGGGGTTGCCCGAGGGATGCAGGATTCCCGCTGTCGTCAGGACGGAGAGAAGCACAAAACACGAGAAAGCCACCACATGCAGCGGATAAATCCGCGCCAGCCGCCTTCCGACAAAAGCCACGTAGCGGGGCCAGCTCCAGAGATAATTTCGTCGTCTTGCCAGAAACAGCCCAGAGACAATAAAGAAGACATCAGTAAAATAAGCAAAAGTTAATATAAAATCATTCAGTGTCTCATTCTTTACCGAAATGCGGAAAGAAAAATGGAAAACGGCGATTCCCATACATAATAAAAACCGTAATCCATCGAAATCTGGCAGTCTGTTCATTCAAAATAGCACTGATAAATTACTTCGCCGACATCCTGTTTACCAATTTCTGGGGAGTTGTCGAGCGCAACTTGGGCGTGAAATTCACCATGACGTGAGAATTTCGCCGGAATATCAGTCCGCCGCAGCGAAATGTTCCATCTGGTCGGCATAGGCTTTCTGGAATGCAGGCCGCGCCATGGCACGTTCGACATAGGCCCGGCAGGCCGGATGCTGCGCCAGACCGTTAAAATGATCGACCAGGCGCAACACGTCGGCCATCAGAATATCGGCAACCGAAAATTGCTCAGTCAGCCATTCGCGGCCTGACAGCGCCTGTTCCATATGGCCAAGCCGACCGGCCAGAAAACTGTCCATGAGCTGGCGCCCCGGTGTCTGCTCTTCATCACCGGTGAATTTATAAAGGGCGAGCGGCAAGGCAGCCATTTCTACCGAATTCAGTGCTGCAAAGAGCCACTGTATGACTTCGTTTCGCGCCCTCGGATCAGGCGGCAACAGCATGTCGCTCTTCTCCGCGATATGAAGCAGGATGGCGCCGCTTTCAAAGACCGACATATCGCCATCGATCAGCCATGGCACCTGCCCGAAAGGCTGATGGGTGAAATGTTCCGGCCCGCGATTCTTGAACGGAACGCCTTCGACACGATAGGGCAGCCCGGCTTCTTCCAGCGCCCAGCGCACGCGAAGATCACGGACGAAGCCGCGTGGCATTTTGGGAACCCAGTCGAATGTCGCCAAGATCATTTCTGTCATGGAAAGCGACATAGCGCGCAAGCAGGCTTTGTCCAACGACAGCTATTGCGCCGACCGATTTGCTGTATGTTCAGGCTTTATGGGAAGGGAAATTTGGTGGAGCCAAGCGGGATCGAACCGCTGACCTCCTGCATGCCATGCAGGCGCTCTCCCAGCTGAGCTATGGCCCCATCAGACCTCTTTCGAGGCACATCAGGCAGGACTTGCTGCCCGGTGTGGCGGCTTATTAAATGGCGTTCGCCAGAAGATCAAGAGCTAAATCGCAACTCTTTTCACATCTGCTAAAAATAATTCACAGATCACGCCGACGCCACCATCCGGGATGCGCTCAAAATGCAACGAGGCGACCCGAAGGTCGCCTCGCAAAAGCATCAGGTCTTGATCTGTGTAACAGATCAGCCTTCTTCGTCTTCGCCGCCGACGCCACCGCCGAGAATGCCCGACATGTCGTCGTCCTCATCTTCCTCTTCTTCGAGGAAGGTGTCGTCATCGTCGTCGCCGAGGTCGACATCGTCGTCGTCCATATCCGGCAGATCGTCGCCGCTGCCCTTGGTTTCGTCGTCGGCATCCTCGAGCGAGACGAATTCCGGCTTTTCGAGCGCGGTATCCAGTTCTTCCTCTTCGGTTTCCTCTTCGACGACACGGCTTTCAAGCGTAGAGTCGAAATAGGAGCGCGGATAGGAAATGCCAGTGTAAGGCGAAACGATCGGGTCGCGATTGAGATCGTAAAATTTCTTGCCCGTTTCCGGGTCGATACGCTTGGTACCAAGTTCAGCTTTTGCCACGTCTAGCCTCGTTAATTCACACGGGGACACAAATTCATAAAATCGCGCCGGAATGCCTGCCTTGAAGCATATAGCCCTTCACCATGCTGTTCATGGGGCCATATAGCAAGGGGCAAGTCTTGAGCACGTTTATATTGTTGTCCGGTGCATAAACGCAATTTGGCGCGTTTGTCAAAGCGAAACGCAAAGGGATGCGCAGACTCTTGGCTCTCCCTCCTGATTATGGGTGTCGTCCGCGCCGCGTATTCACGGATGACCGCACAATATTACTATGCTAGGGAAGCCCCGCTTATCTCTCAATCCCGGCGCGTGTCCGCGCCAAAAATGTGACTGTGAACAATCCATGTCCCATTCTGCATCCCCGAAACCAGCAACCGCCCGCCGCTCGGAGGCACTCACGGGCGAAATCCGCATTCCGGGTGACAAATCCATCTCGCATCGCTCCTTCATGTTTGGCGGTCTTGCATCGGGTGAAACCCGCATCACCGGCCTTCTGGAAGGCGAAGACGTCATCAATACCGGTCGCGCCATGCAGGCCATGGGCGCGAAAATCCACAAGGATGGCGATGTCTGGATCATCAATGGCGTCGGCAACGGTTGCCTGTTACAGCCCGAAGCAGCGCTTGATTTCGGCAATGCCGGAACCGGTGCGCGCCTCACCATGGGCCTTGTCGGCACCTATGACATGAAAACCTCCTTTATCGGCGACGCCTCGCTTTCCAAGCGCCCGATGGGCCGCGTGCTAAACCCGTTGCGCGAAATGGGCGTTCAGGTGGAAGCTGCCGACGGCGACCGCATGCCGCTGACGCTGATCGGCCCCAGGACGGCAAATCCGATCACCTACCGCGTACCGATGGCATCCGCGCAGGTAAAGTCCGCCGTGCTGCTCGCCGGTCTCAACACGCCGGGCGTCACCACCGTCATCGAGCCGGTCATGACCCGCGACCATACGGAAAAGATGCTGCAGGGCTTTGGCGCAGATCTTTCGGTTGAAACCGACAAGGATGGCGTGCGCCACATTCGCATCACCGGCCAGGGCAAGCTTATCGGCCAGACCATCGACGTACCGGGGGATCCGTCCTCGACGGCCTTCCCGCTTGTTGCCGCCCTTCTGGTTGAAGGTTCGGATGTTACCATCCACAACGTGCTGATGAACCCGACCCGTACCGGCCTGATCCTGACGCTGCAGGAAATGGGCGCCGATATAGAAGTGCTCAATGCCCGTCTTGCTGGCGGCGAGGATGTCGCCGATCTGCGCGTGAAGGCATCGAAGCTCAATGGCGTCGTCGTTCCGCCGGAACGCGCCCCGTCGATGATCGACGAATACCCGGTTCTGGCGATTGCCGCCGCCTTCGCGGAAGGCGAAACCGTGATGGACGGTCTGGACGAGCTGCGCGTCAAGGAATCGGACCGTCTGGCGGCCGTTGCGCGCGGCCTTGAAGCCAATGGCGTCGATTGCACCGAAGGCGAGATGTCGCTGACGGTCCGCGGTCGCCCCGACGGCAAGGGACTGGGTGGCGGTACGGTCGCAACCCATCTCGATCACCGTATCGCGATGAGCTTCCTCGTCATGGGCCTTGCATCGGAAAAGCCGGTGACGGTTGATGACAGCACCATGATCGCCACGTCCTTCCCCGAATTCATGGATATGATGCCGGGACTGGGCGCCAAGATCGAACAGAGCGACGCGCGATGACGCCGTTCATCGTCGCTATCGACGGACCGGCTGCCTCGGGCAAAGGAACCCTTGCCCGGCGCATCGCCATTCATTACGGCATGCCGCATCTGGATACAGGGCTGACCTATCGCGCCGTCGCCAAGGCGCTGATCGACAAGGGGCTGCCGCTCGACGATGAGGCGGTGGCGGCTGACGTCGCGCTGAACCTCGATCTGCGCGAGATGGACAAGGCGGTGCTTTCCGCTCATGCAATCGGTGAGGCTGCGTCGAAGGTTGCGGTCATGCCGAAGGTCCGGCGCGCGCTCGTCGAAGCGCAACGCAACTTCGCCAACGCCCTGCCCTCAAGCGTCCTTGACGGGCGCGATATCGGCACTGTCGTCTGTCCCGATGCGGCCATAAAGCTGTTCGTCACCGCCTCGCCGGAAGTACGCGCCGAGCGTCGCTATGAGGAGATCGTGGCGCGCGGCGAAAAGGCGGATTTCGCGGAAATCCTGGCTGACCTCAGGAAGCGCGACGAACGCGACACGAACCGCATCGATTCTCCGCTCAAACCTGCTGAAGACGCGCACTTGCTAGATACGAGCGAAATGAGTATAGAAGCGGCATTTCTAGCCGCAAAAAAGCTGATTGATCACGCTTTGGCGCAGCATCGGGGATGAAACCGACAAGTTTTTAAGCTTTTCGGATCTCATTGTGCCTCGAAAAGCTGGATTATCCTGAGTTCGGACCTATATAGGCTGCACTCATACTGAAAAGCCTGACTTCGCGTTCCATGCGCCGGTTGTCTGCAAAGACGGGGCCGAGGTCGGGCATAACGCAACACTAACCCCCGGCGCCGCATCCGATGAATTTTCCGGATGCACCAGGAGTATTCATGTCAGAATTCAATCCATCCCTCGCAGACTTCGAGTCGCTGCTGGCGGAATCCTTTGCAACGAACGACCTCGCTGAAGGTTATGTCGTCAAGGGCCGCATCGTAGCCATTGAAAAGGACATGGCGATCATCGACGCCGGTCTGAAGGTCGAAGGCCGCGTGCCGCTGAAGGAATTCGGCGCAAAGGGCAAAGACGGCACGCTGAAGCCGGGCGACGAAGTGGAAGTTTACGTCGAGCGTATCGAAAACGCTCTGGGCGAAGCTGTCCTGTCGCGCGAAAAAGCACGCCGTGAAGAAAGCTGGGTCAAGCTCGAGCAGAAGTTCGCCAATGGCGAGCGCGTCGATGGCGTCATCTTCAATCAGGTCAAGGGCGGTTTCACCGTCGACCTCGACGGCGCTGTTGCCTTCCTGCCGCGTTCGCAGGTCGACATCCGTCCGATCCGCGACGTCACCCCGCTCATGCACGTCCCGCAACCGTTCGAAATCCTCAAGATGGACAAGCGTCGCGGCAACATCGTTGTCTCGCGTCGTACCGTTCTTGAAGAGAGCCGTGCGGAACAGCGTTCGGAAATCGTCCAGAACCTTGAAGAAGGTCAGGTTGTTGAAGGCGTCGTCAAGAACATCACCGATTACGGTGCGTTCGTTGACCTCGGCGGCATCGACGGTCTCCTGCACGTTACCGACATGGCATGGCGCCGCGTCAACCATCCGTCGGAAATCCTCACCATCGGCCAGACGGTCAAGGTACAGATCATCCGCATCAACCAGGAAACCCATCGTATCTCGCTCGGCATGAAGCAGCTCGAGAGCGATCCTTGGGATGGTATCGGCGCGAAGTACCCGATCGGCAAAAAGATCACCGGCACCGTCACGAACATCACCGATTACGGTGCGTTCGTGGAAATCGAGCCGGGCATCGAAGGCCTCATCCACGTTTCCGAAATGTCGTGGACCAAGAAGAATGTCCATCCGGGCAAGATTCTGTCCACCACGCAGGAAGTCGAAGTCGTTGTGCTCGAAGTTGATCCGGTCAAGCGCCGTATCTCGCTCGGCCTCAAGCAGACCCTCGACAATCCGTGGACGACCTTTGCCCAGAAGTACCCTGTCGGTACCGTTGTTGAAGGCGAAGTCAAGAACAAGACCGAATTCGGCCTGTTCATTGGCCTCGACGGCGACGTTGACGGCATGGTTCACCTCTCCGACCTCGACTGGAACCGTCCGGGCGAACAGGTCATCGAAGAGTACAACAAGGGTGAAGTCGTTAAGGCTGTCGTTCTCGACGTTGACATCGAGAAGGAACGCATCTCGCTCGGCATCAAGCAGCTTTCCGGCGACAAGGTCGGTGAAGCAGCAGCTTCCGGCGACCTGCGCAAGAACGCCGTTGTAACGGTTGAAGTCACCGCAGTAACCGATGGCGGCCTTGAAGTTCGTCTGGTCGATCACGACCTCGACAGCTTCATCAAGCGCTCGGATCTGTCGCGTGACCGCGACGAACAGCGTCCGGAACGCTTCACGGTCGGTCAGAAGGTTGACGCTCGCGTCATCGCTTTCGACAAAAAGACCCGCAAGCTGCAGGTCTCGATCAAGGCGCTCGAAATCGCCGAAGAAAAGGAAGCTGTCGCTCAGTACGGTTCGTCCGACTCCGGCGCTTCGCTCGGCGACATCCTCGGTGCCGCTCTGAAGAAGCAGGAAAAGAACTAATCTTTCCCTCTTCGACTGAACATGGAAAAGCCCGCCTCTCGGCGGGCTTTTTCTTTATTGAATGGGGACACGCACATTGGCGAGTAAACGATCTTGCAGCACGTCATAGAGAACGGTGCCAACGCAAATCGAAGCGCAATGCTCGCAGAAGAAAGGCCGGGATGTCACCATCCCGGCCTTTCACACATTTCACTAAAGCCTTTTGATTGTCCGATCAAGCTATGCGACGCTGAGCATATGGATCAGGCCAAGGCTGATGGTGCCCAGAGCCACGAGCGAAAGTATCGCAGTCAGCGTGACGCGACCGCCTGCTGACGCCACCGAGCGGATATCGACGCCAAGGCCAAGGGCTGCCATCGAAATGATGGTAAGAATGGTCGAGGCATATTGAATGCCGGGCAGGATCGATTCCGGTATCAGGTGCAGCGAATGCAGCGCCATCATGCCAAGGAAGCCGAGGATGAACCATGGCACGAGCTGGAAGAAGCCAGGCTTGGCGTTTGCGTCCTTGTTTCCGGCAAGAAGCGCCAGCGCGAGAATGACCGGTCCGAGCATCAGCACGCGCACGAGCTTTACCAGCGTGCCAAGCTGGACACTGATCGTCGCGACCGGAGCAGTGGCAGCCAGAACCTGTGGCACCGCATAGACGGTCAGGCCCGCCAGCACGCCATATTGCGTGTGCGAAAGCCCCAGAAGCGGCACCAGCAACGGCAGAAGCAGCACGACGACCACGCCGAGAATAGCAGTGAAGGCAATGGAAGCCGCCACGTCCTCGCTTCCCGCACCGATAACCGGCGCGGTGGCAGCGATGGCGGAATTGCCACAAATGGAGTTACCGCAGGCCACCAGCACTGCCATGCGATGCGGCAGTTTCAACAGGCGTCCGATCCCGTAGCTGAGCGTGATAGCAATCACCACCACACCCGCAATGCCGAAGATGAGCCCCGACCCCGCAGCCACCACAGCACTGGCGCTGATCGATGCACCGAGCAGCACCACTGCAATTTCCAGAAGAAGCTTGGCGGAAAAGCCGATGCCCTTGTTGAACTGCTTGCCGGGACGCAGGAACGTCCGCACGACCGTGCCAAGGAGAATGGCAATCACCAGCGCTTCGAGCCAGGCGCGCCCTGCATAATGTTCCTCGACTCTTTCAAGTCCAATCGCCGCAATTGCGACGGCAACGCTCAAGCCAAGTCCTGGGAGGATGTTCTGGATTTTGGAGTAGGTCATTTTCGGCATTTCAAATCTGATTGTTAGCTTTTTCGCATTGTCCTGCGCAAAACCGCTTCGCACTTTTGCTGGAAATGCTGGTTTCTTTCGCATTGTCCTGCGCAAAACCGC
>JACDJC010001010.1_pt1 | contig 27501 bp, 26 predicted proteins | sample 7454191 | NCBI WGS metagenome assembly JACDJC01 (sample SAMN14253291, study PRJNA609438) | sludge metagenome | isolation source: sludge after 25d culture with pyrite and EDTA | collected 2018-12-20 | reverse complement strand
TCGCCAAAGACTGCCGCCGATACCGCACGACAGAAATCAATATCGAAGCCGGTCCATTTGCCCTGATCGTCTGGCGACGAAAAGCCTGCAACGCCCTGACTGACGCCGCAATTGATCTTGCCGCGCTCCTTCACGGTCGAAAGCGTATCCGCCTGCGCCCCAGTTTGAGCGGACATGGCAAAGCCCGCCGCCAATAACGAACCCAAAACTATTTTTTTCATCGTTCCTCCTCCCAGAGTTTCAGGCCAGAGTTTCGGCCCAGAGTTTCGAAAAAGCCGATCCATTGCCCGGCAGCACGCCGCCGGGCTTGTTGTTTGTTCAGTTATCCGACTACGAACTACTTCAGTGCAGCCGCGAAGCTGTCCTCCAGAACGCTCAGCAGATGATCGGCATTGGCACGTGTGAAGATCATCGGCGGGCGCATTTTCAGGACATTGTCGAACGGACCTTCAGTCCCCATCAGGATGCCGCGTTCGCGCGCGCCATCATTGATCTTCTTGGCCAGAGCCGTTGCCGGTTCCTTGGTCTTGCGATCCGTGACCAGCTCGATACCGAGGAACAGCCCCTGCCCGCGCACATCGCCGATGATATCGAAGCGCTTCTGCATCGAACGGAACCCGTCGATGAGATAGTTGCCTATATCGAGCGCGTTGCGGCGCAGATCGTTGCGTTCAATCACATCCAGCACTGCCAGACCTGTCGCGCAGGAAACCGGATTGCCGCCGAATGTGTTGAAATATTCCATCCCATTGTTGAAGCTGTTGGCTATTTCACGGGTCGTTACCACAGCCGACATCGGATGACCGTTGCCGATGGGCTTGCCCATGGTGACGATATCCGGCACCACGTCCTGCATTTCAAACGCCCACCAGTGGCTACCGACACGGCCGAAGCCGACCTGCACCTCATCCGCGATGCAGACACCACCAGCCGCCCGCACCATCGCGTAGACCTCCTGCAGATAGCCTTCCGGCAGGAAGACCTGACCGGCGACGCTCGGGATCGACTCGGCAATGAAATAAGCCGGGCCGCGTCCAAGGCTTTTGATGGCCTCGATCTGCTCGGCAATGCTTTCGGCAAAGCGCTTGCCATGTTCCGCCAGCGGCCAGTTTTCCGGCGCGCGGTAGCTGTCGGGGATGACGGCCTCGAACACATGGTCCGGACGTCCCTTGCCGCCCTTGCGCTTGTATTTGTAAGGGCTGAGATCAATCAGCTCCTGTGTCGTGCCGTGATAGGCCCAGTCGAGCACCAGCGCATCGCGCTGGCCCGAATGCGCACGTGCCATGCGCAGCGCCAGACTGTTCGCTTCACTGCCCGAGCAGGCAAACGAGGCTACCGTCAAGCCTTCCGGCAAGGTCGCCGTCAGGCGCTCGGCATAGGAAATGATGCTGTCATGCAGATAACGCGTATTGGTGTTGAGGATCGCGGCCTGTCTGGCAATCGCTTCCACCACTTGCGGATGAGCATGACCGAGATGGCAGACATTGTTGAAGCAATCGAGATAGGCACGGCCCCGATTGTCGATCAGCCATGCCCCTTCGCCGCGCACGAACTTGATCGGCTCGGAATAGGAGATGGAGAGGTTCGGCAGCAGAATATCCTTGCGGGCGCTGACGATTTCAGCGCGCGTACGTCCGGTCTGGTGGAAGGCTTCTGCCGGAATATCGGCAAGGACTGCGGCATCCGGGAAAATATCAGCCCAGACATCGAGATAGGCATATTCGCCAACGCCCAGAATTTCCGCTGCCGTGAGGCCGGTATCGGTCGAAATCTGGAAATGGAGATGCGGCGTCCAGCCACCATTCTCGTGCATGTCGCCCATAGCGCCGACAAGATCACCGGCGGCGAGCTTTTGCCCCGGCTTCAACCGGGCAACAGCTTCATGCGCCATATGGCCCCAGAGCGTGATGAAAGCCGGGCAGCCTTCCGGCTGATGCTCCAGCGCGATAAGCCCGCCATAGCCGAGCGGCGCGGTCTCGATCTCGACGCTTTTCACAGTGGCTGCAAGCGGCGTGTAGACGGGCGTGCCTGCCGGCATGAACAGGTCGAGGCCCAGATGGTGGACACGCCGCTCGCCTTCGACAAAGCGCGAACGGAACGCCTCATCGGTATAGACAGTACGCTTTTCGCCCCATGGACCGATGCCGAGCTGCACATGGTTGCGGGCGCAGAAATCGTCCCACCAGGCGGTCGCTTCCTTCGGGCGCTGCCCGGCGGAATCGACCGTCATCACATGAGCCGGGTCGCCATAGGGCACCAGCGCCTTGGTCATGGTCGCCGGATGCGGGTGAACGATCGGGGCGAAGTTCTTTCGGTTGGCACTGATCCAGTCGCGCACCGCACCCGCACCGTCGACAGCATCGAAACCGCAGGCCTTGCGCAAAATGGCGGTGGCAAAGCGCGGGTTCATGGCATCGAGCTTGTGCAGAAGCCGCCATGCAGGCGCTTCGCTGATCGCAAGATAAGGATTATCATCGGTCTTTTCGCGGCGTGAGGCCGACAGCGTGACGCTCGTGACGAGGCGCATCGCAATCAGATCGAATATGAGATCGATTTCCTGCGGCAAAAGCGGATATTTCGCATGGAACCCGGCAGCAAGAGCTGCGGCTGCACCAATCGGGTCGTCCATGTCCAGAATGGAATAGGCAGCGGCAATTGCCACTTCGGCGACCAGAACGGTGTGGACCGCATCGCCGAAATCGATCAGCCCGGCGATACGCTCGTTGTCCTGTGGGTCGACCAGCACATTCCAGTCATTGGCGTCGCTGTGGATCACCTGGGCGCGCTGCAGCGGCAGCTTTGGCGCGACATCGCGCTCGAAACGAACAAGGAAACGCTCGACAACGGCGCGGTCTTCCGGCTTGTCGATGAAATGCAGGCGGTCACGCGCCCGGCCCGCATGGCGCACGTCCCAGTCGAAATCGCGCAAGGCGCCCGGATGAATGAAGCCCTGCAAGGCGCGGTCCAGTTGCCCCAGCGCACCGCCCAGATTGTGCATCAGCGTGTTGGTGCGCTTGACCTCGGCCAGCGGCGTTCCGGGAAGCCAGCTTGCCACCCGCAACGCATGCGGCTTGCCCGCTTCCTTTTCGATAGAGGCCAGCACCTCACCCGACAGGCTCGCCTTCAGGCGCGGCACGGCAAGCGCCGGATCGGCCTTGGCCAGATGCTGCAGCAGCGCGGTCTGGAACTCGCTTTCGACACGCGGCTCGCTGGCATTGACGACCTTCAGAATCCAGTCCCCCGATCCATTATTGCCCGTCTTCAGCCGGAAATTGCGGTCGCGCTCGCTGTCGAGCGGCGAGGCACTCGCCGTCACGCCGAAATGAAGCTGGGCCAGCACTTCAGCCTCTTGCGGAGAAAAATCGGGAGCGGGATGCGAAAGATCGGTCATGGGAGGCACTTCACGGGTTGAATATGAATGGGAAGTAACAGGATGAGCTTGGCATGTCCGCGATTTTCAGGCATCAGAAAAGGCGTCGGTCAGACCGGCACTTTGCCGGAATGGACCGGTACATTTACGGCAGCACGAAAGAACCGACCATGCGGGAACTGGATGCGAAAGATCGCGAGATACTGGCCATTCTCTCCAAGGAAGCGCGCATTCCGCTGAAAACGCTGGCGGGCCGCATCGGTCTTTCGCGCAGCGCAACCGGAGAGCGCGTCGCCAATCTTGAGAAGAATGGTGTCATTCGCGGCTACAGGGCGGATATCGGCCAGATCGACAAGAATGTCATTCGCGCCATGATTCTGGTCAGTCTCAAGCGCACCCCGGCACTCGGCCTCCTCGATGAACTGGCGCGTCATGCCGAAGTGCGCCGGGTCTCCTCGGTGAGCGGCCAGCTCGATTTGATTGTCGAGGTGGAAGTCCCCTCCATAGACCGGCTCAACAGCCTGCGCGATCTCATCGCCACTCATGAAACTGTAGAGGATCTCACTACGGCAATTGTGCTTCGCCGTGATATCGAGCGTGAAACCGTTTGAAATCAGGCTCCACAACTTTAGTTTGGACTACTACAATTTAAGGTAGACATTCTACCGCAAGTCGAACATAACGCCCCTGGGTTGAAAAGGAGGGGACATGAAGACGCTTAATCTATTCATTATCGGGTTCGGCTTTACCGCGCTCGTCATCACATGCATTTTCGCCATTGGCGGCGGTACGATCTGACCGGCAACGAACGACAATCTCACCATAATTCATGCCCGCAGCAGGGATTCCCCAAGGAAAATTGCTGAAGATTCGCGCACCGAGCGGATCATGAAATCGCTCAGCACCCGGATTCGCGGTGCGGCCACCACATCGATGTGGCAGCTCATCCAGTATTCACGCACCAGATGCATTTCGCGCGGCAGAACCGGAACCAGTTCCGGATGCCGACTAGCGATGAAGTAAGGCAGCACGCACAGGCCATAGCCGATCTGCGTGGCGATAAGCTGCGCATGGATGCTTGAACTTTGATAGGTGCAGCGCTGCCCCGGCAGGATTTCGCGCATGTAATCGAGACCGGGCGTGAACACCATGTCGTCGATGTAGCCGATGAACGGGTGCCGTGCCATATCCTCGCGCGTCCTGATCGGCGGATGCCGCTCCAGATAATCGCGATGGCCATAAATAAAAAGCCGATACGGCGTCAGCTTCTCGCTGTGATAGGGGCCGGTGCGCGGCATATGCAGCGTGATCGACAATTCCGCCTCGCGACGTGACAGCGACATGATCTGCTGGATCGTCACCACCTCCACGAACAGGCTCGGATAGGATTGCGCCAGCACCGGCAGACGGTCGGCAAGAAAGAAATTGCCGAAACCTTCCAGCGTCGAAAGGCGAACGACGCCTGACAGCGCCGCCAGATTACCGGTGGCTTCGGTCTGGAACTTCATCGCCTCACGTTCCATGACTTCGGCGGAGTTCACCAGCCGTTCGCCGATCGGCGTCAGCAGATAGCCGCGCGGATTGCGCTCGAACAGCTTGGTCGCAAGGGCCTGTTCCAGCCGGTCGATTCGACGCAGAACCGTGACATGGCTGGTGCGCAATTGCCGCGCCGCCGTCGAGAGCTGGCCGGTGCGCGCAACCGCAAGAAAATATTGCAGATCGTCCCATGTGAACTGCCGCATGCACCCCTCCCAAACAATTGCAGCAGCTTATGCTGCTCTATCTGTACGTTTTTGAACAGACGGTGTTCAAAAATTGTTGTTCGTGTACGCATTTGTCAATGCTACCGTTCTAATTCAAAGCCCGAGCGGAGGAACAAATCGGGCGCAAGGGAGGGATGAACGACAAAGAGGATAAGTCGTTTCCTGCCTGGCAAAGACTGCTTGAAGGAGGATGCCGTGCGGTTTTTCCGCAATGGCTCAAAGTGTTGATTGGGAGGAGCACTTCATGAAATGTCTCGCACTTGCAACGGCAGCGCTTTTCGCCGCCACGGCCATTTCGTCGGCAGCGGAAATTTCCGACGGCAAGGTCAAGATCGGCATTCTGAACGACCAGTCGGGTGTCTATGCCGACTTCGGCGGCAAATGGTCGTTCGAAGCTGCCAAGATGGCAGCCGAAGATTTTGGCGGCAAAGTGCTCGATGCGCCAATTGAGATCATCACGGCGGACCACCAGAACAAACCGGACGTCGCCTCGAACATTGCCCGCCAATGGTACGACACGGAGCAGGTCGATTCCATCATGGAACTGACAACCTCGTCGGTCGGCCTCGCTGTGCAGGCTTTGTCGAAAGACAAGAAAAAGATCACCATCAACACAGGCGCAGCCACGTCGGAACTGACCGGCAAGCAGTGCACGCCTTATGGCTTCCACTGGGCCTATGACACCCATGCGCTTGCCGTCGGCACTGGCGGCTCGCTTGTGCAGCAGGGCGGCGATACCTGGTTCTTCCTCACTGCCGATTATGCATTCGGCTATTCGCTGGAAGAGCAGACAAGCAAATTCGTCGAATCCAAGGGCGGCAAGGTGCTGGGTTCCGTACGCCACCCGCTGGCAACGACCGATTATTCCTCCTTCCTGCTGCAGGCACAGGCCTCCGGCGCGAAGGTCGTGGGCCTCGCCAATGCCGGTCTCGACACGTCCAATGCGATCAAGCAGGCGGCTGAATTCGGTATCGTTGCGGGTGGACAGCGCCTCGCGGCCCTGCTCTTTACCCTGTCGGAAGTGCACGGTCTCGGCCTCGAAGCCGCTCAAGGCCTGACGCTGACTGAAGGTTTCTACTGGGATCGTGACGATGAATCGCGTGAATTCGGCAAGCGTTTCTTCGAGCGCACGGGCCGTATGCCGAACATGATCCAGGCAGGCACCTATTCCGCTGTCACCCAGTATCTGAAGGCGATCAAGGAAGCAGGCACGGATGAAACCGAAGCCGTCGCCAAGAAGCTTCATGAAATGCCGGTCGAAGACGTCTTTGCCCGTCATGGCAAGGTCGGCCCCAACGGACGCATGATCTATGACATGTATCTGATGGAAGTGAAGAAGCCTGATGAAAGCAAGGCGCCATGGGACTATTATAAGGTTCTAGCAACCATTCCCGGCGATCAGGCCTACATGAAGCCGGAAGAAAGCGGCTGCCCGCTGGTAACGCAGTAAGAGGCTGGTTGAATGAACACAGCAACTGGCAATATGACGGCCCTGCCTGAAGCAGGGCCGAACGATGGTGGCTCATCTGGCGGTCGGACGGTTCTTTCGGCGCGCGGACTGGGCAAGTCGTTTGGCGGCTTTTACGCGGTGAAGAATGTCGATCTTGATGTGGAACATGCCCGCGTTCACGCCCTGATCGGCCCGAACGGCGCAGGCAAGACCACTGTTTTCAACCTCCTGACCAAATTCTTGCAGCCGTCGAGTGGCGAGATCACGCTTCTGGGCGAGACCATCACCAAGACCGATCCGGCCAGGGTGGCCCGCATGGGGCTGGTGCGCTCGTTCCAGATTTCAGCAACCTTTCCGCATCTGACCGTCCTGGAAAATGTGAAGGTCGCATTGCAGCGCCCCAACGGGCTTGCCACGCAATTCTGGCGGTCGCTCTCGGCACTCGACCGGCTCGATGCGCAGGCCGTCGAGCTTCTGGAACGTGTTGGCCTTGCCGATGCCCGTCATGCGCAGGCCGCCGATCTGTCCTATGGCCGCAAGCGCGCACTTGAGATCGCCACCACGCTGGCGCTCGATCCGAAAGTGCTGCTGCTCGACGAGCCGATGGCAGGCATGGGCCATGAAGACGTCCACATCATTGCCGCCCTCATTGCCGATGTGGCGAAGGACCGCGCGGTGCTGATGGTCGAACACAATCTCAAGGTGGTGGCCGACATTGCCCACCACGTCACGGTGCTGCAGCGCGGCGAAATCCTCGCCTCCGGCGATTATGCCACCGTCTCCAAAGACGAGCGCGTGCGCACCGCCTATATGGGAACCGAACATGACTAGAGGCCAACCGCTATTATCCGTGCGCGGGCTCAATGCCTGGTATGGCGAAAGCCATGCCCTGCACGGCGTCGACCTCGATATCTGGCCCGGCGAAACCATCACGCTTCTGGGCCGCAATGGCGTCGGCAAGACGACAACCTTGCGCGCCATCATGGGCATCATCCGCAAGCGCACCGGTACGATCACGCTGGACGGCCGGGATATCATGCGCGTGCCCTTGCACCGCATCGCCCATGCGGGTCTGGGCTTCGTGCCGGAAGAACGCGGCATCTTCGCCACGCTCAGCGTGCATGAGAACCTGCTGCTGCCGCCGGTCGTCGCAAAAGGCGAGCAGAGCCTGATGTCATTGGACGAGATTTACGCACTTTTCCCGAACCTGCATGAGCGCCGCAACAGCCCCGGCACCAAGCTTTCGGGCGGCGAACAGCAGATGCTGGCGATTGCGCGCATCCTGCGCACCGGGGTCAAGGTGCTGCTGCTCGACGAGCCGACCGAAGGTCTGGCGCCCGTCATCGTGCAGCGCATCGGTGATGTGCTGGTGGAGTTGAAGAAACGCGGCATGACCGTGCTTCTGGTCGAGCAGAACTTCCGCTTTGCCGCCAAGGTCGCTGACCGCTTCTATCTCATGGACCATGGCGTGGTGACGGAGAACTTCCCGACCGCCGAACTGCCCGCTCGCATGGCGGCGCTCACGCACGCGCTGGGAGTCTGAGACAATGACCATGATCTTCGGAATACCATTGCAGGCACTTCTCGGGCAGTTGTTGGTCGGTCTCATCAACGGCTCGTTCTATGCCATGCTGAGCCTTGGCCTTGCCATCATCTTCGGGCTTTTGCGCATCATCAACTTTGCCCATGGCGCTCAGTATATGCTGGGTGCCTTTGTCGGTTATCTGCTGTTGAGCTGGCTTGGCATCGGTTACTGGCCAGCGCTTATCCTCGCCCCGCTCATCGTCGGGCTGGGCGGCGCGATCATCGAGCGCGTGGCCCTGTCGCGGCTCTACAATCTCGACCCGCTCTATGGTCTGCTCTTCACCTTCGGCCTTGCCCTCGTGATCGAAGGCACGTTCCGCTATTATTATGGCGCTGCCGGCCAGCCCTATGCGGTGCCGCCTTCGCTTGCGGGCGGACACAATCTCGGCTTCATGTTCCTGCCGAACTATCGTGCCTGGGTCGTCGTCGCCTCGCTCTTCGTCTGCCTTGGCACCTGGCTCCTGATCGAAAAGACCAAGCTCGGCGCCTATCTGCGTGCCGCAACGGAAAACCCCACTTTGGTAAAAGCCTTCGGCATCAATGTGCCGCTGCTCCTCACCTTCACCTATGCGTTGGGTGCGGCGCTTGCCGGTGTGGCTGGCATCATGGCCGCGCCGATCTATCAGGTCAGTCCGCTGATGGGCTCCAACATCATCATCGTGGTCTTTGCCGTGGTGGTCGTCGGCGGCATGGGCTCGATCCTCGGCGCCATCATCACCGGCTATGTGCTGGGGCTGGCGGAAGGGCTCACCAAGGTCTTCTATCCGGAAGCCTCCAGCATCGTCATCTTCGTCATCATGGCTATCGTCCTTCTGGTTCGACCCGCCGGACTGTTCGGGAAGGAGGCCTGATATGGCTGATACCGCTCTCAAGGCAACCGCGACCCCGCGCGACAGCAAGGCGCCTGCCGTCAACAGCCTCTCGATCATCGTGCTCGGCATTGCCCTCGTCGGGCTGCTGGCAGCACCCTTCATGGTCTATCCCATCTTCCTGATGAAGATGCTGTGCTTTGCGCTGTTCGCCTCCGCCTTCAACCTTCTGTTGGGCTATACCGGCATTCTGTCCTTCGGCCATGCGGCCTTCTTCGGCGGTGCTGCCTATATCACGGCCCATACGGTGAAAGTCTGGGGTGTCACGCCGGAACTCGGCCTCGTGCTCGGCGTTCTCGCCGCAGCAGCGCTTGGCCTCGTCATCGGTTATCTCGCCATTCGCCGCCAGGGCATTTATTCGACGATGATTACGCTGGCGCTGGCGCAGATGTTCTTCTTCTTCTGTCTGCAAGCCTCCTTCACCCATGGCGAGGACGGATTGCAGGGCGTGCCGCGCGGGTTTCTCTTCGGCATCATCGACCTCAACCAGCCGATGAACATGTATTACTTCGTGCTGGCCGTGTTCGTCCTTGGTGTCTTTATCATCTGGCGCATCATCAACTCGCCCTTCGGCATGATCCTGAAATCGGTGCGCGAAAATGAAAACCGCGCGATCTCGCTCGGTTACTCCGTCAACCGCTACAAGCTTGCAGCCTTCGTCATGTCGGCAGGGCTTGCAGGCCTCGCGGGCGGCTTGAAAGCGCTTGTCTTCCAGTTTGCAACGCTGACCGATGTCGGCTGGCAGATGTCGGGCGAGGTCATCCTGATGACGCTGCTCGGCGGCATCGGAACCCTCATCGGACCCATCGTCGGCGCCGCCTTCGTCGTCGCACTGCAGAACTATCTCGCTACATCCGACTTCCCAGTCACAATCGTCACGGGCCTCATCTTCATGGCATGCGTCCTCCTCTTCCGGAAAGGAATCGTAGGCGAGTTCTATGCATCGCGGATTGGAAAGAAACTCTTCGGCTAACCAACATTTCGGGAGCCGCACGCTCGCTCGATAGCGGCTTCGCCTTTTACTGGATATGAGATCATGACCGACACCTACGATTACATCGTGGTTGGCGCGGGCACGGCAGGTTGCGCCCTCGCGAACCGGCTTTCCGCAGACCAGAACCGCTCCGTACTGCTGCTGGAAGCAGGCGGAAAAGACAATTACGCCTGGATTCACATCCCGGTTGGCTATCTCTATTGCATCGGCAATCCACGCACCGACTGGTGCTTCACCACGGAAGCCGAACCGGGACTGAACGGACGTTCGCTCGGCTATCCGCGCGGCAAGGTGTTGGGCGGCTGCTCCTCGATCAATGGCATGATCTATATGCGCGGTCAGGCTCGCGACTACGATCTGTGGCGTCAGGCCGGTTGCGACGGTTGGGGCTGGGACGATGTCCTGCCGCTGTTCAAGAAATCGGAAGATTATTTTGCAGGCGCCAGCGATCTGCACGGCGCGGGTGGCGAATGGCGCGTCGAAAGCGCCCGCCTGCACTGGGATATTCTGGATGCTTTCCGCGACGCAGCCGTATCTGCGGGCATCCCCGCCATCGACGATTTCAATCGCGGCGACAATGAAGGCGTGTCCTATTTCAAGGTCAACCAGAAGCGCGGCATCCGGTGGAATACGGCCAAGGCCTTTCTGCGCCCGGCACGAGGCCGCAAGAACCTGCGTGTCGAAACCGGCGCGCATGTGCGCCGCATCGAGATCGAGGAACTGCGCGCCACCGGCGTCACTTTCGACCAGAACGGCACCACCCGCACGGTGAAGGCAAAGCGCGAGGTCATTCTCGCTGCCGGTGCGGTCGGATCGCCGCAAATCCTCGAATTGTCGGGCATCGGGCGCGGCGACGTGCTGCAGCAAGCGGGCATCCCGGTCACGCTGGAGCGCAGGCAGCTTGGCGAAAACCTTCAGGATCACCTGCAATTGCGCTGTGCATATAAGGTCACCGGCATTCCGACGCTCAACGAGAAGGCAAACAAGCTGGTTGGCAAGGCGATGATCGGGCTGGAATATCTGCTGCGGCAATCCGGGCCGATGTCCATGGCGCCAAGCCAGCTCGGCGTCTTCACCCGTTCGGACCCGTCCTTTGAGACCGCCAATCTGCAATATCACGTGCAGCCGCTCAGTCTCGAAAAATTTGGCGAAAACGTTCACCCCTTCCCTGCCTTCACGGCAAGCGTGTGCAATCTGCGCCCCGACAGCCGCGGCTCGATCCATATCAAATCGCCGGATCATCGCGCCCAACCGGCAATCAAGCCGAATTATCTCGCCACCGAAAGCGACCGCCGCGTTGCCGCCGACGCCATCCGTATCACGCGCCGCATCGTGGCACAGGCACCGTTGCAGAAGTTCCGCCCCGAGGAATTCAAGCCCGGCCCCACTTACGAAACGCAGGAGCAATTGGAAAAGGCGGCCGGCGATATCGGCACGACGATCTTCCATCCGGTCGGCACCTGCCGCATGGGACAGGATGCGGAAGCAATCGTCGATCCGCGCCTGCGTTTCAACGGCATTGCGGGCCTTCGCGTCGCCGACGCCTCGGTCATGCCGACCATCACTTCCGGCAACACCAACTCGCCGACTCTCATGATCGCCGAGAAGGCCGCACAGATGATTATTGCCGACAACCGCTAGAACCAGATTCCTGTGAAGACGGTGAGCGGAAATGGCAATCCGCTCACCGTCTTGTGAACGCAATTTCGGCATCATCGCTCTGGCAAATTCTGAAATAATTTTCCTTGTTTATTGCCCGACAAAAGGGAATTATCGGCAACAAGGTGGGCAGGGGGAGAAAGATCATCTCAAAAGATCGCTTTCCGGGACCGGCTCTCCAAAAGTCTTTAAACAAGGAAAACAAAATGTCGTCAGTCCTTTCCCGCTATACGCTGACCCGTCGCGCCGGTCTGAAAGCCCTCCTCTTCACCGCAGCCGCACTGACTGTCGGCTTCGCGTCGGCGCCGAGCCACGCAGAAGACAAGACCATCAAGGTCGGCATCATGGGCGGTGAAGATGAAGACGTCTGGAAAGTCGTTGCCGAAGAAGGCAAAAAGCACGGCCTCAACATCGAGCGCGTGACCTTCAACGATTACAACCAGCCGAATGAAGCTCTGGAACGCAAGGAAATCGACGCCAACGCCTTCCAGCACAAGCCTTATCTGGATGAGCAGATCAAGCAGCACGGCTACAAGATCAGCGTTGCCGGCTACACCGCCGTCTGGCCGATCGGCATCTATTCACGCAAGCACAAGAGCCTTGACGAGCTGAAGGAAGGCGCGGTGGTCGGCGTGCCGAACGATCCGTCGAACGAAGGCCGTGCGCTTCGCGTCCTGGAAGAAAAGGGCCTCATCAAGCTTAAGCCGGATGCAGGCATTCTGGCCACCCCGATCGACATCGTCGAAAACCCGAAGAAGCTTGAGATCAAGGAACTCGACGCCGGTGTTGTTGGTCGTTCCATCGACGATCTTGATGCAGCCATCGTGAACAACGACTGGGCAGCAAAGGCAGGCCTCAACAAGGAAGAGGTAATCGGCTGGGAATCGAAGGAAAACAACCCGTACAACAACTTCATCGCAGTCCGCACCGAAGATGAAAACGCCGAATGGGTGAAGAATCTCGTGGCTTCGTTCCAGAACGACGCCGTGAAGGCCGAAATCGACCGTGCCTACAAGGGCACCGGCATCCCGGCCTGGAAATAATTGCCTTTGATGCTTGGAAGACCGCGCCGGAACCGTTTCCGGCGCGGCTTTTATTGACGTACCGACAAAAATTGCCCTAAAGCATCGCCACAGCAAAAGCTGATGGCTTGAGCGAGGCATCATCCTTCCTTGAACCTTAATAAAACAGCCGCTGTTCGCAGCGGCGCATCAAACTATAGAAGAATCGACCGTGACCATTGAAAAGCCACCCGCCACATCAGCGCCCATCGTCAAGATGAAAGACGTGCGCCGAATGTTCGGCGATACGGCAGCTATCAACGGCGTTTCGCTTTCCGTCGCGCGCGGCGAAATTCTCGGCATCATCGGTCGCAGCGGTGCGGGCAAGTCCACGCTGATCCGTTGCGTCAACGGCCTTGAAAAGCCAGATGCCGGTTCGATCCTGATCGAAGGGCGCGAAATCACCGGCCTTGGCGAAGACGCACTGCGTCCCGTGCGCCGTCGCATCGGCATGGTGTTCCAGCATTTCAACCTGCTTTCAGCCAAGACGGTTGCGGAAAACATCGCTTTGCCGCTGAAGATCGCGGGGAAGCCGAAGGCTGAACGCGCCAAGCGTGTTGCGGAACTTCTGGAACTGGTCGGCCTTTCCGACAAGGCAAAGCACTATCCAGCCCAGCTTTCTGGCGGCCAGAAACAGCGCGTCGGCATTGCCCGTGCCCTTGCTGCCGAACCGGCTGTGCTGCTTTCGGACGAAGCGACGTCCGCGCTCGACCCGGAAACCACCCAGTCCATTCTGGCCCTGCTGAAAGACATCAACACCAAGCTCGGCCTTACCATCCTGCTCATCACGCATGAGATGGAAGTGATCCGCCGCATTGCCGACCGCGTGATCGTGCTGGACCACGGCGCCATCGCCGAGGAAGGCCCGGTCTGGAAGGTCTTCGCCAATCCGCAATCGCCCGTCACGCAGAGCATGTTGCAGGTGCTGACACCGGAACTGCCTGCCATCTGGCGCGACCGGCTGGAGAAATCCGGCGCCCTCGCCGTGCTGAAGGTAAAGCTGTCGGGCGCAGCCGCAAAAGGCGCGTTCTTCAACAATGTGGCTGCTGCCACCGGCGTGGCACCGCAGCTCATCCATGGCGGCATGGATACGATCCAGGGTGAGCCGGTCGGCACGCTCTTCATCGGCCTGCCCGCACAGGACAAGGCGAAACTCGACGCCGCAATCACCTATCTCAACACCCATGCAGACGCCACGGAGGTACTCGGCTATGTCTCAGGCGATGCTTGATCTTCTCTGGCGCTCCTTCTGGGAGACCATCATCATGACCGGCTTTTCGAGCCTGATTTCGCTCGTCGTCGGTCTGCCGCTGGCACTCATCATGATCCTGACGGAGCGTGGCGGCCTTGCACAGAACCTGACGCTGAACACGATCCTTGGCGCCATCATCAATGGCTTCCGCTCGGTTCCGTTCATTATTCTGCTGGTGGCGCTCATTCCCGTCACGCGCTTCATCGTCGGCACGTCAATCGGCACATGGGCCTCCATCGTGCCGCTTTCCATTGCCGCTATTCCCTATTATGCGCGCATTGCGGAAGTATCGCTGCGTGAAGTGGATCATGGCCTCATCGAAGCCGCACGCTCCATGGGCGCAAATCGCTGGACCATCGTGCGCGAAGTGCTCGTCCCCGAAGCCCTGCCCGGCATCATCGCAGGCTTCACGGTCACGATCATCACACTGGTCGGCGCATCTGCAATGGCGGGCGCTATTGGCGCAGGCGGTCTCGGCGATCTCGCCATTCGCTACGGCTATCAGCGCTTCGAGACGCAGATCATGATCGCGGTTGTAATCATCCTCATCATCATGGTTTGCGGCATCCAGTGGATCGGCGACCGGCTGGTGAGCCGTCTCGACAAGCGCAACCTGCGCGCCTGATCTGTTCCCTGCCCGGTTATCTCTTCCTCTCACGGAAACCCGCTTCCAGCGTGTTTCCGTCGGGATCGAAGACCAGCGCTGCGTAATAGCCCATTTCTTCCGGCCCCTGATAGGCGGGGCCGCCGCTCTCCCTGCCGCCAGCCTTCAGCGCGGCCTCATGAAACGCCTCCACCGCCTCGCGGCTTCCGGCTGTAAACATGAGATGCAGACGGTCGCCGGGCTTGTCATCGCCATCACCCGCCCCATCGTGGCCGCCGTGAATCCACAGAAACGGAACCGGTGCCCGTTCTCCCCCGCTGACGAAGAAACCGCTGCCTGATCGGGCAATGACCTCCAGGCCAAGTTCGGGCATGCAGCTTTCGTAAAAAGAAAGGCTGCGATTGACGTTACGGGCTTTGAATCCGATGTGATCGAAGAGCGACATGAGATCCAATATATCGCGGCCAACTATAAAGAAAAGCGGCGCTTTCGATTTTGGAAAACGCCGCTATCACTCTTCAATTCTTGATAATATCGAAGGTTATCCGCGTGTGCGGGCCAGACCGTCTTTTGCAGGCTGGTATTTCGGATCAAGCTGCACGGCACGCGAATAGGAATTCGCAGCCTTGGCCTTGTCGCCATTGTGCTCGTAGACAAGCGCCTGATTGGCCCAGCTTTCCGCCACGTTCTGGTCGAGCGTGATGGCGGTGTTGAAATCGTCGAAGGCGTTGTCGTAATCGCCAAGCGCCACATAGGAAATGCCGCGACCATTATATGGCTCCGGCGCCGTGGAATTGAGCGAAATTGCCTTGGAGAAATCTTCGATGGCCTGCTTGTGCTGGCCCTTGGCCTGATAAATCAGGCCGCGATTGTGATAGGCGCGACCATCGGTCGTCTGCAGGGCGATAGCCTGATTGAAGTCGCTGAGCGCCTGATCGAGACGTCCGGCCTGACGGTAGACATTGCCTCGCCCGATATAGGCGGCGTCATATTGCGAATTGAGCTGAATCGCCTTGTTGTAATCCTGCACGGCCTTGGTACTGTCGCCCATATAGCGATAGACCAGCGCGCGGTTGGCATAGGCCTGATAGAAATTCGGATTGAGCGCTATTGCCTGATCGAAATCGCGCAGCGCTTCCTTGTAGCGCCCGGACTTGCCATAGGCGGAACCGCGCACATTGTAGCCTTCCGGATCACGCGGATTGCTCTGGATCACGCTTGTCAGCGAACTGATGTTCTCGCTCGACCCCTGCGCCTTGTCGACAGTGCTGAGTGCCGTGGTTGTGGAGCTTTGGCAGCCGGCAACGGTCAAAGCCAGAAGTGCGGCGGCAATGAGAAGGCCGTTTCGGCCTGTTCCACCCAATGCTTCAATTCCCGAAACTTTCGTTCCGGACGATTGCATCATCTTCACGCGCGTGGGCAACGACTGCATTCCTTTCAGCTCGCATAGGGCGCAAGACCCTTCTGCCTCTTCTCCATCCCGTGCCAGCCCGGTTTCCAGGGCCTGCTCATGCCGGGCTATTCTGTCTGTTACGGTACTATACTGGCGTCAACCAGCAGATAAAAACAGCAAAAAGGCGGCATACTCTCAAGCTTGGTTTATAATTAGATAGTCCGCCTGACAGTTGGATATCCTAATCATTTGTTTTTACACATAATGGCGCGCGAGAAGTCCAGAAACTTTTCGTAACGCCGCATTAAAAATGGAAGCGGAATAGATGAAATTATATCTCGCTGACATGGATCGCGTCACACTATGTCTGGAAACGATCTCAAATATCTAAAGTCAAAACGTGCAAAATCCGGCGCAAGCGGAAGCCAGCACCGGAAAGCAAAAAAGGCGCTGTTCAACAGCGCCCGTTTTTAAAGTCGATCAGCGAGCGCCCGGACGGCCGCCGATGAGGCCTTCACGCTGAGCGCGCTTGCGGGCCAGCTTGCGTGCGCGACGAACGGCTTCTGCCTTTTCGCGAGCGCGCTTTTCGGACGGCTTTTCATAGTGGCCGCGCATCTTCATTTCGCGGAAGATACCTTCGCGCTGCATCTTTTTCTTGAGAGCGCGGAGAGCCTGATCAACATTATTATCGCGGACGAGTACCTGCACGTGTATTCCCGTATCGGTTAGAATTTCGGTTAAGCCTGAGGCCGTTAGGGGGTCTTTTAACGATTTCAGCCGGTCTGACCGGCCGATCAACGCCCAAAGGCTCCCAAGCTTCGCAACGGATACGCTGCAAATTGGTCGTGGCTATTACCAGAAAGAGCCAACCCTGTCCACCTCAAGATGCAACTTTGCCCACCGGCTTGCGTGAATTACCGGCTTGCGCACGATTTACTATGGTCGCAATCGCGTGAATAGGCTAAATGGCGCACGTTTCCCGCATAATTCGGCCTCAATGGCTACGCATAGCATTTTGCCAGCAAACCGATAATGCCTCCTCTCATTTTATCCGATTCTCCTGATGCCCCTCCGCAAACGACTCGTTATCCAGTTCACAGGCTATGAAGGCCTGCACCCGAAAGCCGTCCGCGTGCGCCACGCCCAGGCCCAGGCCCTGAAGGATTTCGACCGCCTGTGGAAGGCAAAGACCAAGCTTCCGCCCATGACGGAAGAGCCTGATGATTGCGGCACGACCACCGCCGTCACCGTGGGCAATGGCTGGCAGACGGAAACCGAGTTCTGCCAGTTTGGCACTGCGGATATTTTCGACGATTACGCCGCGCGCTCGACACCGAAGCGGATGCTGACCGGCTTTCACGCATTCCTGAACATCCTCTTCACCGGAACGCTGTGGCGCTATCTGACGACGAGCTGGCGCTTTGTCCTGTTTTTCCTGTGGCCGTTTCTGCTGTCGCTGGCGATTCTGGCTATAGCTGCCCTGCTCGCCTTCGCACCGATAGCCGCAGGCATTCCGACGCTGCATCTCTTATGGTCGGTGCCGTTAGCCGCCATCGTCGCGACCCTGCTCGTGCGCAAGCCCGGCGACCGGTTTTTCATGTCCTATCTGCTCGACGACTGGTCCGCGGCCTATGATCGTATTCACGGGCGCAACGAAAAACTCAACCAGCGGCGCAAGGCCTTTGCAGAAGCCCTGAAACGGAAGATCGAAGCCAGCGATGCCGATGAAGTCATCATCGTTGCGCATAGTCTCGGCACGGTTCCGGCGGTGGAAGCGCTTGCCGATCTGCAGCGCGAGCGTCCCGATCTTCTGGCAAAACAGCCGGTCTCTTTGCTGGCCATCGGCTCATGTCTGATGATGATCGCGCTTCACCCCAAGGCGAAATCATTGCGCGAGGACGCGCGGGTGGTGATCGAGGAAAGCCCGGTCCTGTGGTCGGAATTCCAGGCGCTGACCGACATCATCCACTTCTACGGTTCGGACCCGGCCAAGGTCCTCAAGCTGAAGACCGCCAACCCGCCGCTCATCAACCGCATCCGCTTCAAGAACGTGCACAGCGAAAACCGCTACAAGCGCTCGAAAGGCAATTTCTTCCTGATGCATCTGCTTTATATGCGCGGAGCGGAGAAGAAGAATTTCTACGATTTCGGCATGTTCCTGCACGGCCCGTTCTTCTTCCGCGAACTGATGACGGAGCACAAAGAAAAAGCCGCCCCTCTCGATGAAGAAGGACGGCTTCCGGTTCAATACCGCAAAGCGGCTTAACCCTCCGGTGGCGCTACAACGGCAATCGTCAACCAGGTTGCCGTCAGCGCAGGCTTCAGCGAGTTTTCGATTTCCAGCGTCACATCATAGTGATTGACCACGCGGCCTGACGGACGGATATCCGCATCGGCAAGCTTGAAGCGGGCGCGCACGCGCGAACCGGTTTTGACCGGCGACAGGAAGCGCAGCTTGTCGAAGCCGTAATTGATGCCCATCGTAGCCCCCTCCAGCATCGGAAGCGCTTCATAGGCCAGCGTCGAGAGCAGCGACAGCGTCAGGAAGCCATGCGCGATGGTGCCGCCAAACGGCGTTTCCTTGGCAGCGCGTTCCGGATCGACATGAATGAACTGATGATCGTCGGTTGCATCCGCGAACTGGTTGATCATTTCCTGCGTGACTTCGCGCCACTCGGAACATCCGATTTCCGTGCCGATTGCCTCGCGCAACTGGTCGAGCGTGATTGCGTCTTTCATTCGCTGGCTATTCCTGCTGATGTGATTTGCCTTGTGTTTAACCAATAAAACTTAGGCGGCAACCAGAATTTCCCGGGCAATATCATCCCAGTGCGAGAAAACCTGATGCGCACCCTTGCCCGTCAATTTTTCTGCATGCCCGGCATAAGTATGTCCGCCGCCAGTATAGCCGAATGCCGTCATGCCTGCCGCGATGGCTCCTTCGACACCGAAGGGTGAGTCCTCGATCACCACGCAACGCGCCGGATCGACACCCATTTTGTCGGCTGCGAACAGGAACAGGTCCGGCGCTGGCTTGCCGCGCTTGACCATGCTGGACGAATAGACCGCATCGCCGAAATAGTGGCTGATACCGGTCTTTTCCAGACTGAACGCGATGCGTTCGGGCTGCGACGACGAAGCCACGCAGCGCTTTTGCGGCAGTTCGCGCAGAAAACTGGCGATGCCAACGGTGGGCTGCAAGGCTTCGGCAAACAGGATCTTCGTTTCGGGCCAGAACTGGCTCGTGGCCTCTTCCGGCAGACGGTGTCCGGTCATATCCTCGATCATCTTCATGATATCGGCCTGCTTCATGCCGATGCCCTTGGCGACTGTGCCTTCCGGCAGTTTCATGCCGTGATTGGCATAGACCTGCTCAAAGGCAAGACAGGAAAGCGGCTCGCTATCGACGAGAACACCGTCACAGTCGAAGATCACGAGATCGAAAGGGGATACGCTGCTCATTTTGGCTCCGGTGGCCCTCTAAAAGGATGTATATTTTGTCGCGCAGTTTGAAGGTGCGCGCATGCCAGTGTTGATATAGAGACTGTTCATCCAATACGCATCTATAACAACATAAGCGTGACAAAATTACCGCGAAGAAGCGGCCTTGAAGTTTTGCGGAGAGTTTCATGACGACAAATGTGGCACTGGTTGGACTGGCGCGCGATCTTGCAGTGCGGGCCGAAACCGGCAAGCCGATCCGCATCGGTCTTATCGGCGCTGGCGAAATGGGCACCGACATCGTCACGCAGGTCGCGCGGATGCAAGGCATCGAAGTCGGAGCGCTTTCCGCCCGCAGGCTGCCCAACACTTTCAAAGCTGTCCGCACCGCCTATGGCGACGAAGAAAACGCGAGAGAAGCCGCTACCCAGTCCGCGATGACCAGCGCCATCGAAAGCGGCAAGATCGCCGTCACCGATGACAATGACCTGATCCTGTCCAATCCGCTGCTCGATGTCATTATCGATGCGACCGGCATCCCGGAAGTGGGTGCCGAGACCGGCATCAAGGCGATCCGCAACGGCAAGCATCTCGTCATGATGAATGTCGAGGCTGACGTTACCATCGGGCCCTATCTCAAGGCCGAGGCCGACAAGCAGGGCGTGATCTATTCCCTTGGCGCGGGCGATGAGCCTTCATCCTGCATGGAGCTGATCGAGTTCGTTTCCGCCATGGGCCACAAGGTCGTGGCCGCTGGCAAGGGCAAGAACAATCCGCTCAATTTCGACGCCACGCCTGATGATTATCAGGAAGAAGCCGACTGCCGGAACATGAATGTCCGCCTGCTGGTGGAATTCATCGACGGCTCCAAGACGATGGTTGAAATGGCGGCCATCGCCAACGCCACCGGACTTGTGCCGGACATTGCGGGCATGCACGGCCCCAGAGCCGCAATCGACGAGCTGAACCGCACTTTGATCCCGAAGGAAGACGGCGGCGTGCTCAACAAGACCGGTGTGGTCGATTATTCCATCGGGCGTGGTGTGTCGCCCGGCGTCTTCGTCATCGCCAAGATGGAGCATCCCCGCCTTGTCGAGCGTCTGGAAGATTTGAAGATGGGCAAAGGCCCCTATTTCACCTTCCACCGCCCCTTCCACCTCACTTCGCTGGAAGTGCCTCTGACCGTGGCGCGCGTGGTGTTGCACGGCAAGGCCGATATGGTGCCGCTGCCGAAGCCGGTGGCGGAAGTCTGCGCGGTTGCCAAGAAGGATTTGCAGCCCGGCGACCGTCTCGATGCCATCGGGCAATATTGCTACCGCTCATGGATCATGACGACGCCTGAAGCGCGTGCGGCCAAGGCCATTCCCTGCGGCCTGCTCCAGAACGGCTCGGTCATCGCGCCGATCAAGAAGGGCGAACTCATCACCTATGCCAATGCTGCGCCGCAGCCCGGCTCGAAGATCGCCGAACTGCGCGCTTTGCAGGATGCGATGTTAGGGGAGTAAGGGAGTAAGGGAGTAAGGGAGCAAGGAAATACGGTCCGTATATTTGCAAGTCAAACATACTGCCCTATTCCCCTACTCCCCTATTCCCTTCTTAGTGGTCCAACGCCTTCACAATGCTCTCGACCATCTTCTTCGCATCGGCGAAGAGCATCATGGTGTTGTCGCGGAAGAACAGTTCGTTTTCCACGCCCGCATAGCCTGAGCCCATGCCGCGCTTGATGAACAGAACCGTGCCGGCCTTGTCGACATCGAGGATCGGCATGCCGAAGATCGGTGACTTCGGATCGGTCTTCGCGGCCGGATTGGTGACGTCATTCGCGCCGATCACGAAAGCCACATCGGCCTGCGCGAATTCCGAATTGATGTCTTCCAGCTCGAACACTTCATCGTAAGGCACGTTGGCCTCAGCCAGCAGCACGTTCATATGTCCCGGCATACGACCGGCCACCGGATGGATGGCGTATTTGACTTCCACGCCTTCCGCCTTGAGCTTGTCGGCCATTTCACGCAGCGCGTGCTGTGCCTGTGCCACCGCCATGCCGTAGCCCGGCACAATGATGACCTTGGAAGCGTTCTTCATGATGAAGGCAGCATCGTCGGCAGAACCCTGCTTGACCGGACGCTGTTCAACCTCGCCAGCCGGGCCGCCAGACGTATCGCCGCCAAAGCCGCCAAGAATGACCGAGATGAACGAACGGTTCATGCCCTTACACATGATGTAGGACAGGATCGCGCCCGACGAACCGACCAGCGCACCGGTGATGATCAGCGCCAGATTGCCAAGCGTGAAGCCGATGCCTGCCGCTGCCCAGCCCGAATAGGAATTGAGCATGGAGACCACGACCGGCATGTCTGCGCCGCCGATCGGCACGATGATCAGCACGCCGAATACCAGCGACAGAAGAACGATCAGCCAGAACACGAAATGGCTTTCGGTGTTCACCAGCACAACAACCAGCAGCACGATGGCTGCGGCCAGCGCGGCATTGATGACATGACGTCCCGGCAGCATGATCGGCTTGCCCGACATGCGACCGTCAAGCTTGAGGAAGGCAATGATCGAGCCGGTGAAGGTGATTGCGCCGATGGCGACGCCCAGCGACATTTCGATCAGCGCCTGACCGTGGATCTGGCCCACTTCGCCGATACCGAAGGAATGCGGCGAGTAAATTGCGGCAGCGGCCACCAGAACGGCGGCAAGGCCGATCAGTGAGTGGAACGCGGCCACGAGCTGCGGCATGGCCGTCATGGCAATGCGGCGCGCGATGACCGCACCGATACCGCCACCGATGGCGATGCCGATGACGATCAGCGCCAGACCGCCGAAGCTTGGACGCGCCAGCAGAAGCGTGGTGACGATGGAAATCGCCATACCGATCATGCCGTACATATTGCCCTGACGGCTGGTCGTCGGATGCGACAGGCCGCGCAGCGCCAGAATGAACAGCACGCCGGAGATGAGGTAAAGGAAGGCTGCGAGATTAACGCTCATAATGGTTCAGCCTCACTTTTCTTTTTTCTTGTACATGGCGAGCATGCGCTGGGTGACCAGGAAGCCGCCAAAAATGTTGACGCTCGCCAGAATGAGCGCAATGAAACCGAAGCCGGTTGCCCAGCCCGAAAGCGAAAGGCCGACGGCCAGAAGCGCACCCACCACGATCACCGATGAAATGGCGTTGGTAACGGCCATCAACGGGGTGTGCAGCGCAGGCGTAACCGACCACACGACGTAATAGCCGACGAAAATCGCCAGAATGAAAATCGCAAAGCGGAACACGAACGGATCGATCGCGCCGCCCGATGCGGCATGCGCGGCAGCCGCCGCAGCATCACCCAGACCACCGGCGTTTTCCGCAGCCTGACGGACAGCATCTGCGGCCTGGTTCAAGCTCTCAAGAGCTTTATCGAGACTAGTTTCGGCCATTATGCCTCTCCTCCATCAACAGGAGACTTGGGGGAAGACGAAGACTTTGCGGCAGCCTTCGGTGCTTTTGCAGGCGCTTTTTTCGCGGCTTTCGGTGCCGGTTTGGCATCGCCGACTACTTCTGCCTTCGCCACTTTCGGCTTCGGTGCCGCTTTCGGCTTGGCAGCGGGTTTCGCTAGCTTTTCAACAGCAGGCGCGGCATCAGCCTTGGCGAAGGCCGGATGCAGGATAGCGCCCTGATGGGTCAGAAGCGTTGCCTTGACCAGCTCGTCCTGCGGATCGATCTTGAGCAGCTTGGTTTCCTTGTCGACGAGCGTTTCAAGGAAAGCAATCAGATTGCGGGCATAAAGCTGCGACGCGCTCGCAGCGATGCGGCCCGACATGTTGAGATGGCCGACGATTCTGACGCCATTCACTTCGGCCACTTGACCGGGCACAGCGCCTTCGACATTGCCGCCGCGCTCGACGGCGAGATCGACCAGAACGGAACCCGGACGCATGGAAGCGACCATTTCCTTGGACACCAGACGCGGGGCCGGACGGCCCGGAATGAGCGCCGTGGTAATGACGATGTCCTGCTTGGCGATGTGGTCGGCAACGAGTGCGGCCTGCTTCGCCTGATATTCCTTCGACATTTCCTTGGCATAACCGCCGGAGGTTTCGGCAGCCTTGAACTCATCATCCTCGACGGCGATGAATTTCGCACCGAGCGAGGCGACCTGTTCCTTGGCGGCAGGGCGAACGTCGGTAGCCGTCACGACCGCACCGAGGCGGCGTGCCGTTGCGATGGCCTGAAGACCGGCAACACCTGCCCCCATCACGAAAACCTTGGCGGCGGGAACCGTACCGGCTGCCGTCATCATCATCGGCATGGCGCGGTCATAGACCTCCGCCGCGTCGATCACAGCCTGATAACCGGCAAGATTTGCCTGTGACGACAGCACGTCCATCACCTGCGCACGGGTAATGCGCGGCATGAACTCCATCGTGAAAGCCGAAATTCCGGCCTTGGCGAGCGCCGCAACAGCGTCTTCATGGCCATAGGGATCAAGCATGGCGAAGAGCGCTGCGCCCGATTTATACCCTTTGAGTTCCGTATCCGTAGGACGGCGCACCTTGAGCACAACATCCGCCGTTTTGGCGTCTGCCGTCGTGCCTATACGGGCACCGGCTGCTGCAAATTCGGCATCGGGAATGCGCGATTTCTCACCGGCGCCTTTTTCGACGACGACATCGAAGCCGAGCGCGATGAATTTCTTCACCGTCTCCGCCGATGCCGCAACGCGGGTCTCGCTGGGATCACTCTCTTTCGGGATAAATAACGTCTGGGCCAAGCTGGTTTCCCTTTCGTGGCGTTCATCCGGGGTTGATTCCGGTCGGCAGAATTACGGGCTTCGGAGCATCTTGCAGCCAAATCTTTCCGTTTGGCGTCGCATAGATGCGGCTGGAATACTGGTTGGGCGCAAGGCGCTCCAGAGCTCGTTAAAATAGACTGAGATACAGACATGCATAAACCCTCGGCACGGTACCCCATGCCAAGGCATTCGATCAAATCGTGCGGGTTAATCCCGGTTCAGCACCAAAGCTGCATCGAACCGCTACCGGATGTATTTATCCGGCAGGGAATGAATGCGCTAGAGGATGAACCAGGCAGCGACACAGACTAGAATGAAAAGAACGGTCGCGGAGAAGAAACCACCAGCAAAAAAGCCGAACGCCATGGCAATCATAAGGGCAACGAGCGCCACCGTGGCCCATTTAACCAGGCCCGCAAAACCGGCATAAGTTTTCTCATGCTCAGCATAGTCCATCGGTGCGCCAAGTTCAGCCGGAGCCGTTGTATGATGTTCTGCCATTTTAGTTCCACCCATTCAGAATTTCCGCCCATACACCGTCATGTTAAGCGAAAATAACTGCAATCTTCAATGTGCGACCGAATAAACCCATGCATTGACAGCAAGGCTTTTCGTCGCAGCTACCCTCTCTCCGCAGAAGCGGTTCCGCAATCTTCGTAAAGCGAAACTACCCCTCTGGCTACATTTAATTGTTTAATATCCGGCGTTGTTTTTAGATTCTTATACGCCGAGGCCAGTATATTTCGCCGTCGGCAAAATCGTCAGCGGCACGGAACTGCCGCGCATGTCGCCGAACATCGCTTGGCGTTCATGCGGCTGCGACTTGAAAAACGGAAAACGCACAGCCACCGCATCGCGGATATTGCGAATGGGAGCGGCGCCGAGCCCGACCCTGATTCCATAGCCCTCATGTTCGCGCGCATCGGCCATGACAGAAGTGCCGAAAATGCGCTTGTAGAAGGCCATATGCTCCGGCTTGACCGAGGCCAGGCATTGATCCGCCGCGAAAAATTCAGACGCCATCGCCGCGATGCGCAGCGTTATGTAAGGAATGGCCGGATATTCGCTCAAAAGCTCAGGATCAGCGGCAAAACGGGTCGGATCGACAAAATGCATGCCGCTATTGAGCAGCGGATCGAGAATATCGGGGAACAGCGCATAGCTCGTGCCGCGACGATGATCGGGCGTGATGTGATGGATGCGTAGCGTGCTGACCAGTTGCCCGTCTACATATACGCCATAGACAAAGGCATGGCTGTCGCGGTCGATATCATCGACGATCGACGGCACTTCCGCCTCATGCATGACATTGCGCGTACGATAGGAACGGTAGCGCAGACGACCGATTTCCTCGAGGTCCTCCGCGTGAACGATGCGGCGATATTCCACCCGATCGAGAAACTGCAACAGCTGTCGCGCGAAATTAGACAATGGCGGTTTATCGCCTGTAACAGCCGTATTCGTCATGCAATCGATTTTCCGCACCCCACAAATCAGTGCGCAGAATATGCACCTTTAACAGCGTGTAAAGATATAACTTTGTGCGCTGCCTTCCTATTGCCTTGAAATCAACACTCCGTCGCCACAATTGAACAGCGCTTTTGCGCGCTAAAAGCGGGATGAAAATGCAAAATGGCCCCATTCCGGGCCATTTTACGCTTCTGCCTTAATTTGAAAACGGACCCTCAAAGCGCGTTGGCGATAGCCTGAAACGCATGGATCGTTTCGTCCTTCATATCCTGTCCGTCAACATTGTAACTGGAATGCGCCGAGGTCTTTGCAATCACCACACCTTTGGCCGGATTGACATAGATGAACTGCCCATAGATGCCGACGGCGCTAAAGTCGCCCTGCCAGTCAACCGGCGTCCACCACTGATAGCCATAGCCGAAAGGAATCTTGCCAAGCGCATCCTTGCGACCCGGCATCAGATAGGGCGCATCCGGCGTTACCGAATCGTGCACCCATTGCGCGGGTACAAGCTGCTCGCCCTTGAAGTTGCGACCCTCATTAAGATAGAGCAGGCCGAAACGCGCATAGTCACGAAGGACTGCATTCATGCCAGCCGAAGCAGCAGCCTCGCCATGCGGGTCCACCGCCCAATATGCATCGGCCTCGGCCCCAAGCTTCGACCAGAGCTTGTCCTTCATGTAATCCTGAAAAGGAATACCGGTTGCGCCCTCCAGAACCAGCCCGAGAACCTGGGTATCCGCCGACACGTAATGGCTGAGAGTTCCCTGCGGGCGCTCATTTTTCAGATGCGCGGTGAAATTCGTGATCGAGCCGGTCAGAAGCTCGACAGCATATCGAACGATATCGGAATTGAGATCGCCATAGTTCTCGTTGAATCCGATACCGGATGCCATCTGCAGCACGTTCTTGACGGTCACACCTTTGTAGCCGCCCTCAGCCAGCACCGGCGCATAGTGGTCGACCGGTTGGCTGATATCGATCAAGCCATCCCGAACGGCGTTACCGACAAGGAAGGAAACAACCGATTTCGAAACCGAAAATGCGATTGCCGGACTAGTCTCGCTATTGCCGTGGTCATATTCTTCATGAACGATCACACCATCCTTCAGCACGATGAACCCGGTTGTGCCGCCACGCTGCAGCCAATCGGAAACCTTGCGGATTTCGCCCTTATAGACGAAAGTTTCCGGCAGAGGCCGTTCCTCTTTCGGCAGCGAGCTGACCTCGCCCTCACGCGGAATGCGCACCGACGGATAGCGGTTGTAAACATTGCGGAAGTTTTCAAAAATTTCCGGTCCCTTGAACATCTGGGCATACTGATAAACAGCCCAGGTTTCGTGGATTTTCCTCCAGAACACAGCCGTTCCGACACCGGCAAGAACAACAAGCCCGATAAAACCATACAAAGCATAACGCAGAAATCGCTTCATCGCCTCCCCTTAAATAAATGAATTGAATTTTAAATTGACTTTATATAAGTATATTTACATATACTTATATAAATCCTCCTATCGCAATAGTGTCACGATAAAGGAACCGAAAAAATCCCTACTATTTCAATAATATTCAAATTTATGCCTTTTGTAAAAGAACCAGTACAGACGAGTTATGTAAAAAACGCGACATGCGCCCCAGCCATTCGAAAATTCGGACAACGACAAGGCGCTAGGGTCCAGACTCAATTGATCCACCATGTGACGATGGCGGCGATGTAGCAGGTTGCTGCGAAGTTAATCATGAGCTTGTCATATCGTGTCGCGACACGCCTCCAGTCCTTGAGGCGGCAGAAGGTGCGTTCGATGAT
>JACDJC010001009.1_pt1 | contig 27519 bp, 28 predicted proteins | sample 7454191 | NCBI WGS metagenome assembly JACDJC01 (sample SAMN14253291, study PRJNA609438) | sludge metagenome | isolation source: sludge after 25d culture with pyrite and EDTA | collected 2018-12-20 | reverse complement strand
AGCAGGACATCGTGCTGGGCAGCGGCGGCCGCGCCGCCGTTCTCGAAGAGGCCAGGCTGCTCGCGGCCTCGGGAGAACTGGAGCAGGCCCTGCCCAAATACCGGGACGCCCTGGGCGGCGAGCGCCCGGTGGGCGATGTCGGGCGCGAATACTATTCCTACCTGGGATACACCGATGGCGGGCTGCCGGACGCCATAGACGGGTTGCGCCGGCTGGAACAGAAGGCGCCCGACGACCCCCAGGTGGCCCTGGCGCTGGCCAGGCACTTGGCACGCAACGAGGCGACGCGCCTGGACGGAATCCGGCGCCTGTCCCGCCTGGCGGCGCGGGCCGACATCGGCAGCGATGCCGCTGAAAGCTGGCGCGACGCCCTGACATGGCTGGGGCCGCCCCGGTCGGAAGCCTGGCCTTTGTTCGAAGAATATCTGGCAAGAAACCCCGGCGACTCCGAAATCCGGCAGCAGCTTGCCAAGGGGCGGGACATGACGCGCGTCACCGCCAAGGCCGCCAAGCCGGATCCTTTGCGCGCCCGCGCGAACGCCGCCATGAAGCTGCTGGAAACAGGCGACCTGCCTGCGGCGGAGGCGGAGTTCAGGGCGGTCCTCGCCAAAAGACCCGACGACAGCGAGGCATTGGGCGGCCTGGGCGTGATACGGCTGAAGCAGCAGGACTGGGAGCAGGCGCGCGACCTCTTGTCCCGTGCGCGCAAGGGCAATCCGAAGGCCTGGCAGGCTTCCTTGCGTGTCGCGGAATACTGGCTGCTGATCCGGCAGGCCGAAGCGTCGCGCCAGGCGTCCGATTTCGACGGCGCGCGGAAATCGCTGAAGCAGGCGCGGCGGCTGCTGCCCGACGAGACGGCGGCGGACGCCATGGAAGCGGACATGCTGGCCGAAGAGGGCGGGCTCGTGATGGCGGAAACGCTGTATCGCCGTGTGCTGGCGCGGCGCGCGGACGACGCCGGCGCCTTGCGCGGGCTGGTGGGCGTGCTGGCGCGGCACGGCAGGGCCGCCGAGGCGCAGGAATTGATCGCGAACGCCTCGCCCGCCGCGATCCGGCGGGCGGACGGCTTGTCGAGCCTGCAGGCGGCATACGCCCTGGGCCTGGCCAAGGCGGCCGGCCGGATCGGCGACCCTGCGCGCGCCCGCGCCGCGCTCGAAGAAGCGCTGCGGAACGATCCGTCCAATACTTGGATACGGCTGGAACTGGCCGGGTCCCATATGCGGGCGAAGCAGGAGCAACAGGCGCGCCGCCTGATCGACGAGGTGCTGGCGGCCAAGCCGGACGATCCGGGCGCGCTGTATGCCAGCGCCACGCTGTACGCCCAGGGCGATCATGTCCAGGAGGCGCTGGACGCCCTGGCGCGCATTCCCGCGGGATACGAGGCCGGCAAAGTCGGAGCCCTGCGCCTGGCGATGACGCAAAAGCGCTTGCTGCGGCAGGCCGCCGCGTCGAGCCGCGAGGGGCGCAAGGCCGAGGCCATGGCCTACCTGGCGCGGCTGCGGGAAAGCGCGGCGGGCTCCTTCGACATGCTCGGTGCCGTCGCCCAGGCCTATGCGGACATGGGCGAAACCGCGGAGGCGCTGTCCGTGTTGCGTTCCATGCGCCCCGCGGGCGCGGCCCAGAATGCCGACGCATCCCTGCTGTATGCGGGCATTTTGCTGCGCACGGGGCAAGATGCCGAGGCCGCCGCGGTGTTGCGGCAGCTTGGCGGCCAGGCCTTGACCGGCGCGCAGCAAGAGGGGTTTGAAGAATTGAAGGCGGTGTACAGCATCCGGCAGGCGGAGGCCTTGCGCGCGCGCGGCGAACTGGCCGCCGCCTACGACCTGGTCGCCCCCGTGCTGGCGCGCTACCCCGACAACGTCGACGCCCAGGCGGCGCTGGCCCGGATGTACGCCGCGGCCGGACGCAACGAGGAAGCGCTGGAACTCTATAAAAAGGTGCTGGAGGCCAGGCCCGGGGACGCGCAGCTGCACCTGAGCGCCGCCCAGCTGGCCCAGCAGCTCGACGATACGCGCTATGCGGCAAAGGAAGCCGCCATGGCCGTGGAACTCGCGCCCGACCAGGTCGACATCCTGGCCGGCGCCGCGCGCATTTACCGGGCCCAAGGCAAGAACGGCCAAGCGGTCAGCCTGCTCAAGAAGGCGGTCGCCCTGCAGGAAAAAGGCGCCAAGCCGGCGGGGGGCGCTGCGCCGCTCGCCGGGCAGGGCAACCCCTTCGCGAGCGATCCGCGCCGTCCTTCCTACGCCGTTCCGCATGGGCGCTGAACCATTTTCTCATCAGGAGCAAATCAAATGCTGACTTCCGTTCTGGCGGGGCTATCCATACTGATCATCGGCGACAGCCACCTGACCACGCCGCACTACTTGATCGAGAGCCTGCACATGGGCCTGGTGGAGCAGGGCGCCAAGGTGCATACCCTGGGCGTATGCGGGACGAACGCGGGGGACTGGCTGCAGGCCGTGCCGGGAACCTGCGGCGCCGCGGAGCGCGTGGGCGCCGAAAAAACCAAGCTGCTGGGCCGCAACGGGCCGACCCGGCCCATCGGCGGCCTGCTGGCCGCGGAAAAGCCCGACCTGCTGGTCATCGTCATGGGCGATGCCATGGCGGGCTACGACAAGCCGGCATTTCCCAAGGCCTGGGCCTGGCAGCAGATCGGCGGCCTCACCAAGGCCATAGGCAAGACCGGAACGGCTTGCGTATGGGTCGGCCCGGCCTGGGGAACGGAAGGAGGCAAATACAAGAAGACGTTCGCGCGGGTCGAGCAGATGTCGGCATTCCTGGCTTCCAACGTCGCTCCTTGCGACTACATCGATTCCCTCAAGTTCTCGAAGCCGGGAGAATGGGCGACGACGGACGGGCAGCACTTCACCGCGTCGGGCTACCAGGCCTGGGGCAAGGCGATCACCAAGGCGATCGCCGCCGCCCCGGCCGTCAAGGCGCTGGAAAAGAAATGAAGCGCCTCCGCTCATCCGGCGCCCTCGGTCTGCTGCTGTGGCTGGGCCTGGCGGGCCAGGGGCGGGCCGTCGACCTCTATCCCACGGGCCCCGCCGAAGACGCGGCCTTCGTGCGGTTCGTCAATGCGGGCCCGGACCGGCTCCAGATCGCGCCCAAGGGCGGCGGCGCGCCGGTGGCGCTCGATGCGCCCAAGCAGGCCACCCCGTATTATCCGGTGGCAGCCGGCGGCGACATCACGGGCAGGCTCGCGTCCGACGGCGCCGGGCAGGACATCGCCTTGAAGGCCGCCGCGGGGGAATTCATCACGGTGGTGGCCGGCGCCGGGCAAGCGCCGGGCATTGTCGTGTCCGTCCTGCGCGAGCAGCCCGAGGACTTCACGGCGGTCAAAGCCTCCGTGGCTTTCTACAACATGAATGCCGGGTGCTCGCCCGCCGCCGTGCAGGTGGCCGGCCGCAAGGTCTTCCTGTTTGAATCGGTCGCGCCGGACGCGATGGCGCGGCGGCTGGTCAATCCCGTGAAGCTGGCGCTACAGCTGGTGTGCGGCGGCGCGCCGGTGGGCGACCCCCTGGAGCTGGGGCGGCTGGAGGCCGGCGAACGCTACAGCGTTTTCCTGGCGCCGGGGGATCCCGCCGCGCGCTTCTTCGCCGTCAAGGACGAAGTGGCGAACTAGATCCAGATGGTCTTTACCTCTTTAGAGTTCCTGACTCTTTTCCTGCCGCTGTTCTTTATCGTGTATGCGGCGGCCCCGCGCTCGTGGCGCAACGGCGTGCTGCTGCTGTTCAGCTGGATCTTCTACGGGTGGTGGAGCCCGGCGTACCTGCTGCTTTTCATCGGCCTGATCGTGCTGTCCTGGGCGGGCGGGCTGGCCCTTGGGGCGGCGGCCATGCGCCGCTGGAGCAAAGCCTGGCTGGCCCTGCTGATCGCCGTCAATGCCTCGGTGCTGTTCTGGTTCAAATACGCCAACGTGGTGGTGGAAACCTATAGCCACGCGAGCATGCTGGCGGGCGCCATGCCTCTGGAATGGCAGCGGGTGGCGCTGCCCATCGGCCTGTCCTTCATCATCCTGCAGGCCATTTCCTACCTGGTGGACGTCTATCGCGGGCAAGTCCGGCCGCAGCGCAGCTTCATCGATTACGGCGCTTATCTATCGATGTTCGGGCAACTGATCGCCGGACCCATCCTGCGCTATGAGTGGGTGCGGCGCGAGCTGGCCGACCGCAGCCTGAACTGGAGCGATTTCTCGCTGGGCGCCCGCCGCTTCATGGTGGGCATGAGCATGAAGGTGCTGGTTGCCGACACCCTGTCGCCCATCGTGGACACGGCTTTTTCCTTGCCGGACCCCGGTTTCCTGGATGCGTGGATGGGATGCGGCGCCTATTCCCTGCAGCTGTTCTTTGATTTCGCGGGATATAGCGCCATGGCGATAGGCCTGGGCCAGATGCTGGGCTTCCACTTCCCAGAGAACTTCAATCATCCCTATCTGGCGGCGAGCATCCAGGATTTCTGGCGGCGCTGGCATATTTCCCTGTCGGGCTGGATCCGCGACTACCTGTACGTGCCGCTGGGGGGGAACCGGCTGGGCACGGGCCGGACCTATTTCAACCTGATGGTGACCATGGCCATCGCGGGCATGTGGCATGGCAGCGACAACTGGAATTTCCTGCTGTGGGGCATCGCCCACGGGCTGGCGCTGTGCGCCGCCCGGGCATGGCGGACCCGCGCCATGCCGCCGATTCCAGGCTGGCTTTCCAGGGCCGCCACCCTGCTCTTCGTGTGCATGGCCTGGGTCGTGTTCCGGGCGCCGGATTTCCAGACGGCCCTGTCCCTGTACGCGGCTCAGCTCGGCATGCGCGGGCTGGAGATGGGCGACGCCCTGCGCGTGGCATTGCAGCCGTCGCACTGCCTGGCGGCATGGCTGGGGCTGGCTTGCATCCTGGCGCCGGCGCTCCCGCGCCGGTTTTTCGAACGGCTGCCGGCAGCCTTGCGGGCGGCGTTTTCGCTATGGCCTCTGGCCGGTTTCCTGCTGTCTTTTGCGCTGATCGTCAGCCGGGGCGCCGTACCCTTTCTTTATTTCCAATTCTGAACAGGACGGCGACGGTCATGGCGAACACGGCTTCAGGGGACGGAATGGAAAAGGCGGGCCGCCTGCCGGGGCTTCTGTTCCTGCTCGTCATGCTGGTGGGGGCGGCCTCGCTGGTCTACGCCCTGGCGTCCGGCCGGGTGGCGCTGCCGCAAGCGGCATCGACGCGCGCCTTCATGGACGGGGAGACGGCGCGGGAAGTATCGGAGCAGCTGGCGGAAGCGCCGTTTCCCAAGTTCATGGCGCAGCTGGAGCGCGGCGCGGGTTGGCTGCTCATGGGCAACCTGGGGCCGCGCGTGCGCGAGGGCTGCTCCGGGTGGCTGTTCCTGGCGGATGAGCTGGCGGTCCATCCCCGGGCGCGGCAAGACGGCCGGTCGAGGCTGCGCGCCGCGGCCGCCGTGAACCGGCGGCTGGCGGCGCAAGGCGTGGAGCTGCTGCTGGTGCTGGTGCCCGACAAAAGCCGCAGCCAGCATGAACAGCTTTGCGGCCTTTACCGGCCCGCCGCATTCCACGGACGCCTGCGTTCATGGGCGGAGGACGCATCCGCGGCCGGGCTGCGCGTGTTGAATCTCGAGGCCGTGCTGGGGCATCAGGCGCGGCAGGCCGATGCGCCCGCGCCCTTCCTCAGGACCGACACGCACTGGAGCGAAACGGGCGCGGAACTGGCGGCGCGGCACATCGCCGCGGCCGTCGCAAGCTTGCGAGTGGAGGTCCAGCCGCAGCGGCAATACAGCATGGAGCGCGGCCGGCCGTCCCGGCGGGAAGGCGACCTGGTCCGGCTGGCGGGCGTGGACTGGCTGCCGCCCGAACTGCAGCCCGCGCCGGAGTGGGCGTCGCGCGTGACGCTGCGAGAGGCGGGGCCCGCATCCGGCATGGCGGCCGGCGTGCCGCAAGAGGCGCCAGAGAAGCAAGAACCTGAAGAGGACGACGGGGCGGATTTGTTCGGCGACGAGGGACTGCCCAATATCGCCTTGATCGGAACCTCGTTCTCCCGCACTTCTTCTTTCCTGCCGTACCTGGACGCCGCGCTGGAAACCCGGGTCACCAGCTTCGCCCGTGACGGCGGCGACTTCTGGGCGGCGGCCAGATACTATTTCTCCAGTCCCTCGTTCCTGGAAACGCCGCCTCGCGTGCTGATCTGGGAAATTCCCGAAAGAGTCCTGGAAATGCCCTTGCGGGGCGAAGAATGCGCCTGGCTGGCGGGGCTGCTCGGCCCGGACGCCGGCGGCGCTTTGGAATGTACTGTCAAGTAATGTACATTTTGTCGCCGATCATGCACATTTTGCATTGATCAACGCTAAAATTGCGCTGCATCAAACACTGCGGTCATCCAGCCACGCAGCCTAATCAGCCTGCGCATGATGCACCTCCGCATTCATGCTGTGCGTGTTATTTCCGGACAATATGGCTATACATACAGGGGAACAGGGCCCCGGCTGCCATCTGGCGATCGCCGACCTGCCCATAGAGCTCGGTCGTCTTCGCAAAGGCGAGGCATACTGGATCGCGTTCGCCCGCGAGGCCGACAGCGCCGCCATGATCATGCAGGTCCTGCGCGGCGCCGATCCCGATGCACGAGCCGCCATGATCTGTTCCGCCGATCCCACCGGCCTGCTTGCCGCCTTGCCGGATGACCAAGGCCCGGCGGACCTGCGCACCTACCGGCTGTCGGGCGAGCCGCAGCGCGCCCTGCGCGCCCTGACCAAAGACCTGGACCGCAGCCTGCGTCCGCGCGACCGCGTCATCATCATGCGGTTGTCGATCGACTATTTTTCCGCGGTGGACGGACAACTGGAAGCCCTGCTGGAACGCTGGCGCGCGTGGCTGCAAGGCAACGGCTGTGTGCTGCTGGTCATGACTTATGGCGAACAGGCCATGAAAGCGGTGAGGGGGTTGTTGCGGCTTAGCAACGTGCTGTCCGGCCTGGCCACGCTGCAGCCGTCGGGTTCCGGATATGCCTATACGGTGTTGCACTGGCGCAACAGCCTGGATGCCGTCGGCCTGACGGAGCTGCAACTGGCGTGGAGCCCCCAAGGCTACGCGGTATCGCAGCAAAGGGCGCCGTCCCCGGCGGCCGGCAACGACCGCGCCCGCTTCCTGTTCGAGCGCGTGGTGCTGGAAGGCGCCCCCATTTTCATGGCCGACGACTGGCACGTCTTCGACAGCGCCGCCGAACTGGCGGACCAGGCGGGGCGGGCCACGGCCGCCACGGTGGTCTTCGGCCTGAAGTCGGGCGCCGACCTGCCCGCCCTAGCCAGGGCCTTGCACGTCCTGCGCAAGCAGCGCGGTCCGGCGCTCAAGCTGGTCGTCCGGGAAATGGCCAGGACGTTGCGCTACCAGGACGAGCAACTGCTGCTGTCCTGTGGCGCGACGCTCATCGTGCCCGCCGACACGCCCTTGCCGCGCTTCCTCAGCTTGCTCGAAAGCGTGCAGGGCAAGCTGTACGCGCGGGAGCTGGCCGAGGACCCCGAAGCGCTGATCGAACGCAGCCGCGCCACGAGATTGCGCGGAATCATCGGGGCTGACCTGTTCCTGGATTATCTCGGACATATGCTGGAACAGCGCGAGGCGGCCTCCGCCACCGGTGTCCTGGTGGCGCTGGTCCCGGTGCCGGGCCTGACCCCGGCGCTGGCCATGGGGCAGCTGCAGCTCAGGCGCTTCGGCGATGTCGCCTGCGAACTGGGCGGCATGGTCTACCTGTTCCTGTTCGGCTGCCATCCGAATTTGGTCGAGGTGGCGCTGGGCAATGTGTTCGGCCTGCCCTACGGCGAGATTTTTTCCGATCACGCGGCCTACGTGACCGTCGACCAGCTCGACGCCGAGCGCTGGCACATGGTGCGCCTGCTCGCGGCGCGTGAAACCCGGGCGCCGGCGCTGGACGCGGATGCCGCGGCCAGCGCCGAGGCCTCGGAACCGACAACGAAAGATTTGCCCGCCGCCATGGAAGGCGGCGGGCGCAAGCCTCGCCTGATGGCGTTGCCTTTGGATGAGTGGAGCTCATGATAGGTGATCTGGTTTGGTGGAAGTATGTGGCGCTGGCCGTCCTCTTCGGGGCGGCGCTGGGCATCGTGCTGCGTCTGTTCATGCGGGACGTCATCGCTTGGCTGGATTTGTGGGTCCTGCCCGCCCGCCACCTGAAAAAGTGCGGCGTGCGCCGCCGGGCGTCCGGTCAACGATAGCCATCGGGATATTGGATGTTAAGAAGAGAACGAGTCACGCCCGCCGCGGCTGCCGGGGCGACCGGCTCATGGCGGGGCCTGGGGCTGTGGAACCTGTATTTTGCCGGCAAGCTCCTGCTTTACTGGACAGGCGCGCTGAATTTCCACGCCTTCTACAACCTGCTGCTGGCGGCGGTCCTGCTGGCGCCGCTGCCGCCGCTGTGGCTGCACCGGCTCCGCCACATCGTGGCCATACCCTTCGGCGTGGCCCTGCTCTACTACGACTCCTGGCTGCCGCCGTTCAGCCGCCTGCTGGCGCAGCCGGAGGTGCTGAATTTTTCCCCCGCCTACTTGCTGGAATTGCTGGGGCGATTCATCAACTGGGACATGGTCGGCGGGGGCTTCATCCTGCTGGTCGCCTACCTGTTCCTGAACCAATGGCTGCGGCTCACCGTGTTCAGCATGGGTGCGCTGGTGCTGGTCGCGCTGTCGGGCATCGTCACGCTGCCGGCCCTGCCCTGGGACCGGCCCCAGGTGCCGCAAGCGGCGCAAGCGCAGGCGCAGCCGGCGCCGGGCGCGGACGCGGGGCGCATTCCGGCCGGCTCCGCCGCCGCGCCGGCGGGCAAGCCGACCAATGAGCAGCTCAATCTGGCGCTGCAGGCCTTCTACGACGAGGAAAAACCCAGGCGCACGGAGTTCCCGGCATCGAATACGGCGGCGCCCTTCGACGTGCTGCTGATCAACATCTGTTCCTTGTCCTGGGACGACCTGAAGCAGAGCGGGCTGGAATCGCATCCGCTGTTCGCCAACATGGATCTGATTTTCGACGATTTCAACACCGCCACGGCCTATAGCGGCCCGGCCGTGCTGAGGCTGATGCGCGCCAGCTGCGGCCAGCCGGCGCACTCGGCGCTGTACCAGCCGGCGCCCGAACAGTGCTATCTGATGGAGAATCTGTGGCGGCTCGGCTTCGAGACCAAGACGGCGCTCAACCACAATGGCGAATTCCAGGGCTTCCTGGATGAAATCACCGCCGGCGGGCGCTTCCCCAAGCCCTACATTCCCACGGAAATGCGCCCTTCCATGACCGGCTTCGACGGCTCGCCCATCTGGGACGATCTGGATACCCTGGGGCGCTGGTGGAAGGCGCGCGAAGCCTCGGGCGCCGAGCGCACCGCGCTGCTGTACAACACGATCAGCCTGCACGACGGCAACCGCGAGGCGACCGCCGACGGCGGCGGCCGGTCGTCCCCCTTCCACAACCGCGCCCAGAGGCTGCTGGACGAACTCGACACCTTCATCGGCCAGCTGGAGAAAACCGGCCGGCCGGTCGTGCTGGTGTTCGTCCCGGAGCACGGGGCCGCGCTCAAGGGCGACCGGATGCAGATCGCCGGCATGCGCGAGATTCCCACCCCCGACATCACGCACGTGCCGGTGGGCGTGCGCGTGATCGGCGCGAAAGGGCGGGGCGAGGCTCGGGAACCCCGGCGCATACAGGGGCCGACCAGCTATATGGCCGTGTCGGAGCTGCTGGCGCGCATGATCGCCCAGGACGTGTACGCCCAGGAAAAAATAGACTGGGGGGCGCTCACCGCCGACCTGCCCCAGACCAAGCCGGTTTCCGAGAACGAAGGGACCGTCCTGATGCCTTATGGCAACGTGCCTTACGTGCGCCTGGGCAATCGCAACTGGATCGAATACCCACGATAGGGACCGGCTCATCATGAACGACACGCCCGATCTCTCGCCGCTTGGGTTGCAGGCCGACGACATCGCCTCGCTCAAGAAGCACCTGGCCGAAGGCCGGTTCGATTATGTGGACGTGGCCGCCGCGCGGGCGCACCAGGAGGCGCTGAGCCGCTGGCCCCTGCTGGCGGAAACGCACGCCTGGGAGCCGCCGCCGGCGGACGCGGCGACCGGCGGCGCAAACGGAGAGCGACCTTGAAAGTGATCAGCGCCTGGGGCTTGCGTGGCGGCGTGGGCAACACGAGCGTGCTCGCCATGCTCGGCGATGCGCTGCACGCCATGGGCGAGCGGGTGCTGCTGGTCGATTTGAACCGCTCCGACATGCTGCGCCTGCATTTCAACATCCCGTTCTCGGACCGCCACGGCTGGGCCGCCGCCCGCCTTGCGCAGCGACCCTGGAACGAGCAGGCCTATTTTCTTGAAGAAGGCTTGTGGGTGCTTCCGCACGGCGGGGATGCCCGGCATGGCGGCCCGCCGCCGGACGCCGACGCGTTCTGGTGCTCGGCGGTCGACAGGCTGGCGGCGCGATTCTCCTGGGTATTGTTGGATCTGCCCGCGGGCGGCGGCGAGTTTCCCCGATTGCGCGCGCGGTCCGACCTGGACCTGCTGGTGAGCACCGCGGACGCGGGCTGCCATGTCCTGCTGGCGCAGGCCGGCTTGGCGCCGGCGACGCGCATGTTCGTCAGCGCCTTCGATCCCAGCCGCCAGCTCTGCCGGGACCTCTTGCTGGACTGGCGGCACCGCTACGGGCCGCGCCTGCTGCCCGTGCTCATGCACAAGGATGAAGCGGTCCACGAAGCGCTGGCGCAAAAGACCAACGCGCATGCGCGCTTCCCGGACAGCGCGGCCGCCGGCGATGCCCGCGCCCTGGCGACCTGGTGCCTGGCTTGGCGGGGGGCCGGCGCATGAGCGGCATGGCGTCCCTTTTCCTGACGTCCAGGGCCGTCCAGGGCCTGGCGGCCATCCATCGCGAGGCCTGCGACGAGCGGAAAATGGGCGCCTGGACGGCATCCGCCTACACCGTGCTGGTGATCCTGGCGCGCGTCTTCCTGAGGCTCGAGGGCCCGGCCTGGCGGCGTGTGCGCATGGAATACGGCCCCTGGTTCCATCACCTTTCCAGCCGTCCCTATAAACCCGCGGATCCGCTGCGCTATGTGCTGCAGGCGGCATGGGTGCTGTTCACCGTGCCGCCTCATGAGCAGGGCGCCCCGTTCTGGCGGCTGAGCGCGCGGGCCGCCTGGCGCGGCTGCGCCGCAAGACTGCTGGCGCTGCGCGGCCGCTTCATCGCCCAGCTGCGGCAGGCGCCCGAGGAGCTGCGCGAAACGCCGCTGGCGCGCAATGCCGAAAAGACGCTGGGAAGCATGAGCGGGAATGCACGCCGGGTGCTGTACGCCGCCCTGGCCTGCCTGGCGGCGGCGCTGACCGTCTTGCTGGTCACGCAGCCCTTCACTCTGTTTGCGCAATTTCTGTTCGTGGTGCTGTTGTGGGGCCTGGCGATGGCCGTGCGCCGGATTCCCGGCCAGTTCTCGACCTTCATGCTCATCGTGCTGTCGCTGACGGTGTCCTGCCGCTACATATGGTGGCGCTACACGTCGACGCTGAACATGCGCGACACCATGGACCTGGTGTTCGGCGCATTGCTGCTGGCGGCCGAAACCTATTCATGGATAGTGCTGGTTCTGGGCTATGTGCAGACCGCCATGCCGCTCAAGCGCCCGCCCGCCGAGCTGCCCAAGGACACCGCGTCCTGGCCGACGGTCGACCTGATGATCCCGACCTACAACGAAGACCTGAGCGTGGTGGCGCCCACGGTGTATGCGGCGCTGGGCATGGACTGGCCCAAGGACAAGCTGCGCATCCACCTGCTGGACGACGGCCGGCGCGAGGCGTTCCGCGCTTTCGCCGAAGAGGTCGGCATCCATTACATCATTCGGCCCGACGGTCGCCATGCCAAGGCGGGCAACCTGAACCATGCCCTGGGCAAGACGGACGGCGAACTCATCGCCATTTTCGATTGCGATCACATTCCCACCCGCTCCTTCCTGCAGATGACCGTGGGCTGGTTCCTGCGGGACCCCAAGCTGGCGTTGGTGCAGACGCCCCACCACTTCTTCTCGCCCGATCCGTTCGAGCGCAACCTGGGGCATTTCGGCACGCAGCCGAACGAGAACACCTTGTTCTACGGCCTGGTCCAGGACGGCAACGATTTGTGGAACGCCGCTTTCTTCTGCGGCTCCTGCGCGGTGCTGCGCCGCACGGCGCTGGAGTCCATAGGCGGGTTCGCCGTCGAAACCGTCACGGAGGACGCGCACACCGCGCTGCGCCTGCATCGCCACGGCTACAACTCGGCCTATCTGCGCATACCGCAGGCGGCCGGCCTGGCCACCGAAAGCCTATCCGCCCACATCGGCCAGCGCATACGCTGGGCCCGCGGGATGGTGCAGATCTTCCGCACCGACAATCCGATGTTCGGCAAGGGGCTGAGCCTGTTCCAGCGGCTGTGCTACGTGAACGCCATGCTGCATTTCCTGTCCGGCATCCCCCGCATCATCTACCTGACCGCCCCGCTGGCCTTCCTGCTGGCGCATGCCTACATCGTCTACGCGCCCGCGGTCGCCATATTGCTCAATGTCGTGCCCCACATGGTGCATGCCGGCCTGACCAATGCGCATACCCAGGGTCCCTACCGCCGGACCTTCTGGGGGGAAATCTATGAGACCGTGCTGGCGTGGTATATCGCCCGCCCCACCACGGTGGCGCTGTTCGCGCCACGCAAGGGCTCGTTCAACGTGACGGCCAAGGGCGGCCTGGTGGAGCAGCAGTACTTCGACTGGTCGATCTCCCATCCCTATGTCTGGCTGGCGCTGGCCAACCTCGCGGGGCTGGGCTTCGGCGTCTGGCGGCTGGCCACCGGGCCCACGCACGAGATCCTGACCGTGCTGATCACCATGGCCTGGGTGCTCTACAACCTGGTGATACTGGGCGGCGCCATCGCCGTTGCCGCGGAAGTCAGGCAGATACGGCAAAGCCATCGTGTGCCGGCTTCTTTGCCGGCCCATCTACAGCTGGCCGACGGGCATGTGTTTCCCGCCGTCCTGACGGACTTTTCCGGCGGCGGCGCCGGGCTCACCCTGAAAAGCCATCGGCGTATCGGCCGGGGCGACGCCGTGAACCTGCTGCTCGCCCGCGGCGAGCAGCGCTTCAGCTTTCCCGGAAAGGTCGGGCGCAGCATCGGGAACAGCATTGGAATCGAGTTCGACCCGATGACGCAGAGGCAGCAGATCGACTTCGTGCAATGCACGTTCGCGCGAGCCGATTCCTGGCTGGCCTGGCAGGACCGGTTCACCCCGGATCGGCCGCTGCATGGCCTGCGCGATATCGTGATCATGGGCTTCGGCGGCTACAAGCGCCTTGCCGAGCACTTGCCCTTTCCTTTGAGTGCCGTATTGAATGGCGCCATCGAGCTGGTGAACTGGACGATCTCGTTCCTGCCGCGCCGGCGGCCGGCCACCCATTCTCTTAACCATATGGTTTGAGTCTATGCTTTCTTTCCCGCGCGCTTCCTGTTCATGGTTTCTTGCCTTGCTGGCCGTCCTGGCGCTGGCGCACGCGCCGTTGCGGGCCCAGGAACTGAAACCCGGAAAATCCCTCACCCTGGACCTGCCCCGGCTGGCGCAGGGCTCGGAGTTCAAGCTGTACGGCATACGCAATCGCCAGGTGCTTGAATTCACCCTGCGCAGCGACCAGCTGGTGACCCAGGCCGACCTGAACCTGGTGTTCACGCCCTCGCCCGCCCTGCTGCCCAAGCTGTCGCACTTGCGCGTCTACCTGAACGACGAACTGATGGGCGTGGTGCCGGTCGACGAGGCCCTGGCCGGCCGCCAGCAGCGGCATACGCTGGCCCTGGATCCGCAATTCCTGGCGTCGTTCAACCGGGTCAGCCTGGAGTTCGTCGGCCACTACACCGACATCTGCGAGGACCTGGCGCACAGCTCGCTGTGGCTGGACATCAGCCGCCAGACGAACATCGTGATCGACCAGCAGGCCCTGCCGCTGGCCAATGACCTCGCCTATTTCCCCGAGCCTTTCTTCGACAAGAACGACATGGCCGCCCAGGAGCTGCCCTTCGTCTTCGCGGGCACGCCTTCCATGGCGCGCCTGCAGGCGGCATCGGTCCTCGCCTCGTATTTCGGCAGCCAGGCCAAATGGAAATCGCTGCGCTTCCCGGTGTCCTATGGCGCGCTGCCGTCGGGCCACGCGGTCATTCTCGCCGTCAACGGCCAACGCCCGGAAGTCCTGCGGTCCTATCCCGACGTGGACGGGCCGACGGTGGAGATGATCAGCGCGCTGGACAACCCTCATCAGAAGCTGCTGCTGGTGCTGGGCCGCGACGATGAAGACTTGAGCACGGCGGTCGCCGGGCTGGCGCTGGGCGGGCCGCTGTTCCGGGGCCAGAGCGTGCGGGTCGACGAGGTGGCCACCCTGGCGCCGCGCAAGCCCTATGACGCGCCCAACTGGATGCCCACCGACCGCCCCGTGCAGTTCTCGGAACTGCGGGAATACCCCAACCAGTTCGAAGCCGAAGGGCTGCGCCCGCCGCCCGTCACGCTGCGGCTGAATCTTCCGCCCGATCTTTTCGTGTGGCGCAACAACGGCATCCCCATGGACATCCGCTACCGCTACACGGCGCCCCGGACGGAAGACGATTCCCGGCTGACCCTCAGCCTCAACGGGCGTTATGTGGACAGCTACCCGCTGGCGCCCGAGGCCGCGCACACGGGACTGGCGCGCATCCGCCTGCCGGTGCTCGGCAACGACGCCGCGACCAGCGATGAGAGCCTGATCATTCCCGCGCTCAAGATCGGCACGCACAACGAGATCCGTTTCGATTTCTCCTATGCCAGCACGCTGGGGGCGTCGCAGCAGGGCATGTGCAAGACCATGCTGCCGGTGGATGCGCGCGCGGCGATCGACGGCGATTCCATCATCGATTTCTCGGGATATGAGCATTATCTCGAAATGCCCAACCTGGGCGCTTTCGCCAGTAGCGGGTTTCCGTTCAGCCGCATGGCGGACCTGTCCGAGACCGTGGCCGTGATGCCGCCGGAGCCCACGCCGGCCCAGGCCGCCGTCCTGCTGGAGACCGTCGCCCATATCGGTTCGCAGGTGGGCTATCCGGCATACAAGCTGCGCGTCATGGACGACTGGCAGGCGGCCGGCCAGATCGATGCCAACCTCTTGCTGGAAGACACGATGTCCCGGCTGCGCGTGCCCCGCCGTTCCGGCTGGGGCGGCGGGGAAACCTACCCGAGCCGCCAATACGCCGGCCGCGGCGACGCCGACCCCGTGTCGCAAGTGGGGGTTCGCGCAAGCGCGCCCATCGCCGCCATCGTCGGCATGCAATCGAGCCGGTTTCCGCAACGCAGCCTGGTCGGCCTGATGGCCGCCACCGACGACGACTACGCCTTGCTGGGCAACGCCATCACGGATTCGGGCAAGCGCGACGCCATGCAAGGTTCGGTCGTCATCGTGCGCGAATCGGGGGTGTCCGGCGCGACCGTGGGGCCGCGCTACTTCACCGGACGGCTCGGCTGGTGGCAATTGATCTGGTTCCACCTGTCCGACCGGCCCATCCTGCTTTCCGGGATCGCGGTGCTGGCCGTCGTGCTGGTCGCCTTCCTGCTCTGGAAGTCGCTGCGCTGGGTGGCAAGGCGGCGGCTGGCCAAAGATGCATAAGCTGCTCGCCCTGGCCTGCGCGCTCGTCGCCCTGGCCCTGCCGCCGGCCGGGTCCGCCGCCTGCGGCGCTCCCGGCGGCTGGGAGCGCTGGAAGCACGTCGGCGAGCGGATGATCAGCCCCGAAGGCCGGGTCATCGACCATTCCGACGACAGGCTGATCACCACCTCGGAAGGCCAGAGCTATGCGCTGTTCTTCGCCCTGGTCGACAACGACCGGGCGCTGTTCCGGCGGCTGGCGCGCTGGACCGAAAAAAATCTGGCGGGCGGGGATTTCACCTCGAATCTGCCGTCCTGGCTATGGGGCAGGCGGCCGTCCGGGGAATGGGGCGTGCTCGACGAGAATTCCGCCGCCGACTCCGATTTATGGATCGCCTACTCCCTGCTGGAGGCCGGTCGCCTCTGGCAGGAGCGCAGCTACACCGTGCTGGGCACGCTGCTTTTGCAAAGAATGGCGCTCGAAGAGGCGGCCGATCCGCCCGGCTTGGGCCCGGTCCTGCTGCCCGGCGCCCAGGGTTTCGTCCACGAAGGGCGCTGGAAGCTGAACCCAAGCTACCTGCCGCCGCAACTGGCGAGCCGGGCGGCGGCGGTGCTGCCCGGCTCGCCCTGGGACGCGCTGGCGTCCGGCGCCTATCGCTTCCTGACCGGGAGCGCGCCCAAGGGCCTGGCCCCGGACTGGATCAGCTGGACGTCCAAGGGCTTCGAGTCCCTGGCGGAAGACGAGAACGTGGGCAGCTATGATGCGATCCGGGTCTACCTGTGGGTGGGCATGCTGGACGACCAGGCGCCGCGGGCCGCGGAGCTCAAGCGGCATTTCAAGGCGCTGCGCGCCCACCTGTCCGCCGACGGGACGCCGCCCGAGAAAATCGACGTCCATCGGGGCGTCGCGCAGGGCGAAGGGCCTCCGGGCTTTTCGGCCGCCCTGCTGCCTTTGTTCAGCGGCGAGCCCGAAGCCGGCGCGCTGCGCGCCCGCCTGGAAGGCGCGGCGGGCAGGGACATGGGCTATTACAACCAGATGCTGACTCTGTTCGGGGAAGGCTGGGACCAGGGCCGCTACCGGTTCGGCGCGGACGGCCGCCTGATCCCGCGATGGGAGACCTGCCAATGAAAAGACTGCGATTGTCCGTGCTGGCCGTCTTGGCGGGCGGCGCCCTGCACCTGCCCGCCCATGCCTCGTCGGAAGCGCAGGACCGGGCGGCCGGCCAGCTGGTCGAACAGATCCACATGGGCGAATCGATCTATCGCGACGACCTCATCCAGGACGCGGTCCGGCGGCTGTACCGAATTGCGCCCGAGCATCCCGAAGGGCTGGCGGCGGAACTGCGCCTGGCCGTGCAGCGGGGCCGGATGGACCAGGCCCAGGCGCTGCTGGCGCGGCTGAAGGCGGCCGCCCCGGAATCCGATGCCTATCGCCAGGGCGAGGCCCTGTTGCGGCTGTCCTCGGGACCCGCCGCCGAAACCCTGACGCGCGCGCGGCTGTATTCGGCCGCGGGGCGGGTCGACTAGGCTCGCAAGGCTTATGACGAGGTATTCCAGGGCGTGTATCCCACCGCCGACCTGGCGCTGGAGTATTGGCAGCTGCGCGCGCGCGAGGCCGGCGGCCGGCCCGCCGCCGTCCAGGCCCTGACGGCGCTGCTGCGGGCTTACCCGCGCCATGCCGGGCTGCTCTCGGCGCTGGCCGGCCACAGCTTCAACGACGGGGATCCCGAGCGCGGCCTGGAGTACCTGCGGCGCCTGGCCCGGCAGCCGGCCCAGCGCGAAACGGCCGCCAACAGGGAGTATGAATATTTGTCCACGCTGCCCACCGGGGCGGAGAGCGTGGCGGCGCTGCGGTCGTTCATCGAGCGCTATCCGGACCTGGCCGTGGCCGGCAGGGCGCGGGACAGGCTGAGCCATCAAGCCGCGCTGCTCGCCGATCCCGCCTGGCGCGGCGGGCGGGAAGCCTTGCGGCTGGTCGAGCAGGGCGCGGGCGCCGCCGCCGTGGCGCGGCTGCGGACGGCGCTCCAGGCGTATCCCGACGATGCGGAGCTGCACGGCGCCCTGGGCCTGGCCTATCTGCGCATGGGCGACCGGACGCGCGCGCTGCAGCAGTTCGAGCTGGCCAAGAACAAGGAAGACAGGGTGGACAATGCGTCCCGCTGGGTGAGCCTGATCGAATCGACGCGCTACTGGCTGCTGCTGCAGAACGCGTCCGCGGCGGCGGAACGGGCGGACTGGGCGACGGCCCAGCGCCTGTACGAACAGGCCCATCGCCAGGACCCCGCCGACATCTTTGCGCTGATCGGGCTGGGCGACGCGGCCTTGGCGTTCGGGCGGCGCGAGGCGGCCCGGGATTATTTTCTGCGCGCGTTCAAGGCGGCGCCGGCGGACGAGTCCACCGTGCGCGCGCTCGGGCGATATCTCGCCGGCGAGCCGCCCGAGCGGGCGCTGGCCCTGCTGGACCGGATGCCCGCCGCGCAGCAGCCCAGGCTGGCCGGCTTGCGGCGCGACGCGCGGCTGGCCCTGCTGGAAGAACGGGCGGCGCGCGCCATGGCAAGGTCGGACTGGACGCAGGCGGCCGACGCCCTGGCGCAGGCCCAGCAATTGAACATGGACGACCCCTGGCTCAGCTATCGCCTGGCCACCGCGCTGCGCAGCGGCGGACGCGGGCCGGAGGCGCTGGCCGCCTACGAGCGGCACTTGCGCCTGCATGCGGCGGCGGCGCCCAGCCGCTATGCGCACGCGCTGCTGCTGGAATCGGCCGACCGGCTGCAGGACGCGCGCGATTCCCTGGCCCGCATCCCGCGCGCAGCCTGGTCGCCCGAAATGCAGGACCTGGATCAGCGGCTGGCGGCCCGGCAGCGGATCCTGCATGCCGACGCCCTCTACCAGGCGGGCAAGCCCAGGGAAGCCATTGCGTTCCTCGAGTCGCAGTCCCCGACTCCGGCCATCCGGTTGCAGCTGGCCGCCTGGTATCTGGAGCAGGGCGACAGCGACAAGGCCATGGCCGGCTACATGGCCATACTGCGTGAAGACCCGGACAACACCGACGCCCGGCTGGGCCGGCTGGAAACCATGGCGGCGCGCGGGCAGACGGCGGAATTGCGGCGCATCATGGACGCCGGCGTGCCCGCGCTCGCCCCGGACGACGCCAACGGCCGGCGGCGCCTGGCGGCCCTGTGGGGCGCGGCCGGCGACCCGGACAGGCAGCGCCGCGAACTGGACGCCGCGGTCGCCGACGCAAAAGGCCCCCAGCCGTGGCTGCTCAGGGACTACGCCAGGGCGACGGCGCCGGCCCGGCCCCAGGCCGCGCTGCAGCTATATGAAAGGGCCATGCGCGAAGGGGCCTTGCTGCCCGTCGAAGCCGCCGCGGGCGACCGGGCCGCGTTCACGCGCGCCACCCGGGAACGGCCCGGCGACGACTGGCTCGCGCTCAGCATACGCCGCGATGCCGAGGCCTTGTACCAGCGCGAGAATCCCACGCTGACCCTCAGCCACGACACCGGGCTGCGCCGGGACGGCACGCCCGGGCTGTCGCGCCTGAATGCCAACACCACGATACTCCAGCTGGACCATCCCGTGGCGGGCGGCAAAGGCTATCTTCGGGCGGATCACGTCCGCATGAACGCGGGCGCCTTCGACACCAACGAGGCCGGCCTCGTCGACGAACGGTTCGGGACCTGCATCTTCGAAGGGCGGGACGGCCAGGGCGAGCTGCAAGCGCTGCCGGCGTGCGCTTCGGGCTTCCGCCAGAAGGCGAGCGGCACCAGTTTCGCCGTCGGCTGGCAGGGCGAGCGGCTGTCGTTCGACCTGGGCCGGACGCCCCAGGGCTTCGCCGTCACCAACTGGACGGGCGGCGTGACCTACAAAGGCGACCTGAAGCAGCTGGGCTGGAGCCTGACCGCGTCGCGCCGGCCGATGTCGAATTCCCTGCTTTCGTTCGCGGGCGCGCGCGACCCGCGCACCGGGATCACCTGGGGCGGCGTCATGGCCACGGGCGCGAGCCTGGGCCTGAGCTGGGACCAGGGGGGCGCCGACGGCGTATGGGCCGACCTCAGCCACCATCGCCTGACCGGCAAGAACGTGGCGGACAACCACCGCACGCGCCTCATGGCCGGCTATTACCGGCGCCTGATCAACCAGCCCGACGAAAGCCTGTCGGTCGGCGTGAACGTCATGCACTGGCGCTACCAGAAGGACCTGGGCGAATACACCCTGGGCCACGGCGGCTATTACAGCCCGCAGCGCTACAGTTCGATTTCCCTGCCGGTCAGCTACGCCCGCCGCCGGGGCGACTGGTCCTTCCTGCTGGAAGGCTCGGTGTCCCGTTCGGTGTCGCGCAGCTCGGGGTCCAATTACTATCCCTTGCCCGGCCTGCTGGCCGGCCCGCTGGGGGAACTGGGCCGCATGGGCGTGACGCCCGGCGGCTTCCTGGCCGCCAACGAGATCGCGGCGTCCAAGGGCAGCGGCTTCGGATACACCCTGCGCGGCATGGCCGAGCGCCGGCTGAGCAATCACTGGGTGGTGGGCGCGGGCTTCGACCTGCAGCATGGCCAGGACTACACGCCCAGCCGCGTCATGTTGTATTTGCGCTATACCTTCGAACCCTGGCAGGGCAACCTGAAGCTCGCCCCCGCCGGGCTTGCGCCCTACGCCGATTTCAAATAGTGCTTGCTTTACGCGCCTTGCTATTGTAGAATCATCGACTTACTTGTCTTTAAAGCGCGCGCATGCCTTTTGCGCGGGCCATTAGAGAGTGGGTGGGGGTGCCAAATACGCGCCTTTAGCCATGAAAAGCAGGTAAACACAGGTAAAAGCAACGCTTTGTTTTCGCAAGATTTCAACCTAGGGTTCGGTTTTGCATTTATTTGCAGGCCAGAGCCTGACGGGACCAAAACTGGTCGTGTTGCGCCGCCAAGCATTTGGCAGCGCTGTCGCGGCTAAGTTGGAACAGGAAAAATCATGATCCAAATGCAGACCACGCTAGACGTGGCCGACAACACAGGTGCACGTTCCATCATGTGCATCAAGGTGCTGGGCGGCTCGAAGCGCCGTTATGCCGCCATCGGTGACATCATCAAAGTGAGTGTCAAGGATGCGGCTCCTCGCGGGCGCGTCAAAAAGGGCGAAATTTACAACGCCGTGGTGGTTCGTACCGCCAAGGGCGTTCGCCGCAAGGACGGTTCGCTGATTAAATTCGGCGGCAATGCCGCAGTATTGCTCAATGCCAAGCTGGAACCCATCGGTACCCGCATCTTCGGACCTGTCACGCGCGAATTGCGTACGGAAAAGTTCATGAAGATCGTGTCCCTGGCTCCGGAAGTGCTGTAAGGAGCGACGAAATGGAAAAAATCCGTAAAGGCGACGAGGTCATCGTACTGACCGGTCGCGACAAAAAACGCCGCGGCACCGTGCTCAAGCGCGTCGACGCCGACCACGTCCTGGTCGAAGGCATCAACGTCGTCAAGAAGCACGCCAAGGGCAATCCCATGGCCGGCACGCCTGGCGGCATCATCGACAAGACCATGCCCATCCACATTTCCAATGTGGCGATCTTCAATCCCGCCACCGGCAAGGCCGATCGCGTCGGGATCAAGGAAGTCGACGGCAGCAAGGTCCGTGTATTCCGTTCCAGCGGCGCAGTCGTTGGCGCCAAGGCTTAAGGGGCGAAGAACATGGCTCGTTTACAAGAGTTTTACCGCAGCAAGGTCGTGGCCGACCTGCAAGCCAAATTCGGCTACAAAAGCATCATGGAAGTGCCGCGCATCACCAAGATCACCCTGAACATGGGTGTGTCCGAAGCGGTCGCCGACAAGAAGGTCATCGAGCACGCCGTGTCCGACCTGACCAAGATCGCAGGCCAGAAGCCGGTGGTCACCAAGACCCGCAAGGCCATCGCCGGTTTCAAGATCCGCGAAGACTACCCCATCGGCTGCATGGTCACCCTGCGTGGCCGCCGCATGTACGAATTCCTGGACCGCCTGGTCGCCGTGGCCCTGCCGCGCGTCCGCGACTTCCGGGGTGTGTCCGGCCGCGCATTCGATGGCCGTGGCAACTACAACATCGGGGTGAAAGAGCAGATCATTTTCCCTGAAATCGAATACGACAAAATCGACGCCGTACGTGGTATGAACATCAGCATCACCACCACGGCCAAGACCGACGACGAAGCCAAGGCCCTGCTCAGCGCCTTCAGCTTCCCGTTCCGCAATTAAGGGGCGATGACGTGGCTAAACTTTCCCTCATCAATCGCGATATCAAACGCGCCAAGCTGGCTGAAAAATACGCGGCCAAGCGCGCGGCCCTGAAGGCGATCATCGACGATCAGTCCAAGACCGACGAAGAGCGCTACCAGGCCCGCCTGCAGTTGCAACAACTGCCGCGCAACGCCAACCCGACCCGTCAACGCAATCGTTGCGTCGTCACCGGCCGTCCGCGCGGCGTTTTCAGCAAGTTCGGTTTGACTCGTCACAAGCTGCGTGAAATGGCGCTGCGTGGCGAAGTCCCGGGCATGACCAAAGCCAGCTGGTAGGAGAAATACACATGAGCATGAGCGATCCCATCGCCGACATGTTGACCCGCGTGCGCAATGCGCAGCAAGTCAGCAAGACGTCGGTCAGCATGCCCTCCTCGAAGCTGAAGGCAGCCATTGCTGCCGTGCTGAAAGACGAAGGCTACATCGACGGTTTCCAGATCACCGGTGACAAGGCCAAGCCTGTCCTGGAGATCACCCTCAAATATTACGCCGGCCGTCCGGTCATCGAGCGTATCGACCGCGTGTCGCGCCCCGGGCTGCGCATCTACAAGGGCAGCAAGACCATTCCCCAGGTCATGAACGGCTTGGGCGTGGCCATCGTGTCGACCCCGCGCGGCGTGATGACCGATCGCAAGGCACGCGCCACGGGCGTGGGCGGCGAAGTGCTGTGCTACGTGGCATAAGGAGAATCACATGTCACGTATTGCTAAGTACCCAGTCGCCGTGCCCGCGGGCGTGGAAGCCACCATCAGCGCCGGCCAGATCTCCGTCAAGGGCCCCTTGGGCACCCTGACCCAGGATCTGACCGGGGACGTCGTCATCCGCCAGGAAGACGGCCAACTGACTTTTACCGTTGCCAACGATTCCCGCCAGGCCAAGGCCATGTCGGGCACGCTGCGCGCGCTGGTCGCCAACATGGTCACCGGCGTCAGCAAGGGCTTCGAACGCCGCCTGAACCTCGTGGGCGTGGGCTTCCGCGCCCAGGTCCAGGGCGACGCGCTGAAGCTGCAGCTTGGTTATTCTCACGACATCGTCCACAACATGCCTCCCGGCGTCAAGGCCGAGTGCCCCACCCAGACGGAAATCATCGTCAAGGGCGCCAACAAGCAGGTCGTTGGACAGGTTGCCGCTGAAATCCGCGCGTACCGCGAACCCGAGCCCTACAAGGGCAAGGGCGTGCGCTATGCCGATGAACGCGTCATCATCAAAGAAACCAAGAAGAAGTAATCGCGCAGGCAAGGACGAATTATGGACAAGAAACTCTCTCGTTTGCGTCGTGCTGTGGCGACTCGTCGGAAAATCTCCGAATTGCGCGTACATCGCCTGTCGATCTACCGCTCGAATCTGCACATTTACGCAAACATCATTTCGCCGGAAGGCGACCGCGTGCTCGTCAGCGCTTCCACGCTCGAACCCGAAGTGCGCAAAGAGCTCGCCGCTCAACAGGGCAACGGTGGCAATACTGCCGCAGCGGGCCTGGTCGGCAAGCGCGTAGCCGAAAAAGCAAAGGCTGCCGGTATCGAGCTGGTTGCATTTGATCGTTCGGGCTTCCGTTACCATGGCCGCGTGAAAGCGTTGGCCGACGCCGCGCGTGAAGCCGGCTTGAAATTCTAAGGAAGGAATTGTCAAATGGCTAAAGCACAAGGCAGGCAATCCGCCGAGAAGGAAAACGACGACGGCCTGCGTGAAAAGATGATCGCGGTCAATCGCGTCAGCAAAGTAGTCAAGGGTGGTCGCACCATGAGCTTTGCTGCGTTGACCGTGGTCGGCGACGGCGATGGCCGCATCGGCATGGGCAAGGGAAAAGCCCGTGAAGTGCCCGTCGCCGTTCAAAAGGCAATGGAGCAGGCTCGCCGCGGCCTGGTCAAGGTCGCCCTGAAGAACGGCACCCTGCACCACACCGTGGTCGGCAAGCACGGCGCGTCCACCGTACTCATTTCGCCCGCGGCGGAAGGTACCGGCGTGATCGCCGGCGGCCCGATGCGCGCCATCTTCGAAGTGATGGGCGTGCGCAACGTGGTTGCCAAGAGCCTCGGTTCCAGCAATCCGTACAACCTGGTCCGCGCAACCCTGAACGGCTTGCGTGCCTGCTCGACTCCTGCTGAAGTTGCCGCCAAGCGTGGCAAGACAGTAGAAGAAATCCTGGGGTAAGTCATGGCACAGAAGCAAATCAAAGTTACTCTCGTGCGCTCTGTTATCGGCGCCAAGCAGTCTCACCGCGACACCGTTCGCGGCCTGGGCCTGCGCCGCGTCAACAGCAGCCGCGTGTTGGTCGATACGCCCGAGGTGCGTGGGATGATCCGTAAAGTGGATTACCTCGTCACCGTCTCGGAAGCCTGAAAGGAATCGAGATGTCAGAAACTCAACTCAATACGCTGAAGCCCGCAGCCGGCGCCAAGCACGCCAAGCGCCGCGTGGGCCGCGGCATCGGCTCGGGCCTGGGCAAAACCGCCGGCCGCGGCCACAAAGGCCAGAAATCGCGCGCGGGCGGCTTCCACAAAGTCGGCTTCGAGGGCGGTCAAATGCCTTTGCAGCGCCGCCTTCCCAAGCGTGGCTTCACGCCGCTGGGCAAGCACCTGTTCGCCGAAGTGCGCCTGTCCGACCTGGAACGCCTGCCCGTCGAGGAAATCGACGTCCAGGTGCTCAAGCAGGCGGGCGTCGTCGGCCAGACGGTGCGTTACGCCAAGGTCATCAAGTCCGGCGAACTGTCCCGCAAGGTCGTCCTGAAAGGGGTTGCCGCCACGGCGGGCGCCCGCGCTGCGATCGAAGCTGCCGGCGGTTCGCTGGCTTAAGGGGCAACGGTGGCTAAAGCTCAGGCACAGAGTAAACCGGGTTCCCGATACGGCGATCTCAAGCGCCGCATCGTGTTCCTGGTGCTCGCCCTGGTGGTCTATCGCCTAGGCACGCACTTACCCGTGCCGGGAATCAACCCCGACGCGCTGGCCGACTTGTTCCAGCAGTACCAGGGCGGCATCCTGGGCCTGTTCTACATGTTCTCGGGCGGCGCGCTGGAGCGCTTCTCGGTGTTCGCGCTCGGCATCATGCCCTACATCTCCGCGTCCATCATCATGCAGTTGATGTCGGTCGTGGTGCCCACGCTCGAAGCCATCAAGAAGGAAGGCGAATCGGGCCGGCGCAAGATCACCCAGTACACGCGCTACGGCACGGTGTTTCTTGCCCTGGTGCAGGCGGTGGGCATTTCGGTTGCGCTCGAATCGCAGCCGGGCCTGGTGATCGACCCGGGCATGCTGTTCCGCTTTACCACGGTCGTCACGCTGGTGACCGGCACGATGTTCATCATGTGGCTGGGTGAGCAGATCACCGAACGAGGCATGGGCAACGGTATCTCCATACTGATCTTCGCAGGCATCGTGGCGGGGCTTCCCAGCGCGCTTGCCGGCATGCTCGATCTGGTCCGTACCGACTCCATGTCCGTGCTGTCGGCGCTGTTCATCTTCGTGCTGGTCATTGCGGTGACCTACTTCGTGGTGTTCGTGGAACGCGGCCAGCGCCGCATCACGGTCAACTATGCCAAGCGCCAGGTCGGGAACAAGATCTATGGTGGGCAAAGCTCGCACTTGCCCCTGAAGCTGAACATGTCCGGGGTCATCCCGCCCATCTTCGCTTCGTCCATCATTCTGTTGCCGGCCACCGTGACCAGCTGGTTCTCCAGTAACCCGAACATGCGCTGGCTCGGCGATCTGGCGGCTGCCCTGTCGCCCGGCCAGCCTCTTTACATCACGTTGTATGCAGCGTTGATCATTTTCTTTTGCTTCTTCTACACGGCCCTGGTGTTCAACAGCCGTGAAACCGCAGACAACCTGAAAAAAAGCGGCGCGTTCGTTCCGGGTATCCGGCCGGGTGAGCAGACCTCGCGTTACATCGACAAGATCCTCATGCGATTGACGCTGGCCGGGGCCATCTACATCACCTTGGTGTGCTTGCTGCCCGAGCTGATGCAGGCTCGCTGGAACGTACCGTTTTACTTTGGCGGCACCTCTTTATTAATTATTGTGGTGGTGGCAATGGATTTCATGGCGCAGGCCCAGGCCTACATGATGTCCCACCAGTACGACTCGTTGCTCAAGAAGGCGAACTTCAAGGGCGCGGGCCTGCCAATGCGGTAAAAGAAGAATGGCTAAAGACGACGTCATACAAATGCAGGGCGAGGTTCTCGAGAACCTTCCCAACGCAACTTTTCGCGTCAAGCTGGAAAATGGCCACGTAGTGCTCGGCCACATATCGGGCAAGATGCGCATGCATTACATCCGGATTCTGCCGGGCGACAAGGTCACAGTGGAGCTCACGCCCTATGATCTTTCTCGTGCCAGAATTGTTTTCCGCTCTAAATAGCAGCGGCCGGTTACAGGAAACTAGGAGTCAACCATGAAGGTAATGGCATCGGTAAAGCGGATCTGCCGCAACTGCAAGATCATCAAACGTCACGGCGTGGTGCGTGTCATCTGCACCGACCCACGTCATAAGCAGCGTCAAGGCTAATCGCCCGCACGCAACGGATTTAACAAGGAACAGTCATGGCCCGTATTGCCGGCATCAACATTCCGCCGCATCAGCACGCCGAAATCGGTCTTACCGCGATTTTTGGCATTGGTCGTACCCGTGCTCGCAAGATCTGCGAAGCGTCGGGCATCGAATATTCCAAGAAAGTGAAAGACCTGACCGACGCTGAACTCGAACGCATCCGCGAACACGTCGGCGTGTTCACGGTCGAAGGCGATTTGCGTCGCGAAGTCCAGCTCTCGATCAAGCGTCTGATCGACCTGGGAACTTACCGTGGCATGCGCCACAAGCGTGGCCTGCCTGTACGCGGTCAACGCACCCGTACCAACGCCCGCACCCGTAAAGGGCCGCGTCGCGCTGCTGCTTCTCTGAAGAAATAATCGAGGATTAGAAGATGGCGAAAGCTTCCAACAGCGGCGCGTCTCGCGTACGCAAGAAAATCAAGAAGAGCGTATCGGACGGCATCGCGCACGTCCATGCGTCCTTCAACAACACGATCATCACCATTACCGACCGTCAGGGCAATGCGCTGTCCTGGGCCACGTCCGGTGGCGCCGGCTTCAAGGGTTCGCGCAAGTCCACGCCGTTCGCCGCGCAGGTCGCAGCCGAATCGGCCGGCCGCGTCGCCCTGGAATACGGCATCAAGACGCTCGAAGTCCGCATCAAGGGCCCGGGCCCCGGCCGCGAGTCCTCCGTGCGCGCGCTGAATGCGCTGGGCATCAAGATCGCCAGCATTTCAGACATCACGCCGGTGCCGCACAATGGCTGCCGTCCGCCCAAGCGCCGTCGTATCTAAGGGGAAGCATCTTGGCACGTTATATTGGACCTAAATGCAAGCTCTCGCGCCGCGAGGGCACCGACCTGTTCTTGAAGAGCGCGCGCCGCTCGCTCGATTCGAAATGCAAGATCGAATCCAAGCCGGGCCAGCACGGCCGCACCTCGGGCGCCCGTACGTCCGACTTCGGCCTGCTAATGCGTGATAAGCAGAAGCTCAAGCGCATGTACGGCGTCCTGGAAAAGCAGTTCCGCCGCTACTTCACTGAAGCCGAGCGTCGCCGTGGCAACACCGGCGAGACCCTGATTCAGCTGCT
>JACDJC010001008.1_pt1 | contig 27613 bp, 23 predicted proteins | sample 7454191 | NCBI WGS metagenome assembly JACDJC01 (sample SAMN14253291, study PRJNA609438) | sludge metagenome | isolation source: sludge after 25d culture with pyrite and EDTA | collected 2018-12-20 | reverse complement strand
GGCCAGCGGATGCAGACCGAAAATCCGGCCCAGCGCCTGCAGTTGCGCGCTGTCCGGAGAACCCTGCAGATGCAGCCAGGTCACCTCATCGGCATCGCGCCCGGGCATCCGGCAATCGTCCACCGTGATGTCGTCGCGCTCTTCGATCGGTCCGCTCCTGCCGTAGCGGATCAGGCGCAGCGCCGCCGACGGTTCCGGATCAAGATCTTCGACAGCCACCGCGTCCAGCGACCCGGCGGGCGTGCCGGGCCGGATCGCCCGACTCCCCGCACGCGGTCTGCGGCTGCGCCGGGAATGTGCGCGCGTGGTGCGGCTGGCCGTTTTCCGTCCCATGACGGCACGCTATCACAGCCGCCCGAAAATTTTTGCCTGCGCTCCGGCGAAGCCGATCGTCGACAATGCAGGCCATGAGCACCGTCCGACCTGAACCCGGCCGACAGGAATTTGTCCCGGATCGGCAGGCGCGCCCGCTCGTCACCATCCTGATGCCGGCCTTCGAGGCCGAAGCCTGGATCGGCGATGCGGTCACTGCCGCGCTGGCGCAATCCTGGCAACAGATCGAGGTAGTCGTTGCGCCCGACGACGGACATGCGTATGCCGGCCTGCGCGCACGCTGTACCGATCCGCGTCTGCGCATTCTCGCTCCCGGTCCCCATCGGCGCAGCGGTCCCGGTCCGGCACGCAACCGGGCCATCGACGCTGCCCGCGGCGAATTCTTCACGATGCTCGACACCGACGACCTGATTCCGCCGAATCACGTCAGCGACCTGATGCGGGTCGCCCTGCGCGACGGAGCCGCCATCGCACCGACCCGCTACACCGGCTGGGACGTCGACCGGATCATCCGGATTTCGCCCACTGCCAGGGACGACTCTCCCGGGTCTTCAGCGGTGACGACAGGAGCCCGCCCGCCGGCTCATGGCCACACATCGCTGACCCTGAAGACCTACTCGCTGCTGCTTGCCTCGCTGCACCCATTGCAGCACCGCAGCCTGGAGCCGGGTTATTGCAGCGGTTTTGCCGAGGACGTGGTGCACGACGGATTCGTGCTCGCGCGTTGCGGCTCGATCCGCCTCGTCGGATCGACGGCATACCTCGCACGGCGCCGGCCGGGCAGCCTGTGCAACAGCGGACCGGAAGCGGAACAGGCCATCCGCGCTTCGTACGACGCGCGCATCGAACAGATCCTGCATCGCCCGACCGAACTCGGCCTGCAGGTGCTCGATGCCCGGGACCGCGAGGACTTCGCCGAGCTGTTTCGCCTGCGTCGCCATGTCAGCGAACGCTTCCCGGCCGGCGCAACGGACGATTACCAGGCCTGGATCGCCGGCAGGGAAGCCCTGCTGTACCGCGAATATCTTGCCGGCCGCACTGCGGGCAACGGCGATCGCGCGGCCGCCGACCGAAGTGCGGGCCCCGACGTCGACCCCAACGTCGACCACAACGTCGACCCGGACGTCAAGCGCGTGGACGCACGCTGACGAAATCCCAGCGCGGACGCTGCCGGTCGGCCTCCACCTTGTCCAGGGGCGCGCTCGCCACGATGCCGCCGGCCAGCGCGCGCTTCGCCAGTTCGATGTAGAGCGCCGTGCCGCGCCGCTTCCAGGCGACGTCGTCGTCATTCAGGCTGCGCAGCACCCGGGCCGGTGTTCCGGCAACGAGAACCCGTTCCGGCACGACCTCGGCCACCTTGACGAAGGAATTGGCGGCAACGACCGATTCGGCACCGACGCGCGCGGTATCCATCACCATCGACTGGATGCCGATCAGGGCGTCACGACCGATGTGCGCGCAGTGGATGACCGCACCGTGCCCGACGTGCGCCTCCTCTTCGAGCACGCAGTCGAAGTCCGGCGCCGAGTGCATGACACAGTTGTCCTGCAGGTTCGATCGCGGTTTCATCTCGATCCGCCCGAAATCCCCGCGCAGAACCGCGCCGGGTCCGACATAGCAACCGGCGCCGATGATCACGTCACCGATCAGCACGGCGGTGGGGTGGACGTAGGCCTGCGGATCGATCACGGGCACGACGCCTTCGAAGGCGTAGACGGTCATGGACATCGGCGGATCACGGAAAGCGGGACGGGAAAGGCAGCGATCCTACCACCAGCGCAGACAAACGCCGGCGATGCCACGATCACATAAAGCTATCGTCCGCCTCCGCTCCGCCCGCCTCCGGCTTTCGCGGACAGCCCGGCCGCAGGGCCATCTTCCGCCGCCCGAACGCACCGATGACAGCCGCGCTCAGCCGTCGTAGCGGTAGAAGCCGCGACCGGTCTTGCGCCCGAGCAGGCCGGCATCGACCATTTCGCGCAGTAGCGGCGCCGGCCGGTATTTCGGATCGTTGAAGTTGCCGTAGAGCACTTCCATGATTGCCAGTTCGACGTCGAGCCCGATCAGGTCACACAGTGCCAGCGGACCGATCGGCTGGTTGCAGCCCAGTTTCATGCCGGCGTCGATTTCCTCGGCGCTGGCCAGTCCGTCCTGCAGCGCGAAGATCGCTTCGTTGATCATCGGTGCGAGGATCCGGTTGACGACGAAGCCGGGCGCATTCTTCACGCCGATCGGCGTCTTGCCCAGCCGGGTCGCCAGCGTCGTGACCGCCGCCACGGTTTCGTCGGACGTGCGCAGGCCGCGGATGACCTCGACCAGCGCCATCACCGGCACCGGATTGAAGAAATGCATGCCGACGAAGCGCTCCGGTTCCTTCATCACGGCGGCCAGTTTCGTGATCGAGATCGACGAGGTATTGGTTGCGATGATCGTTCCCGGGCGCACGAGTGCATCGACGTTGCGCAGGATCTTCTCCTTGAGCCCCTCGTTTTCCGTGGCCGCCTCGATCACCAGGTCACAGGCCGCCAGCGCCTGCGGATCGGTCACCGGATGCACCCGCGCCAGCATCGCGTCCCTTGCCGCCTCGTCGATCGAGCCCTTCTTGACGAGCCGTGCAAGCGAACCCGCGATGGTCTTCAGGCCGCGCGCCGTGGCCGCCTCGTCGATGTCCTGCATCGTCACTTCGATGCCGGCCTGTGCGCATACCTGCGCGATACCGCTGCCCATGGTGCCGGCACCGATGACACCCACCGTCTGAATGGTCATTTCCCCGAATCCTGTACATCGTTTCGATCAGGCGGCATTCTAGCGTTCACCGCCCGGCGCCGCAGCCTGCCGGTCGGCATGCACCCTTGCCGCAGACCGCCCGCAATCCGCATTCGATGACGACACCGGCCCAGCCAGAACTGTCGACGCGTTTCCAGCAGACGCGTCAGCGCAGCGTCGCCCTGATCGATGGCCTGTCCGAAGCCGACGTCACCGTACAGTCGATGACCGAGGCCAGCCCGGCGAAATGGCATCTGGCGCACACGACCTGGTTCTTCGAGACGCTGGTGCTGGCACAGCATCTGCCCGGATACCGGCTCTTCGATGCGCGCTTCACCTACCTGTTCAACTCCTATTACGAGACCGTCGGCGCACGCCATCCACGCCCGCAGCGCGGCATGCTCACCCGCCCCGGTCTCGCCACCATCCTGAAGTATCGCCGGCACGTCGACGAAGCCATGGCCTCCCTCTTCGCACGCATGGCGGATACGGCGCCAGGTGAAACCGGGGCTGCCGATCCGCCGATGGCGCTGCAGGCACTGGTCGAACTGGGCGTGCAGCACGAGCAGCAGCATCAGGAACTGCTGCTCACCGACCTGCTGCATCTGTTCTCGTTCAATCCACTCGCACCGGTCTATCGCCCGCTGCCCGACGACGTGCGCCCGGCCGCAACCAGTGCCGGAACAGGGCAGGAGAGCACCGGCGCCGCAGCGCCCGCTTCCGGTCCGGTACGGTTCGTCCCGTTCGAAGGCGGCCGGCACACGATCGGTTACGACGGCAGCGGCTTTGCCTACGATTGCGAGATGCCGGCACACGAAGTCTGGCTGAGCCCGTTCGCACTGGCCGACCGGCCGGTGACCAACGGCGAATGGCGCGCCTTCATCGACGACGGCGGCTACCGCGACCCGCTCCTGTGGCTGTCTGACGGCTGGGCGCGGGTATGCGCCGAACAGTGGCAGGCGCCGCTCTACTGGCGCGCCGGTGACGGCAGCGCCGATCTGCCGCCGGCGCAGGCCGACGCCGCGGCACGATCCGGCATGTGGACGGCGATGACATTGCACGGCCAGCGCGCTCTCGCCGACGACGCGCCGGTCACGCACGTCAGCTACTACGAGGCCGATGCCTTCGCCCGCTGGGCGGGCAGGCGACTGCCGACCGAATTCGAGTGGGAGATCGCTGCGCGCGCCTGGTTGGGCGAGCGCACGGCCGGGCGCCCGTCCGGCGAAGCCGGCGGCGATCCCGGGCTGCAGGTGTTCACCGACGGGCAGTTTGCCGACGACGGCCTGCACCTGCCGGCCTCCACTGCTGGCACGGGCCTGCGGCAACTGGCGGGCGGGGTCTGGGAATGGACGTCCAGCGCCTTCGCGCCCTATCCCGGCTTTCGTACGGTGCCCGGCGCCGCCGGCGAATACAACGGCAAGTTCATGTGCGGGCAGTACGTGCTGCGCGGCGGCTCATGCGCCACACCACGCGGCCATGCACGGGCGACCTACCGCAATTTCTTTCCACCCTGGGCACGCTGGCAGTTCTCCGGCGTGCGCCTGGCCGGAGATCCGGCATGACGATCCGCTCGATGGCATGAATGACAGACAGGCAATGCACGGCAGTCCGGCCACGGGCGTCGGCCGGACGCCGGCGCGGCCCGGCACCGGAGACACCCTGAACGGCTGCGGCCAGGCGGCGCGGCCACGAGAACGGCCGGGGCGTGCACAGCCACCGGACGAAGCGTTTGCCGCCGCCGTACTGACGGGCCTCGGGGCGCCACGCAAGTCGATTCCATCGACCTGGCTGTACGACGAGCGCGGCTCGCAACTGTTCGAAGCGATTACCGACCTGCCCGAGTACTATCCGACGCGTACCGAAATCGGCCTGTTGCGCGACCACGGAACGGACATCGCGCGCCACGCCGGCCCCGATGCCGTCCTGATCGAGATCGGCAGCGGGTCGAGCCGCAAGACACCCTTGCTGCTCGCGCGCATGGAGCATCCGTTCGCCTATGTCCCGATCGATATTTCGCGGGCATTCCTGCTGCACTCGGTCGCCTTGCTGCGCGATCAGTTTCCGCATCTGCACATCCTGCCGACGGTAGCCGATTTCACCGGGCCGCTGCAGCCGCCGCACGCCTTCCATTGCGCGCCGGCGCGCGCCAGACGGGTCGTGTTCTTTCCCGGCTCGACGATCGGCAATCTGGCGCCCGACGAGGCCGTGTCCTGCCTGACACGGCTGCGCGAACTGTGCGGTCGGCGCGGCCTGATTGTCCTCGGTGTCGACCAGAACCGGGAGGAAACCACCCTGCTGCCGGCCTACGACGATGCCGACGGCGTCACCGCGCAATTCGACCTGAACCTGCTTGCGCGCATCAACCGCGAACTGGACGGCACGTTCGACCTCGATGCCTTTCGCCACGAAAGCCGCTATGACCGCCAGCGGCACCGCATCGAAATGCACCTGGTCAGCCAGCGCGAGCAGAGCGTGCGCGTACTCGGACACTGGTTCCATTTCACGGCGGGCGAGACGATCCACACCGAGAATTCGTACAAGTTCGATCGTGCCGACATCGAAGCAATGGCCGCACGCGCCGGCCTGCGGCGCATCGACGGCTGGAGCGATGACGACGATCGCTTCGCGATCCATCTGCTGGCACCGCCCGAAGCGGTGAACTGAAACATCCCGGGTCTGCTGCCCGATCGGCAGGGTGTCGGCTGGGGCGCCCCTCGGCCGTACTCAGCCAAGCGGACGACCAGGGTCGTCGTCATGCCAGGAAGACGATCCCGCGAGCCAGTCACGCCGTGAATGCGCGGTGATCTGCGCGCCGAAGAGGAAGACGGCGGACGAGAAATACAGCCACATCATCAGGACGGCGAGCGAACCGGCGGCGCCGAACGCGCTCGCCGTACCCGCGTGCGACAGGTACAGGCCGAACAGGTTGCGGCCGAACGTGAACAATACGGCGGTCGCCAGCGCGCCGATGACCACATCGCGCCAGCGCAACTGCTGCGCCGGCAGATATTTCATCAGCGCCGCGAAGGCAAAGGTCAGCATCCCGAGCATCGTCAGGCGCTGCACCCAGGAAATCCAGTGCCGGGTGTCCTCTTCGGTGCCGAGCAGCCCCTGAACGGCGGCCGAGACGGCCGCATCGAGCATCAGCAGCACGACGAGCAGGAAACCGATGCCGATCACCATGCCGAACGACGTCATGCGCACGCGCACGAGATTGATCAAGGCCTTCTGTGGCGGTTGCTGTTTCCAGATCACGTTCAGCGCGTGATTCAGCTGTGCGAAGGTGACCGAAGCGCCCACGGCCACGCCGACCGCGGAAATCAGTGCGCTCAGTCCGCTCTTGCCCGACTTCCATGCGTTGGCGAGCATCGCCTGGACCACGCGTGCGCCATCCGCGCCGATGAGCGCGTCGATCTCGTCGAGCAGCCGCCCCTGGACTGCGTCGGCATCGACGAAATACCCGGCCACGACAATGACGATGACCAGCATCGGCGCAAGCGAAAAGGCGGCATAGAAGGCCAGCGCGGCAGCCATCGTCGTACAGCGGTCGCTCGCGAAACCGGCAATCGCGCCGGTGAGCGCACGCACGAAGCGGAAACGGTACAGGCGTTCGAGCATCCGGCGCATTCGCTACGCGGGAGCACACCGGAGCACGACGGCGCGGCGATCCGGTCGACGGAAACGGCTGCGGAACCGTTCAGGTCTGTTCATGCCGGTGCATGGTGTCGATCGCCAGCGCCGAATGTGCATAGGCGCCGCCGGCACGCATCTCGGCGGCCACCCAGATCGCCTCCATGATTTCCGCTTCGCTGGCGCCGTGACGCAGCGCCGCCTCGGTGTGGCCGCGGATGCAGTACGGGCACTGTGTGACGTGCGCGACAGCCACTGCGATCAACTGCTTGGTCCGGGTCGGCAGTGCACCCTCGGCAAACACGGCCTCGCTGAACTGGCGGAAAGCGGCCAGCGGCTTCGGAGCCAGTTCGCGCCGCTTGCGGGCCACTTCGGCATTCGATTCGGGATACATCGGATCCATGGCGAAATCTCCTTCGTTCCGGTACGGCCCGATAGTGCCGCCCGTACGGGGAAATGACGCCAGATCCATCACCGGCGACGCGTGAACGTCGGACGCGCCGCCCTACCAGCCCCACAACAGCGACTGCGCGATCCATCCGGTGTTGCCGGCGGCCGTGCGCACCTGCACCCAGTCGCCCCGGTGTTCGAGCGTGCGCAGCACGTCGCCGTACGCCGCCTTGGCAACGATCCGGTTGCCGGTCCCGGGGCCGCTGCGCAGGTTCGCGATCTTCACCTTGACCACATGGTGCGCGGTCTTGCCGGTGAGCGGCCGGTACACCCAGCCCTCGTCGCTCTCGAAGTCCCTGACGTGCAGCCAGTCGCCCTGCTGGCCGATCACTTCGAGCGGGAAACCGCGACTGAGCAGCCAGTCGCTCTGGTGATTCGTCCCCGGCCCCTGGCGCAGATTGATTTCGGGGCGGTCCACACTGACCATCTCGCGCGCACCCACCGGGGCCGCAACGAGCGCGGTCGAGAGGAGAACGAGGCAGAAAACGGAAAAAACGGAAAAACGCTTGTACAACCAGGCCATCAGCTACGGGCTTCCTTCTCGTGGCAATTGCGGCAAACGTGAAGTTCGATCATTCCTGCGCGCCTGACACATGCGGACATGCGGGCAGGAGATGCAGGCAGAACATCGTTGCACACGTTCGTCGACGGCGACACGATGTCGCCAGACCCGAACCTAACAACCTCACGCGCATCCGTCGAGTCGAAATGTTCCACGGACGCGCGAACCGCACGCACGAAGCGCGCGGCCGGTCCTCAGCCGAACTTGTACAGCACCCCGTAGCCGCCACGCGGATGCGCCCAGTCGATGTTGAAATGCTCGTTGCACACGAGCCGGCAGGTGCCGCATTCGAGGCATCCGTCGGTCGACAGCGTCACGGCGCCGATCTCGTCGATCGTGTAGCAGGCGGCCGGACAGGCCCAGGTGCACGCCGGCGTCTGGCATTTTTCCAGGCAGATGTCGGGATCCTTGATCCGGATGTGCGGATTGCCCTCATCGACGTGATACCGGTTCTCGAACAGTTTTTCCTCGACATTGATCATCGCAGTGCCCTCATCAATTTGATTGCGTCTCCGAACAGACCGAAGCGCGAGCGCTTGTCGACGAAATCGCGCTTGATCTGCTTCTCCTTTGTCAGTTTGTCGATGCCGTCGACCTTGAACAGCGTGTGCGCTGCGCGCGACATCAACTCCGGATACGTCGTCAGGAACTGGCGGTTGCCGTGCAGGATTTCCGGAACGTCGCGATATTTCTTCAGGTCCTTCATCACGAAACTTTCCTCGAGCGCCTTGCGGTAGCGCTTGAGGTGATGCGCGGTGTACTGCTTGTTCTCCTCGCGCAGCTGGATGATGGTTTCCGCTGCCAGCCGGCCGGTCGTCATCGCCAGGTTCGAGCCTTCACGATGCACGGCATTGACGAAACCGCCCGAGTCGCCGCAGATGACCCAGCCATTGCCATGCACGGCCGGAATCGCGTTGTAGCCACCTTCGGGAATCAGGTGCGCCGAATATTCCTTGACTTCGGAACCGGCGATCAGCGGCTTGACCGACGGATGCGCCTTCAGTTCCTCGAGCAGCTGATAGGGCGTGACGCCACGCGCCTCGCGGAAATCGGCAACCATGCAGCCGATCCCGAGCGAGATCGAGTCCTTGTTGGTGTACAGGAAGCCGGTGCCGACCATGCCTTTCGTGATCTTGCCGAGCATTTCGATCACGACACCGTTGTTGCCGGAAATGTTGAAACGCTCCTCGATCGTCGCCTTCGGCAGGAAATGCATTTCCTTGACGGCCAGCGCCACGTCCTTGGCCACGACCGGCGAGCGCAGACCGGCCGCGGTCGCCACCATCGAATTGACGCCGTCGGCGAGCACGACGACATCGGCGAGCACGTCGCCGTTGGCCCGATCGGTGCGCACCCCGATGACACGGTCGCCTTCCTTGATCAGGTCGAGAACCGTCGTCTCGCAGATCAGCAGGGCGCCGGCCTCCTGGACCTTCTTCGAAAACCACTTGTCGAGATTGGCGCGGATCACCGTATAGCGCGTCGGTTCCTCATCGGGATCGACCGCTTCGCGGAAATGCGTGCCGATGTGCGAGCGCTCGTCCATCAGCCACATGCGCTGCTCGATCACGGCACGCTCGACCGGTGCCTGCTTGCGGCAATTCGGGATCACCTGCTCGAGCGCATCGACGTACATGATCGCGCCCTGCACGTTCTTCGTGCCCGGTGACTCGCCGCGCTCGATCTGCAGCACCTTCATGCCCGCCTTCGCCATCAGATAGGCGGCGGTGTTGCCCGACGGTCCGGCGCCGATGACGATCACGTCGAATTTTTCGGCCATGTCATTCGCTCCTGCAGCCGCTGCCGGCCACTTTATGCCGTTTCGCCCTGGGCGACGGCCAATCCCACATGCCGCGCCTTTCGCTCACGCAGTGCCTCGGTCAGTGCCGGCAGGATCTGCAGGGCATCACCGACGATCGCGTAAGTCGCGAAGTCCATGATCGGCGCATTGGCGTCGCTGTTGATGGCGATGATGACGTCAGCGCCCTCGACGCCGACCCGATGCTGGATGGCACCGGAAATGCCGGCGGCGATGTACAGCCTCGGGCGGATCGTATTGCCGGTCTGCCCGATCTGGCGATCGGCGGCGATCCAGCCGGCCTGCGCCACCGGACGCGAACCGCCGTAATCACCGCCGAGCACTTCCGCCAGTTCGCGGATCAGACGGAAATTTTCCGGCTTGCCCATGCCGCGCCCGCCGGCGACCACGATGTCGGCGTACGCCAGTTGCGCCTTGTCGGTATCCGCGTCCGGGATGTAGGACAGGATCTTCGTGATGACGTCCGCTTCGTCGAGTTCGACCCGCTCCTCGACGATGCCACCCGAGCGAGTGTCGTCGGGCTGCGGCATGGCCATCACGCGCGGCCGCACCGTCGCCATCTGCGGACGGTATTCCAGCGTCTGGATGGTGCACAGCAGGGTGCCGCCGAAGGTCGGCCGGGTGGCCGCCAGGCTGCGCGTTTCATCGTCGATGCGCAGTTCGGTGCAGTCGGCCGTCAGTCCGGTGCGCAGGGTCGTCGCCACCGCGCCTGCAAGGTCGCGCCCGAGCGTGGTGGCGCCCAGCAGCAGGATTTCCGGCCGGCGCGACTGCACGAGACCGGTGAGCACCTTCGTGTAGGGCTCGGTACGGTAGTGCGACAGCACCGGGTGACGCGCCACGTGCACGGTGTCGGCACCGTAGCGGATCGCATCGGTGACGGCCGCGGTGGTTTCCGGCTCGTCCGGCCCGAGCACGATGCCCGACAGCGGCACGCCCAGGTGATCGGCCAGCTTGCGGCCCTCGCCCAGCAGTTCCCACGAAACCGGGTGCACGCGGCCGCGCTCGAGTTCGATGTTGACCCATACGCCATGCCAGTCGGTGAGATCCTCGCCCGACTCGCGCCGGGGTGCCGAAGCCGCCGCGCCCGTCTGCGCCTCTTCTTCCGGCACGGGTTTCCGTTCGTCCACACCGCCACTCATGTCGACATCTCCGCCTCGAGCATCGGATGCTCGCTGAACAACTGGCCGAGCAGGGCATCGACCGCTTCGCGCGGACTCATGTCGGTCGCATCGACGGTTTTCGCCTTGACCGGCCGCGCCGAAGGGGCGAACACCTTCTTCACCACCGTCGGCGATCCCTTGAGCCCGCATCGGGACAAGTCCTCGATGCCGGCCGCCTTGTGATCCCATTCGAGCACGGCGATGCGGGCCGCACGGAACATGTCGTCGAGCCCGGCGAAGCGGATCGTGTTGGCGCCTTCCATCATCGTGATCAGGCACGGCAACTGCGTCTGCAGGACCTGCACGCCGCCCTCGGCGCGGCGGTGGACGACGATCTCGCGCGCCACCGGATCGACGCGCTCGATCTTCGAGATGTACGTCAGCTGCTCGAGTCCGAGCCGGCGGGCAATACCCGGACCGACCTGTGCCGTGTCGCCATCGATCGTCTGCTTGCCGCAGAACACCATGTCGACCGGATCTTCGGCGCCGATCGTGCGGATCGCCGAAGCGATTGCATACGAGGTGGCCAGCGTGTCCGCGCCGGCAAACACGCGATCGGTGACCAGGATGGCATCGTCGGCGCCATACGACACGCATTTGCGCAGCGCATCGGCCGCCATCTTGGGGCCCATGCTGACCACGGTGACACGCGCGCCGAACTGATCGCGGATCCGCAACGCCTCTTCGAGCGAGATGAGGTCGAACGGATTGACGACGGCGGGCACGCCCTGCCGCATGATCGTGTTGGTGACAGGATGCACCCGGATCTGACTCGAATCGGGTACTTGCTTGATACAGACGACAATATGCATCGACCGACCTCCGGTATTCCGGTACCGTTTTACCATTATTCGGCACAGGCTTCGATCCCCGACAAGCACAAATGAGGGGAACATGCTTGATGCACATCAATGAACCGCGAACGTGGCCGTCCGTCAAGCAGCTATAGTGAGTGACCACTTGCAAATGCAGCCGGCACACGGCTGACGCGGTTCCCCGGTACCCTGTCCCCGCCGGCGCAGCGGATCGCCGCGGACTCCTTTCCGCAGGCGAATTCCACTCGCCGTTTCCGTCAACCGTGCAATCCGGACTCCATGGCCCAGTACGTCTACACAATGAACCGGGTGGGCAAGATCGTGCCCCCCAAGCGCGTGATCCTGAAGGACATTTCGCTCAGCTTCTTCCCCGGCGCCAAGATCGGCGTGCTCGGACTGAACGGTTCGGGCAAGTCGTCGCTGCTGCGCATCATGGCCGGCCTCGATCGGGAATACGAAGGCGAGGCCACGCCGATGCCGGGACTGCGCATCGGCTACCTGCCGCAGGAACCGCAGCTCGATCCGGCGCTCGATGTACGCGGCAACGTCGAGCAGGGTCTCGGCGAAACCCTTGCACTGCTCCATGAGTTCAATGCGATCAGCGAACGCTTCGCCGAGCCGATGGATGACGACGAGATGAACCGCCTGCTCGAGCGCCAGGGCGAGCTGCAATCGGCGATCGATGCGACCGGCGGATGGGAAATCGAGCGCCGGCTGGACGTCGCCGCCGATGCACTGCGCCTGCCGCCCTGGGACGCCGACGTGAGCACGCTGTCGGGCGGCGAGCGTCGGCGCGTGGCCCTGTGCCGGCTGCTGCTCAGCGAGCCGGACATGCTGCTGCTCGACGAGCCGACCAACCATCTCGATGCGCTGTCGGTGCAGTGGCTCGAGCAATATCTCGAACGCTTTGCCGGCACGGTCATTGCCGTCACGCACGACCGCTATTTCCTCGATAACGTCGCCGGCTGGATTCTTGAACTGGACCGCGGCCACGGCATTCCCTGGCAGGGAAACTATTCCTCCTGGCTCGAACAGAAAGAGCAGCGCCTGCAGGTCGAGGCAAGGCAGGAGTCGGCACGCATCCGCGCGATGCAGGCCGAACTCGAATGGGTACGGTCGAACCCGAAGGCACGCCAGGCCAAGAGCAAGGCGCGTCTGGCGCGCTTCGGAGAGCTTGCCGCGAGCGACGTGCAGCAGCGCAACGAAACCAACGAGTTGTACATCCCGCCCGGGCCGCGCCTGGGCGACGTCGTCGTGGAAGCCGAAGGGCTGCGCAAGAGTTTCGGGGAGCGTCTGCTCTACGACGAGCTGAGCTTTCGCCTGCCGCCAGGCGGCATCGTCGGCGTGATCGGCCCGAACGGCGCCGGCAAGACGACGCTGTTCCGGATGATCATGGGCGAGGAGCAGCCCGACGCCGGTACCCTGCGCATCGGCGAGACGGTGCAGGCGGCCTGCGTCGATCAGAGCCGCGACGCACTCGACCCGGCCAAAACGGTCTGGGAAGAAGTCTCGGACGGGCTCGACGAAATCGAGGTCGGCCACTGGCGCACGTCCAGCCGGGCGTGGCTGGCGCGCTTCAACTTCAGGGGCGCCGACCAGCAGAAGCGGATCGGCGGGCTCTCGGGCGGCGAGCGCAACCGGGCGCAGCTGGCGAAGGTGCTGCGCGCCGGCGCCAATCTGCTGCTGCTGGACGAACCGACCAACGATCTCGACGTCGAGACGCTGCGCGCGCTCGAACAGGCGCTGCTCGATTTCCCCGGATGCGCTGTCGTCATCTCGCACGATCGCTGGTTCCTCGATCGCATCGCCACGCACATTCTTTCGTTCGAGGGTGACAGCCGCGTCGTCTGGTTCGAGGGCAACTTCGCCGAGTACGTTGCCGATCGCCGGCGCCGGCTCGGCGATGATGCCGACACGCCGCACCGGATCCGTTACCGCGCACTGAGCTGAAAACGCCTGACGACCGGCGCGACCAGCGCGACCGGCGCGACTGTCACGCCGGTCTTGCCGGCAACGGTCGCCATGGCGCACACGACCCGAAGTCATGACCGGTGATTCCGGGAAGCAGCGCTGCCCGCACACGCTCGCGGGTGGCGCTCCGGCTGCGGTCTGCGCCGTTCATCGGTGATATCCCCGATCCCATCGTGCCCATCCGGATCCGGAACCACCCTGAACCATCGAATGAGGTAGGGTAGAAGTCATCCGGCCGGCAACCGCCGGCCCGCACCAGCGCATTCGCACGATGGCGCATCTGCAGCACGCGCCGTCGACGGAGCAGCCGTTCATCAGGAGGTCACATGAACCTGTTCGATGCGTATCGCGAGACGTATGTCCGGGGGCGTCATGAAGAGATGTCGCTGCCCGAGTATCTCGATCTTTGCCGCGACGAGCCGCTCGCCTATGCCACCGCCGCCGAGCGCATGCTGGCCGCGATCGGCGAGCCCGAGGTGATCGACACGCGCAACGATCCACGTCTGTCGCGACTGTTTTCCAACCGCGTGATCCAGCGCTACCCTGCATTCGACGGGTTCTACGGCATGGACGACGCGATCGCCCAGATCGTCTCCTTCTTCCGCCACGCGGCGCAGGGTCTGGAAGAACGCAAGCAGGTCCTGTACCTGCTCGGTCCGGTGGGCGGCGGCAAGTCGTCGATCGCCGAACGCCTGAAGGCGCTGATGGAGAAGCACCCGATCTATGCGCTGAAGGGATCGCCGGTACACGAATCGCCGCTCGGCCTGTTCCATCCCGAACGCGAAGGCGCGCAGCTCGAGGCTTCGTACGGCATTCCGAAGCGCTATCTGACCGGGATCATGAGCCCGTGGGCGGTCAAGCGGCTGGCCGAATACGACGGTGACCTGACGCAGTTCCGGGTCGTGCGCCTGCAGCCGTCGGTGCTCGAACAGCTCGCCATCTCGAAGACCGAGCCGGGCGACGAGAACAACCAGGACATCTCTTCGCTGGTCGGCAAGGTCGACATCCGCAAGCTCGAATCACTCGCGCAGGACGACCCCGACGCCTACAGCTATTCGGGCGGCCTGTGTCTGGCCAATCAGGGGCTGCTCGAGTTCGTCGAGATGTTCAAGGCGCCGATCAAGATGCTGCACCCGTTGCTGACGGCGACGCAGGAAGGCAACTTCAAGGGCACCGAGGGTCTGTCGGCGATCCCGTTCCAGGGGATCATTCTTGCGCACTCGAACGAAAGCGAGTGGCAGGCGTTTCGCAACAACCGCAACAACGAGGCATTTCTCGACCGGATCTACGTCGTCAAGGTGCCGTACTGCCTGCAGTTCTCCGAGGAGATGCAGATCTACCGCAAGCTGCTCGCCGACAGTTCGCTGGCGAGCGCACCGTGTGCGCCGGGAACGCTCGAGATGATGGCGCAGTTCGCCGTTCTCACGCGCCTGAAGGAGCCCGAGAACTCGAGCATCTACGCCAAGCTGCGCGTCTACGACGGGGAAAACCTCAAGGACGTCGAGCCGAATGCGAAGACGGTGCAGGAGTATCGCGACTACGCCGGCATTGACGAGGGCATGAGCGGCCTGTCGACGCGCTTTGCCTTCAAGGTGCTGTCGGCCGTCTTCAACCATGACCAGAGCGAGATTGCCGCCAACCCGGTGCACCTGATGTACGTGCTCGAGCAGCGTCTGCTGCGCGAGGGCCTGCCCGAGGAAACGCAGCGGCGCTGGCTCGACTTCATCAAGAGCTGGCTGTCGCCGCGATACGCGGAATTCGTCGGCAAGGAAATCCAGACCGCCTATCTGGAATCCTATTCGGAGTACGGCCAGAACATTTTCGATCGCTACGTGACCTTTGCCGACTACTGGATCCAGGACGAGGACTACCGCGACCCGGAAACCAACGAGAGCTTCGATCGGGCGCAGTTGAACGCCGAACTCGAAAAGATCGAGAAGCCGGCCGGCATCGCCAATCCCAAGGACTTCCGCAACGAGATCGTCCACTTCGTCCTGCGCGCACGGGCACAGCACGGTGGTGCCAACCCGGCCTGGACCAGTTACGAGAAGCTGCGTGAAGTGATCGAGAAGAAGATGTTCTCGAATACCGAGGAGCTGTTGCCGGTGATCTCGTTCAACACGAAGGCGTCGAGCGACGATCAGCGCAAGCACGACAGCTTCGTCGCCCGCATGGTCGACCGGGGTTACACCGAGAAGCAGGTACGGCTGCTGTGCGAGTGGTACCTGCGGGTACGCAAGTCGCAATAAGGCGCACCGGCCATGTCCGTCGTCATCGATCGCCGCCCGAACGATCGCGCCGGCAGTGCCGTCAACCGCGAGCGTTTCATGCGCCGCTACAAGGCGCAGATCCGCCGGGCCGTGACCGACATGGTCGCGGGCCGTTCGATCCGCGATCTGGAGCGCGGCGGACAGGTCTCGATCCCGGTGCGCGACGTCGCCGAACCGGTGTTTCGCCACGGTGCCGGCGGTGACCGCGAATATGTCCTGCCGGGCAACCGCAGTTTCGAACCGGGCGACCGGCTGCGCCGGCCCGACGGTGGTGCCGGCGGCGGCGATGGACAGGGTGCCGGGGAGGGCGGCGGCGACGGCACCGACGCATTCGCCTTCACGCTGTCGCGCGAGGAATTCCTGCAGATCTTCTTCGACGATCTCGAACTGCCCGACATGGTGCGCACGATGTTCGGCGACATCCGCGAGCCGGTGTCGGTGCGGGCCGGTTACACGGCCAGCGGCTCGCCGACGAATCTGTCGGTACGGCGGTCGCTGCGCAACGCCATCGGGCGGCGCATCGCACTGCGCAGCGGCCCGAAGCGGGAGCTTGCCCGGCTCGAGGAACAACTGCGGGCCGCGCCATCCGATGCACCGGAACGCAGCCAGTGGCTGGCCGAAGCGGAGTGTCTGCGCCGACGGATCGCCGCCATCCCGTTTCTCGACGAAATCGATCTGCGCTACCGCTACCGGACGACCGAACACCGACCGATCAGCCAGGCGGTCATGTTCTGCCTGATGGACGTCTCGGCCTCGATGGATGAACGGCGCAAGGACCTGGCCAAGCGCTTTTTTGCGCTGCTGCACCTGTTCCTCGCACGCCGCTACGAGCGCCTGGAAATCGTCTTCATCCGGCACACCGACGACGCCGAGGAAGTCGACGAACAGCGCTTCTTCCACGACCGCAAGACCGGCGGCACCATCGTGCTGTCGGCGCTGCTGCTGATGAACGAAATCATCCAGGCGCGTTTTCCGCCCGAATCCTGGAACATCTACGGCGCACAGGTGTCGGACGGTGACGCCTTCGGCGCCGACCCTGAAAAAAGCCGCGGCTTCCTGGAAACTGCACTGCTGCCGCAGGTGCGTCATTTCGCGTACATCGAGATCTGCGATCCCGGTGCGCGCCTGTCGACGCTGTCGGCAGCGTACCGGCGCATCGAAAGCCCGGCCTTCGCGATGCGCGAAGTGCATGGCGCACGCGACATCTGGCCGGTCTTTCGTGGTCTGTTCCGTCGACAGCAGTCGGCAGCGTCGCCGGGCAGGTGAACACGCGGGAGGGCCAGCAACCATGCGCAAACCCCTGTCGACCGGCGCCGAATGGACAATCGAGCTGATCGCCCGCTACGACCAGGCGATCGCGCAGATCGCCGTGGACGAATTCGGGCTGGACTGCTACCCGAACCAGATCGAGATCATCACCAGCCGGCAGATGCTCGATGCCTACGCCTCGACCGGCCTGCCGATCGGCTATCCGCACTGGAGTTTCGGCAAGGCGTATCTCACGCACGAGCACCTGTACCGACGCGGCGCGCGCGGCCTGGCCTACGAGATCGTCATCAACTCGAACCCGTGCATCGCCTACCTGATGGAAGAAAACCCGATGCCGCTGCAGGCGCTGGTGATCGCGCATGCGTCATACGGGCACAACTCCTTCTTCAAGGGCAACTACCTGTTCCGGCAGTGGACACAGGCCGACGCGATCATCGACTACATGGTCTTTGCGCGCCGCTTCGTCATGGACTGCGAAGAACGCCACGGCGCCGGGGCCGTCGAGGAAACACTCGATGCCTGCCACGCACTGATGGACTACGGCGTGAGCCGCTACCCGCATCCGCGCCCTCTTGCACCGCAGGCCGAACGGGAACGCCAGCGCGCGCGGCGCGAACACGCCTGGCGCCAGCACGACGAGATCTGGCGCACGCTGCCGCGGCGCAAGCGCTCCGGCGACGGGTCGGCGCCGACGCCGCCCCCGGAGCCGCAGGAGAACCTGCTCTACTTCATCGAAAAGAATTCGCCGAGACTGGAGAGCTGGCAGCGCGAGCTGGTGCGCATCGTGCGTCGCGTCGCGCAGTACTTCTACCCGCAGGGCCTGACCAAGGTGATGAACGAAGGCTGGGCGACGTTCTGGCATTACACCATCCTCAACCGCCTGTTCGACAAGGGACTGGTCGACGACGCCTTCATGCTGGCGTTCATCGATGCGCATACCAGCGTCATTGCACAACCCGGTTTCGACGAGCCGGGCTACAGCGGCTGCAACCCCTATACGCTCGGCTTTTCGATCTTTTCCGATATCCGCAGGATCTGCGAGCGTCCGGATGCCGAAGACCATGAATGGTTTCCCGACATCGCCGGCGCCGACTGGCACGAAGTGCTCGACTTCGCGATGCGCAACTTCAAGGACGAGTCGTTCATTGCGCAGTTCCTGTCGCCGCGGCTGATCCGGGAATTCCGCCTGTTCGCCATTGCCGACCACGAAGACGAGCCCGAACTCGAAGTCGACAGCATCCACAACGAGGCCGGCTACCGGCGCGTGCGCAGGCTGCTGGCGGCGCAATACAATCGCGACGCGCGCCTGCCGGACATCCAGATCATCGGCTACGAACGCGACGGCGATCGCAGCCTGACGCTGCGCCACACCCGCCATCGCGGACAACCGCTCGACCGGGACGCCGGGCGCGTGCTGGCTTCGCTGCAGCGCCTGTGGGGCTTCACGGTGCGCCTGGAGGCCGTCGACAGCGAAGGCCGCTTCTGCGCCGAGACGATGGTGGCGGACTGAGGAACGTATGAAGCAATCATCCACGCCCGTTCTGCCCGTCAGGAAGCGCCCGTGCTTTGTTGCAAATGCTCGCCATATGAACCCATATGTCTGCGCTTTGCGCCTCGCCCGGGCGCTTCCTGACGAGCCTCCCGGGCGCGGCCGATTACTTCACACGTTCCGGGCCTTCCAGGCCGCTGGCGCTATGCTGCGCAATCATGAGAGTGCTGCTCGTCGAAGATGACCGGATGATCGGCCAGGCCGTCCAGACCGCCTTGCACCAGGACGGCTATGCGATCGACTGGGTACGCGATGCCGAGGCCGCCGATACGGCCCTGAGCACTGTCCGTTTCGACCTCGTGCTGCTCGATCTCGGCCTGCCCGGACGTGACGGCCTGTCGCTGCTGCGCGCGCTGCGTGCGCGCGGCGACGCGACGCCGGTACTCATCGTCACCGCACGCGATGAAGTGCAGGACCGCATCACCGGCCTGGACATGGGAGCGGACGATTACCTGGTCAAGCCGTTCGATCTCGAAGAACTGGCCGCGCGCATGCGCGCGCTGTCGCGGCGCAGCGCTGGACGCGCCTCGTCGACCTTCGAGTACGGCGACATCCGCATCGACCCGGCCACGCGCGAGGTCACGCGCGCAGGTGAACCGGTAGCGCTGTCGTCGCGCGAATACGCGGTGCTCGAAGCGCTGCTCCTGCGCCCCGGCGCCATCCTGTCGCGGGCGCAACTGGAAGACCGTCTGTACGGCTGGGACGAAGCGATCGAGAGCAACGCCGTCGAGGTCTACATCCACGGACTGCGGCGCAAGCTCGGCCACGAACTGATCCAGAACGTGCGCGGCGTCGGCTACTTCATCCCGAAACCTGCCAGCGCACCGGGGCCGGACGATCCGGGTGGCGGGTGATGCGCAGGTCGATCCGGGCGCGACTGCTGCTGTCGCTGCTGCCCCTGTTCATCCTGGCCGAAGCCGTCATCGGCATCGTCACCTACCGCTACGTGTTGCGCGACAGCCACGAGCTGTTCGATTACCACCTGCGTCAGATGGCCCTGTCGCTGCGCGACCAGGGAGCGGTACCGTTGCCGCCGGGCGCCGCCGAGGAACGCGAGCAGTTCGATTTTGCCGTCCAGATCTGGAGCGCCGACGGCTCGAAGATCTATCTGTCGCACACCCGTTCGCGCGCGCGCCTGCCCGATCGGGCCACCCTGGGCTTTTCCGACGTCGTTGCCGACGGCGAACGCTGGCGCGTCTACAGCATTCTGGCGCGCGGCCGCGTCATCCAGGTCGGCCAGCCGTTCGAGGTGCGGGAACGGATCGCGGCATCGGCGGCATTGCGCAGCCTGACGCCCCTGCTCTTTCTCGCACCGCTGGTGGCGCTGGCCATCTGGTGGCTGGTCGGACGCTCGCTGGCACCGGTCGAACAGATCGCCCGCGAGCTGCGCCAGCGCGATGCCAATCGTCTGGACCCGATTCCGGAAGCCGGCATTCCGATCGAAGTCGAACCGATGGTGCGCTCGCTGAACGGACTGCTCGGGCGTTTGCGCGCCAGCTTCACGGCACAGCGCGCTTTCGTCGCCGATGCGGCACATGAGCTGCGTACCCCGATCGCCGCCCTCAAGCTGCAGGCCGGCCTGGTGGCGCGGGCACGCGACAGCGAGGCGCGCGCCCTGGCCCTGCGCGAGCTGAACGCCGGCATCGACCGTTCGGCACACCTCGTCGACCAGTTGCTGATGCTCGCGCGCAGTGAACCGCAGGCGCGCGACCCGGCCAGCGAAGGGGCCGATCTGGCCGCCATCATCCGCAGCGTGGTCACCGAAATGCTGCCGCTGGCGACGGCGCACGACTCGACCATCGAACTCGACGCACCCGACGAGCGGGTCATCCAGGGCGACGGCAGTGCACTGCACAGCCTCGCGCGCAATCTGCTCGACAACGCCCTGCGCCACACGCCGCCCGGCAGCCGGATCGAGGCACGCCTGCTCGAGCGGGACGACGGCCTGCACCTGATCGTGGACGACGACGGCCCGGGAATCGATCCCGCGGAACACGAGCGCGTCTTCGATCGCTTCTACGGACGCACGGCCGGCGATGATGCCAGCAGCGGCCTGGGACTGGCCATCGCCAAGGCCGTGGTCGAACGGCACGGCGGTCAGATCGAACTGGCGCGCTCGCCGCTGGGCGGGCTGCGTGTCAGCGTCCAACTGCCCGTCAGCGGCTGGCAGGCGGCGACCAGGGGTTCCCGGCACGCCGTCCATGCATGATGCCGCGGGCGGCATTCGGTGCCCTGTGTCGATCCCCCCGCGGACCGCGATTCGCGGACATGGCCGTTTTAAGGCGAATCTAAGGCGTGCGTTCGACACTTGCGTGCATCCGGGCGACTCGCCCGTCAGCAGACAAGAGGAATCATCGATGAAGCCGAAACTCCTGGTTGCGGCACTGACCGCAGCCGGCGTCATCGCCGCTGCTCCGGCCTGGGGCTGGTCGTTCAACCCGGGCCACTGGTTCTCGTCGGAAACGCCGGCGAGCAGCGTCGCACGGACGCCCAACACCTCGGGTCCGACACGAGGCAGCGCCGTCACCCGCCTGGCGCTGGCCCCGACCGATACCCCGGCAACACAGGACGCGACCGGCAGCAAGACTGCAGATGTCGCACCCGTACTGGCACCCGACTGGGCCGGCGTCGTCGCCCGCTTCGGCCCGGCCGTCGTCGGCATCCAGGTCGAGGGCATGCGCGAAGTCGGCAATGCCGACATGCCCGACATCAGTCGCGATCCGTTTTTCCGTTTCTTCCGTGGCCTGCCGATTCCGCACATGCCGCAGGGCGAGGTTCCCGTGCGCGGCCTCGGTTCGGGCTTCATCGTCAGCGCGGACGGGCTGATTCTCACCAATGCGCACGTCGTGCGCGATGCCGATCGCGTCCGTGTGAAACTGGCCGACCGGCGGGAATTCGACGCAAAGGTGCTGGGCAGTGATCCGGCGACCGACGTCGCCGTCCTGAAGATCGATGCCAGGGACCTCCCCAGCGTGCACTTCGGAACGACCGACGCGCTGCGCGTAGGCGACTACGTGCTGGCCATCGGCGCACCGTTCGGCTTCGAACAGAGCGCCACATCCGGCATCGTCAGTGCCAAGGGCCGTTCGCTGCCCGGCGATGCCTATGTACCTTTCATCCAGACCGACGTCGCCGTCAATCCGGGCAATTCCGGTGGCCCGTTGTTCGATGCCGCCGGTCGCGTCGTCGGCATCAACGCCCAGATCTATTCGCGCACCGGCGGCTACGAGGGCCTGTCGTTCGCGATCCCGATCGACGTCGCGCTGCGCATCCGCGACCAGATCGTCGAGACCGGCGAGGCGCGCCATGCGCAATTGGGTGTCACCGTCCAGGAACTGGACCAGGCCCTGGCCGATTCCTTCGACCTGAAAAGCCCGGCTGGCGCGCTGGTGTCACAGATCAGCCCGGACAGTGCAGCCGCGCGTGCCGGACTGCGCCCCGGTGACGTGATTCTGGCCTTCAACGGCCAGCCGATCGAGCGTTCGGGCGATCTCGCGGCCCGCGTCGGCATGTCGCGTCCGGGTGCGTCCGTCACGCTCGACGTCGTGCGTGACGGCAAACACCAGGAAATCCGCGCGGTTCTCGGCGAGGCGCAAAGCGGTCAGGTGGCAGCGGAGACCAGCAGCGGCCAAGCCAGCGGAACCGGACGGATCGGACTGGCCGTACGGGCGCTGGACCGCAATGAACGGGCCAGCGCGCACATCGAACACGGCGGCCTGCTGGTGGAGAACGTCAGTGGCGCCGCCCGCCGTGCCGGCATCCGCCCCGGTGACGTGATCCTCTCGGTCAACGGACAACCGGTCGACAGTGTCGATGCCCTGCGCAAGCGCGTCGACCAGGGCAGCAACCGGATCGCCCTGCTGATCCAGCGCGGCGAGACGAGGATCTTCGTGCCGCTGGACCTCGGCTGAGCCAGCGCTCGACACCCCGATTGCGCGATGGCGGACGCTGCGGCGCCCGCCATCGCGCAGCCGGTCGCGCCGGGAACGGACGGCCCCGCGCAGGCCGGATGCTCCTCCGGGCAGACCGGAGCGTTCAGAACGTGTGCTTGACGCCGAGCGCGATGCCGCGCGGATCGCTGTCCAGCCCGCCCGCCGCGATGCCGGTGCCGGATGCACGCAGCGCAAACGCCGCATTCCGGTTGTTCTTCGTCATGCCGATGTTGGCGTACAGATTGGTCCGCTTCGACAGCGGATGCACGTACGCAATGCCGAAGACGGTGGCTTTCGCATCGCCGCCGGCCACCATCGAACGGTCGAGCCGGATCAGCTGGGCCAGGACTTCGCCGACACCCACCCGGATCCCCGCACCGAGACCGAGCCCCTGGGTCTTGCGGATATTCGTTGCGCTGCGAATGCTCCCCGGATTGTCGGCCAGCCCCCAGGACACGGTCAGACGCAGACCGTCGAAGCGGTAGCCGGCACCGATGCCGGCCTGTTTCACGGCATCACCGGCAGCGTTGTTGATCTCCTGGTAATAGCCCTGCATGATCAGCGGACCCGATTTCCAGTCGGCGGCGATACCGTAGATGTCACCGCTGCTGCCGGGCTGCGCCACTTCACCCTCGGCCCAGGCGGCGCGCAGCGTGAGCCCGCCGAACTTGCCGGCGTAGTGGACACCGTTGCTCGCGCGGATCGTGATGCCGTTTGCACCGGTGTGGAAGGACGCCCAGTTGCCATACAGCCCGTAGGACATCACATCGGTCAGGCCGGCCGACTTGTAGCCCGGCGTGTAATCGCGCCCGACGACGACCTCGCCGAAACGGCCCGCCAGCCCGACGACGGCACGGCGCTGCCAGAAACCCGTCGCGTCGCTCTCGCCGGTGTCCAGCTTGATGCCGCTTTCCAGATTGAAGACCGCCTTCAGGCCGCCACCGAGATCTTCGGTTCCGCGGATGCCGATCCGGCTCGTCGCCTGGTAGCCCGATTCGACCACCATGGTCCCCTTTCCACCACTGGCATCGCCATCGCTCCAGCCGATGCCGGCGTCGGCAATGCCGTAGAGAGTGACACTGGATTGGGCAAGCGCCGTCGCCGGCAGTGCCGCGGCGAGCGCCACGGCAGGAAGCAGTTTTTTCATGAGGACTCCGAAGTACGTTCCGGGGGCGCCCCCCGGGGGGCCTGCTGGGCCCGTCGTGTCGGGACAGGCTCCTGACGCGCCGAACATACCGAAGCGTTCGCCGGGTCCGGCAACAGCAACCGGTTGCCGATGCACGAAAAGACGGACGGCGCACGACCGGGTCTTCGGGTGGACGCAGATAAGCGAAGCGGGTGAACGCAGAAAGCGATCACGAACGGCAGGTGCGGCCGACCGGTCCGCCGCGGCGTTCAGACGGTGACGCTCCTCGCCGACAGCGTGAACCCGGCCTCGACACCGTCGGCCACGTCGTGCGCGAACGCCTCGCCGCCGTGGAACTCGCTGACCAGGCGCACCAGGTACAGACCGAGACCGAGATGCGTGCCGGCACCGGCGCGATGTTCGCGCAGGGAGACCATCGAATCGAACAGGCTCTCGCGCATGGCGGCCGGCAGAGGCGGCCCCTGGTTGCACACGGCGATGGTGTAGAGCGACATGCCGACGCGCTCGCGCACCCGCACCGACAGGACGATCGTCGTGCCCGCGCGCGCGAAATCGACCGCGTTCGAGACCAGCTTGTCCAGCGCCTGGGCGATCGCTTCGGGCACGACCGGGCACGGTGCCGAGCTGATGGTGCTGTCGAACTCGAACCGCTGCGGCGCGAACACGTCGCGATAGCCGTCGATGCAGGCACGCACCAACGCCACGAGATCGACGGTCTCCAGTTCGCTGTCGGCGAGCATCGATTCCAGGCTGGCGGCTTCGCCCATGCTCGCGACGATGCGCTCGAGCCGCTGCGTGCCATCGCGCGCACGCGCGAGCCAGGCGGCACGACGTGCATCGCCGCCGACACCCGGATCGGCGGCACCGGGCGCGAGCGCAACCCCGGCCGCAGCATCCTGCCCGCCGCTGCCCGTGCCGTTCTCCGCGCCTGCCACATCGTCGCCGGCAACACTCTCCGCGCCGGCGGCACCCGTCGATCCACCTTCCGCTGCCAGGTTCTCCAGCGACGAGCGCACCACCATGATCGGCGTGCGCAGTTCGTGCACCAGCCGCCCGCGCAGATTGCCCACGTACTGCTGGTGCTGACGCAGGCGTTCGAGCACCGAACCGTAACTTCTGGCCAGCGAGCCGATCTCGTCGCTGACCAGCGGTTCACGCACGCTGCCGACGACCCGCCCACGCGAATCGATCGCTCGCTCGGCCTGACCGCGCAGGCGCACGATCCGGGCCACGGTGATCGAACCAACGGCCAGCAGCGCCAGTGCGCTGGCCGCCATCGCGGCTGCCGTCAACAGCGTCAAGCGCTCGATCGCACGGGTGTACGCGCCCAGGCGCGAGCCGGTGTGCTCCTCGATGACCAGCGCGCCGACGACGCGATCGCCGACCCAGACCGGCTGGGCGCTGCTGATCAGCCAGGCCGGCAGGCCGCTGTCCGAATCGACGCGTTCGGCCTGCTGCATGGCGAAGCCGGCCAGCGCCTGGCTGAACGGCGAACGCTGCGCCGGATCGGGTGCCCCGGTCTCCGGCGCGAACACCTCGAAACGCCCCGGGCGCAGATGCACGCTGGCCGCCAGCAGGCGGCGTGCCAGCCGCCCCTGCCAGTCCGTCGGTGGCGGCACGCCGGCTGCGATGGTCCCGGTCTGCGCAAGCAGCGCCCCCCCGGCATCGAAAACGGATACACGCCCGCTCGCGTGCGCGAGCATGCGCACCGCATCGACCCACAGGGCGCCGCGTGGGTCGCGCGTCTGGCCGGCCAGCGGCTGTACCGGCGTCAACAGCCCCGAATCGCCGCGCCCCTCGATACGACGCGAGCCGAGGTAATCGACGTCGATGACGCGTACGCGCAGAAAGCGCGGTTCCTCGGCGAATCCGATTTCCGCCAGCCAGCCGCCGGGGCGTTCGCGCGGCGTGACTTCACGCGCACGCATGCGATCCGGCGCGTCGCCGTATTCGATGATGAGCCGGTCACCGGCCAGTTCCACCCCGTCTACGATCTGCGGCAGCACGAGGCGTTCGTCATCGGCATCGACGAGCAGGAAGAACTGGCCCGGGCGCTCCTGCGCGCGGGCGGCGGCCAGACGCACGTGCATCGCCGGTGCCGCCCGGTCGGCATCGCGTTGCGGACTGTCCGCCTGCATGGGAATGGCGCGTCCGGGCGTATCGATCCACTCGCGCGGATCCTGGTCGGCGACGACATCGGCGAGCAGTTCGACCGGCAGCCATTCGGCGCCGCCATGAAGGCCGGATGTCGCCTGCTCCACATCGAAGAGCGCCTGCCGCCCCTGCAGGGTGGCAGCGAGATTGCGCGCCGCCTGCGCCTGGTTCTCGAGTCGCTCGTTGCGCGCGAACTCGGCCATCACCTCGACGAAGCGCAGGCCGATGGGCGGCAGTGCGACCAGCGGCACCATGGCCAGCGCCAGACTGAAACGCAGGCCCAGCGGAATTCGCCAGCGGCGGCGAACGCTCACGCCGGTGGTTCGACGAAGCGGTAGCCCAGCCCGTAGACAGTATCGATCGCGGCGAATTCGGCGTCGACGGCCTCGAACTTGCGCCGGATGCGCTTGACGTAGGACGTGACCGTCTGGTCGTCGACGACGAGATTGGCCTCGCGCATCAGGACATCCCGGTTCTTGACGTGTCCCGGATGACGGGCGAGCGCGTGCAGCATCCAGAATTCGGTGACGGTCAGCTCGACCGGCAGTTCCCGCCAGGTTGCCTCGAAGCGGGACGCATCGAGGACCAGCGGACCACGCACGAGACGCTCGCCGCTGGCCATCGGCTGCGCCAGTGCGTCGACCCGGCGCAGCAGCGCCGTCACCCGGGCCAGCAGATGGGGAAAGCTGACGCTCTTCGTCACGTAATCATCCGCGCCCAGACGCAGGCCCGAGACGATGTCGATCTCCGAATCACGTGCCGACAGCATCAGGATCGGCAGCGTGCGTGCGTGCTCGCGCAGCCAGCGGCACAATTCGAAACCGCCATCCGGTTCGTCGCCCAGCCCGATGTCGATGATCGCGACATCGGGCAGGCGCACGGCCAGCGCCTGCTGGGCGTGACTGCGCCCGGCGTAACCGATCGCCTCGAAGCCGTGCCGGGCAAAGGCATCGCACAGATTGGCACGGATGGCGGGCTCATCCTCGACGATGGCAATACGACGGCTCATCGCAGCAATGTAACGCAAACCGGCATGCCTGCCTGCCCCGCCTTGCCGGGAAACGGCACATCCGTCGGCGATTGACGCCGACTCACCCGACGCATCCGGATTTTGCCCGAATCCTGCCCGCATGCATCCGGATCATGCCCGTGCACCATCCCGCCGCACGGCCTGTAATCGTCATGCAGTCGCCCTCTTCACGCCCTCTTCACGCCTTCTCCACCCCCTCCCCACCCACTCCGACCGTGATCACGACCGAAACCATGTCTGCCGAATCCCCGCACAACACCCTCGCAGCCGATGCCGGCGCACCGGACTTCGACTGGCGCGAATGGCTGTCTTTCGCCGGCTCCGTGCTGGGCACGGCACTGGTGGTATCCGTCGTACTCGCAGGCGTCGTACTGCTGCTGGCCTGAACCGGGAGGCAGTACCCTGCCCCGCGCCACGAACATCGGGTCGCGGGACTGAAGTCGGGAGTACCGGCCGGCACTCCCGAAGCGTTCCGGCCGCTCGCCTGCCCGGAACGTGTGCAGCAATCGGTCGCCGGTTTGCCCGGCGACCGTTTCAGCCACCCGGCTTCAGCCCCGGCTGCGTGGGGCCGGACGCTGGCGCTGCTGGCGTGGCTGCTGCAGCTTCTCCTTCTGCGCCGGCGTGAGCACAGCCTGGATCTCGTGCATCTGGCGCGCACGCATCTGCATCAGGTCGGCGATCGCCTGCCCCTGTTGAGCCGCAAGACTGCGCACACCGGCTTCGTCCCAGGTATCGGCCTGCACGGCCTGGCGAAAT
>JACDJC010001007.1_pt1 | contig 27625 bp, 37 predicted proteins | sample 7454191 | NCBI WGS metagenome assembly JACDJC01 (sample SAMN14253291, study PRJNA609438) | sludge metagenome | isolation source: sludge after 25d culture with pyrite and EDTA | collected 2018-12-20 | reverse complement strand
TCCGCGAAATTAGAGTAGGCGGCACGGGCGGCGGCATAGGCGGCGTCGGCGGCGGCATCGGAGGCATAGGCGGCGGCATAGGCGGCATAGGCGGCATAGGCGGCACGGGCGGCGGCATAGGCGGCATAGGCGGCGGCGGCGGCATCGGAGGCATAGGCGGCGGCACGGGCGGCGGCACGGGCGGCGGCGTCGGCGGCGGCGGCGGCGGCGGCATAGGCGGCGGCATAGGCGGCGGCGGCGGCACGAAATTTCTCCAAATCAGTTTCGCCGGATTTATAGAGATTAATCACAGTGTCGATTGATTTTTTTACATCTGGGAACTTAGCGTGGTCGAACCTGTCTAAAGTTGACTCTAATACAAATATCAAAAACGCCGCTTTAATTTTTTCCAAATCAACGCCAGGTTTAATTGCCTTCAAAAACCGTTCGGGCCATAGCATGGCTTTAGCTTTTGGCAGGCCTTCAAATATCTTATCCTCAACTCTCGCCAGCCATTCAGGGATACCTAGCTCAGTCTCATACGCTTTGTGATCACCCGAATGTATAGTGCAACCCACCGCACAGCCTTTGCCATTCTCCCAGTACTGACCCTTTACCAGCTCGTCCAGCTCGCGATGTTTTTTTACGCGATTGAGGTACTTCGTTTTTATTTTTTTGTCGTTATGGAACGCTTGCATAAATCATCCCCCACAAATTCCGACGCCGAAAGCTAAGCGCATAGCCACGCTGGCCAAAATCGCGCCGATGAAGAACAAAAATCCTGATATAACGTTTACTGCGTAATTCATATCTACCCCTCGTTTGAAAATGTCATCCAAGCTGCTAAGAAAACGCTGGCGAGCAACATTGTCCCTATTAGAAATTCGATCATTCTAAAACCTCCCTTACTTTTATCAGATGCTCATGGCGCGGTGGGTTCCCCTCATATTTCAAAAGTCCGAGCATATCTGTATCGCTAGTGGGCCAGCATCTAGGATTCAGTACGCCGGGCGTTGCTTCGACGATAAACTCTCGTGGCTTTTCTGGTTCTTCGACTAGTGGAACATCTTCCCAGATAATGTCTTCCGGTTTATTCGACCACTGCTTAGGCGATTGCTGTTGAAGAATCTTCTTACCATCGCGCTCGATAAATCTAAGTTCCATCAGCTATCCTCCTAGAATAGTCACTTCATCGCCTACATAAAAGTTATGCAGATCTTGCTGCATCATGATGTACCCATCGTGCGAGATGATGAGCGGCTGGTCTGCTAGTCCAGACTTCTCTCTCGCATATCCCATCGCCGACTGAACCATTTCAAGCGTAAGCGCTCCCGCCTTCTGGTCTATCCCAGAGACGCGCCAGCTAGGATAAGATACGGGGCCCGGCAACAGCGCCGTGATGAGCGGCGGAGTCAGGCCCGCGCAAATCGCTGCGCCGATACTGCGTATGATGAAATTGCGGCGGTCGAGGTTCATTTCAATTTATCTATCAGCAAGCGAATCACGCGCTCCTGTTCGGCGATCGTGGCGCGCAATTTTATAATCTCGCTCGTGGTTTCTTTTCTGTCGCGGCGCGCTACCGTCGTTTGATCTGGCGGTAAATTATCAAATCGCCCCTGGCGGTAATGCTTTAACCAGTTATAAATATTCGATTCGCTCGCCTGATACTTTTCTGTAGCCTGTCCGACTCCAAATTGCATCGCGTAGGCGGATACCTCGCGTTTAAACCCGACGGGATATTTTTTCATTTTCTGGCCCTTTACCGCGCCGATTTTTCCTTTGCCGTTTAACTGTTCGAGCAACTTGCTCGCTTCGCCCAATACTCCCATCGTCTCCATTGCCGTCTCCTATTTAAGTTTAAAATTGACCACTTTCTCGCGCAAAATATGAATTTGCTTTTCCGTGCTATCGGAAATATTAACCCGATCTTTTTCGAATTCCTGGCGGTTTTTGTGGACTTTCTTTTCTAGCCCAATAACATCGTTCATCATCGCTTGCGAAATCCCTACCGCTGGCGTGAACCTAAAACGCTTCGCTATCTCGGGGTTACTAGTGACCGATGGAGTCAACCCATCAAACAAAATGTTGCACCCAGAACAATGCCATAAAGGAACTATTTCGAAATCGTTGCCGTCGATTTTGTTTACCGTCGGGAGCGCGAATGTTACCGTTTCGGTTTTATCGCATTGCTCACACGGCATAACAAAATTGTGCCTTTTAAATGGGGAAAATATCACGCGTCACTCTTGGGCGCGCGGATGGACAGGCGCTGCTTTGATATTTTCGGGCTCTGATCAAGTAGCTTAAGCGCCAATTCTTTCATAAACTGCGTAGTTATATTGCCCTTGCTGTGAAGTTCTTCTAGCGCCGCTTGCAGCTTCTCATAGTGCTCTTTCATAAGGCGGGACTCGATGTTGGCGATATCCGTTGTATGCTTCGAAATTAAATTCGATTGAACACGCTGCGCGTCTAGCTCTGACTGTTTAATTTTTTGCTCCGCTTCGAGACGCATAAGCGAGATAGCTTCTTGATGTTTTATAGCGTGATCTTTTTCGCGGCGCTCCATTTCCATCTTATGAGTGTGCGCCGATTCTGCGATAGCCATCTCCCGCTTGCGCGTCTCGTGCTCGATATTCTGTTTGATATTTTTTAGCTCAATATCTAGCGCCGCCTTATCCTCCATAAGGGCGATCAATTCTTTGGTTAAGCTCGCGCGCTTCCGCCAGTTCTGAAAAAACATAAAATCCCCTTAGTTATTATCATTCCACCGAAACACAAATAAAATAGGCCACAACGCCGCCGCGAATAAACTAACAACCCCTAGCATGATCGGATTAAGGTCCACGTCGTGGCGGATACCCTGCACAAACTCGTTAATAAACGTGAGACCCGCGATAATCACGTAAATGTAAATCAAAATATCCATCAGTGAAAAATCCTATGGTCCTGAGATATCGCCCAGTCGCGGATCTCTTTTGTTATTTGGATCCCCTTATAGGCCAGGAGCGCGAAAAAATCAGACGCGGTATAGCTCTCGCGCCATAGCTTGCGCAAAATTTGCTTATCGCGGATCGGCACACCTGGCGGGACGTAGTTTTTTTCATATTCACTCATTGCACGTCACCGTTAGCGATACTTTCGGCGCGCTGGCAGTCTAGGGCGATATCCTCGATGTGCTTCGATAGCATCGCGCGTTGTGACGTATTGCGGACGTACTCGATTTGGAGGAGCTGGAGCGGCGTTAACTCGACTTCCGCCTCCTTGTTTATAGTTTCGAGCGTCTGGTCAAACACCTTCAACGCTTCGCGCATAGCTTCTTTGAGCGCCGTATTTTCTACGGAGTCATATGGATTAAAACGCGTCAACTTCGCCTCCTACCTTCTCAACCGACCTAACGTTATATTTTACGCCGTACCGCGTGAACCCTTTGCCGTCGACATACGGGCGGTTTTCGACATCTAGGCGCGCGCGGACTTTAAACGTCGTCCCCACCGGCTCGTGAACTAGCGCCTGTTGGTCTAGTTGTTCGAACGCCGTTAGCGAGTACATGATCTGACGGTCCTGGTCGTTGCGCTTGCCGGTGTCGATCACAAAATTGATGTACTGGTTTCCGGATTTGCTGGTTTTTAGCTCTTTGCTGGTCATGCGACCGGTAAACTCTATAGAGTCGTTCATTTTCCGCATACCTCCTTAATGACAGCTGGTAAGTCTTTGGCGAATTTTCCCATCATTTTATCGGAAATCGCGGCCCAGTGATCCTCTGGGACGTTACGGGCTAGTAGCGCGGATTTCATCTTTTCTTGTTGTTCCGTAGTCCCGGAATAGGTCGAGCCTCCTGGCGGCTCAGTTTTCGACGGTTCGGGCATATCCTCCGCGTCCTGAGTAAACCGGTTTGATAGGCCCAGCGCCGTTAGCGTGGCATCTACCAGGGCCCTTTTTTTGGCCATCTTTAGAACCGTGTTATCCATATCGCGGGGGCGGGAGATGTACTTAGCTTCCATCGTGGAGCACGAGCCTACGCCTTCAGCGACCTCCATGCCGTCGCGGGTGGTAAGCAGGCACTTAACGACATAGGCGTAAACCCCAACCGACTCTTGGTCCGCTTTGTACTTGCTCGAATAATTAACCTTGCGGTCGTGGTCTGCTTCACGTGAAACAATTTCGAATTTAGGGGTGAGATTGAACGCCTTGCACAGGCGCTCCGCGCCAGGCTTAAGCAAAGTCGGTTTTTGCGTTCCTGGGATGGTGCCATAGTCCACGCCTTCCTCAAGGCCCTTGTGGATAAAAGAAACCATTTCCTTGTGATAGTCGATTAAAGCGCCGGGTTCGATTACAGGGCGGAGAAAGCTAGGCTGTACTACTGCGATTTCAGTGGTCATTATGGGCTCCAATAAGTTAAAAATTAGGTATATTAAATTTAATATTGTCGTCAATATCTTTCTGAGTCGGCTCTCCCTGCGCGTTTTCCACCGCGAACATGTAAAAGCTCAGGGCTTTGCCTACGACGTAGCGCTTGGTTACACCTAATTTCTTTGCAAAATTAGCCACTTTCGTGTTAATGTCACGGGGTATCTTCACTATCAATAAATGGTCCGGTTTTTCTTCCATGGTGCGCCTATGTCCCTTCCTAAAGACGAAGCCAAGATGTTAGCAGAGGTTTGCGAGACATACAAGTTAGAATATCGCCTCATGCTTTCTATTATTCAGGTCGAAAGCTCATATAATCGCTACGCTTTGCGCTACGAGCCCGATTACAAGTGGCTTTATAAAACCGCGAAATTTGCTAAGTCGATGGGATGTACCGAAGCGACTGAGACGGTAATGCAAAAAACTAGCTGGGGTTTTTTTCAAATTATGGCTGCGGTCGCGAGAGAGGGCGGTCATATACTGCCGATCCCTCTTTTGCTGAACCCTTTATATAATTTCAATGCAGGGTGCGCACATTTCGCGAAAGGCGTGGCGCGGTATGACGGCGATCAGTGGAAGGCGGTTAGTGCGTATAATGCCGGTAGCTACGTCGCGGATAGCCCTTATGAGCTAAAGGTGCGGGCCGCTTATGCGGGCCTTAGCGGGGTCTGACCAGTCTTTTGCTTTTGGATAAATTCTACGCGCAATTTTAAATCGTTCACGCGTGACTCCATTTCCTGCGAAGCAATTACAGCGCTATTATGCACTTTCTGCACTTCCACCAAAAACCCCGCGTATTTGTCGATAATCGTTTTATGCAGTTTTATTGCATAAATTCCGGCGCACAATAGGACGATGTTAAAGCCGATGAAAATTCCGACTACGGTATGCAGCATTGAAAATCCTCGTGGGGTTTATTATACTCATAAATACTCCATGTCACAGACCGTCGCAAGCCCGCTCCTTAAATCGCAAAGATTTATTGAGTGGGTTTGTAGTTTTCGCGATGGATTCGGTTGGCGGCGACCCATAAAAGTCGAGAGACCATGCGTCCCGCATTTTGGTGCGACCCGGCCATAATAATTGGAACATTGCAGCTCATAGCAAACCCCATAGCTGAACCAAGTATAGCGTTTGGCGTCCCGGCCCCGTGGTATTGCTTTAAAAGAATTGCATCCCAAGTGCTTTTTATCACAATAGCCCTGTACGGATATTCTCGCATACGGTCAAGTTCACGCTCGAATCTTGGGCGCTCAGAAAAACAGCAGATCACGAAATCGTTGAGCGCTTTTAATTCGACAGTGATTTTGTCCTGCATTCCTTCAACAGAAAAATCACCAGTTTTAAGGGTCGCTGTTTTCCATTTTAGTGGGGATATGTCGAGCTCGAGTTTTTCTCTCGTGTCGCGCAATACTATTATTTCCGAAGGTTTTAGATTCGAACGCGTGTTTTTGTGAGGCGTGCGTTCGGGCATCGCTTGAGTTATCCAGATAAGAACCGTAGGCAATATTAGTTAACGTATTGTTTAGTGAATTTCCGTCTAAGTGTCTAACCATTTCGTCCCCTTCTTTCGGGGTTAGAAACACTCTGGCCATAAGAACGTGGACGTGCCACATCTTTCTTCCCAGCCCGACGCAGCCATATATCATTCCGGATCTGCCGAACCGCGCGGGCGATATCCTTCTTTGTCGCCAGTCAACATATTCATGTAATGTATTTCTGCCTAGTTTCGCACGTGTCCACACTTCGCCGCATCGAGTAACGGCATAGCGTTCATCCCATGGAATAACCCGCGCCTCATCGTTCCTAAGTAGTTCGGCAAAATTCATGTTGCGGATTAAACCCAATGTGGGTTTAATTGTCGAACCAAATATTAGATATTTGTTTTTGAGATTTGTCCCGAACCGTTGGCGCGGCGCGGGATAGTAAAGAGAAAAGAAAAGCAACATGAATCTACCTCACGCTATTCCTAGCGTCAATAGGCAAATTAGTGTCAATTTTCACCCAGATAAGATCCTGGCGGTTAAAACATTTCGCCCTATTCGGATCACGTCATTAGCAGACCTTGCGCGGTGGGTTACCGATCGCGTCTGGTCGCCGATTATTTATAAAGAAAATTTACGCTGCAAAGAAAACTTTAAAGAGGCGTGGTTTTTGGGTTTCGACATTGACGACGGCATGAGTCTTAAAACGGCGATTGATTTACTGGAAAATTGGCAGGTGACCGCTATGATCGGCACCACAAAAAGCCATCAAAAAGAAAAAAGAACGGATTCTGGTCACATAGCGCCGCCATGCGACAGGTTCCGAATCGTTCTATGGATGTCTGCGCAATGTAATTCTGTAGATGTTTTCGAGCATAACACCACCAGCTACTTAAAGGTTTTCCGCGCAGATGGCTCGTGCGCTGACGGCGGTAGGTTATTCGCACCATGTACATCTGTTGTCTGGTCTCAAGAAGCAAATCCAATTGATTGGATTGAGCTGCCAAAAAACTACTACGAATTAAAAAAAGCATCGGCGGAACGGGCCGAAAATGAACTAAAAAAACACATCGCCGATAGCACAATACCAGGATGGGTTATGCGAATCGCCTTGAAGGGTTTTCCGCCGGGGGGCGCGGGGAAAAAAGGCAGGCATGACGCCTGTTATCGGGTCGGCGCTTATATGTGTCAGCTTGGTTACTCGGAAGAAGCGGTATTTGAGCTGTTATGCAGAGGTCCATTATTAACTGAATTGGGAGAAAAAGATGTCAGAAAGCAGATCAGAGATGGGTTCGCCAAAGCCTCTAAAAGGGGTCGCGGCCATGAACGCGGCGCTCATAAAGTCGATCGAGAAAATGCGCTTAGTGGAGTTAACTAACTTCACCGAAATAGTCGACGACGATGGCGAACTCGTTAAACATGCAATAACGGATATCGCCGGTATCTGGAAGGAGCTGTCAAACTCCTGTGAAGGAAGGTTAAAACGAATTGGTAAACTCCCGTTTTTTGTCCAGGCGAGCGGGGAAATTCTTATATTTAATTCAGCCACCGAATTATTTGGGTTCTTTTTTTCGCGCGGCATGGAAATTAAATGGTCAGACCGCCTGACTGGCGCAATTACAAAGTCTGAATTTTATCAATATATTGGCAAGGTTGCGGAAGACTATGACCTAATTACGTCACTTCCACATTATCCCCGTATGTCGCGGATATTTTATTCTAGGACAATTACGGCGCAAAAGACTGGCGCTTTAGACGAATTGAGCAAAATGTTCAACTACGCCACCGAAGAAGACCGCCAGAAGATACGCGCGCTATTTAAAACGCCGTTCTGGGGCGGTCCAGGTGGTATGCAACCCGCGTTTTTGATCGACGGCCTACCGAATGACCCGCTAGGGAATCGCGGGATTGGAAAAACATCGGTAACAGATGCATTAAATGAATTGTGCGGAGGCTGTGTCGATATTTCGAACAAGACTGAAGGCGAGGAGATTCGAAAGCGCCTGTTAACAAGTGGGGATGTCAGGTTAGTTCGAATGGATAATATTAAAACTAGCTCACTTTCTAACGATGTTATCGAGAGCTTAATAACAGCTAAAGAGATAAGCGGCCATAAGATGTATAAGGGTCATGCCTCAGTCCCGAATTGGTTCACGTTCACAATGACATTTAACGACGCTACTTTGTCGCGGGATATGGCTCAACGAACCGTAATAATTAGGTTAAAAAGACAGAACTATAACCCTGACTGGTATTTAAACATCTCCAATTTTATCGAGAAAAACCGCGAGCGAATAATCGCCGATATCGGCTACGAGTTGGGATTAGAGGGAGAAAAATTGCAGGCGCGAACGCGGTTCCCGGTCTGGGAACGCGATGTACTGAGCAAGGGTTGCGAGAATATCAACGCCGTGTTGGACAATATTCTTAGGGAGCAAACCGAATCGGATAGCGAAACTCAGACAAGCGCGGAAATTCGCGAGATCATGGTCAGCAAAATCGATAAATTTTGGCGTTTGAAACATTTTAGCAACGAGCGCGTTTACTTCGATGCAGAGAAAAATAGTATCGCAATTCCGAGGTCAATGGTCCTTGGTTGGATCGCCCCATTGATAGGTAAAGATGCCAACCGAAAGTACCTCGCAAAAAGGTTCGAATCGGCGCGTCCAAAAGAGGTTTATCCACAGGCAAAAAAGCATCAAGGAGACTGGTACATGATTTGGATCGCGCCAGGGGAACAACAAACCCCTAACCGCCCGTTCTCAGTTTGGAGGGTCGATTCTGATGGTCAAAATATAAGCACCAAACTTTGGGACATCGTTTTAGATGAAAAATGGATCCCCTGTTCCCCAAGTGTTGCCCCTGAGTCAAGACCATGATACAAGCCGATTCCGGTGTTACCAGGGGAACAGGGGAATCACTTTACCTTGAAAGTCTAGTTGGAGAAAAAGAGATAGAAGTAATAGCGCGCCGGGGGTATTGGAAGTGTTTGGAAAGTGGTTCCCCTAATGTTTTAACCTATTCATTATATATAGGGGGTCTGTTTGAGAAACGGTGATGGCGATTTTGACGACCATTTTGACGTCGATGTGAACAACAAATCGGGCGATGAAATTCCACCCAAATCGCGCCTGAAATATTGGGAGCAAAGGAAGGATCTTTGCATCAGTTTGGAGCAAATTGGCGAGGCGGTCCGTGCGACTAAAACCGCATACGCGGTCAAGCGTGGCTTGGATCTTTCTGAGCACGAGGCATTTTTCGCGAGCCCGAAATTTAAAATTCAAATGATCGCCGCTGGTTTTTATCACGTTGTTAATGAGCGGTACCCTGGCAAGTACGTCTATATGTTTGATCTCAAAGAGGCGTTAGGTTTGGATCGTCCTAATCAATCTTCTTATTTCGTAGCGACTGCAAAAAAGCGCCTGCTGTCGCATGGGAAACTACTTTTCAATAAATTTGGTGTTGGGCATAAGTTGGCAACGCCGGAAGAGGCGGTAGAGGAGTTTTTGAAGACTAACGGACGCGCTGCCGGGCATCTCGTTAATATGTGCAAACGCCTTCATGCCGTTGGATTTACTAGGGAAATGATTTTGGGACTGTCGGTCGAACAGCGTGAATTGTTGCGCTTGTCTGTAAGCCTTGGCGTGATATCACAGGAGTTTTTGTCAGCTAGATCTGGCGAATTGGGCGATCTGAGTCAGGAGGCGCGCAGCGCGATGTCTGAACTTCAGGCGCTTACAACGATGCCGGTATTTGGTGACGATGTTTCCGACCTAGCTAATAAAATTGAGACGACATTGGGGGCTAATTAATGAACGACTTAGGGGATGAATCATCTGGTAGAGAAGAGTTTTATCTTAATGAGGAATTTTGGAAAAAAGAAAATGGGGAGAGGTTTGGGCGCGGCGTAGTTATTATTGACATAGAAGATGACCATGGTGTTGAGGCCGTGATTATGGATTTTGCCCGGTATGGCAGCACTAAAATCAATATGGCGATTTGAACGATGTCTATGATGCTCAAAACAAATGCTCCCATACTAGTTGATGGACTAACGCTCCATCCTCGTTGATCTTGTCGAGTTCATCGTCGGTCAATTCGGTACCATCATCCCAAGTGGCCCATGAGATGAAGGCGTCCACAAAGTCGGGATAGTCGCTGTGGTCTATGCCGTCTATCCGGTAGTCGTCTAGTTTTCTCATTTGTACACCGCCACGTAGGGGCCTAGCTTATCTTCGACCGCCATAAGGCGGTTTTCCAGGTCGTGGATGTCCGCTTCGAGTGAATCTACCGCTTTCCATGCCTTTTTCTTCTCGGCTCTCAGAAGGGAGATTTGCTCTTCTAGCGCGTCTCTGGCGGCGGCTAGGTTTTCTAGTAGTTTGCTCATTGGATCCCCCAAGTGATCAAAGCCATGACCGCCATGACTTTGATTCGATGAATATACAAAGTTGTATACTAGCCGTCAAGTGTCTTTTTAGGGCTTGCAAGTTCTGAAAACCACTGGTAGATATTCAGAATGAGCGATTTCACACCAAAGAAGTTAACCCCGACAGGCGAGGCAAAAGCATCTGCGCTGGCATCGGCATATGACGATTTGGTGGTGGCTTTAGGCGCTGCGATCTCGGATAATGTGAGGTTAGCGCAGCTAACCGCTTCGCTGAAGTCGCATAGCGCGCAGTCGCAAGCGGCTGTATTAGTTGCGGAATCTGTTGAGATCTAAAGCTGGATAATTCCCTTTCTCTGTGGTACTCCCGCTTGGGATGCCAAATAAATGCAAAAATTTAGATTGCGACTTAATGTCCATGGCAAAGGGCCTGTGCCAGAAGCACTATGATATTTTTAGAAGGCCAAGAAAAGGAAGATTTAGTGGCACCGATGAATCTAGATTTTGGGGGATGGTCGATAAGGTGTCAGAACAAAATACGGGAGGGTGTTGGATTTGGACTGGGAGTTTTTTTGGAGGAAAAAATTATGGGCAATTCCATGTTAGGAGAAAGCCAGAGAAAAATTGGAGAGCCCACAGATTCTCCTATACAATTACTAAAGGTGAAATACCTAAAGGCATGACTCTCGACCATTTGTGCATGAATCCTAGCTGTGTAAATCCAGATCATTTGGAGCCTGTAACACAAACTGAAAATAATCGCCGAAAACCAAAGCAGTTAATATGCGGTCGTGGACATCTCAGAGTCCCCGGGACAAGAAGATGCAAAATATGCTCAACTAAATGCAGGCCTGGACGATCACCAGAAAGTCGCCGCGGCGCGTATTTAAGGCGCAAAGCCAGAAAGGCAGCAAACAACGGTGAAAACAGCGGAGCATCTTAGAAAGTACTGTTTTAAGCCGGGCCAGTCTGGAAATAAAAATGGACGCCCGAAGGCGCTATTCACTAAAGCCGATGTGGAAGTTAGCTTTCAACGGATAGCCACACTCAATCTAGATCAGTTAGACGCGATTATAAAAGACCCAAAAACGTCTAATATTGACGCATCGATAGCGGCGATATGGAAGCGGGCCAGGACGACAGCGGACTATACAGCCATGGAATTCCTGCTTTCTAGAGCCGTCGGCAAGGTTAAAGAAGAAATCGACCAAACCACCCGCACCGATGACAGCGTTGTTAAAGGCGTACCGACCGCAAAACTTCTTGAACTTGTTAACGAAGATCCCGACAAGAAAATGGCTTGATTTATAGTATCGACGTGGTACTAAGTGTCAGTCAGATCTTTGAGGCCCCCGGCATGGTGTCGGGGTTTTTTATTGCCTAAATTTCCTGGCGCGCTATCATCTGTCGATGAACCAACCTGAATTTGAATTAGTGCAAGAAGCCCATCGCGTTTGGATGCAAGTCACCGAAGGTGAGCACACGGTGCGAGAAAGAATTCCGCGCCAGCTATTGCAAATGAATCCTGAAAAACTTGCGCTCATGCTCGAGCCTCTGGCGAAAAAGCTGAGGGAAAAATTATTAGCGATGAACCGATAGAGATCACGCCATATAGTGAGATCTATTCCGAGCTATGGCAGCGCGGCGATCTTAGCTACAAGCTAGATTCACTTCAGCGCAAAATTCGCGACACGATCAACAGCACGACATACGATAAAGTTTTAGTTTTATCTTCTCGGCAAATCGGCAAGTCATACATGGCGGCGGTGCTCGCCACAGAATTTTGTTTGCAGAATCCCGGAAGCATCGTGCGCCTTTTATCGCCTACTCTAAAGCAGACGGGCGATATTATTCAGGACAACTTGAGCAAGATTGTGCTGGACGCTCCACAAGGTTTAGTCGATCAACAGCGCAGCGCATATCGCTGGCAGATAGGCGAATCTAGCTTGCGCTTAGGTAGTTTGGAGCGCGCGCATGTTGACGGTAATCGCGGCGGTAATGCTGACTTGATCGTTTTTGAGGAGCCCTGTTTTTTGGACTCAGAAGATTTTAGGTACGCGTCTGAATCGGTACTAGGCCCGCAACTATTGCGCTCTGGCGGTAGGGAGATATATGTAACGACTCCCAGCGAAGATGAGTACCACACGATACATGAAGATGTTAAACCTCTATGTGAAGCTAACGGGACGTTCTTTAGTTACACAGTTTACGATTCACCTAGCATCACAGAGGCACACATTGAAAAAGCAATTGAGCGCTGCGGCGGTATCGAATCCGATTCATTTAAGCGCGAATATTTGGCCCAGATTATCCGATCAACTACGCTCTCTGTGGTTCCAGAATTCTCTGAGTCAGAGCACGTTGCTATGGTCGAGTTACCGTCACATTTTACCCACGTTGTCAGTATCGACCTTGGCGGCTCACTCGACTTCACGGGGGCGGTACTACTCGCCTACGACTTCACCAAAAATATTATCGTAGTTGCCGACGAATTTTTCTGTCCGCCTAACACTCAGACCGACGAAGTAATTGCGCGCGGGCTCATGCTCGAAAACAAATACAAGCTAGAAAAACCTTATCGCGTCATGGATGCGCCTGGGATTGTGCACATAGACTGGGCGCAGAAATCGAACTACCCTTGTATCATGCCGAATAAACAAGACCGCCTGGCGGGGATTCAGGCGCTTCGCAAACGCTTTTCGGAGAAGTCGATTGTTATACTACCGCATTGCACAAACCTTATTCGAACGCTCAAGATGGGGCGCTGGTCTAACACCAAGAGAGACGACTTTGCGCGCAATTCTGTTATTGGTCATTGCGACATGCTTGCTGCTCTCATTTACGGAAATCGCATGTTAGACACTTGGACTAACCCGTTTCCGCCGATGAGACTTGACAGGGATAACCAGATGCAAATACAGTATCGAGCAAAACCAAGCGGTTTACAGAATTTAGCGGATACGCTCTCACCCTATAACCCGATGGGTACCTCGCACGGATGGCGAAAATAAACGTCCCCAAGTCGTTCGACAAGGGTCAGATTCCAGGCCAAATTTTATCCCAGCTCGAACCCTTCATTGACTACGTTAACCAGAATTTCCAACAGACGATATCGGCGCTAGTAAATTCGCTGACCTTCGCGGATAACGTCAAATGCATCACGAAAACCTTGACGGCTAAGCATCTCACTCCGATCCAAGTAAACCTTGGCAGCGCGAGTGTGTATGGTTTTTTGGTGCTTAACGCTACCGCGCCGCTGCGTAGCTACAGCTATACACAGTCTGAGGGTCTGTTTAATTTCACGTTTAGGTTCGATGAGCCCATCACGATATCGAGCAAGTCGATCACGGCCAGCTCTGGAACTATGACGGTAGAAACTAACGATCCTTTGCGGGTGGGCGATATGATAAACTTATCAGCGTACTCCCCCGGCACAAAGAACAACGGCAACTTCGTAGTAAGTTACGTGTACTCAAGCACACCAAGCCGGGTGGAGTATCGAAACCCCGAGTCAACCGGCGCAGAGGCGCGCGGCGATTATAGCTCTACGGCCCCGCAGTCGCGGATGGTCACGATCATATTTTTAACTAGTTAACTCCAGGAGGGAACGATGGAAACATCGACGGCGCAGGACGCGCCAGCGGCGGGTGAAGTCACGGCATCTGATATTGTTCAGGCGGAGATCGGCGGGAAGAAAGTAGCAACAGCGGCGGATAAGTCTGCGCAAAAACAACCCGTCACGGCAACAGCCCCAACGGGTCCGGAGGGGGAAACTGAACCCCAGCATGTGCTTACTGAGGATGATTTCCTATCGGATGAGGAGTGGGAAACTTTATCAAAGAAAAAACGTAAAGTTAAATTCGGCGATACCGAAGAAGAGATGACACTCGCTGACATGTACAAAAATACCGGCCTGAATAAGGCGATCACGACCAAGGCGCAGCAAGCGGCGGCGGAAAAAGCAGACGCAGCGCGCCTACAGGAGGAGGTAGCGAGCGAGCGAAGGCAGATGCAACAGCTTTTTGCAAGGCTTAAGTCTGACCCGAACGCATTATATGAATTGGGCCAGAATCTAGGTCATACGCAAGAGGAGCTGGACCAACTGGCGATTCGCCGCGCTCATGAGCGGTTTCAGTATGAGAAGATGACGCCGGAACAAAAGCGGCTTCATGCGCTGGAAATTGAGAATCAGCAATTCCGCCAAATGACTGAGGCCCAAAAGCAACAGCAGATACAGGCGGAAGTTGCCGAGTTAGAACAAAGTGTTTTTGACGAATCGCGTCAGCTCATAGAGGCAGGAATTGCCGCGCTGGGAAAGGATGGTGAATACTTCGACATTGACAGGATCGCCCAGACCAGCAAATATTTGTATGAGAAGACTGGAAAAGTTCCGTCACCCGAAGATGTTGCAGCAAATATCCGTCAGCGATTTGACCAAGAATTTGCGGGCAGAGTCGGTAAAATGACAGGTTCTGAGCTTCTAGGCCATCTTACCCCTAAGATCAAGTCTGAGCTTAAAGAGCTGTTATTAAGGATGGAAGCGCCCCGCGTCCCGCACGGATCATCCCAAATGGGATCAAATCCTACTAACGTTAGGGCTAAAAAACCGGTCGGTATCAACGATTTTTTCAATAAACTGTAACTAACTTTATATTCCAGGGAGGAATATCTATGTCACGATCTACAAGCGTCGGCTTGATTTCTGCGCCAATGCAGAAGTATGAGCCAATCGTTAGCAACTTTTGCGTAACGCTTTCAACTGGCGAGCCTACCATCTGCACCGCGCAGCTTGGCTACCCGGTTTTTGTCGGTAATGCCGACACTGATTTCACCCAAGCGCTTATCGATGCGTTCCTTGGCACCACGTCTGAATTTGCTGTAACCACGGCGTTCGGATCGACTGCTATGGGTACCGACATGTTTGGCTTCGTTCTTAACTGTAACGGTCAGGCGGCGTCGGCGGTTTACTTGTCTGCTACCTTGTCGCTCGTTGCGACCGACCCAGGCGCTGTCGCTGGTGTTAAAGGTAACGGAACGGTCACCACGGTACTCCCAGACACGTTGACCCCAGGGCTTGCTGTCACCACAGGTGGAAACTTGTATGGCCGCATCATCACCGAAGGATACGACGGCGCTGGCGGGACATCTTTGATCGTAAGTGTAGCTTGGCTTCCTAAATAATTAAAACTCTAGGAAAGGAGTTTAAACATGGCTTCCCCATCACAAGTTAGTAGCGCATCAGTTTTAAATACATTTAAGAAAGTCTATGGAGACATTACAAACCTAGTCCCCCAGGGGTTTCCTCTGTTGGAGATGGTTGGTTTTGAAGAGAAGGCGAAAGTCGGCGAAAGCTATAACGAAGCGGTCGTGTTGACTGCGGAGAACGGCTGGACGCTCGGCGGGACCACTGGCGATATTTTTGATATCCAACCAGCGCGCGCCGGGGCCGTGAAGCAAGCGGTTATCGCCCCTTATGTGTCGGTACTTTCTTCAGTCGTTCCGTGGTCGGTATTAAGCCGCTCCGCTGGCGCTGGAGATAAGGCGTTCATCGACAACACGAAACATATCGTTGCGAATAACCTTCGCTCGCATATGAAGCTCGCGGAAGTCATGGGCATGTACGGCCAGGCAGATGCCTTGCTCGGATATGTCAGCTACGCGACTGCGACCTATCGCGGCGTGGCGCTCACGACTGGTACTGGTACCGTCGGCGGCGTCGCTTTCACGAACGGCGTTAACACCACGAGCAAAGTCATCATGATGGCTCCTGGCTCTTTCGCCGCTGGTATTTGGGTCGGCGCAGAAGGCGCGATTGTAAACCAAGTGAATAGCTCTGGTACGATCGTCGCGTCTGGTAACTTGCTGTCTGTCGATTCTGAAAACGGCTTGTTGTATGTAGATTTCACGCCGGTTGCGGCTTCGTCTACTACATCACACCGCCTTTGTTTCGACGGCCAAGAAGCGGCTAAGGACATGGTTGGCGCCAACAAGATTTTGAGCAACACCGGAACGTTGTTCGGAATCTCGGCATCGACCTCGACCGGATACAGCCTCTGGCGCGGATCGCAGACATCGCTTAGCGCTTCTTTGCTCACGTTCAACCGGTTGCAGACCGCAGCGGCGAACGCGACAAATCGCGGCGGACTTGATCAAGACGTTATGGTTCTCTGTAACCCGCGCTCGTTTGCGAACTTGGTTAACGCAGAAGCCGCACGTCGTCAGTATGATTCGTCATACGGTCCGATGGAATTCGATAACGGCGCGGAAGCCATCACCTTCTACTACTCTGGTGGTAAAATGGTGGTTAAAGGCTCACGCTACGTTAAAGAAGGCGAAGCATACGGGTTCGCAACTGACACGTGGTTACGCGGCGGGTCGGCGCAGATCTCCTTGCAAATTCCTGGGGTCGATAAAGATATTATCTTCCCATTGGAAAACAGCTCGGCGTATGCGTTCCGTTCATTCTCGGATCAATACATTTTCTGCCGGGCTCCAGCTCGCAGCTTTGTAATCTCGGGAATCAACGACGAAGCAAGTTCATAAGTAATTTCAAGTACTTAGCTTGTCTACTAAAGTCATTTACTCCTGTTACCGATAAGTATATAACATCGGTAACAGGAGGCCTAAAATGGTGATTATTTACGGTATTAAATTTCAGGATAAAATTGTGTACGTAGGGCAGACAACTTCAACAGCAGAGAAGAGGTTAAGCAAGCACCTCAGTCTTGCCCGTTGTGGTAAAAATTTCTGCCCGAAACTTTACAATCACATGCGAAAAAACGAGCTGATGGGGTACAGCACAACAGTGCTGGATGCATGCTCGCTTGTGGACTCAGAGGCACGAGAAAAATATTGGATTGCCGAGTATAAAACCTATGAAAATTGGTTGAATTGCCATCCAGGCGGAAATCAGGCTCGAGGCAAAGATCACTACTCATTCGGTATTCGCCCAGACGCAGCAATCGCCGCGTCAGTCGCAGCTCGCGTAGGAAAAAAATTATCTCCAGAGCACATAGCCAAAAAACGCCTAATTCGACTTGGTCAAAAACAACCCGAAAACTACATCGCAATTATCTGCGATCAAAACGGAAAAACGTACGAAAGCCAGGACGCGGCGGCGAAAGACTTGGGAATTTTTAACGCCAACATCTCCGCTTGTCTACGCGGGAAAACTTCAGCGGCCAGCGGGTTTACATTTAAATACGCCGACCCAGAGCGCGAAGCCAATCGCGTCACAAAAATTAAAACATATCGCGGCGCGGGCACTGAAAAAGATAAGGCCGGGGCGCAGCGCAGGCTTGAGCGCGAGCGGGCTAACCCTGAGATATTCGCTAGGCGAGTTGAGATAATGCACGAGGCGCAAAAGATTGCGAATGGTAAGCGCATGAAAAAAGTTAGAAGGTCAGACGGCGTTATTTATGACTCTGTAGCGGCGGCTGGGCGCGCTATGCATCCAGAAAAACCTGACCAAGGGCGCGGTGGGGTTAAACGCTCACTGTACGAAAATATGCAGTATCGCGGGTTTACTTTTGAGTTAGTATAAGGCTTTAAATCTTTTACCAAGGATGGTAAATGAGTACGTCAGTTTCATACAACGGCACAACATACTCAATTCCAGCGGCTGGGGAGAGTTCCTGGTCGGCTCTTTCCAGCTTCCTTATCGACCTAGCAAATTCGGGTCAGACTAAAAACACTCAATCAGCGGCGGTGCGAACGGCGACTAGTACTCCTGTCACTGTCGCGGCGGCTACGGATTTCACTGTAATCACAAATCTAACTGTTGCTGGCGCGGTCGCGGTCACGTTACCGGCTGGCGTCAATAAGCAGATGTTTATAGTTATCGACGGCAAGGGCGATGGCGCTACAAATAACATCACCGTGAGCGGTACTGGCGGGCAGACAATCGCTGGCGCGGCGACGTATGTTATCGCTACCGATCGTGGCGCGGCGTACTTCCAATGGTCGACGACAGAAAACACCTGGCAAGTTATCAACTCAATCGGGTCGACGAATGGGATACAGGGGTGGGTCACTAAAACCACCACGTACACGGCGGTTAATCGGGATCGGATTTTTGCCGATTCATCTGGCGGAACATTTACAATAACGCTTCCAGCTTCTCCTATACTTGGAACTAGCGTTGATTTTCGAGACCCCGAGGGAACTTGGGCGACGAATAACGTCACGGTAGCGCGTAACAGCTCTAATATTAACGGCGTTGCGGCGAACTACACCCTCAATATCGCAAATGATTGGGTTACCTTCACATATTACGATTCTACTATCGGGTGGGTCGCTACGTCGCAGACGCGACCAGCTTTAGCGACAGCGACACTTGCGGGACTTGTAAGCACATCACAACAGTCTTTTGGCGGGTTAAAAAAGCTAGAAGGCGGGTTAGCACAAGTCGGTTCGATCGATGCAACAGACGCTAACGTCACCCTTACAAACGCCAGCGCTAGAGATATAACATTCACTTCATTTACGGCATCACGAGATGTTACTCTACCAACGACTTCCATATTGTCCGGGGAAGTATTTATCCTTCGCAACACCACCGCGCTAGATATGGTGGTCAAGGCTTCTAACGGTAGCGCTTTAACGATCGCTAACAGCGCTAATTTTGATGCCACGGTTAGATCGGGATATGTAGTATTAATCTCGCTGCAAGCAATTCCGACCACTCCTGCGCATTGGCTCGTTATGCAAGTTCGGGAAACGTACACACACACAACTACGTGGACATTTAACAGCGCTGGCGGCACTAGCGCGTCTGTTACGATCGTTCTTACTCGGGTTAATAATGTCGTTCATGGAGACTTTGGATATTTTTCGGGGTCGTCATCATCGAGCGATCGCGCGACGACTGATACTGTACTTGTAACTCGCTTTAGGCCAACTACGGCCAAGGATTGTGTTGCTATCGTCAGCAATAACGGCGCTTATGACGTTCCTGGTATGGTGACTATAAACACGTCTGGAGCTGTTGAAGTTTTTAAGGATGGTGGACGAGCGAATTACACTAACGGAACATCAGGTCTTGCAACTACATCGGGAAATAGAACATTACTTTCATGGACAACATAGGGGAAATTATGAAATCTCAGCGACATAAAAGCGTATTCGGGTCGGTAATGAACATGATCAGCGACATGGCGCTTAAAGCCGCCGCGTCTATGGCCGACGACGATGTCGCCGGTAAAAAAGTAGGCGACCCGGATGTCGATTCTCCTGACATGCCGGGCGCTAAGAACGAAACCGAAATGGTCGAGATGTCCGACAAAAATCCTATGCAGGATTCTCCGGATCAGGATCAAAAGTACGAAGGCCAGCCAGACTACAAAGAGCTGACCAAAAACTTGCTGGCGAGAAAAAAGCCGCAAGTACGCCAGACGAAAATCATGATGCCGAAAAAAGACATGATGAGTCAGGTTATCCAGCAAGCTACGGCGTCGGTCGGAAAACGCGGGCGCGGGCGGCCTAAAGGCAGCAAAAAAGCGTGAGTATTAACACCACAGAATTTATCGCGCGGGTAAAGCGCGGGGTTACTGTACCGGCGAACCAATATCGGTTTACCGATTCTGATTTTCTGCTTATGGGCGATGAGGAGATGGAATCTCGCCTGTTGCCGGAAATTACGTCGGTACGCCAGCAATATTACGTGAAGCATAAGCGCATTTTGATAGTCGCTGATACTGCGAGCTACAAAATTCCGTATCGCGCGGTCGGTCGCAATATCGTCGACCTAAAACTTGTGGACTCGGCGGGTACATTTTTGCGAAACTTGCCGATGATTCAGATCGAAGATAAGCAGGCGTTTACGCCTATCGGCGGTGGAGACCCGCGCGCGTTTTTGATCGAAGGCGACAATATTGTGTTGCTTCCGACGCCGACGACATCGACAACGGCGTATTATCTCGAAGTTTATTACGAGCTAAAGCCATCGCGGCTAGTTCCTGTTGAAGATTGTGGGACTATCACGGCGATCGACACGGTGACCGGCGATGTCACGATTTCCGCCGCGAATACGAATTTTGCGATCGGCGATGTTATGGATATTATCGACGGCAAAACGTCGAACATGAATAAAGCTGAGGATATAACTAACACGAACATATCCGGCGCGGTGATTACGTTTACCGCTGCGGATTTGCCTTCGGATATCGCGGTGGGGGACATACTTACTCTTTCCGATGAGTCCTGCATGGTGCAAGCGCCACAGGAATTTATTCAGTGCCTAGTTCAGTCGGTAATTTGCCGGATCCTTCAAGCACAGGGCGATTTTGAGGCCCTTCAGTCGGCGTATGCGGAGATGGATCGGCGCATGGCGGCGGCTAAGTCGCTGCTAGGCAATCGTGTGCAACAGGAGACGCCTGTGGTCATGAATCGGCGCGGGTTATTAACGCAAAGGCCCTATTACGTTAGAACGCGGCTTGCACCATAACGAAAATGATGCATTACGTTAGGATTCGGTTTGTTTCATGGCGCAGATAGAACATAAAGCGGTATTTGGACTTGAGCTGCAAAGCAACAGCTTTCAGGTCCGAGAGGGTAGCTTAGAAGTTGCCGAAAATATCGTCGTTTCTCAGGATAATATCTATAAAAAGGTGCGGGGACAGAAGACTTTCGTCGACCCGTCGCCTGCGATCGTAAAAACGCTCACGGAATACCAGGATAAACTTACCGGGATTTGCGCCGATAGGGTTCAGGTATATAACCAGAGCGCAACCACCGGTGAATACTCTTCAACGTCAACACTTACTGATGATACTGGCGTTACTGTTGCTGTTACCGCTACTGCTAGCGGCGGTGTAGGGTATTCAAGGACCGCGCAGTCAAACGGTAACCTATATTTTACGTCTGATAACGGGATTCTAAAATTAGAGTCCACGACGGGCAAAGTTTTTCGCGCTGGCGTGGCGAAGGCTTTAGACCTCGAAGTATTTCGTACCGTCACCGTCGGCTACGAGTCCTATTTGAAGCCCGATTCTCAGGTCGGGTATAAGATCGTATTTTTCCGTACCGACGCGAATCAGAATAAGGTTATCGGAACGCCTAGCCAGATGGCGGTTATCACGAACGCGCTGAGTGTGTCGGCTGGCGCGGCGTATGTAGTTGCCGGTACAACGTGTACTGTGACTAGCGTGGCGCATGGCCTTACCGGGTCGCTATGGATTTATATCAAAAATGCGAGCGTGGCTGGGATTCCAGACGGCGCTTATTATGTGACTGTTGCCACCGTCGACACGTTTACATTTACGGTAGTTTCCGGCGCGTCTTCCCCAGGTACTTTATTTTGGGGAACGTATAAGCAGGCGAAACTGCGCTTCACGACCCCTAGCGATTTAAAAACTACGGAATACGCCTATCAAATCTATCGCACAGATGCGACGGCGCAGATAACGATTGATCCAGATGAGAGCACTTTGCAGCTCGTGGACGAGGCCAATTTGTCGTCCAGCGATCTCCCGACCGACGTTTCAGGCGTCGGCTTTGTTACTTATTACGATACGACGCTCGACATCTTGCGTCAAGATTACCTCTACACGAACCCCAATACAGGCGAGGGGCGCGGTGTTGCAGACGCTAACGAAGTTCCGCCTACGGCAAAAGATATCGAGTTATTCAAAAACCATATTTTCTACGCGAATTGTCAGACGTTCTACCGCCTTTCGCTTAACTTGCTGGCTTCGGACTCCACGACGTTCCCGAACGCGGCGCAATTTACGATAAAAAACACTGGCGGCGCTACTACACGGACATTTACCGGATATACCGCTGTTGGAAATCTTTCGGTTCAAGCTAGCTCAGTGGCGGTCGGGTTAAACTTGGTGACGGTTAACTATACCTCGCATGGTTTTTCTACCGGCGACACGATCGCGGTTATTGAGGCGGTGAATTCGTCGGAAGTTCAAGATGCCGTCGCAGCGCGCGGGCTATATGTGATTACGGTTACCGGCGTGAACCAATTTACGTTCCCGGTTGTCGGTACGCCAGCGGCGATTGCTTCGCTGTCGTTTTTCGGGCTCCTCGCAAGCGGCGGCGCGCGTATGTTCTACGTCGGTCAGTCGAACGTAGGCGGATCTACCGGCGTCACGACGGTGTCTACAGCTATCGACGCTACGTCTCGAGCGATTGTCAAGGCGATCAACATGGACGCCAGCAAAGTATGTAACGGGTTTTACGTTTCATCGGTGAACGACGTACCAGGGAAAATGATCCTAGAATCGACAGGGACAACGACTAGTTTTTATGTCAACGCGGTTACATCGGCGATCGTCGACACATTTTTACCGCGTATTCCCACGACTGGGACGACTGTTTCAGGAACGCGGGACGACGAATCCGGGGTGATTTATGTGGCGAAATATTTACAGCCAGAAGCATCGCCGATCTATGGTAAAATATTCGTAGGGTCAAAATCCGCAGACATTTTGCGCATCAAGGCGTTGCGGGATTCTCTGATTATTCTAAAAAAGGACGGCGCATATCGGATCAACGGTTCGAGCATTGATACTTTCGTGGCTACTATTCTTGACAATACTGTTAGCTGCGCGGCGTCTGATTCTGTTGTCGTTCTCAATAATCAGGTGTTTGCTTTAACTGAGCAAGGTATAGCGGCGGTATCTGAGACCTCTGCTAGCATCGTATCGCGCCAGATAGAGCCACTTTTCACGGCGATCTTGGGTAAAGTTGACTCGACCACAGGAGTCGACCTAGTCGAGACGCAATCCCACGCGGTCGCTTACGAGTCTGAGCGGCTTTATATGCTTTGCACCATGACGCCACAGGCGGAAGAATTTGACACGGTGTATCTGTATAATACGGTCACGAACGCGTGGAGCACGTCGACGAAAACCTTCGGTACCGGTTACGTCAAGCCGATGGACAACCACCTGTATCTGGTCGACGGCGATAACGTCATTTCGCGCGAGCGCAAGAACAATAACAAACTAGACTTCACGGGCGACCAATTCGCTACGACGGTACTCACGACGCCTAGTACGACGACGGCCACGCTGTCGATTGTCGGTGGGTCCGCCGCTGTCGGCGACGTTTTCGTATTTAATAACGTGATAAACAGAATTATATCGATCGCCACGTCTGGCGGGACGACTACATACACCTTCGCTTCTCCGTTTTCGTTCGTAGCAACCGATGTCGGCGTTTTATACAAGGCGATCACGTCGGTAATCCGCACAAGCCCGATCACTGGCGGACAAGTTAGCGTTTGGAAGCAATTCAGCGAATTCCAGGCGACTTACCGCAATTCAAGCTCTATTTCGCGGCTAGTCGTCAATTTTATCTCGGACTCGCAGTCTGGCACCGTCGATACGGAATGGTCTAGCTCAGCTACCTCCGCCGGGTGGGGTAACGAGCCTTGGGGTAACTTCCCTTGGGGCCTTGAGGAAGGCATAGATACCGTATATTCTTCTACCCAAGCGCAACCGATCAGGCTCTATATCCCGCTCGAAATACAGCGCGGGACGTTTTTACAGTGTGTTTTGACACATGCGGTAGCGGCGGAGTCTATCATGCTTCAATCAATCGCCTTAACGGCTAGGGCCTACGGGCAAAGGACTACACGATAATGATGGAATATTTCGCGCTAAAAGAGTCGGTACACTTCGTCAAGGATTTGATGGGAAACATCCACGGCTGGAATCAGTCGGTGGGGATGTACAACAATAACCTGGCGGAAGTCTGGGCGCGCAATATCCGCTACTACTACAGCAATATTTTCTACGGGTCCGGGTCGGACAGCGCGCTCGAATTTGGCGGTAAGCAAGGCGAGCTAGTAAAAATGCTCGTGCCCCAGGCGCGCGGCCTGAATCAGCAATTTTTATCCCTGGTCACTAAGCAGAAATTGGCGTTCGTGCCACAGGCGAAAACGACCGACCAGACGACGCTATCTGATACGAAGGTGGCGAAGGCGCTCTGCGAGCAAACAATCGACCAGCAAAAATTGGATCAACTGGCGCTCAAGGCGGCGGAGCTATGTACCCTTACGGGCTCAGCGTATTACGGGCTTTGCTGGGATCCCCTCAAGGGGAAGGCGATGGGTATTGATAAGGATAACCGCCTACTATTCGAAGGTGATTTGGATATCGACGTTTATTCTGTATACGATATTCAATTCAACTTTTTTATAGAAAACTTCGCTAAGGTCGACATCGCCATTTTGCGCAAGGTGCGAAACCGCTGGGATTTGATCGCCAAATATCCTGACTTAGCAGACCAGCTCATGAAAATCCCGGCGATCAGCAAAAATCAGAATTACGATTTATTTTGGTACAACAATATGTCAGACGATTACATATTCGAGTATCACGCTATGCATAAGTCGAGCCCGTCGCTACCAGAGGGGCGCTACGCGGTATTTTGCGACGAAAACACGATCATGTTCGACGATAGCAATCCATACCAGATGGAAAACGGAGATCGGTTTATTCCGCTGGTACAAATGCGGCCTGAGACCATATCGGGCACGGCGTTCGGGTACCCGATTTTTTCGAATATTTTGCCGTTACAGGAAATGAGCGATTTTGCATTTTCGGCGGCGGCTTCGAATAACGCGGCGTTCGGTGTACAATCTATACTGAACCCGATCGGAAACGATATCGGTGTCAGCAACATCGGCGGGTTAAATTTCATTAATTATCGGCCATTACAGGACGGTTCTAATGGGAAGCCTGAGGCGCTCAATCTTACGAAGTCGAGCCCGGAACTCTACAAATTTCTCGAACTATGCCGATCGTACCAGATGGAAATATACAACATATCAGGCGCGCTCAGAGGCCAGCCGCCTCCAGGCGTTACGTCAGGCACAGCGATCGCGACGCTATCAACAAATGCTATCGAGTTTATCCAAGGATTCTCTAAATCGTATATCACGGCACTCGAACAAACGATGGACATGGCGCTATGGATTTACAAGGGCTTTTGCAAAGAGCCACGCTTGCTGGAAATATCTGGCGAGAAAAATCAGTCTGTGGTCACGGAATTTGTGGGCTCGCAGCTTAGCAACATTTCGCGCGTTAAAATCCGCGTATCGAACCCGCTCCTGAGTACCGCCGCCGGGGCGCTCGAAGTCGCTTCGCAGCTATTGGCGAACGGCCAGGTGAAAAACCCTGAGCAATATTTTCAGATCCTCGAAGGTGCACCGCCTGAGATTTTATTCGAAAAAGATTACGATCAAGAGGCGCTGATAAACAAAGAAAACGACATTATGCGAAACGGGCAAGTTCCGCCGGTACTTATTACCGATAAACACGCGAAGCATATTAACGAGCATTTGAGCCTGTTGGATGATCCTATGATTCGCCTTAACGGCCAGTCTGTCGGCGTTGTTATGCAGCATGTTCAGGCGCATATGGATCAGGCGATATTGATGCAACAAAATCCGTTGCTCATGGCGATCATGCAGACTGGGCAGGTTCCGATCATGCCTCCACAACAGATGGCCGGGGGTCCAGGGCCAAGTATGCCCGAAGCACAGACGGCAAGCCCGGCGCAGACGCAAGCGCCAGCGGTAGTTAACCCTAATTTAGCGCAAGGTGTGTAATGGCTTATTTAAAAAAACCAGGCGAGACAGACGAAAATGGTAACCCGATCCAAGGCAGCGAAGCCGGATTTGCAGGAGCGGGTAGCGGAGGTCCGCAAGGCGCGCCGGGGTCTACGGCACCTGCAAGCTATACTCAGGTAAGCACACTTACCGGGAAAAAGATTTTCGACAAGAATAAGGGCGCTTCGCCTACTGCGAACCTATTCGGCGATATTCAGAGCAACATCGACAAGACACGCCAGGCGAGCGACACGGGCCTAGCTGACTATACGAAAAAAATCGGCGAGCAAGGTAACGCCTTGCAGTTTAACGAAGGTAACGCGCTCGATGCTTTAAAATATACCGACCAGGGGAACGTCAATAACCTATTTGCGGGCCAGGATTTGGCACAACCACAATTCGGATACAACCCTTACGATATCCAACAGTCGGGAACGTCGGGAGGTTTGCAGGCGGCGCTTCGCGGCCAGGCGAGCAAGGGCGGTCAAAATTACGGGCGCGGTATGGCGGCTCTGGACGCCGGTATTTATATGCCTTCGCAAGGACTGCAAAGCCAGATAGGCGGACTGTTAAATCAGTACAGCGCCAGCGCGAATAAAATGGCGGAAAATAAAACAGCAGCGGAGGGGTTTAAAAAGTCTGCGCAAGCCGATGTCGGTAATCGCGCAAATCAGTTTGTCGGCGGACTTAGAAATGAGTTAGCAGGGATTCAGAGCGGCGCGGAAGCGGCGGGAAGTCGTGACGCAAGGATTCAGCGCGAAGGGTCGAATAGCATGAACACTAAGGCAGCTAGGTCAGCTATTGACCCGGTAGCAGAAAACGCGGCAATGTCAGCCTACTATGCACTGTCGCCGGAAGATCAAGCGAAAATATCCCGCAAAGAGCTTAAGGAGATGGTTAAACAATCAGCAAATACTCCTACAAACAAATATGCAAGATATGATGAGGCGCAAGGCGGCGCGTACTACACGCAGCAACAGGCCGATCGTGCGAACGCTCTGCAAAGTATGTTAGGCATGGGAGGCAGCCCTGTAACAGCATCTGGTCAAGCGCAGCTGAGCGTCGACGAACAAGGACTAAGCGACGCAGTCAGCAAAAACGCCTCCGCGTGGTTGCAAAAATTAGTCGCGAAAAAATCCGGCGCTGAGTCTAACGCAGCTAAAAAATCAGCCGATACTCAGGCAAAGACAATGGCCGACGCACAAAAAAGAATCTCTGAGTCTAAAAAAAGCAGTCAACAGAAGGCAAAAGAAGCTAAAGAAAAAGAAGATAAAAAACGCGGCGTTATTAGAACGCCATGGATGAGGAGATGATAAATGGGCTGGGAACAAGCGTTAGGACCGGCAGCGGCTGTAGTCGGCGGTGTGCTTAATTACAACGAGGCGCAGAAGGCGGCAGGCGCTCGCGGGGATGACCTTGAGCGGATAAGAAATATTGTAAACGCGATTAAAAACCCTGAATTTGATGTTAGGTACCTAGCGCCTGAAGACTACCAGCTAGCGGCAAAATATAGCCCTGCGCTTGCAGAGTACATCGCTCAAAAGGCACCACAACTTGTCACGGCGCAGAGCGAAGGCGCTGTACAAGGGCGCGCGGCGGAGATGGACGCTCTTAGCAAATTTCGCAATCTGTCGCAAACTGGCGAAGACGTACAAAGCCAAATTCTCCGCGAAAACGCTCTAAACGCGGCGGCTAGGCGTAACGCGGCGGAACAAGGCGCTCTGCGAAGCCGATTCCAGCAACAGGGGCGCGGCGGATCAGCGATGGATTACGTTAGTTCACTCATGGGTCAGCAAGGCGGGGCGC
>JACDJC010001006.1_pt1 | contig 27627 bp, 23 predicted proteins | sample 7454191 | NCBI WGS metagenome assembly JACDJC01 (sample SAMN14253291, study PRJNA609438) | sludge metagenome | isolation source: sludge after 25d culture with pyrite and EDTA | collected 2018-12-20 | reverse complement strand
GCCTCGGCCTGCGCCAGATCCAGCCGGTCATTCAGGAAAGCCCGCTGCGTGAACTCGCCCGGCTGCGCCAGGCGCAGCCCCAGGTCCGCCCCACGCAGCAAACAGTCTTCCAGCACGCGTCGCAATACCGCCGGACCGCCATGCCCCTGCAATTCCAGCACATCCTCGCCCGTGTAGGATTGTGGGCCGGGAAAAAACAGCGCCAGCCCCTCGTCCATCGTCTCGCCGAAGCGATCACGAAACGGCAGATAGTGGGCATGGCGCGGGCGCAGCGCCTGGCCGCACAGGCTCTCGGCCCAGGCACGCAAATCCGGCCCGGACACCCGGATGACGCCAATGCCGCCCCGGCCAGGCGCCGTGGCAATGGCAACAATGGGATCCGTAGTCTGCTGTTTCATGAAAAACACCTGGAACGATCGGGCGGGCATGAGGCTGCGTCTGGCACGAACGACGCCTCGATGATCCTGCAGTGGCAGCGAGGCCCGCGCCCGGACCCACAGTGGACTTGGGAGCATGTATCGCCTTGTTCCTGCGAGCCCGTGACAGCTAGGCCCGCATCCGGCCCCACAGTGGACCCCCGGGTTTCCTGCCATCCAGCACAGCCGTCTCCCGGACGGGGTGCGGGGCACCAGCCTGGGTGGGCGCACGGTCGGCCGGCGCCGAGGGCTGACGAAGGCAGGCCGGGGGCAGTCGGCGGGCACTGTCTGAGGCGCGCGCAGCGCGGCGAGTTTGCCCGCCGCCCGGCCGAACGAGGCAGACTCGGGCAGTCCGGCCAGCGGCCGGACCGCCGGCTGGGGCGCCCAGCCAGGCTGGTACCCCACACCCCGTCCTGCGCTCCCGCCAAAGCTTCCAGCCGCCCGGCCGAACACACCCGTCAACTGGACGCCGAGGCCGCTTTTTCCCGATCCAGGCGCAGCATGATCACCCGCTGCTGAATGATCGACACGATGTTGTTCACGCACCAGTACAGCACCAGACCCGCCGGGAACAGGAACATCATCCCGCCAAACACCAGCGGCATGATCATCATGATCTTCGCCTGCGTCGGATCCGGCGGCGTCGGGTTCAGCTTGATCTGCAGGAACATGGTTGCCATCATGATCCCCGGCAGAATGAACCACGGGTCACGCACCGACAGATCGTGAATCCACAGAATCCAGGGCGCGCCACGCATCTCGACACTGCCCAGCAGCACCCAGTACAGCGCAATGAACACCGGAATCTGCACCACCATCGGCAGACAGCCACCCAGCGGATTGATCTTTTCCGTCCGGTACATCTCCATCATGGCGGCGTTCAACTTCGCCTTGTCGTCGCCGAACTTTTCCTTCAGCGCCTTCATGCGCGGCGCCACCAGCTTCATCCGTGCCATCGACCGATAGCTGGCCGCCGACAGCGGGTAGAACACCAGCTTGATCAGCAGCGTCAGCAGCACGATGGTCCAGCCCCAGTTGCCCACCATTGAATGCAGCCAGGTCATGAACTTGAACATCGGCTTCGCAATGATCGTCACCCAGCCATAATCCACCACCAGTTCCAGCCCCGGGGCCACGGCGCTCATGGCGCGCTGATCCTGCGGGCCCACCCACAGCTGGGCCTCTACCGATTGGTGCCCCCCGGGTGCGATCGTGCCCACGGGCTCGATGGTGCGGATGGCGTACAGATTGTCGGCCAGGCGCAACGCCTGGTTGGTGCGCACCACACCCTGCGGCGGCACCCAGGCCGAGGCAAAATAATGCTGCACGATACCGATCCAGCCGTTGTCGGCCTGATGGATGTAGCTGGCCTTGCCCTTGGTGATCTCGTCGAACTTCACCTTCTGGAACTTGTCTTCCGCGGAATAGACCGCCGCGCCGGTAAAGGTGCTGTAGAAACCCGACGTATTCGGTGGATCATTGCCATCGCGCGTCAGCTGCAGGTACAGCGACGGGTCGATCGGCTGATCACCCAGGTTGTAGACATCATGACGCACACGAATGTCATAGCCATTGCGTGGAATCACGAAGGTTTTCACCAATCGGACCTGATCGGACGTGGCCTCGAACGACACCTCGATCGAGTCGCCCTTGACCACCGGCTGCGGAGTGACCAGCCGGAATGGCGTCAGGTGCGTCGGATAGCTGGCGCCCTGCGGGCCCACCAGACCCGTCTGGGCCACGTAGGTATCGCCCGGCTGGTCGTTCAGCAGATACATGGGGCTGCCCGACCCGTCCAGGGCCTTGTATTTCAGCAATTCGGCCCGCACCAGCTGGGCCCCCATCGTATCGAAGGTCAGATCATAGACATCCGTCTTGACTTGAATCTGCTGGCCGGCAGGCGCCGCCGCAGCCTGCGGGCTGCCAGCCGGCGCGGCCGCACCGGCAGCGGCCCCGGGCTGGCTCTGCGCCACGGCATTTGGCACACTGGCCGGCTGCGCCGACCGGCCCGCAGCCTCCTTGGTGGCATCCGGACGGGGCGATTCCGCCACAGGCGACCCCAGGGAAAACAGGGATGGCTGGCCGTGATACACCTGCCAGTTGTTCCACAACAGCAGCAGCGAGAAAGAAAAAATCATCCAGAGGATGGTGCGTCGAATGTCCATTGGCGCCTGTTTTGAATGGGTTCGGTGCAAAAGCTCACCAGTTTAACGTAGCCCGGCTGACAGCGGCTTGACCCTGCACGCACGGCCCCGCCGCCTCATGCGCGCGGTGGTCGGTCCCGAGCCGGCGGCACGGGGTCCAGCCCCCCCGCACAACCCGGGTGACAGCGGGCGATGCGGCACACGCCCAGCCACAGGCCGCGCGCCACGCCGTGGGTCTCGATCGCCTCGATCGTGTAGGCCGAACATGTCGGTGTGAAGCGGCATTGCTGGCCCACCCAGGGACTCAGGAAATACCGGTAGAAACGGATCGGCGCGATGAACAGGGTACGCATCAGCACGTGGCGATCCTCTGCAGCAGCGTGTCGACCTCGGTGCGCACCTGCCGCTTGAGCGCCGTCAGGCTGGCGGCAGACGGCCGCTTGACCAGCCGAAACACCAGATCCGCGGCGGGCAGCGTGTCGCGGCGCAGTCGGAAGGCCTCGCGGATCACACGCTTGATCGCGTTGCGGGTGACTGCCAGGGGCACCAGCCGCTTGGGCACGACCATCCCGAGCCGGGCTGGGCCACCCGTCGATTCGCGCGGGCTGGACACCACGAACAAAGCCCCTCGTGCGATACGCCGCCCCTTCAGGGCAGCCGCGTATTCCGAGGGGCGATGCAGCCGGGCCGCCGATGGGTAAACGGAAGGCATGGCAATCAGTCCGAAGGGCCGGATGCGGCATCCGGCGCCCGGAGCGCAATCAGACAGCCAGACGCTTGCGGCCCTTGGCGCGACGCGCATTCAGGACAGCACGGCCACCGCGCGTCTTCATGCGGATGCGAAACCCGTGGGTGCGCTTGCGGCGGGTAACGGAAGGCTGATAAGTGCGTTTCATGGCAAATCCAAAAGAGCTTCGGGGATGGCGGGGATGGTTTTCCTACAGGCACAATCCGCCCATAGCATCGAAAAGCCCATTATTTCAGCAAATTTTTGGTGCACTGTCAATGACCTGGAAGCTCACCTGGAAGCTTGTCCCTGCGGATTCGCGTCCAGCCTCCGCCCAGCCTGTGGATAACTCGCCACTGAAGAGGGTAGAATCGAGGTTTCCCATGATGACCCCTATGAATGAATTCTGGCAGGCCTGCCTCCAGCAACTGGAGCAGGAACTTCCCCCTCAGCAAATCAGCGCCTGGATCAAACCTCTGGTTCCGCTCGGTTACGACCAGGAGCTGGCCATCCTGCGGATCGGCGCACCCAACCGCTTCAAGCTCGACTGGGTGCGCAAGAACTTTTCCACACGGCTGGAGTCCCTGGCTGCCGACTGGTTTTCCCAGGTCGTGCAAGTCCAGTTCGAGCTGGCTGCCGCACCAAGTCGCGCCGCGCCTGCGGCCAGCCGCGCCGCGCCGGCGGCCGCGACGCGCGTAGCCGGGGCCTTCCAGGCGGTACCCGATGCGCCTGCTGCCGCAGCGGCATCCCCGGTCATTGCCGCCACCGATGAGGCCATTCAGGATCGCTCCCGCCTGAACCAGGAGCTGACCTTCGACAATTTCGTCATCGGCAAGGCGAACCAGCTGGCCCGTGCCGCGGCCATGCAGGTCGCGGAAAACCCGGGCGTATCGTACAACCCGCTGTTTCTGTATGGCGGCGTGGGCCTGGGCAAGACCCATCTGATCCACGCCATCGGCAACGCGCTGCTGGCCGCCGGCACCAGCACGCGGGTGCGCTATGTCCATGCGGATCAATACGTATCCGATGTGGTCAAGGCCTATCAGCGGCGCGCCTTCGACGACTTCAAGCGCTATTACCATTCCCTGGACCTGCTGCTGATCGACGACATCCAGTTCTTCGCGGGCAAGAACCGCACCCAGGAGGAATTCTTCTACGCGTTCGAAGCCATGGTGGCCCAGCGCAAGCAGATCATCATCACTTCGGACACCTACCCCAAGGAACTGGCCAACATCGACAGCCGCCTGATCTCGCGCTTCGATTCCGGCCTGACCGTGGCCATCGAGCCCCCGGAGCTGGAAATGCGCGTGGCCATCCTGCTGCGCAAGGCCCACACCGAAGGCATCGTCATGCCCGAAGAAGTCGCCTTCTTCATCGCCAAGCACTTGCGCAGCAACGTGCGCGAACTGGAAGGCGCCCTGCGCAAGGTCTCCGCCTATGCCCGTTTCCATGGCCGCGACGTGCTCACGGTCGAGGTCTGCAAGGAAGCCCTGAAGGATCTGCTGTCCGTATCCAACAGCCAGATCACGGTGGAGAACATCCAGAAGACGGTGGCCGACTTTTATAAAATCAAGGTCGCCGACATGTACTCGAAGCGCCGCCCGGCCAACATTGCGCTGCCGCGGCAGATCGCCATGTACCTGGCCAAGGAGCTCACCCAGAAAAGCCTGCCGGAAATCGGCGACCTGTTCGGGGGGCGCGACCACACCACCGTGCTGCATGCCGTGCGCAAGATCACCGACCTGCGGGCCAAGCAGACCGAACTGAATCACGCACTTCACGTACTCGAGCAAACCCTCAAAGGATAAGGACATGCAACTCATTCAAGCGCCCCGTGATGCCTTGCTCAAACCCTTGACGATGGTGGTGGGGATCGTCGAACGGCGCAACACCCTGCCGATTCTGGCCAACGTGCTGATCACCCAGCAGGGCAGCCAGGTCGCCTTCGTGGCCAACGATCTGGAAGTCCAGATCACCAGTCATGCGGACTTCGGCGTCGGGGAAGATGCGCAGTCGACCACGGTCGCCGCCCGCAAGCTGCTGGACATCCTGCGCGCCCTGCCCGAAACGGGCGACGTGCGCGTGGCGCTCGACGATGCCAGGCTGGTGGTCCAGTCGGGCCGCAGCCGCTTTGCCCTGCAGACGCTGAGCGCCGAGGACTACCCCACCGTCGCCCGGGCCGAACACTGGGATGCGTCCTTTTCCCTGTCTCAGGGGGCCCTGAAGCAGCTGTTCAACCTGGTGCACTATGCCATGGCCCAGCAGGACATCCGTTACTACCTGAACGGGCTGCTGCTGGTGCTCGAGCCCGGTCACGTGCGCGCCGTTGCCACCGATGGCCACCGCCTGGCGCACAGCGGCGCCACCCTCGAGGGCATCACTGCCCAGCTGGACGTCATCATCCCGCGCAAGACCATCCATGAAATGCAGCGCCTGCTGTCCGATGACGACAAATCCATGGTGCAGGTGGATGTCGCCGCCGGCCAGATCCGCTTTCGCTTCGATCACCTCGAGGTCATCTCCAAGCTCGTCGAAGGCAAATTTCCCGACTTCAGGCGCGTGATTCCCACCGGCTACACGCGCCATTTCACGATCGCACGCGAAGTCCTCCAGGCCAGTCTGCAGCGCGCCGCGATCCTGACTTCCGACAAGCTCAAGGGGGTCAGTCTGCAGCTCGCCGACCACGTCCTGCGCATCTCCGCGTCCAATGCCGAGCAGGAAGAAGCCATCGAAGAGCTGGAAGTCGACTACGATCGGGAGCCGCTGGATGTCGCCTTCAACGTCAGCTATCTGCTGGACATGCTGGCGAACATCCGCGTCGACCACGTGCGCTGGTCGGTGCAACCCGACGAAAATTCCTCGGTGCTGATCACACTGCCCGATGACGACGAATTCAAGTATGTCGTCATGCCGATGCGCATCTGATCCCCCGCCACGCCGGATTCAACTACAGGATTTCCATGTCAGAACAAACCACAACGAACACGCCCGACACCGGGTACGGTGCCGATTCGATCCGCATGCTCAAGGGTCTGGAGGCCGTGCGCAAACGCCCGGGCATGTACATCGGCGATACGTCCGACGGCACCGGCCTGCACCATATGGTCTTCGAAGTCGTGGACAATGCCATCGACGAAGCTCTGGCCGGATATTGCGACGACATCGTCGTGGTGATCCACAGCGACAACAGCATCTCCGTCACGGACAATGGCCGTGGCATCCCCACGGCCATCCACAAGCAGGACGAACACCACCGCAGCGCGGCGGAAATCGTCATGACCGAACTGCATGCCGGCGGCAAGTTCGACCAGAACTCCTACAAGGTGTCCGGCGGCCTGCACGGCGTGGGCGTATCCTGCGTCAACGCCCTGTCCGAATGGCTGCGCCTGACCATCTGGCGCAACGGCCTCGAACACCAGATCGAATTTCGGCGCGGCGAACGCGTCGCACCGCTGGCGGTGACAGGGCCCGCGGACCGTACCGGCACCCGGGTGCACTACCTGGCCGACACCACCATCTTCACCAACACCGATTACACCTACGAAATCCTGGCGCGGCGGCTGCGCGAACTGTCCTTTCTGAACAATGGGGTGAAGATCCGCCTGGTGAACGAACGCACCGGCCAAGACGAAAACCTGGCCTTCCTGGGCGGGGTCAAGGGGTTCGTGCAGTACCTGAACCGCAACAAGACCGTCCTGCATGAGAACGTGTTTGCCGTCAGCACCGAATCCGACGCCGGCGGCACGCGCACGGGCGTCGAAGTCGCCATGCAGTGGAACGACAGCTACACGGAAACCGTTCTGTGCTTCACCAACAACATCCCGCAACGCGACGGCGGCACCCACCTGACCGGACTGCGCGCGGCCATGACGCGCGTGCTGAACAAGTACATCGCCGACAACGAGCTGGCCAAAAAGGCCCGCGTCGACACCACCGGTGACGACATGCGCGAAGGCCTGGCCTGCGTGCTGTACGTCAAGGTCACGGAACCCAAGTTCATCAGCCAGACCAAGGACAATCTCGTCTCGAGCGAGGTCCGGCCCGCCGTCGAAGAAGCCGTCAGCCGCACGCTGGAGACCTGGCTGCTGGAAAACCCCAGCGACGCTCGCGCCCTGTGCTCCAAGATCGTCGAAGCCGCGCGGGCGCGCGAGGCTGCCCGCAAGGCCCGCGAAATGACGCGTCGCAAGAGCGTGCTGGAAGGCGCCGGTCTGCCCGGCAAGCTGGCCGACTGCCAGGAAAAGGACCCTGCCCTGTGCGAGCTCTACATCGTCGAGGGCGATTCGGCCGGCGGCTCGGCCAAACAGGGCCGCGACCGCAAATTCCAGGCCATCCTGCCGCTGCGCGGCAAGGTCCTGAACGTGGAAAAGGCACGCTTTGACCGGCTGCTGTCCAGCGAACAGATCACGACTCTGATCACGGCCCTGGGTACCAGCATCGGCCCCGATTTCAACATCGACAAGCTGCGCTATCACCGCATCATCATCATGACCGACGCGGACGTGGACGGCGCACACATCCGCACCCTGTTGCTGACGCTGTTCTACCGCCAGATGCCGGAACTGATCGAACGCGGCTATGTCTACATCGCGCAGCCGCCGCTCTACAAGGTCAAGGTCGGTCGCGACGAGCGCTACCTGAAGGACGATGCCGAGGAAGCGCAATTCATGTTGCAGCTCGCCCTGAAGGACACCGAGCTCGTCACCCACACGGGCGCCACCCCGATCCGGGACGACGCCCTGATGGAACTGGCGCGCCAGTACGTCATGGCCGACTCCGTGATCGCACGCCTGTCACGCACGCTGGATACGGACGCCCTGTCGGCCATGGCCGAAGGCGTGCAGATCAGCCTGCTGGACGAGGCCGCAGCGCGCGCCAGCGCCAGTGCGCTGGAACAGGCCTTGCGCGACCCGGACGACCCCCATGCGGTGCACGTGGAAGCGCAGTTCAATGAGGCCGACGAAAGCTGGCAGCTGGCCGTGATCCGGCCGCACTACGGCAACCTGCGTGTCAGCACGTTCGACCGCCATTTCGTGCGCAGCAATGATTACACCATTCTGTCGCGCACGGCCAGGACCTTTCTTGGCCTGCTGGGCGAGGGCGCCGTCGTGCGCCGCGGCTCCGGCGACAAGCAGAAGGAAAAGGCGGTGTCGGATTTCCGCTCGCTGATGCAATGGCTGCGCACCGAAGCGGAACGCGGCATCAGCAAACAGCGCTACAAGGGCCTGGGTGAAATGAACCCGCAGCAGCTCTGGGACACTACCATGGACCCGGCGGTGCGTCGGCTGCTGCGCGTGCACATCGAGGATGCCATCGCCGCCGACGAAATCTTTGTCACCCTGATGGGCGATGACGTCGAACCCCGACGGGCTTTCATCGAAACCCATGCGCTGCAGGCGGGGAATATCGACGTGTGATGATGTAAAAAAGCGGTCTGGTTTTTGGTGGCCGCTTTTTTATATGCGCTGCACGGCAATCCCGCGCACAAGCGCCGCTGCGGATTCAACCGGTGACGGCCCGTTCCCTGCGGCTGACAACGGCGCGGTTGGTTGCCCGGTGTGCCACGGTCCGAATGCGCCGGATCTCAAGAATGGCACGCCCACTTTCCTGCACGCCATGGCCAGGCATAATGACGGCTTCCGATTGCGCGCCGTCCGGTTGGACGAGCCGTGCCGTTCATCTGTACCGCGAGGCAGTCAGCAGGAGTCGGCATTTCTCCGATGGTATGATGGCCCGGCGTTGCAGCGGTCCTCATTTGGCGGCGCATCAGGGTTGCAAGGCTTCCATCAGAAATCGGCGGTGGGCTTCTCTGAGTAATTCCAGCTCCTGCTGGCCGGTTTCTTCGTCCGAGATCAAACGCCACAAAAAGGCAAATATGCTTGGCGCGAGAATCAGCGCATAATTTTCCGTCACTGCGTTCGCACGGATCTCGCCACGCGCGACGCAATGATCGATCAGGGCCTGCTGTTCAGCGAGATAAGGCTTGATCACTTCATCACGCCAGCGCTTGAGCAGATGAGGCGCGCGGCCACCTTCGGTAATCATGAGCCGGAATGCGGCCACAAAAGCCGGATCTTCGAGCCGGCCATAGGCCGCAGAAACAAAGGCATCCACGATATGCCCCAGCGATTCACCGTCAGGACAACTGGCTTCGAGACCCGTGAAGGACGGCACCAGCACCTTCATCAATAAGGCCTCGAAAATCTCCTCTTTGCCGGAAAAATGGGCATAAATCCCGGCCTTGGACAGACCGACACGTTGTGCGATTTTCTCGACCGAGGTTGCCGCGTATCCATATGCACTGAACTCGGCCAGGGTAGCCTGAAGGATTTGCTCCTTGCGCACCTCGGGCCGCAACCGGATACGCTTGCGCTTGACGACTGATTCCTTGCTCACGCTTATAGATTCCGCTTTATCTGTTCTGAAAGACATCCGTCCGCCACAAAACCTTTGGCCACTGACACCCACATGCGCCATTGCAATGAACCATCACTATAGCTAACGACCCCGTGGTAGTTAGTTGACCCTTATCAATACCTGCATCAAATACAGTTGCTATAGTGAAAAAAGGACTCATTCGCAGTGCCAAGAGGCACCCCATGAACCGTTCGCCAGCACGACCGACGATATTGATGACGGTCATCACATGATGAATCGATCATCGAAGACAGCCATTACGTCCAGAGTCAAATGCACCACCACGGAATAACAAAGACAAATGAAGGTCCACTTGAAAAGCATTTGTTCAACGCGACTTGGTGCGCTGGCGCTTGCGGCGGCATTGGCGGGGTGCGCACCACTCTCGACGCGCGAACTGCCCGCCGAGCCCATCGCCGACAGCTGGCCATCGGACGTGGCCGCAGCCGTGACGGAACAAGGCCCGAGCGCCGCCGAGCTTCATTGGCGTGACTACTTCGTGCACCCGGGGCTTCAGCGGACCATAGGTCAGGCTCTTGCCAACAACCCCGACTACCGCATGGCACTGCTGCGTGTTCAAGAAGCGCAGGCCGCATACGGAATCCAGCGGGCTGACCAGTTTCCTGCCATTGGCCTGGGCGGCAGCGGCATCCGCTCGCGTGTGCCAGGTGATTTGAACCTGTCGGGCGAATCGGTCGTGACATCAAAATACGAGGTGTACGCGGGACTGAGCAATTGGGAGCTCGACCTTTGGGGGCGTGTCCGCAGCCTGAAGGATGCGGCCTTGCAAGACTATCTGGCCACAGATGCAGCACAACGGGCCGTGCGAATCACGCTGATCGACAACGTGGCCAATACATGGCTGGGACTGCGCGAACTGGACGAGCGCATCGCCCTGGCGCGCCAGACCATTTCTTCACGCGCAGAGTCATACCGCATTTTTCACCGACGCCAAGAGGTAGGAGCAGCGTCTTTGCTCGAGTTGACTCAGGTCGAAACGCTGCTGATTCAGGCCAGGGAGCTTGGCAGCCGACTCGAGCAGGCGCGCTCGGCTCAGGCCCACGCGCTGGCCGTGTTATTGGGCGAAACCCGTGTCGAGTTTCCGGAAATGGCCGAAGATCCGGTTTCAGACAGCCAGATTTTCGCGCCGCTGCGTGTCGGGCTTCCGTCAGCGTTGCTGACGGAACGTCCGGACATCATTGCTGCCGAACATCGGCTTGAAGCGGCCAATGCGAACATCAAGGCTGCCCGGGCAGCGTTTTTCCCGACCATCAGCCTGACCGGAAATTTCGGCACTGCCAGTGCAGGGCTGGACAAGCTGTTCACGGGCGGCAGCCGTGCCTGGGCGTTCGTGCCATCGATCTCCCTGCCGATTTTCGACGCCGGCCGCCGGCGCGCCATGCTGGATCTTGCCGAGGTGCGCAGCGACCTGGCTGTCGCCAACTACGAAAAAACCATACAGACTGCGTTCCGTGAGGTCGCTGACGCCCTGTCAGCGCGCCAGTGGCTGATCAGGCAGGTCGCCAATATGGAAACTCTGGTCGACGCACAGACTCGGCGCGCAAGACTGGCCCAATTGCGGTATGACAGTGGCGCAGTGGCCTATCTCGAAGTACTGGATGCGCAACGCGGCTTGCTCCAGGCGCAGCAGGAGCTGGCGCAAACCAGGGGCAGTCTGCTGTCTGCTCATGTGTCGCTGTATGCAGCGCTCGGCGGTGGCGGTGGCGATGGCGGCGCCACCGCACCGGCACCCACCAGCTCACTCGGCACGCTTCCCACCCCCCGAACCATCACAGAATAAGGTTTGAACGATGGCCATGTCCGCCTCTATCAAAAAAACAATGATCGCCGTTGCTGTATTGGCGGCCGCCAGCGTTGGCTGGTATGTCTGGAGCACAATGGCTGACAGCGGGCCTGGCGAAGGCTTCGTCAGCGGCAACGGCCGAATCGAGGCGGTAGAAATTGACGTGGCCACGAAATTGCCGGGTCGCGTCGAGGAAATTCTGGCCAAAGAAGGCGACTTCGTGAAAAAGGGTCAGTTACTGGCCCGCATGCAGAGTGACACCCTCGAAGCGCAGCTGGACGAAGCGCAAGCCGGGCGCCAGGAAGCCCTGCATGCCGTTGCTGCTGCCGAGGCTCAGGTTGCCCTGCGTGAAAGCGACGTCACGGCCGTGCGTGCCGTCGTCGGTCAGCGCGAGGCAGAGCTTGACGCCGCACGCCGCCGGCTCGCGCGGTCAGAGACGCTGTCGAAAGAGGGTGCATCGTCCGGACAGGAACTGGACGATGATCGTGCACGCAGTCGCAGCGCTGAAGCCGCGTTGATCGCGTCGAAGGCACAAGTGGTCGCCAGTCTGGCCGCCGTGCAGGCCGCCAAGGCGCAAAAAACCGGTGCAAAGGCACGTGTCACCGCCGTTGAAGCGAGCATGGCACGCGTTCAGGCTGACATCAACGACAGCCTGCTCAAGGCACCGCGCGACGGCCGCATTCAGTTTCGCGTGGCCGAACCCGGCGAAGTCCTGGGTTCAGGTGGCCGGGTGCTCAACCTGGTCGATCTGGCTGATGTCTACATGACCTTTTTTCTGCCCGCGACCGTGGCCGGACGCGTCGCCATAGGCACTGAAGCACGCATCATTCTGGATGCCGCCCCCGAACTGGTCATTCCCGCGCATATTTCGTTTGTCGCCAGCACGGCGCAATTCACGCCCAAAACCGTTGAAACCGAATCAGAGCGGCAGAAGCTCATGTTCCGGGTCAAGGCGCAAATCCCTCCCGACCTGCTGCGCAAACATCTGGAACAAGTGAAGACGGGCTTGCCCGGCGTGGCCTGGGTCAAGTATGACGCCGGCAAGACCTGGCCAGACTGGCTGATGGTCAAAGTGCCCGAGTGATACAGACCATGACGCAGGAACTCGCTCACGAAGTCGTCGCGCGCCTGCGCGGCGTCGGACAGCGCTATGGCAAGACGGTGGCCCTGGAAGCCATCGATCTGGACATTCCATCCGGGTGCATGGTCGGGCTGATCGGCCCGGACGGCGTGGGCAAGTCCAGCCTGCTGGCCTTGCTGGCCGGGGCCCGTGTCATACAGCGCGGCACCGTGGAGGTACTGGGCGGTGACATGGCCGACGAGGCACACCGCATCGCGGTATGCCCACACATTGCCTACATGCCCCAGGGACTGGGAAAGAATCTTTACCCCACGCTGTCAGTCGAGGAAAATCTGCAATTTTTTGCGCGGCTGTTCGGTCACGATGCCGCCGAGCGGCGGCGACGCATCGACGATCTGACGCAGAGCACGGATCTTGATCCGTTTCTGGACAGGCCCGCAGGCAAGCTGTCGGGTGGCATGAAGCAGAAGCTGGGGCTCTGCTGCGCCCTCATCCACGACCCCGACCTGCTCATTCTCGATGAGCCCACGACCGGGGTGGATCCTCTGGCACGCGCGCAATTCTGGGAACTCATCAACCGCATCCGCCTCGAAAGACGCGGCATGAGCGTGGTAGTGGCGACCGCTTACATGGACGAGGCTCAGCGCTTTGACCGTCTGGTCGCCATGGACGATGGCCGCATTCTTGCTGCCGGCTCACCAGCCGAATTGTTGGGCCAGACCGACACAGACAGTCTCGAGGCTGCATTCGTGAGTCTGTTGCCCGAAGAGAAACGGCGCGGCCATGAGACGGTGCGCATCCCTGCGCTGGATCTCGGGGCCGACGTGGACATCGCCATCGAGGCAAAAGAACTCACCATGCGCTTTGGCACATTCGTCGCCGTTGATCGTGTCAGCTTTCGCATCCGTCGTGGCGAGATCTTTGGCTTTCTGGGCTCGAATGGCTGCGGCAAATCAACGACCATGAAAATGCTGACGGGGCTGCTGCCCGCCAGCGAAGGTCGTGCCTGGCTGTTCGGCAAAGAGATCGACCCGGACGACATCGCCACCCGCCAGCGGGTAGGCTACATGTCACAGGCGTTTTCGCTATATGGTGAACTGACGGTGCACCAAAATCTGGTATTGCACGCCCGATTGTTTCATGTTCCCGAAAAGGACATCCCTGCCCGCGTGGAAGAGATGGTGACGCGTTTCAATCTGCAAAGCGCGCTCCACACGCTTCCGGCCAGCCTGCCGCTGGGCATGCGCCAGCGCTTGTCCCTGGCCGTTGCGATGGTACACCACCCTGAACTGCTGATCCTCGATGAGCCCACCTCCGGGGTGGACCCCGTCGCCCGAGACAATTTCTGGCGGCTGCTGATTGAACTGTCACGCCGCGACAAGGTCACGATCTTCATCTCCACGCACTTCATGAACGAGGCCGAGCGCTGCGACCGCATGTCGCTGATGCACGCCGGCAAGGTGCTGGACAGCGATACGCCTGCCGCACTCATCCGGAAACGTGGCGCCGCCACTCTGGAAGAGGCGTTCGTGGGCTATCTGGTAGACGCCAGCGGCGCCACCATGCCGGATTACTTCGCCGGCGGGATGCAGGGCGTGGGTCAAATCGAGGCCACTCCGCCCGCAATCGGACACGACACGGCCAGACCAGTTCCGGCCGACGCCACGGGCCGCGCCTCGCCAAGGCACATCGCGTTCAGCGCGCAACGCATGTTCAGCTACACATGGCGCGAGGCACTGGAATTGCGTCGCGATCCGGTGCGCGCCACGCTGGCCCTGATGGGATCGCTGATTCTGCTTGTCGTCATAAGCCTGGGCATCAGCCTGGATGTCGAAGACTTGCGCTACGCCGTCCTGGACCTGGATCAGACCAGCATCAGTCGCGACTACACATTGAATCTGTCCGGCTCGCGCTACTTTGTAGAGCGGCCTCCCATCCTGAGCTACGATGATCTCGAACAGCGCATGCGCAGCGGTGAACTGGCGCTCGCTCTGGAGATCCCGCCCGGGTTCGGGCGTGACATCAAGAGAGGCCATTCCGTGCAGATAGGCGCCTGGATCGATGGCGCCATGCCCACCCGGGCCGAGACGGTGCAGGGCTACGTTCAAGGCATGCATCAGCAGTGGCTGATGCAACAGGCACGCGAAAGGCTGGGCGCCGCGGTCGCCAGCCCGGTCGTCGTCCAGACCCGGTACCGCTACAACCCCGATGTGAAAAGCTTGCCTGCCATCGTGCCTGCGGTCATTCCACTCTTGCTCCTGATGCTCCCTGCCATGCTCACCGCTCTGGCGGTCGTCCGGGAAAAGGAACTGGGCTCCATCATCAACTTGTATGTCACGCCCGTGACCCGCAGCGAATTTCTGATTGGAAAGCAGTTGCCTTATATCGGTCTGGCGCTGATCAACTTTCTGCTCATGACCTTGGTGGCGATAACGGCTTTTGGCGTTCCATTGAAAGGCAGTTTTCTGACACTGCTGCTGGCCGCCACCGTGTTCAGCATCATCGCCACGGGTCTGGGCCTGTTGGCCTCATCGGTCACGCGCAGCCAGATCGCGGCCATGTTCTTCGCACTGATCGGCACACTGATACCGGCAATCCAGTTTTCGGGACTGATCAACCCGGTTTCATCCCTGGAAGGGACAGGCCGCTTCATCGGGCAGATTTACCCCGCCACCCACATGTTCACCATCAGCCGCGGCGTTTTCGCCAAAGCACTCGGCATGCAGGATCTGTACCCAAGCTTCTGGCCGATGCTGATCGCGGTGCCGCTCATCATGGGTGCGGCCATCGCCCTGTTGCGCAAGCAGGATCGCTGACATGCGGCACGTGTCGAATATCTTTCGTCTGGGCGTAAAGGAATTGTGGAGTCTGGCGCGCGATCCCATGATGCTGATTCTCATTGTGTATACCTTCAGCCTGTCGGTCTACACTGCCGCAACGGCCATGCCCGAAACACTTCATCACGCCTCGATCGCAATAGTGGATGAAGACCACTCTCCCTTGTCCGGGCGCATCGTTTCGGCCTTCTACCCGCCGCAGTTCGTGACCCCCGCAGCCATCGACCACACAGAGATGGACCCTGGCATGGATTCGGGCAGGTATACCTTTGTGCTCAATATCCCGCCGAATTTCCAGCGCGACGTGCTGGCGGGAAAATATGCAGAGATTCAGCTGAATATCGACGCAACACGCATGAGCCAGGCGTTCACGGGCAATGGCCACATCCAGAACATCGTGCTGACCGAAGTCAATGAATTTCTGCAGCGCTACCGTGGCCGTGCAGATCTGCCCGTGGCGCTCGCCCTGAGGGCGCGATTCAACCCCAGCCTGGAAAAGAGCTGGTTTGGCGGTGTCATGCAGATCATCAACAACGTCACCATGCTGGCCATCATCTTGACGGGCGCGGCACTGATCCGTGAACGGGAGCATGGCACGATAGAACATCTGCTGGTCATGCCGGTGACGCCGACGGAAATCATGCTGGCCAAGGTCTGGTCCATGGGGCTGGTGGTGTTGATCGCCGTGGCAGCCTCGCTCAATTTTGTGGTACGCGGCTTGCTCCAGGTGCCCGTCGAGGGCTCGGTCCTGCTGTTTCTGGCGGGAACCACGATATGTCTTTTCGCCACGACCTCCATGGGCATCTTTCTGGCCACCATTGCACGCAGCATGCCGCAATTCGGCTTGCTGCTGATGCTCACGCTGCTGCCACTGCAACTGCTGTCAGGGGGATCCACACCTTACGAAAGCATGCCGATCGTCGTGCAGAAAATCATGCTTCTGGCGCCCACGACTCATTTCGTGGATCTGAGCCAGGCCATTCTGTACCGGGGCGCCGGCCTCGACGTGGTGTGGAAACCGTTTCTGGCTTTGTTTGCCATAGGCTCGGCCTTGTTCGCCCTTTCGCTGAAAAGGTTTCGCGCGACCATCAGCCGAATGGCGTGAAGCCGCGCTTTCGGCGGAACCGGGCTCACGGATTTCCAGAAGTGCCGCATTCGCCGGCACAAGCCGCGTCATCCGCTGGCGCAACACCCAGGCAGCATTCCTCCTGCAGAAAATCGATCAGATCGTTCAAGTGCGCATGGCTGGGCAGACACATGATCGTGCGCCCGATCCTTTTCTGTCGTATCAAGCCGACCTGGGCCATGCGGGCCAGGTGATGCGACAGCGGGGATGCCGGAATGCCCAGCGCCGTCTGGATCGCGCCGACCGGCGCCCCTGCGTGCCCGGCCTTGACCAGCAGGCGAAAGATCGCCAGCCGATCAAGGCCGGGCGCTGCAGACCCTGGGCTTCGACCGGCACGTCCAGGCTCAGACCGCGCGCGCCCCGTCGGGTTGCCGTGCGGCAAAAAAGTCCTGTGCACCCGCACCGGACACGATGCACCTGGCGGCTATTGATCCGTGGGCGCCGTCTGTTCCCGTGGCCGCCGGATCAGCAACAGGGGGTGCCTGACCATGGTCAGCACGCGGCTGGCCACGGAACCCACCACGGCATCCAGCAGTGCGCCACGCCCCTGCGCACCCATCACGATCATGTGCGGCTGAACTTCCTCGGCATAGCGCACGATCTCGTGCGGTGCGGAACCGACCAGCGCCTTCGCGACATGGGGCACGCCCGCCTGGTGCAGGATGGCCACCGTGGGGTCCAGCGCCTTGGCGGATTCTTCGGCATACCATTGCTGCACCGTCTGCTCGTCGACAAAGCGCGTCACCCTGCCGGGCAGGGCAATGGTCACATGCAGCACGTGCACGGTCCCGCCATCTGGCAATAGGCCGGCATCAACAAGGTATCGCGCCGCCTGCAAGCTGGTCTCGGAACCGTCCGTCGCCAGAATAATGTCCTTCGTCATGACTCATCCAATGAAAAATAAAGCTTTTTCCACAAAAAATCGAAAGTCCGGCCATTTCAGGAACGCACTGCCGAAGTACCCCGGAGCCTGATGCACGACCGGGCAGGATCGCCAGCCGGACAAGCCACCGGAACAAGCTTGGCACGCAGTCGGAAGCGTGCATAAAACACATCAGATCCGCGAGAATTCCCCACGAAATCAAGCGTTCCGTGCGCTGCAGCAGTATACTGGGACATGCTCTCCATTGCGCTTCCCCTTGTTCCCGATCTGTTCGCCCGGACACAGTCCGTAGATGCCCAGCGCATTGTGCGCGCGGTTGCCAGCTCCACGGCGATCGAGACCGGTCAGTCCGTCCAGGAAATCGAATCCCAGCTGCTGTCAGACAGCCATTTCCCGACCCTGGAACTTGCCGCTCCCGGCCTGGGCACCCCCTGATCCAGCCCCTTCGGGGCAGCCGCCATCAATCCACCAGCACTTGGCCCACACACGCGCGCATGGGTGCGTAGTCCCCGCCCAGTGCGGCCTGGATGGCGTGAATATAGTGCGATCTGCCGGATTCCCAGGCGCTGTAGTCCAGCGGCCCCAACCCGGCCTGCACAGCCATGACATCCGCCAGCAGACGCGAAATCCGGCCGTTGCCTTCACGGAATGGATGAATCAGGATGAACTCTGCGTGGGTGATCGCGATCGCGTCCGTCAGCTCTTCCCGGCTCATGTTGAAGCACGGAGTGCAGCGCAGCAGGAATCGCCGCTCGTAACCCTGCAGCAAGGCAGGAATGCGGCCGGCCGCCGCAAAGGGAAAGCCATCCTTGCTCATGTTGACCGAGCGCTCGTGACCCGCCCAGGGATACACATTGCCCAGCCAGTGACGATGCCATTCCCGGATCAGGCGCACGGTGATCGGACCACGCGGCAGGTGATCCCGCAACACGGCAACATACAGCTTGCGCAACAGCACCAGTTCGGCACGGTCCATGTCCTTGCGCTCGACAATACCCAGTTTGTTCTGCAACACTTCCCCACCGGATCCTGCCTGCCAAGTGTTCTGCCAACCGCTGATTTCATATCGACTCACGGTCGTACTCCAGCATGCGTAGACGTGCCCATTGTCCCCAATCCTGCAGCAGACGAAAATAGGGGTCATGAAAACGACTCTTGTATACACTCTTCCCGAACAACCGCTCGTCATCATTGGCGACATCCATGGCGAGATCAACGCCCTGGATGCCCTGCTGGAGCACCTGAAGCAGGATCCCGCGCTGCGCGACCGCCTCCTGATATTCATAGGCGACCTATGCGACCGGGGCCCGGCCAGCGTCAGCGTGATCCGGCGCGTACGCGATCTCATCGATCAGGGCCGTGCGCTGGCCATCCTGGGAAATCACGAAATCAACCTGCTGGCCAATGACGCAAAGGACGGTTCAGGCTGGTTCTTCAACAGCCGGGTGGAATCGGACACCCCGTTCTATGCGCCCTTCGAGCGTGCTTCCGCCACGGAACGCCCGGCGATCAGGGAATTCTTCTGCAGCCTTCCCTTGGCCATACGGCTGCCGGGCTTGCGCATCGTGCACGCCGCCTGGGATGCCGCATCGATCCAGGCCATCAGCGACATCCCCTGCGGGAACATTCTGGAACTGATTCACGAATGCAATCTGAAGGTCCAGAGCGCAGCCAGCAAGGACGAACTGCATGCGCGATACCTGGCAGAACTCGAGCGCTGGGCACTGCAGATCGAAGACCGCGACAATCCACCACCCTACCTGGATGCCGTCGCGGATTTCGAGGCGCTGGAGCACCAGCTGAACCCGGTCAAGCGACTGACCTCCGGTATCGAGGCGCGCAGCCAGCAGCCTTTTTTTTCCGGGAACCGCTGGCGTTATTCAGACCGGACGGCCTGGTGGGACGAAGACACCGATCCGACACCGGTCGTGATCGGGCACTATTGGCGTCTGTACGATCCGCCTGCCTCGCCATCAGCGTGGCGCTACATCAAGCTGTTCCAAGGCGTCGCACCCACGGCATGGCATGGGCTGCACCGGCAGGCATTCTGTGTGGATTATTCCGTTGGTGCTCGCTGGCGCCAGCGCAAGCCCGGGAATTCCGGGCCTGCCATCTCCTATCGTCTGGCAGGCATGCTGTGGCCCGAGCGGGAATTGCTTTTCGACGACGGCCGGCGCGAAAAAACGCTTTGAAAATCGGCATGCCTCGGCCTGCGGGCCGGGCCGCCTGGCTGCCGAATTTATCGAAAATGCAGGGACGCACCGACGGTTCCATCGAGCCCGCAGGCTGTGGACAAGTACTGGGAAGCCCTGGTGTGGGTTTCCTGTCGACAAGTTGTTCACAAGCTGGCCATTTGTAGCGTTCGGCAAATCCATCCCCAAACCATCCCGCATCTGACCACACGACTGATCACAGGACAAAATTGCCCAGCGTGTTGTTTTTGCGCGCCAATTTGACTTGTCCCAGTTATCCACAGGGTTCCATCATTACTACCAGAAAGATATAAGAGAAATAAGGACAACATTCAAGAATCAGCCATCCAGCGCCGCTGGCACCGCCTGCAGAGCTTCGATCGCTGCGTGTGGCGTGATGTCGGTTTTTGCAGAAGACAGGCGCCGCAATGGATGATTGACAGCAGGGTCACCGGAATCGGGTTGCTGCGGCAGTTCTGGTCACCTTGGTTTCGGCATCGTATGCACGCCCGCGTCGGGCCTGGACCTTGTGTGTGTGACGATGGTTCCCAAGCGCGCATCTTGTCGGAGATCCGGTCGCTGATCGGCGGCAATCGCGAGGGAACTTTGTTCAGGGTTGGATGTTGTTTATTGGCCGTTTTTGGACTCAAGGAGTGTCTTTCTGATGCGGTGTACTTGCGGTGCGGATACAATCATGCCTAGGGGAAAACTATGATTTGACTTTGCTTGTCACATGGTTATGCTCCTTGTTGCAATGCAATTCAAGCAGTACGCACGTCTCGCAGTAGGCTTGCCATGCGGTTTTTGGTCCACTGGCACGATCTGTTTCGTTTCAGCGTTCTTGATTCATTGTTTTCTTTCATTTATTTAGGACGTTACAGATCATGGCTCAAACGGGCAAAGTCAAGTGGTTCAATGCTGAAAAGGGCTTCGGCTTCATTACGCCTGATGCCGGTGGTTCCGATGTATTCGCGCACTTCTCGGCAATCGAAGGTCGCGGTTATCGCAGCCTGAACGAAGGTCAGGCAGTGGAATTCGAAGTCAAGGATGGCCCGAAGGGCCCGCAGGCTGCAGAAATCCGCGCGCTGTAAACCAGCTTGATGGTTGAAAAGAGCACTCATTCGGGTGCTCTTTTCCATTCAGCGTCGCGTTCAGCGTTCTGGTTGGCACATCCGGCGCATGAAACGCGGGTCGGCTGTCGCTGGATGAGATGTCGCAATGGCACACTTGTAGGCTTCTTGTCCCCAGGATATGCACAGCCTTATGCACTCTAGGCAGCCACGTGCGGGCATGTTTCACGTGAAACATGTTGCGCCTCATTCATTGAAGATCGGCGGAACGCTTGCAGGCTGTTCTGTCCATGGAAGGCATGGAAAGCACCGCCAGTGTTCATCTTTGCCAAAGCGCGTGTCAAGGCCAAGAACGTAAGGCATGACTTCTGACTGAAGCTGTTCTTTCAAAGCTGCGGGCTGGTCGAGTCTATAAGCTCGTGCCTCCAGTGTCAGCTGGTCGTGACGCTCGTTTTCGTCTTCCTGGTTCGGGATGTCTGCAAGGACCCCGTTCCTGCTCAACTCTGGCAGATCCCGACGGCCGATACTGCCGAGCCGCTCTTCTTGCCTGGTGGTCATCATGCTTGATGATGCGCCACGTCGCATGATGCCGCTCCAGACGCATGTCATAGTGGAAAGGGCTGATCTGGGGCTTGCAGTCTCGCCGTATGTTGCCTACGCTTTGACTTTCGCCCACCGGGATTCTTCTCTTGTGTGTGTTTGGCGGCTCACGCTCTGAAGTTTCTCCGGTGGGCTCCGGTAGCTCGTGGAGGCAAGCTTTCCAGTTTTGCCGGAAGACTGACCGAGGCCCGGGCTTCAAGACGGCCAGGGTGAATGTTCGGTCTGGTTCCATAGAAAGAAAGGCCACGACGAAAACGCATCAGAGTCCGAGCCCTGCACGATGCGATAAAGATTTCATGTGACGTTGACGCCCAGTTGTCGCAGAATGGCATTGCATGATCGTCGCGGCGGCTTCCTGGAAAGATCGTGTGGGGTATGGCCTGGTGTTCCGTTTGGCTACTTCGAATGCTCAACTTCGGCGCCTGGGCTCGGCATACTGCCTTGCAAGCCTTGCAAGCGTTGCAGGCCGCGATGCGCGCCGGAGGCCGAGCCCCGCGCCAGGTGGGGACAGTCTGCAGGGACTGTCCGAGTCCGGCCTTGGCCTTGCGATAGCTACGGCTATTGTTGCGGTTTGCGCCTTGTCTGACAGGCCCATACATCCGAATGTCAATACACGATCGAAGCAAACGCCACACTGGAAGACGGAGCGTCAGGTCGAGAAGAAGCGCGGGATGTGGGGGCCTCTGTGCACAAGATGTTGTGGCGCCGAAGCTTGCTGCTTAGCAAGTTATCGGTTGCGTCGAGGGCGATACGGCATTTCTATCACAGGGGTACTTTTCTAGTGAATGGGCAGGTGCTTTGCGGCAATGAGTGCCTTTCTTGCATGGCGTGTTGGAACGCAAAGAGCATCGCGGCTCGTGCAGTAGTCCAAGGTCTGCGCCGTAAGTCGAGCAGCAGGCAGCCATGGAGTGGGCGGTGAATGGTTGGTCGTTGTGCTGCCCCTTGTCGTTGTATGGCGGCTATTCTGGCTCGTGGCGGCGCTGCGCGTAAGTGTCTTGCTTCGCTCGGCTCGGCGATTTGCCTGTGCAAGGGGTGGACGTGTCCGCAGGACACAGGTTCAGTGGCGACAAGGCGAGCTGGCCGGTGTTGCTGGCGCCGGAGGGTCCAGTTGTTGGCGTGAAAGATGCTGAATGGCCCGGCGCAGCTGGCGCTTTCTGCAGCAGATCCTGCGAGCATGACGTGAGGCGTCACTTCGTAGTCTTGTCCGCGGGATGTTCGGGACCATGGCCATGTCATGGCCGTGTCTTGACATCCGTCGGCAGCCACGGGACGAAGCCATGTTTCACGTGAAACATGGCTTCGTAATCACAGCTGCATGCAAGCAGACCGGTATAATTTAGGGATACCATGGATTCCCTATGAATTACCCCGAAGAATTTGATGTGCTTGTAATTGGCGGCGGCCATGCCGGCGCAGAAGCTGCGCTGGCCTCTGCGCGGATGGGCGTGTCCACACTGCTGCTGACGCACAATATGGATACCCTTGGCCAAATGTCCTGCAATCCTTCCATCGGCGGGATTGGCAAGGGGCACCTGGTCAAGGAAATCGACGCGTTGGGGGGCGCCATGGCCTGGGCCACGGATCTGGCGGGCATCCAGTTCCGGATCCTGAACCGATCGAAAGGTCCGGCAGTGCGCGCCACCCGGGCGCAGGCGGATCGCTCCCTGTACCGGCGCGCGATGCGGATGCACTTGCAGCAGCAGCCCAATCTGATGATTTTTCAGCAGGCAGTGGATGACCTGGTTCTGGAAGGTGATCGCGTAGTCGGTGCAAAAACCCAGATAGGTCTGATTTTCAAGGCCCGTACGGTCGTGCTGACCGCCGGGACGTTCCTGAATGGTTTGCTGCACGTTGGCCTGGCGCATTACGCAGCCGGGCGGGCGGGGGATCCCCCCGCCGTTGGCCTGGCCGAGCGTCTGAAGGAACTGGCTTTGCCCCAGGGTCGGTTGAAGACGGGCACGCCACCCCGCATCGATGCAAGATCGATCGATTTTTCCCGTACACAAGTCCAGCCGGGTGACAGCGACCCGGTACCCGTGTTTTCCTTTCTGGGCCGCAGCGACATGCATCCCGAGCAGGTTCCTTGCTGGATCACGCATACGACCGAGCGTTCGCACGATATCGTGCGCTCCGGCTTGGACCGGTCGCCCATGTACAGCGATCAGGGGATGATCGAGGGAATCGGGCCCAGGTATTGTCCTTCGATAGAGGACAAGATTCATCGCTTCGCGGACAAGTCCAGCCATCAGGTCTTTCTGGAGCCTGAAGGGGCATCCTCCTGTGAGATTTATCCGAACGGAATTTCGACCAGTTTGCCGTTCGATGTGCAGCATGCGCTCGTGCGCAGCCTGCCTGGCCTGGAAAACGCGCGCATCATGCGCCCTGGTTATGCCATCGAGTATGACTATTTCGATCCACGCCATCTGCATGCCTGGCTCGAGACCAAATCCATACGGGGGCTATTTTTTGCTGGGCAGATCAATGGCACCACGGGCTACGAGGAAGCGGCCGCACAGGGACTGCTGGCCGGTGTCAACGCCGCCCTGAGAGTCCTGGGGAGAGATCCCTGGATCCTGTCGCGCAACAACGCCTACATGGGTGTACTGGTGGATGATCTTGTAACGAAAGGTGTTACTGAACCATACAGAATGTTTACCTCTCGGGCAGAATACCGCCTGAGTCTGCGTGAGGACAACGCCGATTTGCGGCTGACCGAGCTGGGTCGCACGCTGGGCCTGGTGGACGATGCGCGCTGGGACGCCTTCTGTCGCAAACGCGACGCCGTTGCCGCCGAGATCGAGCGGCTACGCAACACCCGGGTCGATCCGGCCGTGCTGGATGCGCATGGGCAGCAGCTTCTGGCCACTCAGCGCAGTGAAAGAAAGGAGCGACACCCCAGTTTGCTGGAGCTGCTGAAGCGGCCGGATCTGCAATATCAACAATTGATGACTTTGCGCACGGCGCACGGCGAGCTGGTGGCGGGGCCGGGCCTGCAGGAGCCCGTTCAGGCCGAGCAGGTCGGCATCCAGGTGAAATACGCGGGCTATGTCGATCGCCAGAAGCTGGAAATCGAGCGTCAGCAGACGCAGCTGGAGCAGCGCATTCCGGATGATTTCGATTACGGCGGGATTGCAGGGCTGTCCATCGAAGTTCGCCAGCGGCTGCAAGCCACGCGCCCAAGGACGGTTGGCCAGGCGGGCCGCATTTCGGGGGTGACCCCGGCCGCCATCTCGCTGCTGCTGGTGCACCTGAAGCGGCATCAGCGCGGACGCGTGGTGGCATGAGCCCCGTCATTCCGGATTTCACAGAACGCTTGCAAGCGGCGCTGCGTGCGCTGGGCATGGATCAGGACCTGATTCGCATTCCTGTCATGCAGCGCTATTTGCAGCAGCTGCAGCGCTGGAACCGGGTGTATAACCTGACGGCGGTGCGCGATCCGCAGCACATGCTGGTGCAGCATGTATTCGACAGCCTGGCCGTCGTGCCCGTACTGCGCTCGTACCGGCTCGGCCAGGCCACGCATGTCGCAGATATCGGGTCGGGGGCAGGATTACCGGGTATCATTCTGGGCATCTGCCAGCCCGACTGGACCATCACGTGCGTGGACGCCGTAGGCAAGAAAACGGCATTCGTTCGCCAGGCTGCCGGCGTGCTGGATCTGCGCAATGTGCGCGCGGTGCACGGCCGCATCGAATCCCTGGACAGTCTGCAGGCCGACATCGTCATTTCGCGGGCCTTTGCCTCGCTTTCGGATTTCGTGCGTTTGGCGGCGCACCATCTTGCGCCCGGCGGGGTTCTGCTGGCCATGAAGGGGCAATACCCGCATGCGGAATGTGACGAGCTCGAGGCCGGCACGGACTGGTGTGTGAAACACGGCATATCGCTGCACGTCCCTGAGCTCGACGCGCAGCGCTGTCTGCTGGAACTTGCTTTGAAGGAACCCAATGACTGTCGATAGCCCGCAAGCCGGTGCCCGCGTGTTCTGCATTGCCAACCAGAAGGGCGGGGTGGGCAAGACCACCACGGCCATCAATCTGGCCGCCGCGCTGGCGCTGCACGGCCGGCGCGTGTTGCTGGTCGACCTGGATCCGCAGGGCAACGCCACCATGGGCAGCGGCATCGACAAGAACGCCGCGACCACCAATCTGTATCAGGTGCTGATCGGTCAGGCGCGGGTGTCCGAGGCGCGTGTCCGGTCCGAATCGGGCGGCTATGACGTCTTGCCATCAAACCGGGAACTGTCGGGTGCCGAGATCGACCTGGTGCGCATGCCGAACCGGGAACACCAGTTGAAGCTGGCGCTGGATCAGGTCGCCCCCGAATATGATTTCATCCTGATCGACTGTCCGCCCACGCTGTCGCTGCTGACCCTCAACGGTCTGGCCGGTGCGCACGGTGTGATCATCCCGATGCAGTGCGAATATTTCGCCCTGGAAGGCCTGTCGGACCTGGTGAACACCATCAAGCGAATTTATCGGAATCTGAATCCCGAGCTCGAGCTCATCGGGCTGCTGCGGGTGATGTACGATCGTCGCGTGACGCTGCAGCAGCAGGTGTCCGCGCAGCTGGAATCGCATTTCGGCGACAAGGTTTTCAAGGCCATCGTGCCGCGCAACGTGCGTCTGGCCGAAGCGCCCAGCCATGGCCTGCCGGGGGTCATTTATGACAAATCGTCACGGGGCGCCAAGGCTTACCTGGCCTTTGGCGAAGAATTGATCCGCCGTGTGGGCAGCGGGCGCCTGCGCGCCCGTGTGGCCTGAACACCGTCGCGGTTTCTTTTGGGAATATGAGGATGGCAGCACGAAAGAAAGGACTGGGTCGCGGCCTGGACGCGTTGCTGGGCGCCGACAGCGGTGCACTTGAGGCACTCGGGCGTCGCAGCGGCCAGGATGAACCCAGCCACCTGCCGCTCGGTGCGGTGCGTGCAGGACGTTATCAGCCCCGCACGCGGATGGACGAAGGCGCCCTGCACGAGCTGGCCGATTCGATCCGGGCCCAGGGGGTCATGCAGCCCATTCTGGTTCGGCCGATCGAAGGCGAACCGGGTCAATATGAAATCATTGCCGGGGAACGTCGTTTCCGTGCCGCCGGCATCGCGGGTCTGGATCAGATTCCGGTGCTGGTGCGCCACGTGGCTGACGAACATGCGGCTGCCATGGCGCTGATCGAAAACATCCAGCGCGAAGACCTCAATCCGCTCGAAGAAGCCCAGGGGGTTCGCCGCCTGCTCGACGAGTTCGGCCTGACCCATGAGCAGGCGGCCACCGCCATTGGCCGTTCGCGGTCGGCCACGACCAATCTGCTGCGCCTGATGAATCTGGCCGAGCCCGTACAGACCATGTTGCTGGCAGGGGACATCGACATGGGCCACGCACGCGCCCTGCTCGCCACGGATGCGGCGCAGCAGATCCTGCTGGCCACCGAGGTCGTGGCGCGCCGGCTGTCGGTGCGTGAAACCGAGAAGCGCGTCGCGCGCGCGCTGCGCGAGCAAGACGGCGCCGGGGCCTCGGCCGCGGCACGCACCGGCACGGCACCCCGTCGTCAGGACGGCGATCTGCACCGGCTGGAAAAGGCCCTGTCCGACCACCTGGCCACGCGCGTGCGCATCCGCACCGGGGCACGCAAGGGCGGTCAGCTGATCGTGGAATTCTCCGACTGGGAACATCTGGATGCCCTGCTGGAGCGCCAGGGGCTGGGCCAGGTTCTGGCGGGGGGCGACACGGCAGCGTGAGCACGCGTCATTCCGCGAGCACGCGTCATCCCGCAAGCAGGCATCACCTCGCCAGCGCCGTCATCCGTTGGTACCCTGCCGGCCACGTGTCACTTGCACGGGCATTTCCCGAAACAGACCTGTCCGGTTCCGAAGACAGTCACGCCTGGCGATCCAGGCGGGGGCGGTCGGGCGCAGCTGCCTGCGCTCGACCGCCAGGGCCTGGCAACCCCGAGTCGGCTGCCCAGGCTGGCTGCCCAGGTCATCTGCCCAGGCTGGCTGTCCAGGTCAGCCGTCCAGGTCAGCTGTCAAGGTCAGCTTGACAGCAAAAAAAAACATCTCCATAATTCGGGATTCGCTTTGGTGGGGTGCCCGAGTGGTTAAAGGGGGCAGACTGTAAATCTGTTGGCCTTGCGCCTACGTTGGTTCGAATCCAACCCCCACCACCAGGCGGCGACGATCCACTGGTTCACTGCCGGGGGCTTTGTCGACGGGACATTCGAATCGCGGGTGTAGCTCAATGGCAGAGCAGAAGCCTTCCAAGCTTACGACGAGGGTTCGATTCCCTTCACCCGCTCCAGCGGGTCGTGATCGACATGACGTTGTAAATGAATTCGCCCATG
>JACDJC010001005.1_pt1 | contig 27628 bp, 17 predicted proteins | sample 7454191 | NCBI WGS metagenome assembly JACDJC01 (sample SAMN14253291, study PRJNA609438) | sludge metagenome | isolation source: sludge after 25d culture with pyrite and EDTA | collected 2018-12-20 | reverse complement strand
TTGCTGGCTTCGATCTCGGCCGGGTCTTCTTCGTCGAGGTCGCGGTACGCGACGATTTCGGGATGGCGGAACAAGGCGTTCGAATCGAAGTTGAACTTGGCGTCCAGCGCGATGATGTCACCGGATCCGGTGAGGATCAGCGGGTTGATTTCGGCCAGGGACGCGTCGGTGTCCCAGTAGGCTTTGTAGAGCTTCTGGAATTCGGCGGCGGCCTTGGCCACCGAGGCGTCGGGCACGCCGATGCCGCGCGCCAGGTCGGCGGCTTCCTGGTCGGTCAGGCCGGCCTTGGGGTCCACGAACACCTTGAGGATTTTCTCGGGGGTCTTCTCGGCGACTTCTTCGACGTCCATGCCGCCTTCGCTGGAAGCCATGACGCACACGCGCTGCGTGCCGCGGTCGGTGACGATGCCGACGTAGTATTCCTTCTTGATGTCGGCGCCTTCTTCGACCAGCAGGCGGTTGACTTTCTGGCCTTGCGGGCCGGTCTGGTGCGTGACCAGCTGCATGCCCAGGATTTCCGACGACAGTTGACGAACTTCATCGATGGACCGGGCAAGTTTCACGCCGCCGCCCTTGCCGCGACCGCCTGCATGAATCTGCGCCTTCACCACCCAGACGGGTCCGCCCAGCTTTTCGGCTGCAGCAACGGCTTCGTCTACGGAAAAAGCAGGAATTCCGCGCGGCACAGTCACGCCAAATTGCTTCAGCAGTTCCTTGCCTTGATACTCGTGAATTTTCATTTGTTACCTGTCAGAACGTAAAGATAAAAGAGAATGTGTTCGGGGGCTACACCAGGACCGTCACACACGGATAGCGCATCTGCTGCATCGGTTCATTCGCACGAGGCCTTCTTGCGGGAGGTCTTGTACCAATGGGGATAAAACTCCTGGACGACGGGGCCGTCCAGCCGCAAGGCGTGGCAGCCTTCGAGCTGAAAGGGCCGCTTGGCGAGGTCGGCTTCCGCTTGGCGCCGGACGTTGGACATGGTTTGCACGGCCACGGTGGGCAGCACGTACGACAGTTCGGTCATGTGGGTACAGCCGGCGGTCCGGCCGAAGCGGTCTTTGACTTTTTGGCGGAAGTTGCGCAAAAGGTTCATGCCGATGAGGTCGCGGTAGTCTGGCGTAATGGCGGAGCAGACGACCCCGTACGGGGCGGCGTCATACGCCGCTACGGCGTCGGTGATGCTGAACTCCTGGTCTATGGTGATGCGCAGGTGCATGTGATGCACAGGAGTGCCCGCCCGGTGGGTTTGCCCGTTTCTTTTGGGAAAGTCGTAGGCTTTGACGTCGATGAGTTCGGCTTCGAGGTCCCACAGTCCGTCTTTACGGGCATACGAACTCACCCGTATGGAACGAGTATGCATGGGTTCGCGTGCGGCATCGGGCGGCGGTAGCGGCATGTATGAACGATGAATATTGCGTAAAACCTGTTAAGTATAGCGCAGTGTTTTGTTTGGAACGCGGGCGGCTTGGCGCACGGGGGCTTGGGAGGGTGGCCGGCGGCGGCACGCCGGGTGGGCGGGGAATGCGTTTACTCGTCCGGGCCATGGCCGCTCGGAACACGCCCGAGAAGGCGGCGGATGAGTTCCGTGGAGAAGCCGCGCGACGCCATGAACCGGAACTGCCTTGCGTAGTCCTTGGCGTCCTGGGGCGGCCGCCCGAACTTCTTTTCCCAGATTTCCGTGGCGCGCTGCCGTTCCGTGCCGTGCAGGCGCTGTTCGGCGTCCTGGATGACGTTTTCGGCCAGGCCGTGCTGCCTGAGCTCCTGGACGATGCGCTGCGCGCCCTGGCGCTGCGCCCGGCGGTTGACCAGGCTTTGCGCGAAGCGTTCGTTGGACAGCCAGTTCTCGCGTTCCAGGCCGTCCAGCAGGGCTTCGAGTTCGTCCGGATCTTGCGCATGGGGCGCGAGCTTGCGCTGCAGTTCACGCCGGGAGTATTCCCGGCGGGAAAGAAAGCCGATGGCCCGGGCCTTCAGCGAAGGGCCCGAGCGAGGCGAGGGGCCCGGATCGGCGTCGGACAAGGTTTCGAACTCGTCGTCGCGATGCATGGCGCCCCCCCGTGGATCATTCGCCGTCTTCGGGGCCGTCGTCGACGGGGCCCGCCGCCCTGGCCCGGGCGACCGGCGCGGCCTGGGCGGCGACGCCCAGCTGTTCGCGGACCCTGTTCTCGATTTCGAAGGCCATTTCGGGGTGTTCCTTCAGGTATTCGCGCACATTGTCCTTGCCCTGCCCGATGCGGGTGCCGTTGTAGCTGAACCAGGCCCCGGCCTTGTCGACGATGCCGGCCTGGACGCCGAGATCGATGATTTCGCCTTCGCGCGAAATGCCGGCGCCGTACATGATGTCGAATTCGGCCTGCTTGAACGGCGGCGCCACCTTGTTCTTGACGACCTTGACCCGTGTTTCGTTGCCGATGACCTCGTCGCCCTTCTTGATGGCGCCGATGCGGCGGATGTCGAGGCGCACGGAGGAATAGAACTTGAGTGCATTGCCGCCCGTGGTGGTTTCGGGGTTGCCGAACATGACGCCGATCTTCATGCGGATCTGGTTGATGAAGATGACCATGCAGTTGGCGCGCTTGATGGTGGCGGTCAGCTTGCGCAGGGCCTGGCTCATGAGGCGGGCCTGCAGGCCGGGCAGCGAGTCGCCCATGTCGCCTTCGATTTCGGCCTTGGGCACGAGGGCCGCGACCGAGTCGATGACGATGAGGTCGATGGAGCCCGAGCGCACTAGGGCGTCGGTGATTTCGAGGGCCTGTTCGCCCGTGTCGGGCTGGGAGATGAGCAGGTCGGCCAGGTTGACGCCCAGCTTGGCGGCGTACTGGACGTCGAGCGCGTGTTCCGCGTCGATGAACGCGCAGGTGCCGCCGATTTTTTGCATTTCGGCGATGACCTGCAGGGTCAGCGTGGTTTTGCCCGAGGATTCCGGGCCGTAGATTTCGATGACGCGGCCGCGTGGCAGGCCGCCCACGCCAAGGGCGATATCGAGCCCGAGCGAGCCGGTGGAGACGACCTGGATGTCGTGCTCGACCGAGTTGTCGCCATAGCGCATTACCGAGCCTTTGCCAAACTGCTTTTCAATTTGGGATAAGGCGGCGGCCAGCGCTTTGCTGCGCTCGCCGGCGGCTTTGCTGTTTTTGTCGTCCATGTAGCGTCCTTGACTGATGTACGGTGAATTCCGGTATACGGTGCGGTGTGGCGGGCATGCGCCCAAGGGTTGTGATGCCGCCGGGCAGCGTCGCACCCCAAGATTATTGCATCAAATTATACTGTATAAAAACACAGACCACAGCCATGGAGCCCGTGCATCGTAATCCCTGACTGTTCAAGGCCCGCCCGAAATGCCAAAATTGGCGGACAGGTTTCAGAGTGGCGGTATACGACAATCGCAACGTCAACGCAGGCCGACATGCATATTCTAATTGCCGAGGACGACAGTATTCTTGCCGATGGACTTTCCCGTTCACTGCGCTACGACGGCTACGCCGTCGACGTGGTCAGCGACGGGGCCGCCGCGGATTCGGCGCTGCAGCTGCAAAGCTTCGACCTGCTCATCCTCGACCTCGATCTCCCGCGCATGCACGGGCTGTCGGTGCTGCGCATGCTGCGCCAGCGCCCCACTCCCATACCGGTGCTCATACTCACGGCCTCGGATTCGGTCGAGCAGCGGGTCACCGGCCTGGACCTCGGCGCCGACGACTACATGGCCAAGCCGTTCGCGCTGTCCGAACTCGAAGCCCGGGTGCGCGCCCTCACCCGCCGCAGCGCGGGCGCCGCCTCGACCATCCTGAAGTACAAGCGGCTCACCTTCGACCTCAACGGCCGCATCGCCCGCATCGACGACCAGCCCCTGGAACTTTCCGCGCGCGAAACCAGCCTGCTCGAAATCTTCCTGTCGCGTTGCGGCCGCATGATCAGCAAGAACCAGTTCGTGGACCTTCTATGCGAATGGGGCGAGGAAGTCACGCCCAACGCCATCGAAGTCTACATCCATCGCCTGCGCAAGAAAATCGAACCCGGCGGCGTCAAGATCGTCACCGTGCGGGGCTTGGGCTACTGTCTGGAACCCGAACGCAGCGACACGATCGCCGCGTGAATCCGGCAAGGCCTTGCCGGCATGCTGATCGACCCGAAAATCCTGAAGGACACCAGCACGCAGGCCGCCGAAAGCGACCGCATGCTGGGCCTGTTCCGCCGGAAAAAGGGCAATCGCGCGCTGCTCAACAAAATCATGATCTGGATGTTCGGGCCGCTGTTCCTGCTCTGGACCATAGGCCTGGTCATCACCTACTTCATTGCGCAGAACATCGCCAACGCCCCCTACGACCGCGCGCTGGCCGACCACCTGCGCATGATCCGCCATGAAATCGAACAGCAGGCCATCCTGGACGGCATCACCCTGCCGGCCTCGGCCATCAACATCCTGCACGGCGACACCGGCCACCTGGTGCATTGGGAGATCCGCGACGCCAACGGCAATTCGCTCGGCGGCAACAGCAGCATTCCCCTGCCGGACAACTGGGCCTACGACAATGACAAGATCCGCATGCGCAACGAGACCATCGACAAGCACAGCGTGCGCGTGGCGTATGTCTGGGGCGGCCGGGACGCGGACGGCATGCCCTTCATGACCGCCGTGGCCCAGTCCAATGAAATGCGCGCCACCTTGCAGCAAGAGATCCTCACGGGGATGCTCACGCCCCAGCTCATCGTCCTGCCGCTCGCGGCCCTGCTCGCCGGCCTGGGCCTGACCCAGGGCCTGGAACCGCTCAACGTGCTGCAGGAAAGGATACGGGCTCGCCGCGCCAACGATATGTCGCCCATCAGCGCCGAACTCGCCCCCGCGGAAATCGTGCCGCTGATCGCGGCCATGAACAGCCTGCTGCACCGCCTGGCCCATACCCACGAGACCCAGCGCCGCTTCGTGGCGAACGCCGCGCACCAGCTCAAGACGCCGCTGGCCGGCATGCGCACCCAGGCGGAGCTGGCGCTGCGCGAGCGCAGCCCCGACAAGCTGAACGCCAGCCTCGAACAGCTGGTGCGCGGCTCCGAGCGCGCGACCCGGCTGGTCAATCAGCTACTGACGCTGGCGCGGGCCGAAAGCCCGGACGGCCCGCAGCTCCGGCCGGGCGAACAGGTCGACCTGAACCGCCTGGCCGAGCAGCAAGCGCTGAACTGGGTGGACGCCGCCCTGCAGAAGCGCATCGACCTGGGCTTCGAACGCTCCGCCGCGCCCATGACCATCACCGGCGACGCCCTGATGCTGGCGGAGCTGCTGAACAACCTGATCGAGAACGCCCTGGTGTACAGCCCGCCCGGCGGCTGGATCACCGTCCGCGTCGGCGGCGACCCGCTGTCGGCCTATATCGAAGTCGAGGACTCGGGGCCCGGGATTCCCGAAGAAGACAAATCCAGGGTCTTCGACCGCTTCTACCGCGTCCTGGGCACCGATACCGACGGCAGCGGCCTGGGGCTGTCCATCGTGAAGGAAATCGCGGAACTGCACGAGGGCACCGTCGAATTCATGCCCACCGGCAGTCGCCTGGGGAAAAAAGGCGGAACCTGTTTGCGCGTCACCTTCAGCCGCATCAAGCCCCAGATTCCCGCGCCGGGCCATGCCGCCGGCTGACGCCGCCGCGCCCGAAAGAAATATTTTTGCGGGGCCGTCAGGCTGACGTCAGCTAGCTCAAATAATTTACGCTGGCCGAGACGTGAATTCGCGCTCCGGAAAAACAGCAGATCTTTGAAAGACACCCAGGAGACAATATGTACTCAAGTACGACAAGCATCGCACAGCCCGGCGCCGCGCCCACGGGAGCCCCGGCCGCGACCAACCGGCCCATGACCCCCGAGGAACGGCGCGTCATCTTCGCCTCCTCCCTCGGCACCGTTTTCGAATGGTACGATTTCTATCTCTACGGCTCGCTGGCGGCCATCATCGCGGCCCACTTCTTTTCGGGCGTCAATCCCACGGCCGGCTTCATCTTCGCCTTGCTGGCCTTTGCGGCCGGCTTCGCAGTGCGGCCCTTCGGCGCCCTGGTGTTCGGCCGGCTGGGCGACATGGTGGGCCGCAAGTACACCTTCCTGATCACCATCCTGATCATGGGCATGTCGACCTTCCTGGTCGGCGTCCTGCCGTCCTATGCCTCCATAGGCATGGCGGCGCCCGTGATCCTGATCGTGCTGCGCCTGCTGCAAGGGCTGGCGCTCGGCGGGGAATACGGCGGCGCGGCGACCTACGTGGCCGAGCACGCGCCCCAGAACCGCCGGGGCTTCTACACCAGCTGGATCCAGACCACCGCGACCATGGGGCTGTTCCTGTCCCTGCTCGTCATCCTGGGCATCCGGACTTCGCTCGGCGAAGAAGCCTTCCTGGACTGGGGCTGGCGCATTCCCTTCCTGATCTCGGTCGTGCTGCTGGGCATTTCGGTCTGGATACGCATGCAGCTGAACGAATCGCCCGCCTTCCGCAAGATGAAAGAGGAAGGCACGAGCTCCAAGGCGCCGATCAAGGAGTCCTTCGGCAAATGGGGCAACCTGAAGATCGTCCTGCTCGCCTTGTTCGGGCTGACGGCCGGCCAGGCCGTCGTGTGGTATACGGGGCAGTTCTACGCCCTGTTCTTCCTGACCAAGACGCTGGCGCTGGAAGCCAACACCGCCAACATCATGATCGCCCTGGCGCTGCTGCTGGGCACGCCCTTCTTCGTGGTGTTCGGCGCGCTGTCGGACCGCATCGGCCGCAAGCCCATCATCATGGCGGGCTGCCTGATCGCGGCGGTCGCGTATTTTCCGGTATTCAAGGCGATCACCCACTTCGCCAATCCGGCGCTCGAACATGCGCAGGCGACCGCGCCCGTCACCGTCATCGCCGACCCGGCGACCTGCTCCTTCCAGTTCAATCCGGTCGGCGTGTCGTCGTTCACCAGCTCCTGCGACATCCTGAAGGCCTTCATGGCGAGCAACTCGGTCAACTATGCCAACGAAAAGGCGCCTGCGGGCAGCATCGCCAAGGCGCGCATCGGCGATGAGGAATTCCTGTCTTTCGAGGGCAGCGCGCTCAGCAAGGCGGATTTCGCCGCCAAGTCCGGCGAATTGAAGAAATCGCTGACCGAAGCGATCCGCAGCCACGGCTATCCCGCCAAGGCCGACCCGTCGCAGGTGAACTACATCATGGTGGTGCTGCTGCTGACCTTCCTGGTCATCCTCGTCACCATGGTCTACGGCCCCATCGCCGCCATGCTGGTCGAAATGTTCCCGACCCGCATACGCTATACCTCCATGAGCCTGCCCTACCACATCGGCAACGGCTGGTTCGGCGGCTTCCTGCCGCCCGTGGCCTTCGCCATCGTGGCCGCCACGGGCAACATCTACCACGGCCTGTGGTACCCCATCATCGTCGCCGTCATGACGCTGGTCGTGGGCGCGCTGTTCGTGCGGGAAACCAAGGACAATGACATCAATAGCTGAAAATGAGGCGCTTTCAGGCAAAATTCAGGCTAAAGGCCTAGAATTCGAGGCATAGAAAGGGCTGCCCTTTCCGGCGCGTTCAACCTGTCCCCCTGGTTCTCGCATCGGGAAAGCTCTTTTTATCGCCTGTGCCGCGCCTCCCCGCGAGCCTTATCATGGCGCGGCACTGTGTGCTCCACTGGCCCGATGCTTCGGCATTTCGGGCCTTTTTTTTGCCCGGCGCGCCCGGGAAGGCCGCGGCGCGCCCCCGCCTCAGAAGATGTCGGGCTCGGGCACCGGCTTGCCGAAGCCGGTTTCCAGGAAATCGAAATCGCAGCCCTCGTTGGCCTGCTTGATGTGGCGGCCGAACATCCAGCCGTAGCCGCGCTCATAGCGCGGCGGCGCGGGCGTCCAGGCGGCGCGGCGCGCGGCCATTTCCTCGTCGCCGATTTCCAGGCGTATGCTGCGCGCCGGCACGTCCACGGTGATGCGGTCGCCCGTGCGGACCAGGGCCAGCGGGCCGCCGATCGCCGCCTCGGGCGCGCAGTGCAGCAGGCAGCCGCCGTAGCTGGTGCCGCTCATGCGCGCATCCGACAGGCGCAGCATGTCTTGAACGCCCTGCTTGAGCAGCTTGGTGGGGATGGGCAACATGCCCCATTCGGGCATGCCGGCGCCCAGCGGCCCGGCGTTGCGCAGCACCAGGATGTCGTCGCCGGTCACGTCCAGGTCCGGGTCGTCCACCGCCTGCTTGAGCGAGGGGTAGTCGTCGAACACCAGCGCGCGGCCGGTATGCCGCAGCAGCCGCGGCTCGCAGGCGCTGGGCTTGATGACCACGCCGCCGGGCGCCAGGTTGCCGCGCAGCACGGCCAGCGCGCCTTCGGCGTAGATCGGCCGATCCAGCGGGCGGATCACGTCTTCATGGTAGACCTCGGCGCCGGCGATGTTCTCGCCCAGGGTCCTGCCGTTGACGGTCAGCGCGCCGGTCTTCAGGTGGGGGCGGATGCGCTCCAGCATGGCGCGCAGGCCCCCGGCGTAGAAGAAGTCTTCCATCAGGTAGGCGTCGCCGCTGGGCCGGATGTTGGCGATCACGGGCACGCGGCGGCTGGCGGCGTCGAAGTCGTCCAGGCTGACCGGATGGCCCGCGCGGCGCGACATGGCGATCAGGTGGATGATGGCGTTGGTGGAACAGCCCATGGCCATCGCGCAGGCGATGCCGTTCTCGAAACTGGCGCGGGTGAGCAGTTTGGCGGGCCTGAGGTCTTCCCACACCATCTCCACGATGCGGCGGCCGCAGTCCGCGCTCATGCGGATGTGGTTCGCGTCCGCGGCCGGAATGCTGCTGGCGCCCGGCAGCGTCAGGCCCACCGCCTCGGCGTTGCCCATCATGGTGGCCGCCGTGCCCATGGTCATGCAGGTGCCGTGGCTGCGCGCGATGCCGGCCTCCATCTCGCGCCAGGCCTGCTCGGGCAGGCGGCCGGCGCGGCGCTCGTCCCAATACTTGAAGGCGTCGGAGCCAGAACCCAGCACCCGCCCCTTCCAGTTGCCGCGCAGCATGGGGCCGGCGGGCAGGTAGATGAACGGAATGCCCATGCTCATCGCGCCCATGGTCAGGCCCGGCGTGGTCTTGTCGCAGCCGCCCATCAGCACCGCGCCGTCCACCGGGTGGCTGCGCAGCAGCTCTTCGGTTTCCATGGCCAGGAAGTTGCGGTACAGCATGGTGGTCGGCTTGACCATGCTCTCGGACAAGGAGATGGCGGGCAGCTCCAGCGGGAAACCGCCGGCCTGCAGCACGCCGCGCTTGACGTCCTCGACCCGCTGCTTGAAGTGCGCGTGGCACTGGTTGGCGTCGCTCCAGGTGTTGACGATGGCGATGACGGGCTTGCCCACCCAGTCCTCGTAGCCATAGCCCATTTGCAGCACGCGCGAGCGGTGCCCGAAGCTGCGGAAATCGTCGGGGGCGAACCAGCGCGCGCTGCGCAGGCTCTCGTAAGGAAGTTTCATGAAGCTGTCTCCAGAAGCAAGGCCGCCGGACCGCATCCGGCCCCGGCTTTCGCCTCGCATGATATGCCGATACGGCCGCCTACAAGACTTTTCCCGGGTTCATCAGCCCCTGCGGATCGAGCGCCCGCTTGATGCGGCGCATGACGTCCAGTTCGGCCGCCGTCTTGTACGACGCCATTTCGTGGCGCTTGAGCTGGCCGATGCCGTGCTCCGCGCTGATGCTGCCGCGCATCGCCGCCACCGCGTCATGAACCAGCCGGTTGACGGCGCCGGTCCGTTCCTGCCAGGCGGCGGGTGCGACGCCGGCGGGCGCGCTGACGTTGAAGTGCAGGTTGCCGTCCCCCAAGTGCCCGTAGACGATGGGGCGCGCGCCGGGAAAGGACTGCCGCAGCTGCGGCAGCATCCGCTCCACGAAAGCCGGGATGCGCGAGATCGGCAGCGAAATATCGTGCTTGATGTTGCCCCCGTCCATCTGCTGGGCATGGGTGATGTTCTCGCGCAGCGACCATAGCGTCCGGCCCTGCCCCAGGTTGCCGGCCAGCACGACGTCCTCCACGCAGCCCTCCTCCAGGCAGGCCATCAGCGCCGCCTGCATCGCCTCGCGCAAGGCCTCGTCGCCGCCGCCGTCCGCCGCCTCCATCAAGACATGCCAGGGCCAGCGCCGTTCCAGCAAGGCGGGCGTGTCGGGAAAGTAGCGGCGCACCAGGTCGACCGCGTCGCCGGAAATCAGCTCGAAGGCGGCGAAGCGCTCGCCCATGCGCGCGCGCATCGCGCCCAGCAGCCGGACGGCCTGCCCGATGGAGTCCAGGCCGGCGAAGGCGACGGATCCCGCGCTGGGGGCGGGAAAAAGCTTGACCGTGGCCGCGGTGATGACGCCCAGCGTGCCTTCCGCGCCGATGAAGAACTGCTTGAGGTCGTAGCCGGTGTTGTCTTTGCGCAGGCCGCGCAGCAGGTCCAGCCGTTCGCCGTCCGGCAGCACCACTTCAAGGCCCAGGACGAGGTCGCGCATGTTGCCGTAGCGCAGCACCTGCACCCCGCCGGCGTTGGTGGCGATGTTGCCGCCGATCTGGCAGGAGCCCTCGGCGCCCAGCGACAAGGGGAACAGGCGTCCCGCCGCCGCCGCGCGCTCCCGCAATGTCTGCAGGATGCAGCCGGCCTGTACCGTGGCGGTGTTGTTTTCGGGGTCGATCTCGAAAATGCGGTCCATCCGCCCGAGCTGCAGGATGGCCTGGGGCCTGCCGCCGGGGACGGGCACCGACGCGGCGCACATGCCGGTGTTGCCGCCCTGCGGGATGACGGCTACGCCGGACCGCGCGGCCAGGCGCATGAGGGCCTGGACCTCGCCGGTATCGGCCGGGCGCAGCACCGCCAGCGCCGGTTCCTGGAACTTGCCGCGCCAGTCCCTGGTGTAGGCGGACAGGTCGTCGCCGCGATCGGCCGACAGGACGTGCGCGGACCCGATGAGCGCGCGCGCCTCGGCCAGCCAGGCCTGTGTATCGAAAGCCATGGGCGCTCCTTCAGTAGCTGTCGGCGGCGGCGGGGCCGGTGGCGGCCGGCCCACCGCGGAAGCGCGCGGCCGCGGCGTCCAGGCCGTCGCGCAGCAAGAGGGTGTCCAGCGCCACGGCGACGAATTGCGCGCCCATGTCCAGGCATGCGCGTGCGCGCGGTTCGTCCACCATCAGGATGCCCGGCGCCTTGCCGCAGGCGCGGATGCGGCGGATGGCGTCGTCGATGCGGCGGTCCACCTCGGGGTGGCGCGCCTGCCCGGGATAGCCCAGGCTGGCGGAAAGGTCGGCGGGGCCGATGAAGATGCCGTCGATGCCGTCGACGGCCGCGATCGCCTCGATCTGTTCCAGCGCCTCGGCGGTTTCCACCTGTACCAGCAGGCACAGTTCGTCCGCCGCGCGGGCCACGTAGTCGGTGACGCGCCCGAAGTTGGATGCGCGGGTGGAGCCGCCCATGCCGCGGATGCCTGCGGGCGCATAGCGGATTGCGCGCACGGCGGCCGCGGCCTCTTGCGCGTTCTGCACGAAAGGCAGCAGCAGCGTCTGCGCGCCGATGTCCAGGTAGCGCTTGATGAGCACCGGGTCGTTCCATGCCGGGCGCACGGCCGCGTGCGTGCGCGGCGCGCCCGGCGCGGGCAGCGCGGCGGCCACGGCCTGCAGCTGGTGCAGCATCAGCGGCACGTCGGTGGGCGTGTGCTCGGTGTCCAGCAGCACCCAGTCGTAGCCGGCGCCGCCGATCAGTTCGCAGACATAGGGCGAGGGGATGGTGGACCAGACGCCGATCTGCGCGCGCCCCGCGCGCAGGGCTTGCTTGAAATGGTTGACGGGCAGCATGCTATTGAACCTGGATGTTTCCTTTTTTCACCACGTCGGTCCAGCGCGCCACTTCCGAGGCGATGAAGCCGGCGGCCTGTTCGGGCGTGCCCGGGGCGGTCTCGTTGCTCATGGCGGCCAGCCGCGCGATCACTTCGGGCTCGGCCAGGATGTCCCGGCATGCCTGGTTGAGCTTCTGCACGATGTCGGCCGGCATGCCCGGCGGCCCGGCCAGGCTGGTCCAGGAATAATTGATGACCTGCGGCTGGCCGGCCTCCGGCATGGTGGGCACATCGGGCAGCGACTCCAGCCTCTTGCTGCCGGTCACGGCCAGGGCGCGCAGCTTGCCGGCCTGCACGAAGCTGATGGCGGAGGTCGCCGGCACGAAGAGCAGATCGGCCTGGCCGCCGATCAGGTCCGTCATGGCGGGCATGTCGCCCTTGTACGGCACGTTGGTGAAGCTGATGCCGGCCGACTGCTTCAGCAGTTCGGTGGTCATGTGGCTGGACGAGCCGATGCCGGTCAGGGCCATGTTCAGCGAGTCGGGCTTGGCCTTGGCCAGGGCGACCACGTCGGCCACCGAATTCGCCTTCAGCGCGGGCGAGGCCAGCAGCAGCATGGGGCCGCGGCCCAGCATGGCGATGTGGGTGAAGTCCTTGCGGGTGTCGTACTTCACGTTGGGGTTGACGAGCTGATTGATCGCATGCGTGCCCGGCCCGCCGATCACCAGCGTATAGCCGTCGGGCTTGGCGCGCGCCACGGCGTCGGACGCCAGAGAACCGTTGACCCCCGGCTTGTTGTCCACGACGACCGTCTGCCCCAGCCGCTGCGACAGGCGCTCGCCGATCAGCCGCCCCACCACGTCGGTTTGCCCGCCGGGGGGAAAAGGAATCACCAGAGTGATGGGTTTGTTCGGATAAGCGGCCTGGGCGCACACCGCCAAGGGGGCCAGCGCCGCGGCGAGCGACAGCGACAGGACGGCGCGCCGGCCAAGCAGGAATTTGGACATCGATGTCTCCGGTGAATGGGCATGGTAGCGCAATCATTTCATAGCGCTGATGCGGCCTCCATTCGGGGATACCCTAGGGACAGTTGCCCGGCATGATATGAATCATTATCATCATGACAGCGCAATCATAGCGAGCATTCCGGCATCATGGCGAACCGTTCTTCCCGCGGGTCTTCCGCTCCCACGCTGAAAGACCTGGCCCGCCTGGCCGGCGTCTCGCCCATCACGGCCTCCCGCGCCCTGCACCGGCCCGAACTCGTGGCCGAAGCCACGCGCCTGCGCGTGGCGCAAGCCGCGGAGCAATCGGGCTACGTGCCCAATTCGCTGGCGGGCGGCCTGGCGTCGCGGCAGACCCGGCTGGTGGTGGCCATCGTGCCGTCCGTCGGGCATTCGCTGTTCTCCGACATGCTCGATGCGCTCATCACGGCGCTGGCGGCGCAGCGCTACGAAACCACGCTCGGCATCTCGCACTACGACCCGCAGCACGAAGAACGCTGGCTGGCCGTCATGCTCAGCCGCCGGCCGGACGGCGTGGTGCTGACCGGCACCGAGCACACGGCGCGCACGCGGCGCCTGCTGCTGAACGCCGACATTCCCATCGTGGAGCTGTGGGACTACACGCCGCATCCGCTGGACGTGGCCATCGGCTTTTCCCAGGAAGACGCCGGCCGGGCGGCGTTCCGCCATCTTTGGGCCTGCGGCTACAGGCGGCCCGCCATTCTGCGGTCGGACGACAGCCGCGCCCAGCGGCGGGCCCAAGGCTTCCTGCGCGCCGCCGCCGAAGCCGACGCCCCCGAGCCCGCGCAGGTCGTCTTCCCAGAAAGCAGCCCCCAGGCGGGCCGGGGGCGCGACGCCCTGGACGCCCTGCTGGCCCGGGCGCGCGACGCCGACGCGGTGTTCTGCAGCTCCGATGCCCTGGCCCAGGGCGTCCTGGCGCACGCCCACGCGCTGGGCCTGAGCGTGCCCCGGCGGCTGGGGGTGCTGGGCTTCGGCGACCAGGTCCTGGCCGCCGACTCCATTCCCGCGCTGTCCACGGTCAGGGTGGACGGCGCCCACATCGGCCGCCTGGGGGCCGAAGCGCTGATCGCCCGCATGAGCGGCAGCGCCGTGATCCCGGCGCAAGACATCGGCTTCAAGGTGGTGGCCCGCGCCAGCACGCTGCGCGACGCCCGTCCGCCGTCCGCCTAGAGCCGGTTCACGTCCATGGGCGCGGGCGGGCCCGCGCCCTTGCCGCGCGCCCGCCCGGCCTCGTGTCCGGTTCCGGGTTTCGGCGAATACCCGCCGGGCCCGATCCGGGAATGCGCTTACAATCGTTCCTCATCTTGCGGGCCGCCGCCGTCATCCATAGGCCGGCCCGCACGCAGCCTCAACTCACGAAGACACGACAATATGTGGTTCAAGAATCTCCGGATATTCCGCCTGGCCCCCTCCTGGTCCTACACAGCAGACGCCCTGGAAACAGCACTGGCGAAACAGGCCTTCCAGCCCGGCGGGAATCGTGACATGCAAAGCCTGGGATGGGTGCGCACGCGCGACGACACGGGCCTGGCGCACGCCCTGGACGGCCAGTACCTGCTGACCCTGCGGGCCGACAAGAAACTGCTGCCGGCCACGGTGATCAACCAGTTCACCAAGGCCCGGGCGCTGGAAATCGAAGAGCAGCAGGGCTTCAAGCCCGGCCGCCGGCAAATGAAGGAAATCAAGGAGCAGGTCACCGACGAACTCCTGCCCAAGGCGTTCAGCGTATATCGCGACACCCGCCTCTGGATCGACACGCGCAACCGCTGGCTGGTCGTCGACGCGGCGGCCGCCGCCAAGAGCGACGAAGTCCTGGGCGTGCTGGCGAAGAGCCTGGATGCGCTGCCCGCGGCGCCCCTCTACGTGGAACAATCGCCCGCGGCGGCCATGACCAACTGGCTGATCAGCGACGAACCGCCCGCGGGCTTTTCCATAGACCAGGACACGGAGTTGCGCTCCACCAGCGACAGCGGCGCGGCGGTGCGCTATGTGCGCCAAAGCATCGAAATCGACGACGTGCGCAAGCATGTGCAGGCGGGCAAGCAATGCACCCGCCTTGCCCTGACGTGGGCGGATCGGGTGTCTTTCGTCCTGACCGAGGGGCTGGACGTGAAGCGGGTCAATCCGCTGGACGTTCTGAAGGAAGGCCGCGAGTCGGCGGCCCTGAACGATGCCGAGCAGTACGATTCGGACTTTGCGCTGATGGCGGGGGAGCTGGCGCGGTTGATCGAGAATCTGGTGGAGGCGCTGGGGGGCGAAAGAAAGGCCTAGGGCCTGCCGACGCTGACAGGCCCAAGAGGGGCCTCGGGGTTCCGGTCCCCTCAATCCACCCCATGGAAAACGCTGTCATCGGGCCCGATATGCGACGGCGGGCTCCAGGTGACGTCGCGCAGAGAATGCTGGACCAGGTTCTCCACACCCAGCAGAACCGCGAAGATCGCCATCCGGACCGGAATCCCGTTGTCCGTCTGGCGGAAAATCGCCAGGCGGGAATCATGGTTCAGATCCACGCTCAAGTCGTTGGCGCCCTCCCTGCTATCGCGCGGCAGAGGGTGCATCACGATCACATCGGGGCGGCCGACCTTGTCGATGATCGCCTTGTTGACCTGGAAATCCGGCGTATAGCCTTCCAGCTCCTCGGCGGCGAAGCGCTCCTTCTGGACGCGGGTCGCATAGATCACGTCCGCGCCGGCCAGCCCCTCTTCCAGCGAATAGGTCTGCTCGATCACATGGCCGCGCGTGCCCGCCTGCTCGAGTATGTAGTCCGGCATTTCCAGCCCGCGCGGCGACACCAGCGTGAACTTCAGGCCCCGGTAGAGGGACAGCAGCTTGATCAGCGAATGCACTGTGCGCCCGTATTTCAGGTCGCCGACCAACGCGATGTGCGCGCCGTCCAGCAGCTTGCCCAGCCGCGAGAACTCGGTCAGGATCGTGTAGAGGTCCAGCAACGCCTGGCTGGGGTGCTCGCCCGGGCCGTCGCCGCCATTGACGACCGGGATATTGGTCGCCCGGGCGAATTCCGCCACCGAACCCTTGTCGGGGTGGCGTATGACCATGGCGTCGACATAGCCGCTCATGACCCGGCTGGTGTCGTAAATGGACTCGCCCTTGGCCATCGACGAAAACGTGAAGCCCGTGGTGTCGCAGACCGAGCCGCCCAGGCGGCAGAAGGCCGCGCCGAAGCTCACGCGGGTACGGGTGCTGGCCTCGAAGAAAAGATTGCCGAGCACGGCTCCTTCCAGCACCCGCGACACTTTCTGGCGGCGGGCGATGGGCTGCATCTGGTCGGCGATCCGGAAGAGCTCTTCCACGGATTCGCGCGAAAACTGGTCGACGGACAGCAGCTGGTGCTTGCCGTCGGCGGCGATGCGGTTGCGCAACGGGCCCGACTGGGCGCTCTGCGCATATTTTTGCAGCAAGGCCTCGTTTTCGATGATTTCGGTCACGAAACGGCCGACGACCTCCGGCATGGCCCGGAATTCCTGGGAGCCCTCGGGCAGCAGCCAGGTATCGAGCGCACGCCGCTTGACGCCGATGCGGCCCGCGAACACGTCGCGGGTCAGGTTGAGGCGGCGCATGGCGTCGCGCAGGAATACCTGTTGGGAGACAGACATTTCGAGATCCTATGAATATACGCAAAGCGTATATTTTAGAATCCAAACCAGTGGTTTTTGGGGGTTTTCCAGCGACCGCGATGAAAATACAACATCAATAGAAATAGCCGCCGACGCTGTAGGTGAACCAGCACGCGGCGACGAAGGCCATCAGGCTCAACCCGTAGGCCAGCATGATGCAGAAGACCGGCACCCAGTGCGTGCGCCGGGCGCGGCCCGAAACGGCCTGGCTCAGCAGGCTGGCCTGGGCGGGATAGACCCACAGCAGGCCCAGCGCCGCCAGGGTCAGCCCGGCCAGATAGGCGGCCAGCGGCCAGCGCAGCCATTGCGGCTCGATGTCGATCTCCAGTACGCCCAGCGTACAGAAAACCAGCAGCAGCACGCCCAGCCCGTTGATCCAGGCCAGGAACTTGAACCCCAGGGTGAACGCCGCGCTCAGCGAGTCCAGCGCGCGGTAGCGCGGATATTGATAGTTGTCCATTTGATCCTCGATCCCGCGTGATACGACAATTGTGCAGCATGCGCGCCAACAAAAACGGCACCCGCGATGGTGCCGTTTCCATGGCCCGGCGCGTACTGCCTTACCGGGCCGCGGGCGCCGCCGCGCCGGCCGCGCCGCCTTCTTCGTGCGGCACGCCGGCGATGGCCCGCGCGGCCGCCGTGGCGTTTTCCTCGGTGCCCACGGCGAAGATCAGCTGGCCGGTGGTCACGGGCGTGGAATAGCTGGGCACCGCCAGCAGCGTGCGCCCGACGACCAGCGCCAGGCGCTTGTTGGGGTTTTGCGTGGTGGCGTCGCTTACCTTGCCCTTGCCTTGCTCATTGAGTTCCAGCGCCAGCAGGCCGTCGCCCTGCTTGTTCGAGCCCGCCTGGACGCCGCTCAGGTCGGAACGCGTGATGATGGGCTGGGGATTGACGTACAAGGTGCCGGACTGCAGGCTCACGGGCGTCCAGCCCGTTTGCTGCGCCGTGTCGGCGATATAGACGGCCACGGCCGCGCCTTGCGCCTGCGCCGGCCCCGCGTCCGGCCGGGCGGGCGTGGCGCTGGGCTGCGCCGGCGCCGGCGTGGGCGCGGATTGCGCGGCCGGCGCCGTGGAAGCCGTGGATGCCGCGCCCGGGCCTTGCGTGGTCTGGCATGCGGCCAGCAGCGCCAGGCTCAGCGGCGCGATCAGCTTGCCCAATTGGCGTATGGTCTGCATTGTTGTGTCCCTTCCTGCTTGATCATGATGCAAAAAGTTTAACAGCAAGAATGGCAAAACTACGTCAACAGCTCACAAATTGTACGAAGACGTAGGCCGCGCGACACACGGCCGGCTACCGGCCGCCGGCCCGGACCTGGATGCCGACCTCGTCGCGCAGCCGTCCGTGCTCGTCGATGAGCTGCACGCGGTGCGTGCCGGGCTCGGGCTGCCATTCCAGGCGGTCGCCCCGGCCCACGAGCCGGCCGTCGACGCGCCATGCCAGGCCGTCGGCGCGCCCGCGCCCCGGGCCGCTCACGCTGAACACGCTGCGCTGGCGAGCAAGGGGAATGTCCGGGTCCAGCGCCAGTATGGTCCCGTCGGCCGGCGCGGCGATGCGCAGGGGCGCGGCGCCCTCCGCGCCCTGCGCCCGCGCCAGGCGCACCTGGGTGATCGCCGTATCGCCCAGGAAGTAATCCTTGCGCGCCGGCTCGAGCCCGTCCTGGAAGACCACTTGCGCCGGGCGGACGGCGGCGGGCGCGGGCGGCTGGACGCTGGCCTCATGGCGGTGCAGGTAGGCCATGATCTCGTGCCAGACGGGCCCGGCCCCGGATACGCCGGACACCTCCCGCATGCTCACGCCCGTGCTGTTGCCCACCCATACTCCCACGGTATAGCGCGACGACCAGCCCACGCACCAGTTGTCGCGCATGTCTTTGCTGGTGCCGGTTTTGACGGCCGTCCAGAAGGGAGTGGACAAGGGACTGGCGAACCTGAACGTGCGCGCCCGGGCCTGGCGGTCCGCGAGGATGTCGCCGACGATCCATGCGGCGCCTTCGGCGGCCACCCGCCTGGAGCCGGCCGCGCCGGCCCCGTCCACAACATACCGGGGCTCGGAATGCACGCCGCCCCGGGCCAGTGCGCGATAGGCATTGGTCAGCGACAGCAGGCTGACGTCGGCGCTGCCCAGCGCCAGGCTGTAGCCGTAATAGTCGCCGGACCGGTCCAGCGGCAGGCCCAGCGCCGCCAGGCGGCGCGCGAACGCTTCCGGCGTCACCATCATCAACGCCCGGACGGCCGGAATATTGAGCGAGGATCCCAATGCGCCGCGCACGCTGACCCAGCCCGAAAACCGCTTGTCATAATTTTGCGGGATGTACAGGCCGTTGCCCGTGGGGAGATCCAGGGGGCCGTCGTCCAGCAGCGACACGGCGGTCAGGCGTTCCTGCTCGATGGCCAGCGCGTACAGGAAAGGCTTCAGCGTCGACCCCGCCTGGCGCAGCGCGCGCGCATGATCCACCTGCGCCGCGCCGGACAGATCGCCCGATGAACCGACGTAGGCCAGCACGCCGCCCGTTTCATTGTCCAGCACCACCAGGGCGGCGTCGCTGACGTTGGCGTCGCCCAGGGCCAGCAGGTTTCTTTCGATGACGGCCAGCGCGTGGCGCTGCAGGTCCGCATCCAGGGTGGTGGCGATACGCGCGCCCGGCCCGGCCGCGCCGGCGCCGTTCAAGGCAAGCCGCGCGAAATGGGGCGCCAGGCCGGCGCCGTCGGCCCATCTTGCCGGCCTGCGGTCCAGGGTCAGCTGGACGAAATCGCCCAGGCCCGAGCATTCCTCCGGAGACCCCATTTCAGCCAGCAGCCCGCAAGCCCTGCGCACCAGGACGGCCTGCGGCGCATTGGGGCCGCGCAGCAGCACGGCGGCCAGGGCGGCTTCGCGCGCCTCCAGCCCGCTGGGCGCCTTCCGGAACAGCACGCGCGCCAGCGCATCGACGCCCACGAGTTCGCCGCGGAAGGCGGCGAGGTTCAGGTAGGCCTCGAGTATCTGGGATTTGCTCCATTCGGCTTCCAGCTCGAGCGCCGCATAGGCCTGGCCGAGCTTCTGCATGATGCCGCGCCCGCCCGGCCCGCGCCGGTATTGATCGTCGATGAAGCCCAGCAACTGCATGCTCAGGGTCGATGCGCCCCGGCGGCCGCCTGAAACCAGGTTGCCCCAAGCCGCCGACCACACCGCCGTCCAGTCGACCCCGGCATGGTCATGGAAGCGGCGGTCCTCGGACAGGATCACGGCCCGCTGCAGGGCCGGAGAAATGTCCTGCAAGGCCACCCAATCGCCGCGCCGCTCGCGGAAATCGGCCCGCAACCGCTGCACCGTGCGGCCGGCGCGGTCCAGGACCACCGCGTCCGAGGCGTGATAGCCGTCCCTTACATCCTGATACGATATCCCCGCCCAGGATGCGCCGCAGAAGCAGGCCGCCAGCGCCAGCACCCAGGCCGGCATCCGCTTCATTGCCCCTCCCGCTCCGCCACCACGGCCATGCCCCCGATATTGGGCAATTCCCCGAAGACGTCGGGCTGGTACATGGCCTCGACCCGGGTCGCCGGCAGCTGGAACTGCCCGACAGTGTTCAGCCTGACCGTGTATTCCAGCGTCGTCGTGCCCGCGGGCAGATAATCGAAGTAGGCGCGATACGATTCGAAGCCGCGCTCCACGAAACTCGGCGGGGTCGATTCCGGATCGGCCGGCTCGCCCTGCGCCCCGATCGCCGAGTCGCGCCCCAGGCCGCCGCCCAGGATGCCGGCGCCCGCGGGAACCGGATCCGTCACCACCGCCCAGACGGTCGGCGTCCGGGCCCGGATCCGCAACTGCACGCGGTACACGTCGCCCTTCGTCCAGGCGCCCGGAACCGCCTGGCTGACGGGTTCCACCCGCCTGGCGAGCTCATAGCCCGACATCACCGGCTTGTTGACCGGGACGGCCGCCTGGGACCGCAACACCACCCAGGGATTGCCCGAGCCGCGCTGCGTCAGCTGCAGCGTCTTCGTCGCCGAGGCCGCCCAGGGCTCGAAGAACTCGAAGGACGTGGACCCGTCTTCGGAGCGCGCCTGCGACCAATCCAGCGTCCTGGCGTCTTTGCCGGCGGCCATGCCGACTTGCAGCCGCCCCGTCACCGGCACGCTTTCATAGCGGCGCGCGAATTTCTCGATGGCCAGTTCCCCGAGCAGATTCGCGGTCGTGGTGCGCCAGGCGCCCTTGCGCTGCAGGCCCAGCAGCCCCTGGGCGATCAACGGCATGTCGGAACGCCATTCGCTGCGGTCCGCGGCCACCAGCACGAGCTTGGCCAGATTCGTCTCGGGGCTGACCATCAGCCACCATGCCTCGTTGCCGTCCGCCGCGAACACCAGGCCGGTGCCGGTTTCCAGCATGCGCGCGCGCAGAATCTTGCGCGCCGCCTGGAGCGACTTCTTCTGGTCGGGCATGCCCGGCACCCGCTGCACCAGCGCCATCCAGTCCAGCACCGCGGAGGTGGGCCAGCGCTCGGGCGCGATGTCCATGCTGCCGAGCATGCGCGGCCGGACGAGCTGATACCTGGACAAGGCTTCCAGGGCGATCAGCTTGCGGACGTCCAGGTCGCGCTGCGGCGCCCAGCGATTCCGGGTGATCTTGCCCTGGACGAAGTCCAGCAGCCCCTGGGCCATGCGCTTACGCAAATCCTCCGGAATCGCGAACTGCCGGCCCTGCGCCTGGGCCTCATGGCTGACGGACAGCAGGTAGGCGGTCAGGACTTCATTGCCCTGGCGCGCCCCGGGGAAATAGGAAACGAGCCCGTCCGGGTCGAGGTAGTCCGGCAAGCGCCGCATGAGCTCGTCCCAGGCCCGGCGGTCGCGCAGGCCGATGGCGCGCGAGCCGGTCTGCTCCAGGCAAGTGTAGGGATATTCCTGGAACCACTCCCGCACGCCCGGCAGGCCGCCCCCCAGCGAGCTGCGGACCTGGATGCTCAAGCCGCCGCGCGGCAAGCCGTTGGCGTCGGCGAGCGCGCCTTTCGGAGGCGCCACCGGAATGCCGGTGGCCGGCTTTCCGGCCTCCAGCGACAACAGGCTTGCCTGCTGGGTGCGCACCGGCACCGCCGGCTGCAAGCGCTGGCCGACCGCCAGCCGGTCGCTCGCCGGCGGCGCGTCTCCGCCGCCGGCGCCGGACGCAGCGGCCAGCTCCTGCGCCGTCAGCGTCCAATCGAGCTTGGCGGAGCCCTCGGGCGCATTGCTTTCCGGCGCGCGCACGGCCCAGGAGACCGTGCGCGCCAGCCCCGGCGCCAGGTCGACCTCTTGCGGCGGCAGCGTCTCGGACGGCACGCCCGGCCCGGCATAAGCCGCCTGCAGCCGGACCTTCATCTGGCGGCGCGTGGCATTGCGGACCGTCACGTCGGCCTGGTATTGGTCGCCTTCCCGGACCAGGACCGGCAGCCCGGAAATCACCTGCAGGTCCTGCGTGCTGACGATGCTGGACATGCCCGTGCCGAAACGCGAGGCGCCGTGATCCGCGATGGCCACCAGGCGGAAGCGAGTGATCGAATCATTGAGCGGCAGCTCCAGCGACGCCCGCCCGTTTTCATCGGTTTCGATCGACGGCGCCCAAAGCAGCAGAGTGTCGAGCAGTTCGCGCGTGGGGCTCTTGCCCCCGCCGCCGCCCGCCGGCAGCGCCTTGCGCCCGAAGTGCCTGCGCCCCACCACCTGTATCTGAGCCGTGGCGGTTTCGACGCCGTAGCTGCGCTTCTGGCGCAAGGCGGCCAGCAGATCCCAGCTTTCGTTGGGCGCGAGTTCGAGCAAGGCTTCGTCGACGGCGGCGAACGCCACGCCGGCGTGCGCCGCGGGCCGCCCGTCGGGCAAAGAGACCGCGATGGATATCCGCGCCTTGCCGCGGACCTGGTATTCCGGCTTGTCGGCGCTGACTTCGACCTTGAGCCGGTCGGCCTCGTCCGACACATTGATGGACGCCAGGCCGAAACGGAAGGCGGGCTTGGCCAGGTCCACGAAAGGCGTGGGCGCCGCATAATCGCGGCCGGCCTCGATGAAGGATTCATACCACGCCCGGGGCTGCTTCCAGCCCCAGCTCAGGAAGGTATGCCAGGGCAATTCGCGCAGGCGGCCGCGCAGCGCCAGCACCGACACATAGACGTTGGGCCCCCAGTCCTCCCGTATGGGAATGCGCAGGGTCGGATCGCCGCCCTGCAGGTTCACGACCTCGGTGTGCAGCACGCCTTCCCGCTCCACCGCCACCAGCGCCGTCGCCTGCCTGAACGGCATGCGCACCTGGAACTGGGCGGTCTCGCCCGGCTTCCAGGTCTTGCGCAGCGGGATGACATCGATGCGGTCGTCGTTTTCGCCGCCGAACCACAGGTCGGAGGATCCCGTCACCCACACCGTCGTGGCGGCCGCGGACACCCTGCCCTGCTGGTCTTCCACCCGCGCGATCAGCTCGACGGCGCCGGTGTCCGCCAGTTCGATGGCGCAGTCGAATTCGCCCGTCCTGGTCGTCCGGCCCGCGCACACCTCGCCCAGCTCCTGCGTGACCGTATGGTTGTCGTAGCTGTAGAAGCCCCCCACCATGCGCTTCCGGGTGGAAAAGGTCTTGCGGGCCAGCGCCGAAATCACGATCGGCGCATCGGCCGCCGGCCGGCCGTCGAGCGTCAGCGCCAGGCCGCTGATGCGGGCCCGCGCGCCCGTCTGCAGCCAGCTGCCCGCCCGTATCCCCGCCTGCAGCGCGGCCGGCCATACCGGCACGACCTGGGACAAGGTCTGTACCTGCCCGTTGGGGTCGGAATATCCTGCCTCGAACACCAGTTCGGCCGGCCTGTCGATGGCGGGCAGGCCGTCCACGCCCATTCTTCCGCCCCCTTGCGCATCCAGCGTCATCGCGCGCTTGTCCAGGAAGAGCGCCTGCTTGCCCCCGGCCTGGCCGCCCTCTTCGCCGGCGTCGTCCGCGGCCCCGCGCGGCGGGGCGAACGAGTAGTCCTCATGGTCCGGGAAGTTCACCGAGCGATCGCGCATCATGCCCGACACACTGACGGGCAGCCGCCCCGCGGGACCGCCCGACACATAGGCGATCTGCAGGTCGGCGTCCAGGCGCCTGGGCGCCACCAGCGGCCCCGCCGTCTCCCCGCTGATCTTCAGGCTGCCCGTGAGCAGCGGCAGCTTGAATTCCTCCACCCGGAACTCGCCGCCGCCGTACCAGCCCCCGTCCTTGTCCGTCAAGCGCAGGGTGTAGACCCCCAGCTTGGCCGTCGGCGGCAGCTTGAATGCGCTGATCGCCGACAATCCTCCCGAAGGAGTGGCCCGCCACTCGACCCGCTGCTCATGCTTCTGATCCGAGCCCTGGTGCTCGATGACGAGGCGGTCCGGCACGGGCTGCGAGCTGGGCGGCAAGGCGAACCCGTCGCGCGTCTGGATCCGCATGTAGTGCTTCATGGACACCGTCTCGCCCGCGCGGAACAGGCTGCGATCGAACACCGTATGCGTGGCGAGCGTGGGCGTGGGGTCGGTGTTGGTGGGCACATTGAAGCGCCATGATTCCATGCCCGCGTTCCAGTCGGAGAAGGCGAACGAAAAATCGGCCTTGCCGCGCGCCAGCGCATGGTCCGCCGCGATGCGCGCCGACACGTATACGCCGCCCAGCCCCGTGCCTTCGCAGTATTCCGTGGCGGGCACCGCCTTGGGATGATGCCATATGCCCTGCTCGTCCGTGCGGCCCTGCGCCAACGACCTGCCCTCGCAGTCGAGCACGCTGACGTCGGCGCCCGGCACGACCTGGCCGTCGTCCAGCGTGGTCACCCAGGCGAGCATGTCGTCCCGGCCCGTCTTGACGTGGACGGCCAGGTTCGTGACCAGCACCGCCGTGCGCACATACATGGGCTGCGCGTTCTCGAGCAGGGAGCGCCCCAGCCGGGCGGATTCGACCTCCAGCACGTGGAAGCCCGGCTCGGGCACCGGCACGCCGATCACTTCGAAGGGCCGCGGATCTTCCGCGCGCAAGCCCGGCAGCTGCAGCACCCGGGCCCCGGCCTGCGCCTTCAGGGCCGAGAAGCCGCGCACGTCCGTTGCCGGCTGCTCATCGGCGGGCGGCGCCCGGTCCGACATGATGGCGTCCAGCTGTTTCGCCGACCAGCTGCCGTACTGCAGCCGGCGCACCCTGGAGAACCAGCCCAGCACTTCCCGGTCGTCCTTCACGGCGAGATCGCGCAGCGTGCCGGCCGATACCGTGACGTCGCGCGTCGGCAGCTCGGCTTCGACGTTGCGCACGGTGAGCGGCACCACGGGGGGGAATTCTTCTTCGGACCCGCCCTCCGGCACATAGCCGAAGCGCTCCACCACCCCGAAGGAAGAAGACGAGAACTTCACCAGCGGCGGATAGGCCGCCGTCGGGACCGCCAAGGGGAACTGGTCCGCATTCGACAGCTCGCGCCCCGCGTCGTCCTTCAAGCCCTCGGGCAGGGACAGCGTCAAGGTGGCGAGCTCGGGAAAGGGGCCTGGGAAGCGCAGGCTGGAAACCCAGCCCTGCTGCGCATCTTCTTCGTCCATGGGCGCCGCGACTTCCCCCGCGGGCGTGGCAAGCCGGACCCTGGCCGCGTCGGCGGCCGGGATGGGCGCGGAAAACGACAGCGTGAGGGCGGAAACCGGCGTGCACGGCGCCTTGGCGTTTTCGCGCAGGCAGCTCAAATTCGCCTTGAAGGCCTCGCGCACCGTGTAGTCGAACACCCGCGCCTCCCTCGACGCCATCGGCCGGCGGGCCGGCGCGTCCGGTGCGTCCGGCGTGGCGACGCCGGGCGTCGCTACGCCCGGCCCCACCCGCAGCTGCATTTTTGCGCCTGACGGCAGCCGGCGCTTGCATTGCAGCAGTTGCCGGGACGGCGTGTCCGCTTCCTGGCCGCGCGTATAGTAGGCGGCCTGCAGGATCTCGCCGCGATCCCCGCCGGTGATCAGGCGCACGGGTATCGACTCGCCCAAGCCCTCGACCAGGCACTGGCTGTGGTCGGCGACGCTTTGCGGGTCGACCGCGCCGTTGAACTCGACCACGAACACCTGGTCCTCGTCGACGAGATCGCCATAGGGCCTGGTTGCGACCACCCGCGGCCCGCCGGTATGAAACGAGAACCGCGTCTTGCCGCCGGGCGCTTCATTGCTGGCGGTGCGGAACGAGGGCGGTATGGCCGCGGTGCAACTGATGCCCGGGCCGAGGACTTCGGTGAACACATAGGTCCAGCGCTGGGCATCCAGCCAGCGCCCTTCCCCTTTGACCGCAGGATCGTTGCACACCACTTCGACCGGATCCGCCTGCCGGGCGCTGCCAAAGGGCGCCACGGCCTGGTCGAAGGCGAGCGTGATGCTCTCTACATTCGATGCCTCGCCTTGCGGCGAAAACTGGGTGATGTGCGCCCCCCAAGCGGGCGCCATGCACAGCGCCCATGCCAATATTCCCGTTCCAATGCGATGCACCCGCTTTCTCCAGACCTGATTTTCCGGCCACGATACCATCGTTCAGATGACAAGTCAGCACGCGAATGAAACGCTTTCCGCATGATCAGGCTGGAAGGCGCAGCGGACGCACAAACAAAAGCCCACCGCGGTCCTGAAACCGCGATGGGCTTGCAATGCAGGCGGTGCCGATCAGTGCTTGATCACGCCGCCCGTGGCTTCCTCGCCCGGCTTCGCATTGGCGACCGCCTCGGCCGCCAGCCTGGCGACTTCCTCGTCCGACAAAGGCGTGGGCATATCCTGCAGCGCGACCTCCAGCACGCGGTCGATCCAGCGCACCGGAATGATCTCGAGGTGATTCTTCACGTTGTCGGGGATCTCGGCGAGATCCTTCACGTTTTCCTCGGGAATCATCACGACCCGGATGCCGCCGCGATGCGCCGCCAGCAGCTTCTCTTTCAGGCCGCCGATGGCCAGGACCTCGCCGCGCAGCGTGATCTCGCCGGTCATGGCGACGTCGGCCCGCACGGGTATGCCCGTCAGCGCCGAGACCATGGCCGTCGTGATCGCGATGCCGGCGGAGGGGCCGTCCTTGGGCGTCGCGCCTTCGGGGAAGTGGACATGCAGATCGCGCTTCTCGAAAGCCGTATTCGGAATGCCCCACTTCTGGGCGCGCGCGCGCACCACCGTGCGCGCGGCTTCGACCGATTCCTTCATGACGTCGCCGAGCGAACCGGTGCGCAGCACCACGCCCTTGCCCGGCATGTCGGCCACCTCGATGGTGAGCAGATCGCCGCCGACCTCGGTCCAGGCCAGGCCCGTGACCTGCCCGACCTTGTTTTCCTTTTCCGCCATGCCGAAGCTGTAGCGGCGCACGCCAAGGAAATCGGCCAGGTTCTCCGAAGTGACCGTGACGCTTTCCAGCGGCCGGCCGGCGGCGGCCTTGGCCCCGCGCTTGATCGCCGGGTTCTTGGCCAGCAGCTGCTTGACCACCTTGCGGCAGATCTTGCTGATCTCGCGCTCGAGCGCCCGCACGCCGGCCTCGCGGGTGTAATAGCGCACGATGTCGCGGATGGCGGACTCCTCGATCGTGAGCTCGCCCGGCTGCACGCCGTTGTTCTTCATGAGCTTGGGCAGCAGGTGATCGAAGGCGATGTGCACCTTCTCGTCTTCCGTGTAGCCCGACAGGCGGATGACTTCCATGCGGTCCAGCAGCGCCGGCGGAATGTTCAGCGTATTGCTGGTGGCCACGAACATGACATCAGACAGATCGAAGTCGACCTCGATGTAGTGGTCCTGGAAGGTGTGGTTCTGTTCGGGGTCGAGCACCTCCAGCAGCGCCGACGACGGATCGCCGCGGAAATCCGCGCCCATCTTGTCGATTTCATCGAGCAGGAAGAGCGGATTGCGCACGCCGACTTTGGTCATGTTCTGCAGGATCTTGCCCGGCATGGAGCCGATGTAGGTGCGGCGATGGCCGCGGATCTCGGCCTCGTCGCGCACGCCGCCCAGGGAGATGCGCACGAACTTGCGCTTCATCGCCCGCGCAATCGACTTGCCCAGCGATGTCTTCCCCACGCCGGGGGGACCCACCAGACACAGGATGGGCGCCTTGACCTTGTCCACGCGCTGCTGCACCGCCAGATATTCGAGGATGCGGTCCTTGACTTTTTCAAGCCCGAAGTGGTCCTCATTCAGGACGTTTTCGGCACGCGCCAGATCGTGGCGGATCTTTGTCTTCTTGCTCCAGGGCAAATTGACCAAGACATCGATGTAAGTGCGAACCACCGTTGCTTCGGC
>JACDJC010000999.1_pt1 | contig 27828 bp, 20 predicted proteins | sample 7454191 | NCBI WGS metagenome assembly JACDJC01 (sample SAMN14253291, study PRJNA609438) | sludge metagenome | isolation source: sludge after 25d culture with pyrite and EDTA | collected 2018-12-20 | reverse complement strand
TCCAGTCGGAGCATGGCCGTCGCTCGAGCGCAGGAGCTGGGACTGCTGGACGGAGGCGGCCAGCACCCTCGCTGAGCAGCGAGACCGCGACCACCAGCGCCCGAGCCGGCCGCTGCTCAGGCGATCGATCGCTCGCCTGTCTGGACGCGCCAGAGCGCCGCGTAGAGCCCGCCCTCGGCGAGCAACTCGTCGTGCGTGCCGGCCTCCACGATGCAGCCGGTCTCCATCACGTGGATGCGGTGCGCATGACGGATCGTCGACAGTCGGTGGGCGATGACGATCGTGGTCCGACCGACGGCGACGTGCGCCAGCGACTCCTGGATCGCGGCCTCTGTCTCGTTGTCGATCGCGGAGGTGGCCTCGTCGAGCAGCAGCACCGCCGGGTCCCGGAGGATCGCGCGGGCGATCGTGATCCGTTGACGCTGACCGCCCGAGAGCTTCTGGCCCCGCTCGCCCACGACGCTGTCGTAGCCGTGCGGCATGGCGCGGATGAACCCGTCGGCCTCCGCGAGCTCCGCGGCGCGTCGGACCTCGTCCATCGTGGCGTCGGGACGCCCGTAGGCGATGTTCTCCCGCACGGTGCCGTGGAACAGGAACACGTCCTGGGGCACCAGCCCGGTCGCTCCCCGCAACGAGGCGAAGGTGAGGTCCCGGACGTCGGTGTCGTCGAGGGCGACGATCCCCGAGTCGGGTTCGTACAACCGCAGCAGGAGCTTGAGCACCGTCGACTTCCCCGAACCGGTGGAGCCGACCACCGCGTGGGTCTCTCCTGCGGGGACGTGCAGCGAGAAGCCCTCGAGCACCCTGCGGTCGACATCGCCCGACTCGCCGTTCGACGCTCGGTGGTAGCTGAAGGTGACGTCGTCGAAGCGGACATCGCCGCGCACCGGTGATGCCAGCTCGAGCGTCCCCGGCTGGACGCCCGGCTGCAGGTCGAGGAGCCCGAAGATCCGTCGGCAGCTGGCCATGGCCCGCTGGTACAGGTCGAGGATCGTGCCCAGCTCGGTGAGCGGCCACAGCAGCCGTTGGGTCATGAACACCAGCACCGAGTACATGCCCACGGCGAGCGTGCCGTCGAGCGCCGCCTTGCCGCCGACGACCAGCGTCATGACGAAGCCGGCGAGGATGGCGATGCGGATCAGAGGGATGAACGCCGTCGACAGTCGGATCGCGTCGCTGTTGACCTGCTGGTAGCGCCGGCTCTCGGCCTCGAGTCGAGCCACCTCCCTGTCCTCGCCGTTGAACGCCTTGACCGTGGCCACACCGCCCAGGCTGTTGCTCAGCGTGTCGCCGATGTCGGTCGCCACCGCCCGCACCGCGTCGTATCGGGGGACGAGGCGCCTCTGGTACCGCAACGACCCGATCACGATGATCGGGATCGGCAGGAACGCCAGCACCATCAGCGTCGGTGAGATCACTGCGAAGACGATCCCGACGAGCACCACGTTGGCGATCGACTGGATGATGTCGTCGGCGCCGACGTCGAGGAAGCGCTCCAGCTGGTTCACGTCGTCGTTGAGCACGGTCATCATCCCGCCCGCGGTCGTGTCCTCGAAGTACGCCATCTCGAGCGACTGGACGTGGCGGTAGGCCTCCATGCGGACGTCGTGCTCGACCGACTGGGCCAGGTTCCTCCACGTGACGTTCGCGACGTACTGGCTGGCCGACTCGGCGAGCCAGACCACGATCGTCACTGCCGCCAGGATCAGCAGCTGGGCGAAGCGGTCCTCCACCCCGGTGATCCGGTTGAGGAGGGAGTCGCCCTCGTTGACCACCACGTCGACGGCGACGCCGATCAGCAGCTCCGGCAGCACGTCGAAGAGCTTGTTGGTGAGCGACATGGCGGTGGCGAAGACCACCTTGGGTCGCTGACGAGATGCGTGGCGCCACAGGTCCCGCAACGGCGGGGTGCGCGACAGCGGGAACGAGCCGGACCCCGCCACCGTCGGGGACCACCCTGGCAGGGCTGGCAGTTCAGTCAGGTCGGACACCCCGACAGTCAACCCTGTCGTCGCGTCGACGGCCGAGACGATTCCCGGCTCGCCTGACCCGGTCGCGGATTCCGTGCGTCATCGGTTCCGGACACGTAGGGTTCGGATGTGCTCGCGGGGGCGGGCACGCACCGGCGTCCGTCACCGCTGCGGCAGGGCCGGACCGGGCGGGCACGAGGGGGAGGTCCAATGGCACGACGACTGGTCGTCGTCGCAGCGCTGTCGATCGCAGCGCTGCTGACCGCGGGGTGCGCACCGCCGCCACCCGCACCGGACCCGCCACCGGCCGTGACAGGACCGTCGCCCGGGTGCGGCTCCACCACGAGGGGACCCGTGACCGATCGATCGGAGACGATCAAGGTCGGGGACCAGACCCGCATGTACTCGATCACCGTGCCGCCGCAGCATCGGCCGGGGACGAAGCGGCCGATCCCGCTGGTGCTGGACTTCCACGGCTTCATCGAGGGCGTCGTCGGCACCCATCCCGTCGCCACGCAGCTCAGCGCCAAGGCCGCGGCCGAGGGCTTCGCCGTGGTGTTCCCGACCGGCTCCGTGGGCGGCCTGCTGTGGGACATCTCCCAGTCCGAGTCCAACCCCGACCTCCACTTCGTGGACGCCATCATCTCCGAGCTCGGCTCGACGATGTGCATCGACCGCTCTCGCGTCTACGTCACCGGCCTGTCCTACGGCGCGTTCATGACGTCGATGCTCATGTGCATGCGACCGAACACGTTCGCCGCAGCGGCGCCCGTCGCCGGCATCCAGAACGCCTGTGGACCCACCGAACGATCCGTCCCGTTCGTCACGTTCCACGGGACCGGCGACTGGATGCTGCCGTTCGCTCTGTTCGCCGACACGCCCGGCCAGATCGCCGAGAAGTACGGCTGCGCGAAACCGGTTTCGACGACGCTGCAACCGGCACCGGATCCAGCGACCGGGGGCGACATCGTGCACACCACGTGGGACTGCCGGAAGGCCCACACCGCGGCCGAGTCCTACGTGATCGGCGGCGGTGGCCACACGTGGCCCGGCAGCACGTTCTTCACCCTGGTCGGGTTCCTCGTGGGCGCGACCCCGACGTCGCTCGACGCGACCGATGTGATGTGGGACTTCTTCTCGCGCCACCACCTGTAGCCACACCGGAGCGCTCCCGGGACGTCATGGCCGGCCGGCGGCCACGGCCGGCGCACCCGATTCGCTCCCGAACGCATCGGCGAGCACGTCGATCTGGGCGTCGCGGAACGACCGGGTGACCCGGGCCCTCGGTGCCACCGCATCGAACCCGTGGAAGGCACCCTCCACCACGAACACGTCGCACGCGACGCCGGCCGCTCGGAGCCGATCGGCGTAGGCCAGGTCCTCGTCGTAGAACAGGTCGACGGTGCCGACTCCGATCCACGCGGGAGCAAGCCCGGAGAGATCGTGGTGACGAGCCGGCGCGGCGGTGGACGCGACATCGGCCGAACCGGGAGCACGACCCAGATGGGACCGCCAGCCGAACTCGTTCGACCGCTCGCCCCACAGGCGCAGCTGTCGCGGGTCCGGAGATCGCCGGAGCACGGTCCGGTCGTCGAGCATCGGGTACCCGAGCACTTGGAGCACCGGCGTGACCTCCCCGCGCTCTGCGGCCAGGATGGCGAGCCCTGCGGCCAGACCGCCACCGGCGCTCGCCCCGGCGATCGCGATCAGGTTGCCGTCGACATCTGGCTGACCCGCCAGCTCCACGAGCGCCTGATGGCAGTCCAGGAGCGCCGCCGGGTGGGGGTGCTCGGGAGCGAGCCGGTAGCGGACGGCCGCCACCACGGCGCCGAGCCGTTCTGACATCTCGCGGCACCAGCGGTCGTCCTGCGACGGCGAACCGATCACGTGACCGCCGCCGTGGATCCACAGCACCCCCGGCCGCGTCGGGCCGGGGACTCGGGGTGGTCGATGCACCCGCACCTCGACCGGGCCCCACCGCTCGAGCTCGACCCCCGACGGCGGACGACGCCGGTCGGCGAGGGACTGGACGAAGCGGAGGGGCCGCAGCGACCGGGGACCGATGATGTGGCGCGGCACGAGCCTCGCGCGCCGTCGGAGCTCGGGGTGGAACGGGGAGGACACGTCGGGATGTCGTCGTCAGACGTTGCGGCGGTACTTCCCGCCCACGTCGAACAGGGCGTCGGTGATCTCCCCCAACGTGCAGTGCCGCACCGTGTCCATCAGCACCGCGAACAGGTTGTCACCGGCCAGCGCGGCGTCGCGGAGCCGCTGCAGCGCCGCCGGACGGTCCTCGGAGTGGCGCCGCTCGAAGTCACGCAGCCGATCGATCTGGTCCTGCTTCTCCGCGTCGCTGGACCGTGCCAGCTCCAGGTCGCCCTCCACCGGGCGCTCCTCGGGATCGACGAACGTGTTGACGCCCACGATCGGCAGCGACCCGTCGTGCTTGCGGTGCTCGTACAGCATCGATTCGTCCTGGATGCGGCCCCGCTGGTAGCCGGTCTCCATGGCGCCGAGCACGCCGCCGCGGGCGCTGATGGCGTCGAGCTCCACGAGCACGGCCTCCTCGACCAGGTCGGTCAGCTCCTCGACGATGAAGCTCCCCTGCAGCGGGTTCTCGTTCATGGCCAAGCCCCACTCGCGGTTGATGATGAGCTGGATGGCCAGGGCACGGCGGACCGACTCCGACGTGGGAGTGGTGACGGCCTCGTCGTACGCGTTGGTGTGGAGGCTGTTGGCGTTGTCGTAGATCGCGCACAGGGCCTGCAGCGTGGTGCGGATGTCGTTGAACGCCATCTCCTGCGCGTGCAGCGACCGGCCCGACGTCTGCACGTGGTACTTGAGCTTCTGGGATCGTTCGCCGGCGCCGTAGCGGTCGCGCATCGCCACGGACCAGATGCGCCGGGCGACCCGGCCGAGCACCGTGTACTCGGGGTCCATCCCGTTGGAGAAGAAGAAGCTGAGGTTCGGCGCGAAGTCGTCGACGGCCAGGCCACGGGCCAGGTACGACTCGACGTAGGTGAACCCGTTGGCCAGGGTGAACGCCAGTTGGCTGATCGGGTTCGCGCCCGCCTCGGCGATGTGGTAGCCGGAGATCGACACCGAGTAGAAGTTCCGCACCCGGTGCTCGACGAACCACTCGGCGATGTCGGCCATCATCGCCAGCGCGAACTCGGTGGAGAAGATGCAGGTGTTCTGCCCCTGGTCCTCCTTCAGGATGTCGGCCTGCACCGTGCCCCGGACGCGCTCCAGCACCCAGGCCGGGTCCCGGTCGGGGTGCTGGTCGATCGCGGTGTTGAGGAACATGGCCAGGATCGCCGGAGCCGGGCCGTTGATCGTCATGGACACCGACGTGGTCGGGTCGCACAGGTCGAATCCGGCGTAGAGCTCGGCCATGTCGTCGATCGACGCGATCGACACGCCCGAGGTCCCGACCTTGCCGTAGATGTCGGGCCGCTCCGCCGGGTCGAACCCGTAGAGGGTGACCGAGTCGAACGCGGTCGACAGCCGCGTGGCCGGCTGACCTTCCGACAGCAGGTGGAAGCGGCGGTTGGTGCGGGCCGGACCGCCCTCGCCGGCGAACATGCGGGCGGGGTCCTCGCCCTCGCGCTTGAACGGGAACACCCCCGCGGTGAACGGGAAGTGACCTGGAAGGTTTTCCGAGCGCAGCCAGCGCAGCTGTTCGCCGTGGTCGACGAACCGTGGGACCGACACCTTCGGGACCGCCAGACCCGACAGCGACTCCCTGGTCGGGCGATCCGGACCGGTGAGCTCGTCCCGGCGCTCGGCCCACTCGTCGAGCAGGCGCCGGTTCGTCGGGGCGAGGCGCTGAGCCTCGGTGCGCGCCAGCCGCGCCACGTCGTCGACCGGCGCGCCGTCCTGTGCCAGCACCGCCGCGGCCGCCTCGAGCTGCTGGACGCGCCGGGCCACCTCGGACTGCTCGGCGGTGATCCGGTGATAGGACCGCACCGCCTCGGCGATGTCGGCCAGGTAGCGCGCTCGTGCTGCCGGCACGATCTCTGATGTCACCGACGACGTTCGACCTGACACGGGAGTCAGCGTTCCGTCGCCGACCGACAGCCCGGCGGCGGCGAGCTGGGATCGCAGGAACTGGTAGAGCGCGGTGACCCCGTCGTCGTTGAAGCGGGCGGCCACGGTGCCGAACACCGGCATGTCGTCCGGGGTCAGGTCGAAGGCCTCGCGGTTGCGGACCAGCTGACGGGCCACGTCGCGACGGGCATCCTCGGCACCTCGACGTTCGAACTTGTTGATCGCCACCGCGTCGGCGAAGTCCAGCATGTCGATCTTCTCGAGCTGCGACGACGCACCGAACTCCGGTGTCATCACGTACAGCGACACGTCGGAGTGCGGCACGATCGCCGCGTCACCCTGACCGATTCCGGGCGTCTCCACCACCACCAGGTCCGCACCCCAGCACACGCACGCCGCCACGACGTCGTCCAGGCACTCGGGCACCTCGGTGGTGGTGGAGCGGGTGGCCAGCGACCGGAAGTACACCTGAGGCGTCTCGATGGAGTTCATCCGGATGCGGTCGCCGAGCAGCGCGCCGCCGCCCCGTCGACGGGTCGGGTCGATCGCCACGACGGCGATCCGGAGCTTGTCCTCCTGGTCGAGCCGGATCCGCCGGACCAGCTCGTCGGTGAGCGACGACTTCCCGGAGCCACCCGTGCCGGTGATCCCCAGCACCGGCACCCGCCGCGATGCCGCGGTGCGTCGCACGTCCTCGACGATCGCCGGAGCGAGGGTGCCGGCCTCGAGCGACGTGATCGTGCGGGCGAGGGTCCGTCGCGACCCGCCGAACAGCTCGTCGAGCCCGACGGTGGACTCGGCCAGTTCGACGTCGCACGCCTCGATCATCGTGGCGACCATCCCGGCGAGGCCCATGCGCTGGCCGTCCTCGGGCGAGAAGATCCGCGCCACGCCGTCCGCGTGAAGTGCGTCGATCTCCTCCGCGACGATCACCCCGCCGCCGCCGCCGTAGACACCGACGTGACCCGCGCCCTCTTCTCGGAGCCGCTGCACCAGGTAGCGGAAGTACTCCAGATGTCCGCCCTGGTAGCTGGTCACGGCGACGCCCTGGACGTCTTCGTCCACCGCCGCGGACACGACCTCCTCCACCGAGCGGTTGTGCCCGAGATGGATGACCTCGGCGCCTTGGCTCTGGAGGATGCGACGGAAGATGTTGATCGAGGCGTCGTGGCCGTCGAACAGGCTCGCTGCGGTCACGAAGCGGACCGGGTGAGCGGGCCGGTGCAGCTCCGGCTCCGTTGGATCCAACACGTCCACGAACCCCCCTCGTCGACCAGGTGCTTTGATGTCCATGCATTCTCTCCCGAAGATGCGTGGACGTCAAACTTCCTTGCCGGCCCCGCTAGGGTCGTCACATGGAGGTCCCCAGGGCATCGCCCCGCGGACGCAGCCCCCTGGGCTTCGATCCGATCGACGAGGCGCGCCGGCAGTGGGTGGCGCACGGCTGGACCGACGCAGCTGACGCGATGGCGGTCGTCACCTCGGTCATCCGCGTCGAACAGATCGTGATGGGTCGGATCGACGCGCTGCTGAAGCCCGAGGGGCTCACGTTCGCCCGCTACGAGCTGCTGGTGCTCTTGGACTTCTCCCGGAAGGGAGCGATGCCGCTCGGCAAGATCGGCGCCCGCCTGCAGGTGCACCCCGCCAGCGTCACCAACGCGGTCGACCGCCTGGAGTCCGACGGCCTCGTCGAACGGCGGGCGCACCCCGACGACGGCCGGACGACGCTCGCGGCGATCACCGCAGCGGGACGCCAGCGCGCCCGGTCCGCGACGAAGCTGCTCAACGACGGCGTGTTCGCCACGCTGGAACTGGACCCGCACGAGCTGGAGCTCCTGTTCTCCACGTTGCGCAGGTTCCGCGCCACCGCCGGCGACTTCGTGACCGACCCTGCGCAACCGGGGGAACCCGCCGACCCCAGCGCCGACGCCGGCGCCGACATCGACGCGAACATCAACGCCGACGGCGACCGAGCGATCTAGCCGACCGCCGTCATCGACGCACGTCGCCGGACCCTCACCCAGGCCCTGCAGCGAACCAGCCGCTCGGCGCCACCTCGGCACCCAGTCGCGGCGCGTACTGGTCGAAGAAGACCCGCGACACGAGCTCGCGACGGCTGCGCACGTCGGCCTTGTCGAACACGGACTTCAGGTGGTCCTGCACCGTGTACCGCGACAGGTGCAGCGTCGCCGCGATCTCCTTGGTGTCGGCACCCTGGAGGACCAGCCGGGTGACGTCGCGCTCGCGGTCGGTCAGCCCGAACGCTGCCACCACGAGGGGGACGATCTCCGGCGGACGGGCCTCCTCCATGGTGATGACGACGTCACCGGTCCGACCGTCCGACGAGCTCAACGGCGATGCGTGCAGCACCAGCCATCGACCCGACGGCAGGCGGACCCGGCCCCGCGGCAGCACGTCGGTGGCTCGGCTCTGGAACCGGCGGGCACCGGCCACCAGGGCAGCGAGGGTGCCCGTCGCGTCGGCCGAGTTCGCCCTGTTCGTCATCTCCGCCAGCAGCCGGGTCGCTCCGGCCGACACCTGCACCACCTGGTTCCGCGCGTCGATGATCGCGACGGCTGGGCCCGAGTCGAGGTGCTCCTCGGTCCGGACGTCGTCGCCATCACCGCCGGCCTCGATGGCGACTTCGACGAACCGCGTGAGCAGACCGACGCGCATCCCCGCGGCGTACGCGCTCGACAGCGACGCCAGGAACGCGATCTCGGCCTCGGAGAAGCGGGGGTCGTCCTCGCCTCGGAACAACGCCATGGCACCCCAGGCCAGGTCGCCCTGCCGGGCGATCAGGCGGGCCTCGTCCTGGTAGCCGAACTCCGGGACGATCAGCTGCTCCATCCTGGGGCTGACCTCGATGTCATCGTCCGTCTCGATCGACACGCCGACGGAATCGCGCCGGAACCCGAACATCGCCGGGAACGCGGTCGGGTCGACATCGCCGTACTCGATGAGCCCCCAGGCCAGGTCGTGCGCGTCGTTGCCGTACAGGTCGCCGAACTTGAACGTGCCGGTGAGCAGTCGAGTGGCCGGGTCCACGGTGCGGCCGATCCGAGCACGCTGCGGTGCGGCCACATGACGCCCTTGGGCATCCCGGTCGTGCCACCGGTGTAGAGCAGCCACAGGTCGTCGCCGCTGCGATCGACCGGCGCCATCGGCTCGGTGCCCGCCAGGACGTCGTCGAGCGGTGTCGCCCACTCCGGACAAGGATGGAGCTCGTCGGCTCCCACGCACACGAACGTGCGGAGTCGAGGGAGGCCGGAGCGGACCTCCGCCAGGCGGTCGGCGAACTCGACGTGGAAGACCACCGCGTCGGAGTCCGAGTTCTCCAGCAGGTACGCCAGCTCGGGACCCAGGTACCGGTAGTTGACGTTGACCGTCGCGGCCCGCACCTTGAACGCTGCGAAGGTCGCGACGAGGTACTCGGGCCGGTTGTGCATGTACAGGGCGACCTTGCCGTCCGCGCCCACACCGGACCGGTCCAGGTGCGCTGCGAGTCGAGCGGCCTGCTCTTCGAACTGGCGCCAGGTGGCGACCACGCCGCCGTGGACGAGCGCCGGGGCGTCGGGAACCGTCGCCGCGACCGCCTCCCACACCGTCGCCAGGTTCATCCCGTTCGCATCCGCCATCGCGCTCACTCCCGCCCTGCACCAACATCGGTCGGCGCACGAACTCGTCCTGGAAAAGAGGTACCGAATTTATCGCGCCGGGCCGAGCGAAGCGACAGTCAGGTAGTACCTGGAGGCCGGCGACGTGCTGCCGTCGGCCCTCTGGCTGACTGGAGCCACCTGGACGCCGCCGTCCGGGCCATCGCACGACGGAAGGACCCCGAACGATGACCGCACACCCGGCACCGACCATCGACGCCACGCTCACGGATCGTTACGTCGGCGCAGTGCTCGCACTCATCCCCTCGGCCTCGCGCGGCGACATCGAAGAGGAGCTGCGAGCCGCGATCGGCGACGCACGAGACGCCCGGCTCGGCGCCGGCGACGACCCCGACACCGCCGAGGAGGGGGCGCTCGTCGAGCTCGGGAACCCCGACCGGCTGGCCGAGCGCTACCTCGGTCGACCGCTCGCCCTCATCGGAGCGGGGCGCTACTGCGAATGGCGCACGCTGGTGCGAACACTCGTGGCGGTCGTGGTCCCGTTGGTCACGGCCATCGTGGTCGTCGTCGCCGCGATCGCGGGGGAACCGGTCGCTACGGTGATCGCCGGCGGCGTCGGCGCCGCGTTCAACGTGTTCGTGCAGGTGTGCTTCTGGACCACCCTCGTGTACGCCGTGCTGGAGCGCACCGGGCCCGCACCGTCGAGCGCGGAGTGGTCACCGGCGGACCTCCCTCCGGCACCGACCGGCCGAAGGGTGACGCTCGGCGAGACGGTCACCAGCGTCACGACTGCGGTCCTGGTGGTCGCCGCGATGCTCTGGCAACGCAGCACTCCGTTCGTCGACGTCGACGGCACGGCCGTGCCGATCCTGGAACCGGACCACTGGCGGACGTGGTGGCCGTTCCTGATCGTGGTCGTGTTGGCGGATGCCGGCGTGGCGTTGTGGGCCCATCACCGCCGGCGTTGGAGCACCGGCCCAGCGATCGCCTCGATCATCCTCGACGTGGCCTTCGCCGCACCGGTGCTGTGGCTGCTGTCGACCGACTCGTTCTTCGAGCCGGCGTTCCTGGCCGGACTGGACTGGGGAGATGTCAGCGATCCGGGCGCGACGCTGAGCACGATCGTGGCCGTCAGCGTCGTCGTCGTCACCGCATGGAGCATCGGCGAGGTCGCCTGGAGGACGTGGCGACCCGACATCGCCCGGACGGTGCCGCAGGTGTCAGCACCGGGCTGAGCCCTCGGATCGGAGCCCATGCGGCGACGCCGACGGAGCCAACTGGATCACCCAGCGTGGGGGTTCGACCCATTCCACATCACGCTGAGTGGCGGTTGGATGGTCCTACGAGCCGGAGCGAGCGCCCGGCCGGACCTGGGGGTCAGACATGTCCGCACGAGCTGTCGAGATGCACATCGATCCGGTCGAGGACGGCCGGGCCCGCCTGGAGATCGTCTCGGTCGACGACCACGGCGAGCGCTTCGTCATCGACCTCGTCGGCCCCGAGGCCGACGTGCGGGCCGAGGCCGCCTTCCTGGCCGACCAGTACCACCTCGCCGCCACGGCCTGACGCCACACCCGGACGGGTGCGGCCTGGCGGGCGCTGCCTGGCGGGAGCGGCCTGACGCCACACCCGGACGGGTGCGGCCTGGCGGGCGCGGACGGGCGCGGGTCGGGGGATCTGGGGTGTTGATCCCGACGAGGGATGACCGCGAACTCCCCCACGTCGCGGGTGCGATGGGTCACAAGCGTTGACGAGACAGTGCTGTACCGGAATATGGTCCAATACGGAACAGTTGTGTCTCGTTATCGGTCCGACGGTCGCGTCGGGCACGAACACGCAGAGGGATCGATCGAATGTCCGAAGAGCTCATGTACCGCCGCCGCTGGTGGATCCTCGGCGTGCTGTGCCTGTCGTTGGTGGTCATCACCCTCGACAACACCATCCTGAACGTCGCCCTGCCCACGTTGGTGAGGGAGCTCGACGCATCGAACAGCCAGCTGCAGTGGATCGTCGACAGCTACACGTTGGTGTTCGCCGGCCTGCTGCTCACCGCCGGTGCGCTCGGCGACCGCTTCGGCCGCAAGGGAGCGCTGCAGATCGGTCTGCTGGTCTTCGCCGTGGGCTCGGGGCTGTCGGCGCTGGCGACGGACCCGAACCACCTGATCGCCACCCGGGCGCTCATGGGCGTCGGCGGCGCGTTCATCATGCCGGCCACGCTGTCGATCCTGACCAACGTGTTCCCAGCCGAGGAGCGGGGCCGAGCGATCGGCATCTGGGCCGGCGTCTCGGGCCTGGGCATCGCGCTCGGGCCGCTGCTCGGCGGGTACCTGGTCGAGCACTTCGGCTGGCACGAGATCTTCACGGTGAACATCCCCATCGCCATCGCAGCGATCGTGGCCGGCGTGTTCCTCCTGCCCAAGACCAAGGATCCGTCGGCGCCCAGGCTCGACCCCCTCGGGGCGATCCTCTCGATCGCCGGGCTGGTGGCGTTGGTCTACGGCCTCATCGAGGCACCAACCCGCGGCTGGACCGACGGCGTGATCCTGGGCTGCTTCGCCGGCGCCGCGATGCTCCTCACCCTGTTCACGGTGCACGAGCTGCACACCGATGAGCCGATGCTGGACGTGTCGTTCTTCAAGAACGCCCGATTCACCGCGGCCAGCATGTCGATCACCCTCGTGTTCTTCGCGATGTTCGGCTACTCGTTCCTCGTGACGCAGTACTTCCAGTTCGTGCTCGGGTACTCCGCCGCGCAGACCGGCGTCCGGATGCTGCCGCTGGCGATCACGCTGATGATCGTCGCCCCGACCTCGAGTCGGATCGTCGAGAAGGTCGGCACCAAGATCGTCGTGGCCACGGGCCTGGGCCTCGTGTCGATCGCGCTGCTGCTGCAGATGGGGCTCACGGCGGACAGCTCGTACTTCCAGGTCATGTGGCGCATGGTCGTGCTCGCCCTGGGGATGGGGCTGACGATGGCGCCGGCGACCGAATCCATCATGGGGTCCCTACCGCTCGCCAAGGCCGGCGTCGGATCCGCGGTGAACGACACCACCCGCCAGATCGGCGGCGCGCTCGGCGTGGCCATCATCGGCAGCACCATGTCGTCGGTGTACGGCTCGAAGATCGTCGAGGCGTTCGAATCCAGGATGCCCGACCAGGCGCTCGAGGCGGCGCGCAGCGGCATCGGCGGCGCGCTCGCGGTGGCGGACCGGGCCGGCGCCATGGGCGACCAGGTCGCCAGCGTCGCCCGCGACGCGTTCGTCGATGCCATGCACGCCGGTGCGGTCGTCGCAGCGATCGCCGCCATCCTCGGCGTGATCACCGCGGCCGTGTTCCTGCCGGCGCATGCCCGACCCGCGGATGAGGCAGCGCAGGACGCCGAGTTCGCAGCCGAGATGGTCGAGGCGGCGGCCCACGGTGACGACCTGAGCGCGAAGCGGTCGCCATGAGCGCCTCGACCGACGCGGCGCACCCGACACCCGGGCCGGGTCGGCCCCGTGACCCGCAGGTCGACCAGGCCATCATCGAGGCCGCGGTCGATCTGCTCCGCGACGGCGGAGTGGAGGCGTTGAGCATCGACGGCGTAGCGAGCCGGTCGGGGGTGTCGCGGGCCAGCGTCTATCGGCGCCACCAGAACCGCATCGACCTGATGGAAGCCGCGTTCAACGCCGCCGCGACCGCTCCGACGACGCCACCGGACACCGGATCGATCCGCACGGACCTGATCGAGATCGTCCGGCGGGTCCACGCCGCGCTCCACGACACCGAGAGCGGCAGGCTCCTGCCGTCGATGGTGAGCGCCGCCAAGGACAACGCCGAGGTCAGAGAAGCCCTGGAGCGGTTCACCACGGCACGCCGCACCCCGACCATCGAGGCGATCGGGCGGGGAGTCGAACGCGGAGAGCTGCAGCCCGACATCGACCCGGACCTGGTGGCCGACGTGCTCGTCGGTGCCGTGATGTACCGGGTGCTCATGCGCAACGGCACCTTCGACGAGGAGCAGACCAGCGCCCTGGTCGGCGTGATCCTCTCGGGCACCGGCGCCTGACCGCTCGCTTCCCTCACTCACGCAGCATCCTTGCCGACGGGAGGTGGACGACGCGGCGCACCCACGCCGCTGTTCGCCGTCGGAGGGACACCGCGCATGAGACGACCACGAAACGGCGCCAACCGCCCCTTGATCGCCGCAGCCGTGGTCGCACCCCTCGCGTACCTGACCTGGCGGCTGGGGTGGACCCTCGGTGGACCCGGGTGGCTGAGCGTGCCCCTCCTCGCTGCGGAGACGCTGCTGGTGCTGCGGTTCCTGCTCAGCGTGGTGAACGCCGCCGTCGCCCCCACCCCGCTCTCGGACCCCGCATCGGTGTGCGATGCCGGAGACGGGCCCGACGTCGAGCTGTTGGTTCCGGCCGGACTCGCCGACCGCGAGGAGCTCGTCCGGACGCTGCTCGTCGCGAGCGTCGGCGACGCGGCTCGGATCCGAGTCCTCGACCACCGCGATCGCCCCCGGATCCGCCGGACGGCCCAGCGCCTCGGCGCCGAGTACGAGGTGCACCAGGTGCCGGCCGGCTCCCGACCGGCGGCGCTCGTCGAGGCGGCCCGCGCCGGTTCCCGCACCGAGGTCCTGGCCTGGGTCGACGCCGGCGACGTGATCGTCCCCGGCTTCCTCGACCTGGCGTCGATGCTCGTCGACCCGGCTCGACCCCGCCTGGCGGTGGTGCAGTCCTCGGTCGACCTGATCAACGCCGACAGCCTCCTGCACCTCAGTCCCCGCCACGACGAGCGGGCGCTCGAGAACGAGGTGGTCGGGCCGTCGCTCAGCCGGTCCGGCGCGGCGGAGTGGATCGGCTCAGGCTCGCTGTTCAGGGCCGACGCGATCGACTCGATCGGCGGGCTGGCCGACGCCAGCGCACCGACGCATCGGGCCGCCATGCGGCTGGCCCGAAGCGGCTGGGGCGTGCGGTGGTCGACGCCGCCGTCGGTGCGAACCGAGGCACCGGATTCGCTCGACGCCTACCTGCTCGCCGAAGGCACGACCGCCCACGAGGACTGGGAGCTGCTCGCCGGAGCGGAGTCGCCGCTGCTGCCCATCCGAACCGGGGCGCGTCGACGCACGGCGCAGCTGCACGCGTCGACCGCCGTCCTCGACGGGCTCGCCCGTCTGACGGGGCTGTCGGTGCTCGTCGCCACCCTCCTCACAGGGGCGATGCCGGTCAGCGGACCGCTGCTCGTCGTCGCGGCGGCGTTCTGCGCTCAGCTGGCGCTGCGGACCGCAGCAGCGGTCTCGCTCGGACGAGGCACGGTCGCCGTCGGCGACACCACCCGACACGGTCTGCGCACGATGGGCGTGCACGTCCTCGGGCTGGTCCGGAGGCCCCGGTACCCGGTGACAGCGCACAAGGGCGGGCTCGCCACGTTGGGACGGTTGCGCCTCACGACCACGATGCTGGTCCTGGTGGACCTTGCGCTCCTCGCCCGCGTGCTCGCGTTCGCCGTCGGGGACCTGCTGCCGAGCTTCGAGAGCGATGGCGCCCGATTCCTGGCGATGGCTGCGGCCGTGTGGACGATCGTCGCCATGGTCGACGTGTTGCACCTCCTCGTCGGACGGGTGCAGCGCCGCGGCACGCACCGCCAGGTGACGGATCTGGTCGCAGAGCTCGACGGCCAGCACTGCAAGGTCGTCGACCTGACGCCGCGCGGCATCGGCCTCCTGGTCGCCGACCGCTCCGATGCTCGATCCCCATCCCGCGCGGTCACTGCCCGCTTGGACATCCCGCGACTCGACGGCACGACGACGCGTCTCTCGGTCCGACTCCGCATCCGCCACATCGCCGACCAGGTCGACCCCGACTCCGGTCGCCACCGTGCCGGCGCCTCCTTCATCGGCCTCGACGACCAGACCAGAGACGTGCTGACCGAGTACTGCGCACTCACCGCCGAGCAGCGTGACGCGGCACGAGATCGCATACCCACCACGAGTCCCGACGAGCTGGCGGTGAGCGGACCTGGCCCCGCCCGGCGCGCGCTGGCGGTCGGCAACGTGGCCGCCATCCTGGTCGCCGGCCTGGTCGTCGCTGCCGGACCCGTCGGAGCCGCACCGATCGGCGGCGGATCGCTCACCGGACGGGTGCTCGCCCCCGACGGCCAGCCGGCGAGCGGCATCTGCGTCCACGTGTCCCAAGGCCCGACGAATGCGTCGTCGGGCGTCGATGTCACCGGGTCCTTCGAGCTGACCGACCTGGCGGAGGGCACCTATGAGGTGGCAGCTGTCGACTGCGTCCGCAACGATCTCGCCAGGACCTACGCCCCCTCCACCGTGCTCAGGGCGGACGCAGCGGAGTTCCGCGTCGGCGGCGGCGCCGTCGACGTCGGCGACATCACGATGCAGCCGCTCGGCACGGTGCACGGGACCGTGACCGACGAGGCCGGCACCCCCCTGCCAGGGATCTGCGCGTCCTTCGTGGCAGGACCGACCCACGAGCAGGACTGGTTCGACGCCGGACGCACCGACGACCTCGGCGTCTTCGACGCCAGGGTGCCCGCCGACGTCGACGGCACCATCAGCCTGCGCGACTGCACGCCCGCACCGGTGCGATCCGACACCTGGTACCCGGGCGTCAGCGACATGGCCGGAGCCACGACGGTGCGGCTGAGCCCGAACGACACGTCCGACCTCGGCAACACCGTGATGGCGACCGGAGCGGTCGTGCAGGGCCTCGTCACCGACGGCGCCGGTGCGCCGCAGCCGAACGTCTGCGTGTCGGCCCAGGACACCACGGGGCGGGACTGGCGATATGCGGGAGGTTCGGTCACCGGAGCCGACGGAACGTACCGGTTCGTGGTCGCCCCGGGTCGGTACTCGATCTGGCTGAACGACTGCGGCAGCACGGCGAACCTCGTGTCGCAGTGGTACCCCGGCGGTCCGGCGGGCACCGACCCGCCTCCGACGGTCGACATCGCCCTGCCGGGAGCGACGCTCGACGCAACGATGCAACGGGGCGGACGGATCTCCGGACGCCTCACCGACAGCCGCGGCCAGGGCGCTCGGGGCATGTGCGTCTCCCTTCACGACGCGACCGACCTCGACAACGGCAACGGCACCTGGGACCGGGTGAACGACGATGGCACCTGGGTGACCTCCGGCGTCGATGCCGGCGACTACCTGGTCCGCTACAGCAACTGCAACGACGACGACGAGTGGGCTGAGCAGATCCATCCGTCGGTCTTCCCCGACTCTGCGCAGCGCTGGTCCTTCGAGGATGCCCAGCCGGTGCACGTGGAGCTCGGAGCCACGACCGCCGGCATCGACGACACGGCTCTGCGAGCGGTGCGAGTGCACGGAACCGTGACCTCCGGCGGTGCAGCGGCCGCGGATGTCTGCATCGGCGGCGCCAACAGCGACCAGACCGAAGCCGACGGGATGTGGAGGGCGAGGGCGCTGCCCGACCAGGACGTGACCTTCACCTTCTCGGACTGCCGACCTGGACGAGGCCTCGTGCAGCAGCACCGGACCGTCCGCGCCGGAGAAGGCGACGACGTGACCCTCGACGTCGACCTCCCGTCGGGAGCGACGACGTCGGTGACGGGCTCGCTGCACAACGCGGCCGGCGCCAACCCATCGGCGCCGACGTGCGTGGTCGCCTACGTGCCGAACGAACTGATCGGCATCGCCCCCATCGACGGTGACGGCTCGTTCCACCTCGACGGCCTCGCCGACGGCGACTACTGGTTCGGGTTCATCGGCTGTGGCGGTGACAGCGATGCCGGACCGATCTCGATCCACGGTGACCCGACCGTCTACCCGCCGATGTGGTTCCCCGGCGTGCCGATCGTGATGGCACGAGGCACGGCGCCGCACCCCGCATGGGACGACATCGCCCCGACCGCGGTCCGGTCGGGATCGACCCCGCCCGTGCTCGATCAGTGCCTGGGCGTCGGCTGTGGCACCACCACGACGACGACGGCTCCGGAGGTGCCGCCCAGCACCTCGCCGGAGACCCCGATCGCGCCACCGACGGTGAGCAGCGGACCGGCAGCGAACCCGTCGGCAGCACCGACGCCACGACCCCCGAGCGGGCTCTTCGGCACACGACGGATCTCTACGCCGTCGCTGCCCACCACACGCCGCCTTCCGCTGAAGGCGTCGAACCCGTCGAGGACCTCTGCGACCACGGGAGCCGCCGTCGCGAACGTCGGAGCTCCCACCACCGCTCCGACGACGGTGGCGACAGCGGATCCAGCGACGTCCACGCCGACCGACAGCACCGCGCCGATCGACGGGAACGCAGCAGCGCCCACAGGTGACGAGGTCGCCGCGATCGAACCGTTCCGAACGGTGCCACCGGACCGACAGGGGTTCCCCTGGAGGCTGCTCGGCGGAACGGCGCTCGTCGCAGGCGCAGCGATCGCACTGATCGTCGTGTGGAGTCGACGCCACCCGGCGATGGGCTGAGCGCGACGCCTCACTCGGACGGCAGGTCCTCGGCGAGGATGCCGTAGAGGGCCTTCCGGGCATCGTTGAGCACGGTGGACGCCCGCTGCACCTGGTCGGGGGAACCGGTCTGGGCGACCTGCTTGAACGCCGCGATCAGGCCGCCGAGGTTGTTGCGGAGTGCCAGCTGTCCGGCATCGCCGGCAACGGCCTCCCACGGGGCCGGCTCACCCGCAGCTGCGGCCTCTCGACCGGCCTCGGTGAGGTGGACGACGTTCTTGCCGCCCTCCGCCTCCGCCCGGACCAATCCCTCGTCCTCCAGCATCTGCACGGTCGGGTACACCGACCCTGGGCTCGGCTTCCACGCACCGCCGGTCCGCTGGTCGAGCTCGGAGATGATCTGGTAGCCGTGCATCGGCTCTTCGGCGAGCAGGGCGAGGATCGCCGCGCGCACGTCGCCGCGGTTGGCCCGACGGCCGCCGGGGGCGAATCCGCCCCGACCCGGGCCGAACCCGCCACGTCCGGGGCCGCCACGCCCGGGGCCCCCACGCCCGGGGCCGCGACCGCGACGCCCTCGTCGCCCCGACGGGTCGAAGCTGCTCCGCCACATCCACGGGTCGAACCCGTCCGGACCGTCCCCGCATCGGACATCGCCCGCTGCCGTGTCCTTCTGGTCATCGTTCTGGGGTCGCATGTGCGACCTCCTCTCTGTGCTTCTTGATCTCGGTCGTTCTCGATGTCTGCCGCTTCTCGGCATCTGTCGCTTCACCGGAACCGATCGGTTCCGACTGGTTGCGATATATCGTGACTGGTGGCAGAACGATCGTCAATAGGGTGCGTCAAGGGTCACAGCAAGGCGATCCACACCGAATCGGGGACGCCTGCCGTCGCCGAAGGACCTTGTCGCCACTCGGGACATCTCACGTCGTCGAACGGAGATGCGATGCGCTCAGACGTCGAAGGTCGGCTGGTCCCACCACGGGAACCAGTCGGGCAGGTCGCCGGGAACCTGCTGGCGCCAATGCGGAGCGCGCTTCTCGAAGAAGGCGGTGATGCCCTCCCGGGCGTCGGCCCCCGCTCCCGTCGCGAGCACGCCGGGAGAATCGACCCGGTGGGCGGCCATCGGGTGCTCCGCCACGAGACCCCGCCACATGATCTGACGGGTGAGGGCGATCGACACGGGCGCCGCGTTCGCAGCGATCTCGGCTGCCAGCGAGCGGGCGGCGTCGAGCAGGTCCTCGGGTGCGTGCAGCGAGCGGACGAGTCCGCCGTCGAGGGCCTCCGACGCCGGGAACACCTGCGCCGTGTAGCACCACTCCAACGCCTGCTGGATGCCGACCAGCCGGGGCAGGAACCAGCCCGACGCCGCCTCGGGCACGATGCCGCGGGCGGCGAACACGAAACCGAACCTGGCCGGCTCCGAGGCCAGGCGGATGTCCATCGGCAACGTCATCGTGGCGCCGATGCCGACCGCCGGACCGTTGATCGCGGCGATGACGGGCTTGGTGGCCTCGAAGATCCGCAGGGTCAGCAGCCCACCGAAGTCCCGGCGGGGATCGATCTGGGGCGGTGTGATCGGTTCGCCCGCCACCTCCCCGATGGAGTCGTCCGTGCTCGTCACCGCAGGCGACGCGTCGAACACCTCGGCACCGCTCGCCAGGTCGGCACCGGCGCAGAACGCTCGGCCCGAGCCGGTGACGATCACCGCCCGGACGTCGGGATCCGCGTCGACCCGGTCGAACGCGTCGATCATCTCCAGGCACATGCGCACGGTGAACGCGTTCATGTGATCGGGCCGATCGAGCGTGATCGTGGCGATCCCGTCGGTCACCGAGTAGTCGATCGTGCGGTACTCGTCACCCACCTGTCAGACCTTGAGGAACCGGCTCACGGCGATCCCTGACCCGACCGCACCGGTCAGTGCGCCGACCACGAAGATGATCGCGATCGACGCCCAGAGCTGGCTCGGATCCCAACGGATCTGGTTCAGCAGCTCGAAGCCGACCTGGTCGACGAAGTTCCGCTTCCACAGCTGGTCGAAGCCCCAGGCCCCGATCGAGGCCAGCAGCGCGCCGAGCAGGCCGTGCACGAGGCCTTCGACGATGAACGGCAATCGGATGAACCAGTTGCTGGCGCCCACCAGGCGCATGACCTCGATCTCCCGCCGTCTGGCGAACACGGCGGTGCGGATGGTGTTGAAGATCAGCAGCACCGATGCGGCGATCAGCACCGCGCCGACGATCAGCACCCAGGTGTTGAGCGTCCTCACCGAGGTCTGCATCCGCTTGGCGTACTCCGCTGCGTACTCCACCCGGAGCACCCCGTCCTTCGCCTGCAGCGTGTCGCCGAGCGACGAGACCACCTCGGCGTCGGTGGACTTGGGCTTGATGCGGAAGCTCTGCGGCAGATCCTCGGCCTTGATCGTGTTGATCAGGTCGGGCTGGTCGCGGAAGAGGCGCTTGAACTCGTCGTAGGACCGGGCGCTGTCGTAGAAGTCGAACTCGCTCACCTGAGGGCTCGAGTCGAGCGTCTTGTCCATCGACTGGATCTGCTCCGCCGTGGCTGCGGGGTTCATGTAGACGAACAGGTCCACATCGGAGCGCAGGCCCAGGAAGCTGTTGTTGATGCCGGCGCCGATCAGGTAGCTGGCGGCCACCATCGCGAGCGAGACGGCGACCGTGAGCACCGCCGCGAACGTGAGCGTCACGTTGCGGACGAGGTTGGTCCCGGTCTCCTTCAGGACGTAGTCAACGCGGATGGCCACGGAACCTCACTCGTAGACGCCGCGCGCCTGGTCGCGCACGACCCGGCCGCGATCGAGCTCGATCACCCGTCGCCGCATCGTGTCGACGATGCCTCGGTCGTGGGTGGCCATCACGACCGTCGTGCCGGTCCGGTTGATCCGGTCCAGCAGCTTCATGATGCCGACGGAGGTGGCCGGGTCGAGGTTGCCGGTCGGCTCGTCGGCCAGGAGGATCAGCGGGCGGTTGACGAACGCCCGGGCGATCGACACCCGCTGCTGCTCGCCACCGGAGAGCTCGTCGGGCATGTTCGACTGCTTCTTCGACAGGCCGACCAGATCGAGGATCTGCGGCACCGCCTCCTTGATGGCACCCTTCGGCCGGCCGATCGCCTCCAGAGCGAAGGCCACGTTCTCGTACACGCTCTTGGACGGCAGGAGCTTGAAGTCCTGGTAGATGCTGCCGATGTTGCGGCGCAGGTACGGGACCTTGTAGCCGGGCAGCTCTGCGATGTCCTTGCCGGCGACGAAGATCCGGCCCTTCTCCGGGCGCTCCTCCCGGTTCAACAGCCGCAGGAACGTCGACTTGCCCGAACCCGACGGGCCCACGAGGAACACGAACTCGCCCTTGTCGATGTCGACCGAAGCGTCACGAAGGGCGACCATCTCGCCCTTGTAGATCTTGGTGACGTTGTCGAGCTTGATCACGCTGGCCTCTCTCGTGGGTGGGAGGGGAGGAACCCACGAACAGGACTGGCTTACCAGAGGAACTGGTTGTTACGAACCGGTGACGATAGCCCCCGTCATCGGTGGCCGGGGTCGCGCCGGTCGTCAGTCTCTCAGCCCGGGACCCGCGAGTGGCGGAGGGGTCAGCCCGCCGCAGGGGCGCCGGTGCGCACCCACTGGAGGTAGGCCTCCATGAGCCCGTCGAGGTCGCCGTCGAGCACCGCGTCGGGGTTCGACAGCTCCAGGCCCGAGCGCAGGTCCTTGACCTGCTGGTACGGCTGGAGCACGTAGTTGCGGTCCTGGCTGCCGAAGTCGACCGCCGCACCCTCGCCGGTGATCTCGGCCAGCTTGTCCTGGCGCTTCTGGCGTTCCAGCTCCAGCAGCTTGGCCTTCAGGATCTTCATGGCCCGATCCTTGTTCTGGTGCTGGGACCGCTCGTTCTGGCACGACGTGACGATGCCCGTCGGCAGGTGGGTGATCCGCACCGCTGAATCGGTCACGTTGACGTGCTGGCCGCCTGCGCCGGAGGACCGGTACACGTCGATGCGGAGCTCCTTGTCGTCGACCTCGATCTCGTCGTCGACGTCGTCGATCCACGGGGTGACCTTGACCGACGCGAAGCTCGTCTGGCGCCGGGCGTTGTTGTCGAACGGCGAGATCCGCACCAGGCGGTGCACACCGTGCTCGGAGCGCATCCAGCCGTAGGCGTTGCGTCCCTTGAGCAGGAACGTCGCGGAGGAGATGCCGGCCTCGGTGCCCTCGTTCAGCGACTCGATCTCCAGGTCCATTCCCGCACGCTCGGCCCAACGCACATACATGCGCAGCAGCATCTCGGCCCAGTCCTGTGCGTCGACGCCTCCGGCGCCGGAGTTGACCTCGACGATGGCGTCTCGTTCGTCGTACTCGCCGGTGAACAGCGCCCGCAGCTCCAACCGATCGAAGTCGACCACCAGCGAATCGAGCTCGGCCTCGATCTCGGGTTCGAGCGACTCGTCGCCCTCCTCGCGGGCCAACTCGGCCAACGTGTCGACATCGTCGACACGCGCCTCGAGCGAGTCGAAGAGGCCGAGGTCGTCGTCGAGCTCGGCGAACTCGCGCTGCAGCGCCTGTGCCGCGGCCTGGTCGTCCCACAGGTCAGGGCGGCCGAGCTCGGTCTCCAGCTGAGGCCGACGGGCGCGCAGCTCACCGACGCGGAGGTAGCCCTCCGCCTCGGCCAGCCGGGAGCGGAGCGCGCTGATGCGCTGCGAGAAGTCCTGCACGTTCAGTCGACCTCGATCAGCTCAGCTCGCGCCGTGGCACTGCTTGAACTTCTTGCCGCTCCCGCACGGGCAGGGGGCGTTGCGCGGCGTCTTGTCCCAGTCGCTCTTGACGACCGGCTGCTGCGCCACCGGCTCGTCGGCCACCGGCGCCGCGCCGGTCGCAGCCGCCGCCACCTCGTGCGCGGTCTCCGCCGCGACCACCGCCGGGACCGGGTTGGGCCCCTCGGAGGGGTCCTCTGGCGCGGAGTAGTCGAAGCGCTGGGGCTGGAGCTTGGGTTGCTCCTCCTTCACGACCTGCACGTGCATGACGTACTGGACGTACTCCTTGTCGACGGACTCCATCATCTGGCCGAACATGTCGAAGCCCTCACGCTGCCACTCGGTGAGAGGGTCCTTCTGGCCCAGCGCCCGGAGGTTGATGCCCTCCTGGAGGTAGTCCATCTCCTTCAGGTGCTCGCGCCACTTGGTGTCGATGATCCGCAGCATGATCTGGCGCTCGATCTGGCGGAACGTCTCGGAGCCGAACTCCTCCTCGCGCTCCTCGTAGTGGCGCACGGCGTCGGCCATGAGCACGTCGTAGAGCACGTCCTGGCTGAGCGTGTCGGCCAGCTCTTCGGGTGTGACCTCGGTCGGCCAGTAGGTGGCGGCATCCGCGGCGAGCGCCTCGGTGTCCCAGTCCTCGGTGTAGTCCGATCCGCAGTGGACCCCGATCAGCTCCTCGACGGACTCCGCCATGGACTTCAGCGTCTCGTCGCGGAGGTCGCCGCCCTCGAGCACCTCGTCGCGCCGGGCGTAGATCACCTTGCGCTGCTCGTTCATGACCTCGTCGTACTTGAGGACGTTCTTGCGGATCTCCGCGTTGCGGGCCTCGACGGTGTTCTGGGCCTTCTCGATCGCCCGGGTGACCATCTTGGCCTCGATCGGCACCTCGTCGTCCCAGCCCTTGCCCATCACCCACTCGATCGCGCCGGTGGCGAAGAAGCGCATGAGGTCGTCCTCGAGCGACAGGTAGAAGCGGCTGGCGCCGGGATCGCCCTGACGGCCGGAACGACCGCGGAGCTGGTTGTCGATGCGTCGGCTCTCGTGGCGTTCGGTGCCGAGCACGTACAGCCCACCGAGCTGCCGGACCTCTTCGCCCTCGGCCTTGCACTCCAGCTCGTACTTGGCGAGCAGCTCCTCGTAGCGGGCGTCGGCCTCCTCGGTGCCCTCCTCGAGCCCCTCGGCGTGCACCTCCCGCTCGGCCAGGCCCTCGGGGTTGCCGCCCAGAAGGATGTCGACGCCGCGGCCGGCCATGTTGGTGGCCACGGTGACCGATCCGATGCGTCCGGCCTGGGTGACGACCTCTGCCTCACGGGTGTGCTGCTTGGCGTTCAGGACCGAGTGCGACACGCCGCGCTTCTCCAGCTCGCGGCTGAGCAGCTCGGACTTGGCCACCGACACCGTGCCGACGAGGACCGGCTGGCCCACCGCCTGCCGCTCGACGATGTCGTCGACCACGGCGGAGAACTTGGCCTCCTCTGTCCGGTAGATGAGGTCCGCGTCGTCGATGCGCTGGAGCCCCCGGTGGGTGGGGATCGGCACCACCTGGAGGTTGTAGGTGGACATGAACTCGGCGGCCTCGGTGAGGGCGGTACCGGTCATGCCTGCGAGCTTGTCGTACATGCGGAAGTAGTTCTGGAGGGTGACCGTCGCCAGGGTCTGGTTCTCCTCCTTGATCTTCACGCCTTCCTTGGCCTCGACCGCCTGGTGCAGACCCTCGGACCAGCGCCGGCCATCCAGGATGCGACCGGTGAACTCGTCGACGATCTTCACCTCGCCCTGCTGGACGAGGTAGTCGCGGTCACGCTTGTAGAGCTCCTTGGCCTTGATCGCCACCTGCAGCTGGTGAACCAGGCTGTTGGACACGTCGTCGTAGAGGTTCTCCACGCCGAGGCTCTTCTCCACCTTGTGGATGCCCTCGGGCAGCGGGAACACGACCCGCTTCTCCTCGTCGACCTCGTAGTCGGTGTCCCGGCTCAGGCCTCGGACCACCGCCGCGAACTTGTGGTAGAGCTTGGCCGCGTCGCTGACTCGACCCGAGATGATGAGCGGTGTGCGGGCCTCGTCGATCAGGATCGAGTCGACCTCGTCGACGATCGCGTATGCGTGACCCCGTTGGACCTTCTCCTCGAGCGACAGCGCCATGTTGTCGCGGAGGTAGTCGAATCCGAACTCGTTGTTGGTGCCGTAGGTGATGTCGCAGGCGTACTGCTCGCGCTTGAAGTCGGGGTCGTGCTCGCCGGGCAGGATCATGCCGATGCTCAGACCGAGGAAGCGGTGGACCTGACCCATCCACTCGGCGTCGCGCTTGGCCAGGTAGTCGTTCACGGTGATCACGTGGACGCCCTTGCGGGTGAGGCCGTTCAGGTACACCGGCAGCGTGGAGACCAGGGTCTTGCCCTCACCGGTCTTCATCTCCGCGACCCATCCGAAGTGCAGCGCGGCACCACCCATCAGCTGCACGTCGTAGTGGCGTTGGCCGATGACCCGGCTGGCCGCCTCTCTGACGGTGGCGAAGGCGGGGATCAGCAGGTCGTCGACGGCGACGCCACGATCGAGCTGCTCCCTGAACTCCACTGTGCGGTGCTGGAGGTCCTCGTCGGAGAGGGCCTGCAGCTCGGGCTCGAGCGCTCCGATGTCGGACACGAGGTCCGCGAGCGCGCGCACCTTCTTGCCCTCGCCGGTGCGCAGCAGTCGATCCATGAATCCCATAGCGGCGTCCACTCTACCGGCGGGCCCCGCCACGCCGACCGCAGAGCCTGAGCGTCAGAGGAGGCGCGTAGCGTCCCGACCGTGCTCGACGCCCTGGCTCCCCGCCGCTGCGCGATCTGCCGACGCTCCGGATCCGGGCTGTGCGGCGACTGCACCGCGGACCTCCCGCCCGCTCCCGTGCTGGCGCCACCAGCCGACCTCGACGCGTGCTGGGCTCTGCTCGCTTACCACGGACCCACCCGGCAGCTCGTCGCCGAGTTGAAGTTCCACAACCACCGAGACGCGTTGGAGGTGATCGGCCGGGCCATGGCGGTGTTCGTGACCCGATCGCCACACCCCGTCGACGCCGTCACCTGGGCACCGACGAGCGCCGCCCGACGGCGCCACCGCGGCTACGACCAGGCCGAGCTGATCGCCCGGAGCATCGCCCACTTCGCGGGCGTGCGCCCCGTCGCCGCGCTCGAGCGCAGGCCGGGCAGCGCCCAGACGGGAGCGGACCGGGCGCACCGGCTGCACGGGCCGTCGTTCGAACCGATCGGGGCCGTCGGCACCCACGTGGTCGTCGTCGACGACGTGAGGACCACCGGCTCCACGCTGTCGGCCGCAGCGAGAGCGACGCGGCGAGGAGGCGCCGAGCGGGTCAGCGGGCTGGTGCTGGCCGTTCGGCCCTGACCGATCAGTTGCCGGGCAGGGCCATCGATGGGTTCTCGCCGCTGAGCATGCGGTCCACCCGATCGCTCACCATCGACTGCCACTCCGGGTGCGTGAGGACGTAGAAGCGGCGCTGCTCGATCGCCTCGAGCACCATCTGTGCGACCACCGAGGGTCGCAGTCCCTCGGCGATGAAGCCGTCGATCATCTCCTTCAGGTCCTCGGCGGAGACCGGACCGGGCGTCGCGTCCGCTGCCGCTGCCTCCACCGCTGCGGCGACGGCGTCGGGCTGGTTGCGGTCGGCCTGGTGGATGCGGGTCTGGACCCAACCAGGACACAGCACGCTGATGCCCACCTCGGGGTGCAGCATCTCCAACTCGACGTACATGGATTCCGACATCGTGACCACCGCGTGCTTGGACACGTTGTACGGGCTCATGAACGCCGGCGACGTCAGGCCGGCCATGGACGCCGTGTTCACGATGTGGCCACCCCCGCTGGCGATGATCCTGGGCGTGAAGGATCGCAGCCCGTGCACGACGCCCATCAGGTTCACGCCGAGGACCCACTCCCAGACCGAGGGATCCACCTCCCAGGTGGCACCGCCTCCGGCGACGCCGGCGTTGTTGCACGCCACGTGCAGCGCTCCGAACACGTCCATCGCCGCTTCGCCGATGCGCTCGACGTCCGCGGCGCGGCTCACGTCCGCCGTCACCGCGAACACGTCCGCGCCACCGTCGCGCAGCGAGCGAGACGTCTCCTCCAGCGGGTCGGCCTCGATGTCGGCGAGCACGAGCTTCATGCCCTTGGCGGCGAACGCCTCGGCCATCGCCCGGCCGATGCCGCTCGCTCCCCCGGTGACGACGGCGACCTTCCCCTCGAACTTCTCCACGCTGGTTCCCCCCGGTGCTCGTACGCCGCTTTCGACGGCGTCGCCGGCAGCGTAGACCCCACGAGCCCGCGGGTCTCGTGAGGGCACGGCGAGGGGGTCGATGCGGATCTCGGGTCGGAATCAGGCCGTGACGACCGGAATCCGACCCGAGAACCCGCTCCGAGCCCCGATCAGTACCGCCCGATCAGTACCGGTAGTGCGCCGACTTGTAGGGACCCTCGACGGGGATGCCGAGGTAGGCCGACTGCTCCGGGGTGAGCTTCGTGAGGCGCACGCCGAGGGCGTCGAGGTGGAACCGGGCGACGTCCTCGTCGAGCTGCTTGGGCAGGACGTGGACACCCAGCTCGTAGTCCGAGGTCTTGGTGAACAGCTCGATCTGCGCGAGCACCTGGTTCGAGAACGAGCAGCTCATCACGAAGCTCGGATGGCCCGTGGCGCACCCGAGGTTCAGGAGCCTGCCCTCGGCGAGGACGATCACCGAGTGGCCGTCGGGGAACACGAACTCGTCGACCTGCGGCTTGATGTTGACCCGCTGGATGTCGCTCTGGCGGAACAGACCGGCCATGTCGATCTCGTTGTCGAAGTGGCCGATGTTGCCGACGATGGCGTTGTGCTTCATCCGCGCCATGTGCTCGGCGGTGATGATGTCCTTGTTGCCGGTGGTGGTGATGAAGATGTCGGCGGTCTCCACGACGTCCTCGAGGCGGACCACCTGGTAGCCCTCCATGGCGGCCTGCAACGCGC
>JACDJC010000998.1_pt1 | contig 27848 bp, 24 predicted proteins | sample 7454191 | NCBI WGS metagenome assembly JACDJC01 (sample SAMN14253291, study PRJNA609438) | sludge metagenome | isolation source: sludge after 25d culture with pyrite and EDTA | collected 2018-12-20 | reverse complement strand
TCCTTGTCCAGGAATTCCGGGGGATACGACCAGTCGATGGCCTGGTGCAGTGCCGGTGCCAGCAACGCCAGGGCCGCCGGAAAGAAGAGCTCCAGCGCTTCCTTCCAGGGCCCATCGTGATCGTCGGAGCTTGCTTGCATGGCGCAGTGCCCGTCGGCAAAGTGGGGAAGCGCCATTGTGCCGACCGACTGGCCGCCCGCGCCAGCGTGGAAAATCCCGACGGACAAGCGGGTCCATGCGCGCAATGAGCAGCCTCAAGGCTCGGGTGACACGTTGCTGGAACAAATTCGGAACATACCGCAGGAGCGTCTGATCCGGGCTCTGGCTTCGCCGGATCAGCTACTGGCGGGTGGCTTCATGACCGCATCGTAATGCCGCGGGGCCAGCTGGATTGCGAGCACGGCGGTGATGAGCACGGCGACCAGCTGTGCTTGCCAGCCCACGACATATCCCCCTGTGGCTTCGTGCAGTCTGGCGACCACCCAGGGCGCCAGTGCAGCCAGAATGAAGCCGCCGCCCTGCATGAAGGCATTCAGGGCTCCGGCCTGCATGGGGTCGCGCAAGTGATCCAGGGCGGCAACCATGATGAGCGCAAAAAAACCGCCCAGACCGGCCCCCAGAATGATGACTGTCACCAGGGGCATGCCCAGGGGCCACCAGGCCAGCAGGGCGAAGCCGGCCACCTGACCGATCAGGGTCAGCATCAGCCAGGGTCTGCGGTCGGGCTGTTTGCGGGCCAGTACCGGCAGGGTGAGGGCTGCCGCCGCCTGTGCCACGGATAGCACGGCCACCAGAAAGCCGCTGCGCGGTGCGCTCCAGCCCAGGGATTGATAGAAGGGCGCAAGCCACGCCACCATCGCGGCATAGCCGCCATTCATCAGACCAAAACATGCGATCAGAAGCCAGGTGCGCTGCCGACGCAGCAGCCAGCGGGTGTCACTTTTCAGTACGCTGCTTCCGATGATTGCGGGGCTGCGTACCACGGCCAGGGCCAGCAGCGTGGCAAACAGGGCGGGCACCGACCAGAGTGCCAGGGCCGCCTGCCAGCTCGCCCCCCGCTGGATGGCCAGCGGTGACAGTTGTGCACCCAGAGCGCCGCCGCCCATCAGCGACGCGGAATACACCCCCATCATGGGGGCGACCAGCCAGGGCGTGCGTTGCTTGATGAGCCCTGGCAACAGGCCTTGAACGAGCGCCACGCCGCAGCCGCAAAGAACGGCCGAGCCAATCAGCACGAAGGCGGCATTGCCCGCGAAACGCGCCAGGTTTCCCAAGGTGATGACGATCAACGCGCCCGCCAATGCCAGCCGCATGCCCATGCAGCGCGCGGCCAGCGGTGCGAACCACGTGCCAATGCCCATCAAGGCCATGGGCAGCAGCGTGAGCCAGGACAAGGTGGTCAGGCTCATGCCGGTGCTGGCCTGAATGCTGGGCGCCAGCGGACCGATCGCGGTCAGGAAAGGGCGCAGATTCAATGCAATCAGCACGACCGTCGCCATCCACAGCAACAGTTCAGCGCGGTGTCCGCGCGTCATGACGTCGCCATGCGAAAAGGCGTGCAAGCGCTCACCAGAGTCCAGGAAATCGAATGCAGTACCAGCGTGCTTTCACGGAAATTACCCGGGTTGCCCAAAAAATGGGGAATTCATTATGCCAGAAGCGCCCCGACCCGCACCGTCAAAGTACAGTCAAAGTACGGACCTTTCCATTCAGCCCTGACGGTCAAAGTACGCACATGTCAACTTCAGCGCGAAGGGAAGTGGCCCGTCATGAACCCGGACATCGTTGCGACGCGGTTCAGGCCATGTGCTGCCCGCCGTTCATGGCCAGGTTGCTGCCCGTCATGAAAGCGGCCTTTTCGCTGCAGACAAAGGCGGCCAGGGCGCCGATCTCGTCGGGCCGGCCCAGTCGTCCCACCGGGATGTTGGCAATGATCTGGGTTTGCAGGATATCGCTGGGTACGGCAGCCACCATCGCCGTGTCCATGTACCCGGGCGAGATCGTGTTGACGGTGACGCCCTTGCGTGCCACTTCCAGAGCCAGGGACTTGGTGAAGCCATGGATGCCGGCCTTGGCCGCCGTATAGTTGGTCTGGCCGAACTGGCCTTTGCTGCCGTTGATCGAGGAAATGTTGATGATGCGTCCCCAGCCTTTGTCGATCATCGCGTCGATCAGGGGACGCGTGACATTGAACATGGAATCCAGATTGGTGCGCAGAACCGCATCCCAGTTCACCTTGCTCATCTTGCGAAACATGCCATCCCGTGTGATTCCGGCATTGTTCACCAGGATGTCCACCTGGTGGCCGTCGGCTGCGATGCGCTCGGCCATCGTCTGGCACGAGGCTTCGTCGGCCACATCGACCCGATAGAGGTGAAACACATAGCCGTCGGCAGCCTGTGCGGCCAGCCAGCCGTCCGCGTTTTTGTTATGGAGCGAGCAGGCAACCAGGACCGTGTGGCCCTCATCGAGCAGGGCGCGGGCGATGGCCAGGACCAGACCGCCGGTGCCCCCGGTGACAAGTGCTGTATGCGACATGAGAATCTCCTTGGAAAAAAGCTGGAAAAGCGGGCCAGACCCATGGACCGTACCTTGGACAGCAGGATTTGTGCGTGGTTCACGGGCATGATGAGCAAATGCGCGAGGGTGCCGTGCTCGTGTTCACGGATCAGGGCCGGCTTGCATCGTGCCCCATCCATCTTGTAGCCCATCGGCGGCGACGTGGACCTGACTTCGATCAATCGTGCTCCTGATTTCGATCCATGGTGCGCCGGATTTCGGCCAGTGGCACGGATTTCGTCCGGGCAATGCACCCAACCCCGAGCCTGACACGCGCAAATCTGACGTATCTCAACCCCTGTACTGCCTGCAGGGGCTATGCTTGAACGCATGGAGACCTTGAGCGCACCGGAAACCGCAGCGCGCCACACCGCGCCGGATGACGAACCAAATGCACGCGCGACCCGTGAGCAGGCCGCGCGCGACCTTGATGAAGGACGATCCTTCCATGGCGGCAAGCGCCGGGACCGGCCATGATCGACCAGGATCAGCGCGCGGTCCTTGCCTTTTTGACAGACCCGGCCAGTCACGGGGATCAGACCCTGGACATCCACACGACCCGGACGCACCTGTCCGTGATCATTTTCGTCGGGTCGCAGGTATTCAAACTGAAGCGGGCAATTCGTTTGCCGTATGTGGATTTCTCCACGCCGCAGCGTCGACTGCAGGCGTGCGAACGTGAATGGGTCCTGAATCGGCGAACCGCCCCCATGCTCTATGTCTCCGTACGGCGCATTACCCGCGAGGCTGATGGTCGCCTGATGTTCGACGGCCCTGGTGAACTGCTGGATGCGGTGGTTGAAATGGTTCGCTTCGACGAGGATACCCTGTTCGACCGGCTGGCTGTGCAAGGCCGCCTGACCCCCGTCATGCTGACCCGGCTCGCGCACACCATTGCCCGCTTTCACGCCGATGCCGCCATCGATCACGAGCACTCGGGAGCGGATCGGATCGCCGCGGTCCTCGTGACCAATGAAAAATCGCTGGCGAGCAGTGGCGTCTTCCCTGCCGAAACCATTGCTTCGCTGACCACCGCCTCGTGGCGCGCCTTCGATCGGCACATCACACTGTTGAATGCGCGCGCACGCGCCGGCAAGGTGCGCCGCTGTCATGGGGATCTGCATCTGCGCAACATCTGTCTGGTGGAAGGCGTCCCGGTTTTGTTCGATTGCCTCGAATTCGATGAGGCGCTTGCGACCATCGATGTGCTGTACGATCTGGCCTTCTTGCTCATGGACCTGTGGCATCGGGGTCTGGAGTCCGACGCCAATCTCGTGTTCAACCGCTATCTGGACGCCTGCGACGAGGTGGACGGCCTGGCCTTGTTGCCATTTTTCATGGCGGTGCGCGCCACGATCCGGGCCCACGTCACGGCGGAACAGGCCTCGCAGACGGCGGAGCAGGCCTCACAGACGATGGGGCAGGATTCACCGACGGCCGGGCAGCAGCACGACGAGCTGGTGGCTGAGGCAAGATCCTACGCGGCCCTGGCGCTGCGTCTGCTGGCAGCCGCACCGGCGCGCCTGGTTGCAATCGGCGGCCTGAGCGGCACGGGCAAGTCGAGCGTCGCCGCAGCCATCGCACACACAATCGGCCCGGCGCCCGGGGCGCGCATTCTGGCCAGCGACCGACTCCGCAAGCGCCGCTATGGCGTATCGGAGCAGACCCGCCTGCCCCCTCAGGCTTACCAGCCGGAGGTCTCGGCACAAGTCTATGCCCTGCTGGCGCACAGGGCGCGGGAGCTTCTGGTGCAGGGGCACGGTGTGGTCGCTGACGCCGTCTTTGATGGGCCGGATGAACGCGTCCGGATCGAACGCAGCGCATTGGATGCCGGGGTGCCCTTCAGCGGTCTCTGGTTGTACGCTTTGCCTGGGCAGCTGGTTTCCCGCGTCGAGCAACGGCAGGGTGACCCATCCGACGCGACCGCTGAGGTCGTGCGCGAGCAGCTTGCCCGGGACACCGGTGAGCCGGGCTGGTTTCAGATCGACGCTGGTGGAACCCTCACCAGCACAGTGGCACAGGCCGCCCGGTGGCTGGCATGAACGGGCTTGACCGCAGGGCATCGGATGATCAGTCGGTGGCGGATGATGCCAGGGGCCGGGTGGTCGCGATCCGCGGTGGCGTCGTGGATGTGCGTTTCCTGGGCCAGGTGCCGCGGATCAACGAACTGCTGCGCGCAGGCCGTCTGGCGCTCGAGGTCGCATCCCTGGAAAATGCCGACACGGTTCGCTGCATGGCGTTTGCGCCCACCCAGGGGCTGGCCTTGAATGCACCGGTCGAGGCCACCGGCGGGCCCATCCGGGTTCCGGTGGGCGACAGGGTCCTGGGCCGGATGCTGGATGTCTTTGGCGAGCCGATCGATGGCTTGCCGGCCATCGTCGATGCCGAGCGCCGCTCGATTCACGCGGACCCGCCCGCATTGGTCGATCGCAAACCGGTCGCTGAAGTCCTGGAGACCGGCATCAAGGCAATCGACCTGCTTTCGCCCATCGAACGCGGCGGCAAGACGGGCCTGTTTGGCGGCGCCGGGGTCGGCAAGACGGTGCTTCTGACCGAATTGATCCACAACACGGTCCAGCATTATCAGGGCGTGAGCCTGTTTTGCGGCATCGGCGAACGTTCGCGTGAAGGCGAGGAGCTCTACCGCGAGATGGGCGAGGCTGGCGTACGCGACAAGATGGTGATGATCTTTGGCCAGATGAGCGAGGCGCCCGGGGTGCGCTTTCGCGTGGGCCATGCCGCCCTGACGATGGCCGAGCATTTTCGCGATCGCAAGGGGCAGGACGTGCTGTTGCTGATCGACAATATTTTTCGTTTCGTTCAGGCCGGTTCCGAGATCTCCGGGCTGATGGGCCAGATGCCTTCACGGGTGGGGTATCAGCCGACCATGGCCTCCGAAATCGCGGCCTTGCAAGAACGGATTGCCTCGACCCGGGCGGGGGCGATCACGTCGATCCAGGCGGTCTATGTGCCCGCAGACGATTTCACCGATCCGGCGGCCGCGCACATTTTCTCGCACCTGTCCGCCTCGGTCGTGCTGTCGCGCAAAAGAGCCAGTGAAGGCCTCTATCCCGCAGTCGACCCGCTCGCCTCGAACTCCGTGATGCTCACCCCCGGGGTCGTCGGGCAGCGTCACTACGAGATCGCACGGGGCGTGCGCCGCACCCTGGCCGAGTATGAGGAATTGCGTGACATCATCGCCATGCTTGGTATCGAGGAACTTTCCTCGGGCGATCGTGCCACAGTGGCCCGAGCGCGCCGGCTGGAACGCTTTCTGACGCAGCCCTTCGTGACGGTCAGTTCTGCTTCGGGTGCCCAGGGAAGGCACGTGCCCGTGGCCGATACCCTGGATGGCTGCGAAACGATCCTGAGCCAGAGTGAATTCAAGCTACCCGAAGACGCTTATTACATGATCGGGCGCCTGTCCGAACTGAAGGATGGGTCCTCATGAACCGGACAGCCAGCATGGAAGTCACGATCCGCGTGCCATCGAGCCTGCTCTTTCAGGGACACGCCAGTCGCCTGCGTGCGGTCGGGCAGGCAGGCGGCTTCGGCCTGCTGCCCAGGCACGCAGATTTCGTCACGGCGCTGGTACCATCCGTTCTGGTGCTGGTCACGGAAGACGAAACAGAACGCTTCTTTGGTATTGACGAGGGCCTGCTGGTGAAACAGGATCAACGTGTGTCGATCATTGTCCGACGGGGTGTGATGGGTGATGAACTGGAAACCTTGCATGACAAGGTGCGCGACCGCTTCATCGAGGCCGAAGACGATGAACGCGTCGCCCGCAGAGCGCTCTCGCGCCTCGAGGCGGATATGGTGCGCAGGCTGGGTCAGCTGCAAAGGATGCGGCCATGACGGAACCCGGACAGCGGGTGAGCGATGAAATCGAGCGGCGCGCAAAGCGGATGAAGGCCATGCGCGACAATCCGGGCCCCAGCCCGTTGCGCGGCATCGGCACGTTCGGGATGATTGGCTGGTCCGTGGTGGTGCCCACGGTCGGCGGGGCGTTTCTGGGGCATTGGCTCGATCGGGTCGCGCCACAGCAATTTTCATGGACCATCGCGCTCATTCTGGCCGGTGTGCTGCTGGGTGCCGTGATTGCCTGGCGATGGGTCAGGAAAGAGGGCGAGGACAAATGATCAGTGTCGACTGGGGTGCGTTTCTGCTCGGAGCGCTCATCGGGTGCGGGTTCAGTGCCCTGTTCTTTGCGGGCCTGGCGTGGGGCATGAAGCTGGCCCTGCGCCGCTCCAGCCCCGTGCCGGTTCTGCTGTCCAGTGCGGCGCTGCGCATCGCGCTTCTGCTGGCCGCCGGATGGGGTGTGGCGGCCTGGCTGGGCAGTGCCGGGGTGGCCGGTTTCGCAATGGCTTTCATCGTGCTGCGCACGATCCTGCTGGCACGCCTGCGCGCCGAGCGGCAGCCCGGGAGCTCGTGATGGAATTGACACCCGATGCGATCGTCGTCTTCACCGTGGCCGGGATTCCGGTCAATGCGACGATCTGCTTTACCTGGATCATCATGGCTCTCCTGACGGGAGTGGCCTGGCTGATGACGCGTTCCCTGCGGGCAGACGTCCCGCCCAGCCGCTGGCGCACGGCCCTGGAAGTCATCGTGCAGGGCATCGAGGGCCAGATCGCCGAGATCACCGGCCGGCCGGCGCGACAGGTACTGTATTTTTCCGGCACGCTGTTCCTGTTCATCGTCGTCTCCAACGTGCTGGCCGTGGTGCCCGGCTTCCACGCCCCCACCGGGTCGCTCTCGACCACCACCGCACTGGCGCTGGCCGTGCTGATTGCCGTGCCCATTTTCGGCATCGGCAGCCGCGGGCTGGGCGGCTACCTGAAAACGTATCTTGAACCATCCTGGATCATGCTGCCGTTCAACCTCATCAGCGAAGTGACGCGCGGCCTGTCACTGGCCATTCGCCTGTACGGCAACATCATGAGCGGTGCAGTCATCGTGGCGATCCTGCTGGGGGTTGCCCCCTTCTTTTTCCCCGTGCTGATGGAAATGCTGGGTCTGCTGGCCGGCGTGATCCAGGCCTATATATTCGCAGTGCTGGCGACGGTCTACATCGCGTCGGCCATGGTCGACCCGTCGCCGGATGCGGGCAAAGCACCGCCAGATTCAGACAAGGCATCGCAACATTCAAGCAAAGAAAAGGAGGTCCCATGACCGATCTTGCCATCATCGCCGCCGTATCCATTTTTACCGCCGGGCTGACCGTCGCGTTCGGCGCGCTGGGTCCGGCGCTGGGCGAAGGCCGGGCCGCCGTCAGCGCACTGGCCGCCATCGCGCAGCAGCCGGATGCTGCGGCGACCCTGTCGCGCACGCTGTTTGTCAGCCTTGCGATGATCGAGTCAACCGCGATTTACTGTTTCGTGGTGGCCATGATCCTGATCTTCGGCAACCCGTTCTGGAACGCCGCGTTGCTGGCGGCGCAAACCAACGCGGGCTGAAAACCATGTCCGTCGATTGGATCACCGTGGCAGCCCAGATCGGCAATTTCCTGGTACTGGTCTGGCTGCTCAAGCGATTTCTCTATCGCCCCGTGCTCGATGGCATCGATGCCCGGGAAGCCGAAATCAGCCAGCGCATGGGCGAGGCAGACCGTGTGCGGGAAGCGGCCGAATCCGAAAAGGCCGAATTCGCGCAGCGGCTGGCCAGCCTGGAAGCCGATCAGTCGGGCGTGCTGGAAACCATCCGCTCCGAAGCGGAAAGCGCCCGCAGACAAATGATTGCCGAGGCCCGCGAGCAGCTGCACGCGGAACGCATGGCGGCTTTGCTCGAGCGCCAGGCGCAGGCAAGGCAATTTGCCGCCACGCTGCAGAAATCAGGCGCTCAGGCCCTGCTGGTGCTCTTGCGCAAGGCGCTCGGCGATCTCGCGGATCAATCCCTCGAGGATCAGATCGTCATGCAGGCAGCCCGACAAATCGCGGCGTCGGGGCAAGCCTTGCGCGCGGCCGCTGCCACAGCACACGCGGCGGTCGTGAGCACTCGGGGCACGCTGTCCGATGTGGCGCGCACAAAGCTCACGCATCAGGCGGCGGACCAGCTGCCCGGCGTCGCGCTGCAGTTCACGACTGATCCGGCCCAGTCTCCGGGGCTGGTCATGCGGGTCGGGGGAGCCCAGGTCAGCTGGACTCTGGACAGCTATGTCGAATCGCTCAGTCAAATGGTTGAAGAGCGGATCGCCGAGCAGGCGCATGCAAAAGGAGCGGCTGATGCAGCCGGATGATGCCGACTCCCGCACCGATTCCATCGCCACCCTGCTGGCGACACTGGACAGGACCCCCGCACCGCGCCTGCGCATCGAAGAGATTGGCCGCGTGACACAAGTGGGTGCCGGCATTGCGACCGTGACGGGGCTGGCGCGTGCGGTATCGGATGAGATGCTGGAATTTGCCGGCGGTCTGCGCGGTCTGGTGCTCGATCTGGAGCCGGGGCGGCTGGGCGTCGCGCTGCTGGGTCCATTCAATGCGGTACGCCTGGGGGAAGAAGTGCGCCGTACCCATCAGGTCGTCAGCGTGCCGGTGGGGCAGGCGCTGCTGGGCCGCATTGTCAATGCCATCGGGGAGCCGCTCGACGCAGGGGCGTCGATTCTTGCGCCCAGGCATCCGGTCGAGGCCAGGGCGGCACCGATTCTGGACCGGACACCGGTCACGCGGCCCCTGGCGACCGGGCTGAAGGTCGTGGATGCCGCCGTGCCGATCGGCCTGGGACAGCGCGAGCTGATCATTGGCGACCGGCAGACCGGCAAAACCTCGATGGCTGTCGACACGATGCTGAATCAAAAGGACACGGACATCCTCTGCATCTACTGCGCCATTGGCCAGCGGGGGGATGCCGTGGCCAAGGTCGTGAGTGCGCTGCAGAAGGGCGGCATGCGGGACCGTAGCGTGGTGGTCGTTTCGGGCGACGAGGATGCGCCGGGCCTGTCGTTCGTGGCCCCTTATGCCGCCATGTCCATGGCCGAGAATTTTGCCGCTCGGGGACATGACGTTCTGATGGTGCTCGATGACCTGACCCATCACGCCCGCGCGTACCGCGAACTGTCGCTGTTGCTGCGCCGCCCGCCCGGGCGCGAGGCCTTCCCCGGTGACATTTTTTACGTCCATGCGCGACTGCTCGAACGAGCCGGCCAGTTTGCCGAGCATGCCGGCAAGGGGTCGATCACGGTACTGCCGATCGTGGAGACCCAGGCAGAGAATTTGTCGGCCTACATCCCGACCAACCTGATCTCGATCACTGACGGACAGATTTATCTCTCTCCGCGCCTGGTGCGGCGCAATCAGTTCCCCGCGGTCGATCTGGGCGTGTCGGTATCGCGTGTCGGGGGCAAGGCCCAGGCACGCGCCTTTCGCCATGTGGCCGGCAACTTGCGGGTGACGCTGTCGCAATTCGAGGAGCTGGAGGATTTCGCGCGTTTCGGCACGCGGCTGGATGCACAGACTGCGGCCCGTCTGGCCCGTGGGGCCGCTGTCCGTACGGTACTGCGCCAGCCCGAGCGTCAGCCCCTGAACGCGGTCACCCAGCTTGCCCTGTTGACCGCCGCCACCGAAGGTTGTTTCGATGGCATGCCCGAGGCCTCGATCATCCGCAGCGTGGAACGCCTCATCCTGTCACTTGAACAGGCGTCCACCGACGATATTTCCGCACGTATCGCCGGCAATGAAGCGCTCACCGAGGCAGATGTCGGCCTGTTTCTGAAGCTGGCGCAGGCGGCACGGACCGATCATGACCCAGACGCTTGAGAGCCTGACGCGTCGTACGGAGACGATGCGCAGCATCCGTGGCATCGTCCACACGATGAAGACGCTCTCGGCCATCAACCGCTACCCCTATGAACAGGCCGCCCGGGCGATCAATGATTGGCGTGACACGGTTCTGGACGGTCTGCAGGCCTTTGCCAAGGGTCATGGCCCACTGACGCAAGTCGATGACGCGGGGGCACTCCGCGTGATCGTGGCCTTCGGTTCGGATCAGGGCCTGTGCGGCAATTACAATGAAATGGTGGCACAGGCCCTGGCTGCCCACCCCGCAGCCCGGGAACCGTCCGTGATTCTCGGCATCGGTGTCCAGATGCAGGACGCGCTTCACGGGGTGGGCCTGACGGCGCAGAGCGCACTCCTGACGCCCGCCAGCGTCGATGGGCTGGGGCGGGTGGTCAGCGATCTGGTGATGCGCATCGATGCCGTGCGTGCCCGCCAACCGCAAGGAATCACGGTGACGCTGGCTTTCACTGAACGCGGGGCGCACGGACAGCAGGGCGCCGTTTTGCGCCAGGTGCTGCCGCTTGCACCGGATGTGATCGAGCAGCTGTCCCGCCGGCGATGGGTCTCGCGCAGCCTGCCGCATTTCGACCTGGGGCCCCAGGCGATTCTGGCGGCCTTGTTGCGTCATTATTTGTTCGCCAGCCTCTTTCACGCCTGTGCCGAGGCGATGGTGACCGAAAATGCCGCCCGGTTCGCGCGCATGCAACAGGCCGAAAAAAGCATCGATGAGCGTCTCGAGGAACTGGCCTCGGCGACCCGTACGACACGGCAGTCGGCCATTACCGAAGAGTTGCTGGACGTGATTGCGGGCTTCGAGGCGCTGAAACGGCGGCGCCAGCCGTCGCCATGAACGACCGGGCTGCGAGCCCGACGACAAGCCGCATCCTGGCGACAAGCTGCATCCTGGCGACAAGCCGCGTCCCGGCGACAAGCCGCCTCCCGGTGGCGAGCCGCGTCCTGATCGGCTGGCTGCCTGGCATCACGCGGCATAGTACAGTACGGAATTCAATTTAACGCGTGTGCCGCGATGAATCAGGGCAGGGTGTCGATGCTTATATGGAAACAGGTGTGCTGACCGATCTATTCAACGGGTATCCGCCTGTCGCGCAAATGCTGATCGGGCTGGTGCTGCTGCTGGGTGCCGCTTATGCCTGCCGCATCCTGGCCCGCATCCTGCTGCAGGGGCTTGGACGGGTGCGCGACCGGTTCGATCTCGAAGCCACCTCGATCCTGCTCAATAAACGCATACTCGGACGCCTTGTCAAGGCGGTGCCTTCGCTGGTGATACAACTGGGCATCCCCCTGGTGCCCGAGTTGGGCGACAAGCCCGTGACCGTCATCCGCAATCTCGCCATGGCGGTAACGGTGCTGCACCTGGCACGCGCGCTCAGCGTGGTTCTGGAAGTCCTGCTGGAAGGGAGCAGCCTGAAGCAGGTGGCCTCACGCACACGCTCCGTCAAAAGCTACGTGCAACTGGCCAGGCTGGTGCTGTTCGTCGGCACAGCCATCGTCATCATCGCCATCTTGCTGGATCGCTCACCGGTGATCGTGCTTTCGGGCTTCGGCGCCATGTCGGCGGTGCTGATGCTGATCTTCAAGGACACCATCCTCTCGTTTACGGCCGGGGTCCTCATCTCGTCCAACGACATGCTGCGCATCGGCGACTGGATTGAAATGCCCCAGGTGGGTGCCGACGGTGACGTGGTCGACATCGCCTTGCACACGATCAAGGTGCAAAACTGGGACAAGACCATCACGACGATTCCCACCTGGCGGCTGATGGCCGAGAGCTACAAGAACTGGCGTGGCATGCAGGAGTCGGGCGGACGGCGCATCAAGCGCTCGATCCGGATCGATGCCGGTACCGTACGGTTTCTTTCCAGGGATGAAATTCTGAAATTCCGGGAAATTGCGCTGATCCGGCCGTACATCGATAAAAAACTTAGGGCGATCGAGCACACCAACGAGCAGCAGCGCGAGGTCCTGGGGTCAATGGCGCAACTGCCGACCAACCAGCGGCGCCTGACCAATATCGGCACGTTCCGGGCCTATGCTCTGGCCTACCTGCAGGCCCATCCGGGCATCCATCATTCCATGACCATGATGGTCCGCCAGATGGAGCCGGCCCATCTGGGAATCCCGATCGAACTCTACTGCTTTACCGCGACCATCGACTGGGTCGACTACGAAAGCATCCAGGGGGACATTTTCGATCATTTGCTGGCCGTCGTGCCCGAGCTTGGCCTGCGCGTGTATCAACAACCCAGCGGTGCCGACGTCCGCCAGGCACTGATCCATAAGGTGGACGCGGAAGCTCGACAGTGATGCTGCGGCTTCTGCACGTACCTGAAGCGCGCAAGCGCTCATCCAGCGCCGTCTGGCAGCGATTTTGCCAAGCTCCGCAGTCGATGCGTGCCAAACATTTACCCGCGTGACGCGGGAGCATCCGTGTCGGCAGTGCGGGGATCCAGCGAAGCCAGCACTCGCTGGGCGGTCTGGTAGCCTTCTTTCGTATGATGACTGAGCGCCTGCACCGAGAAATCGTAGTGCGCCGCGAGAGGTTCCTTGGCCGAGCCATCACGAACGAAGTGGACAATCGACGTTCGGGTGTTCTGGCCCATCAAATGCACGTAGCGCGGTCTTTGCCGCAGGCGCGCGGCCTCGTCGGGCTCGACCGTCAGCATGATTTCGCCGATCAGGGCGCGGAATTCCTGGATCAGCTCATGGATGTGGCTGTCATTGCGAACACGTTCCCCGTAGATGATCTCGTCACGACGGGTGAAGACCTCGGCAAGATTCGAGGGCAGGGGCCTTTCGCCAGGGAAAAGGTCCACGACGAAAATTTGCTTGTTGTCGGCACCACAGCGGTTGAGAACCTGTTCGAGCGGGGAATTGCTGATGATGCCGCCATCCCAGTAGCGACGTCCATTGATTGTGGTCCATGGAAACACGGGCGGCAGGCTGCCGCTGGCCAGGACGTGATCGGCGGTGATTTCGTCGGTACGGCTGTCGAACACCACCAGTTCACCCAGGTCGACATCGACCGCGGTGATGAGGAGCCGGATGGGGCTTTCGGAAAGCCGGGAAAAATCGACATATTTGCCCAACAGATGCTTCAAGGGGCTGTTGTCATACAGGCTGGTCCATTGGTGGGGCCAGTATTCGTCCTGGACGACCGGCGAGAGCCATCGCGGTCTGAAGAAATCCGGAATGCCCCAGGCCATGGTGCCGCCGATGGCCAGCGCATTGGCCACCGGCGGCGTCATGCTCTGGGAAGGGATGCTGATCTCGTTCCAGAAGGATTCCAGTGCGGATGCCGCGTCGCGTGGATTGCCGGCGATGATGGCGCCGTTGATTGCGCCAATGGAGACACCGCCGACAATCCCGGGCGTGATTCCGGCTTCGACCATGGCACAGACCACCCCACACTCGAAAGCGCCCAATGCCCCGCCCCCTTGCAAAATGAGCACGGTCTCTTGTGCCAGAGGCGTGATGTCGGCCTTGGAGTCGGCAAGTTGCGCATGGGCAGCCTGGACGTCGATCCGGTCGCGGATCAGGGTCTCGACAACCTGGGTCTCCTCGGGCGGGCGACCCGTCGAGAAAAGCCCGATGACCCGGCCGGCCTGCAGATAGAATTCGGCAAAGGATTTGTCGGCAAGGCTGCCGCGCGCAATGCGCCGGTCCGCGTTTTCGCTGCTGCCCAGGAAGGTGAAGCTGAAGTCGAGAAAGTCGCAGAAATAGTGCAGCACACTATTGTAGGGAACCCGCTGGCCGAGCATGTTCTTTGCGGCGATACGCCCCTGCTTGCGGGCGTTTTCCCAGTGTCTGGCGCGATGGCGCTGCCCGTAGCGGTCCAGGTAGCTTGCGACGTCTCCCGCGGCGTACACGTCTTCCTGATTCGTCTGCAGGAACTCGTCGACCAGAATCCCGTCCTCGATGTCGATGCCCGACCGGTCCAGATAATCAGTGGTCGGGATTGCACCGATCGCAACAATCACCGTGACACAGTCGATCGTCTGGCCGGATGTGGTCATGAGGCCGCGGACTTTCGCATCCCCGAGAATCCGGCTGATGGATGTGCCACAGATGACGTCGATCCCGTGGCTGTGGCAACGTTCCAGAAAATATTGTGACAGTGTCGTGGAGTGAATCCTGGGGAAGACGGTCGATGCGCGGTCCACCAGCGTGACTTTGAGGCCCATCCGCGTCAGCGACGTGGCAAGTTCCATGGCGATGAAGCTGGTGCCGACAATCCCGACCGGCCCCGGATGAGCCAGAACCCACTGGCGCAGTGCGGCCGAGTCGGTCCGTGTGCGAAACGTGAACACGCCCTGGCGCCCGGCGCCCGGAACTTGCAGGCGCGCCGGCTGAGCACCCGTTGCAAGCAGCAGTTTGCCATAGGAGTAAACCACCCCCTTGTGGTCCGTGAGCTGATGTCTGGAACAGTCGACCGACCGCACCGGGCAGCCACGACGCATGTCGATGCGGTTGTTGCGGTAGTAGTCCGGTGCCTGCAGCAACAACTGTTCGGATGACATCTCGCCGGTGAAGAACCGCTTGGTCAGGGGAGGGCGCTTGTACGGATATTCCGCCTCTGCACTGAGAATAAGGATCGATCCTTCGGCGCCTTCGTTACGCAGCACGCCGGCGGCGGTCACCGCAGCAATGCCCGCGCCGACGATCAGGAAGTCGCTCGCAACGTCAGGTGCAGCCTGGGCCATCGGGGTCATTGCTGCGTCTGGGCTGATTCGACCGCTTCTTGCAGGTTGTCCTGGTAGAGCTGGAACAAGTCCCAGCCGCATTGGCGCATGAGGTCATTGACCGTTCGCATGTGGCTGAGCATCCGTTCGGAAGTGTCCTGACACTGGTCGCAGTAAGCGGACAGCATGGCCACGGGGTGATTCCCCGGTTTGAAGGTGGACGGGATCCTGGCGATGCTCTCGGCCTGCAGCCGATAGAATTCCATTTCGCTGTCCAGCAGGGCACGAGTCGTGTCCGCCATGACCTGGCTCGCCCGTGCGAGCAGCGCTGCATTGCGCTTCTGTGTTTCTGCAAGATTCGGCGCAATCGGGGGTGTCGATTTGCCGGCCCTTGACGAAGGGGTCGAGTGTGCCATGGTGCGCTCCTGAAAACGGATGGATCCGCTGCAGAATGGAAAAATTCCTGCCGATTTACGGGGAAAGTTCAACATCAGTGTGCCACGCTTTGGGCATGTCTGGCTTGATGCGGCGCAACTTTCTGGCGGGCTCAGACAGCCTGACGCACCGGATTCAGCTACCGGGAACTTGCCGGAACGTGCACGGCGAGGGGTTGCTCAGGCGACAAGGTCGCACTGGGCGGGCCGCTCGCCCCATGCCGGACAGCGCACACCCGGTCTGACAAGCCATGGGAAATCAGGGCGAGTATGTTATGATAGTAATTAATTACTATATCCCACTATATTCAAATCGAACAATGACGGCAGCCCGTGGGCCGCTTGCTTGGTTCGTATATTCGAATCAGCCAAACGGCACACTGGTGCCAAACCACGGAGAAAGCACGATGACGAAAGACTCTGCGAACTCCTTCGAGCGAGAGACCTTCAGGCAGTGGTGGAACGCTACATGCCGCTATCTGTTTGCAGACGGAGAGATGGAACCTCAGCACTGACGGCTGCGCCGTACTGAATGGGGCTGGAATGCTTCCAGACTGGAAACTGCCGTGAACAAACCTGTGCAATGGCGTGCATCACGTTGGGCCATCTCTGTGGTGGCGGTGGCCTTTGGCCTGCTGACCCTCAAAGAGGGCGGCACGGTGCTGTTCGGTGACGAGGCTGCGCGCAGCGCGGCCGGGAACTATGTGCCGTTTGTCCTCTGGTTCAACTTTCTGGCAGGTTTTGCCTATGTCGTGGCCGGGGTCGGACTGTGGCTGCAACGGCGCTGGGCGGCGTGGCTGGCGCTTGCCATTGCAAGCGCAACCGCGCTTGTTTTTGCGGCGTTCGGCGTGCACATCCTTGGTCACGGGGCCTATGAGGTGCGCACGGTGATCGCCATGACCGTGCGAACGGCCGTGTGGTTCGTGATCGCCGTGCTTGCCTGGCGCGCGCCCGCCTCCCCTGCGCAAGAAAGATAAGGTGCAGCACCAATGGTTCGGGGGCCTTGTCCGGATTTATTGCGTTGCATCAACTACCGTCCCCGTTGACAAGCGTAACATCGAGATCGGACACACGAGAGGAATGCAATGACTCGCTCTAATACCGGCAAAGACGTCACCCAGGATCTGGACCGTGCGGCGCACGCGCGTCTGGCGCGGCTCACCTACGGACTGTCACCGGTCTCCATGCTGGCCGCCTTCACGGACTGGTGGGCGCATCTTGCAATCGCTCCAGGCAAGCGTCAGGAGCTGGCCATCAAGGCCATGGATCAGTGGACGCGCCTGGGCCAGCAGATGTGCACGTGCCTCGATGACCAGTCGGAACCCTGCATCGAGCCTCTGCCGCAGGATCGCCGCTTCGCAGCTGAACAGTGGCAGCGGTGGCCCTACAACGTGATTTATCAGTCGTTTTTGCTGAACCAGCAGTGGTGGCACTATGCAACCAAGGATGTGCCCGGGGTCACGGAACATCACCAGAATCAACTGGCTTTTGCGGTACGCCAGATACTGGACATCTTTTCACCCTCGAATTTCGTGACGCTGAATCCGGAGGTATTGCACACGGCCATCGCGTCCGGCGGATCCAGTCTGCTGCACGGTGTACAACATCGGGCCGAGGATGCGATGCGCCTGCTGACTTCGGCACCCCTGCCCGGAACAGAGCGATTTCGCCCGGGGCACGAGGTGGCCATCACGCCGGGCAAGGTGGTGTTTCGCAATCATCTGATCGAACTCATCCAGTACGAACCCCAGACCGCCACCGTATTTGCCGAGCCGATACTGATCGTGCCGTCATGGATCCTGAAGTTCTATATTCTGGACCTGTCGCCCGGCAACTCGATGGTCAAGTATCTGGTCGGCAAGGGTCATACCGTCTTCATGGTGTCCTGGCGCAACCCCGATGCAGAGGATCGCGATCTGGGCATGGACGATTACCTGAAATTGGGGGTCATGGGGGCCATCGACGCCGTGTCGGAGATCATCCCCGAACGACAGATTCAGGCCGTCGGCTACTGTCTGGGGGGCACCTTGCTGGCGATGGCCGCGGCGCTGATGGCCAGATCCGGAGACGATCGACTCAAATCGCTGTCGCTGCTGGCCTCGGCGCTGGACTTCACCGAGCCGGGCGAACTGGGCTTGTTCATCGATGAAAGCCAGCTGGCCTTTCTCGACAGCCTGATGTACCGACAGGGATACCTGGACGGCAAGCAGATGTCCAACACCTTTACCTTGCTCAACTCGCGCGATCTGGTGTGGTCCCGCAGAGAGCGCGAATATCTGCTGGGGCAGCGCCAGCCGGTCAGTGACCTGACCGCGTGGAATGTGGACATCACGCGCATGCCTTACCGGCAGCACAGCGAATATCTGCGCAGACTGTATCTGAAGAATGACCTGGCCGAAGGACGCTACCCGATCGACGGCAAGCCGATCGCGCTGTCCGACATCCGGATTCCGGTGTTTGCGCTTGGCACACAACGCGACACCGTCTCTCCGTGGGTTGCGGTCTACCGGGTCCATCAGCTCACGCCCAATGTCGACGTGACATTCTGCCTGACCACCGGCGGCCACAACGTGGGTGTCGTCAATCCGCCCGGGCCGGGCGTCAAACGCGGCTACCAGCTGGCTGTCCGCAAGGTGGACGATCCCTACGCAGGTCCTGAAACCTGGTCGGCGACCGCACCGTCGCACGACGGCTCTTGGTGGCCCGCCTGGCAGGACTGGCTGCGCACACACACCAGCAAGCGCGGCGCGGTCCCCGCCATGGGCGGAGACACCCATCCGGCGCTCGAAGACGCTCCGGGCGGCTATGTGCTGATCCCATGAGGCAGCACCGCGTGTCCTCGACCATCGCTACCGATGTCGCCGTCATTGGAGCGGGTTCGGCCGGCCTGACCGCATTTCGCGAATTGGGCCGTCTGGGCCTGTCTGCCGCCCTGATCGATCACGGGCCGCTTGGCACCACCTGTGCGCGCGTCGGCTGCATGCCTTCCAAGGCAGTGCTGCATGCCGGCCACCAGTGGGCCAATCTGCGCGCGTTGCTGCAAGACGCGAAAATCCCCGCAGGGGCGGCAAGCCCCCTGGAACTGTGGCGCCACGCGCGCGCAACCCGTGATCTGCTGGCCGAGAACACCGCCAGAGTCACTCGCGAGATCGCTGCCGATCGACTCATCATGGGTACTGCGCGGTTCACGGGGCCCGATACGCTGGATGTCGACGGGCGTTGCGTACGGGCCCGGGCCTTCATCGTCGCGACCGGTTCCCGCCCGGTGGTGCCGCACGCCCTGACGACACTGGGCGATCGGCTGCTGACCACCGACACGCTGTTCGACCTCGACGCCTTGCCGCAGAGCGTCGGCATGCTGGGCCTGGGCGCCATCGGACTGGAAATGGGCCTGGCACTGAGCCGGCTCGGGGTCCGGGTGGTTGCCGGCGACATGAAGACCTTGCCTGCCGGCATCACCGATCCGGAAATCGGGGCGCGTGCAATTGAACGCTTCGGCGCCGAACTGACCCTGTGGTTGGGGCAACCCGTCGAAGCCATCCGGCACTCCGGCGCAGTCGAATTGCGCAGCGGCGATGAGGCCGCCCGGGTCGACGTGGTGCTGGCTGCGCTGGGACGCCACCCCGATATCCAGGCACTGGACTTGCCGCAGGCAGGGGTTTCCCTGGATGCGCGCGGGCGGCCGGTTCTGAACGCAGAAACTCTGCGCGCCGGAGCCACCAAAGTCTTTCTGGCCGGGGATGTCAACAGCCTGCGCCCGCTCATGCACGAAGCCGTCGACGAAGGGGTGATCGCGGCCCGCTTTGCGGCGCAATCGATCGACGGTCGCACGGTCGAATTCCCGTCACGCAGTACGCCGCTGACCATCGTGTTCAGTGATCCCGACATTGCGATGGTCGGCCAGGCCTACGACTCGCTCGATCCGGAACAAACAATCATTGGTTCTGCACAAGGCGGCGGCAATGGCCGAGCGCGCATCATCGCAGCCGAGGACAGCCTGGTGCGTCTGTACGTGGACGCCTCCGACGGACGTCTGCTGGGTGCTTCTCTGCTCGCCGCAAAGGGCGAGCATCTGGCCCACCTGCTGGCCTGGGCGATCCAGCGCAGCGAGACGGTCGAAAGCCTGCTCGGCCTGCCGTACTATCACCCCAGCATGGAGGAGATGGTCCAAAGTGCGCTGAAAGACGCCAGGCGCCAGTTGACCACAAGGACAAGTCTGTCGACCCGTGGTGCACCAGCCTGACCCGGACTGCCTGCGTGCCGGGGTCATCGATCGGGCGACCCGCTGGAAACAAACGGCGGCAGCCCGATCCACTGCGTGATAATGTGAAATAGTGAAGCAATGCGGCGCGGTGCTGACAGCCATGTCACCCGACACAGGCCCGCGCCGTGACCTGATGTTTGAATGTCATCCCAAGGAGCACAATCATGAGCCAAGCTGAAACCGTTCTCTGCAACCCGGTGCGTACCGCCATCGGCACTTACGGCGGAGCGTTGAAGAACATTGTGGCACCGACACTGGGTGCCACGGTGATCCGCGAAAGCCTGAAGCGTTCCGGCCTGAGCGATGACAAGATCGAGCAGGTCATCATGGGTAACGTCATTCAGGCGGGCGTGAAGATGAACCCGGCGCGTCAGGCTGCCATTTTCGCCAAGCTGCCCGTTGCCGTGCCCGCGCTGACGGTCAATCGCGTCTGCGGGTCGGGCGCTCAGGCCGTGGTCAGCGCGGCGCTGGAAATCTGGGCCGGCATGACGCATTGTGCCGTCGCGGGCGGCATGGAAAACATGGACCTTGCCCCGTACCTGATGGCGCAAGGGCGCTGGGGTGCGCGCATGGGCGATGTCACCATGGTCGACAGCATGCTCGGCGACGGGCTGAATGACGCCTTCAGCGGCAAGCATTCCGGCTGGCATACCGAAGACCTGGTGCTCAAGACCGGCATCAGCCGCGAGGACCAGGACCGCTGGGCGCTGCGTTCACAACAGCGTTTCAGTGCGGCTCAGGCGGCCGGGCACTTCGACGCAGAGATCACGCCCGTGGAAATACCCGACCGCAAGGGGACCGTGCTGTTTGCCAAGGACGAGCACAACCGGCCCCAGACCACTGCCGAGTCGCTGGCCAGGCTCAAGCCCGCCTTCCGCAAGGAAGGCACCATTACCGCCGTCAATGCGCCCGGGTTGAACACGGGGGCGGCGGCCATGATTGTGGCGGAACGCAACTGGGCCGAGAAAAACGGCCTGAAACCGATGGCCCGCCTGGTTGGCTACGGCATTGGCGCAGTGGAGCCCGGGATGTTCGGACTGGGTCCGGTGCCCGCCGTGCGTCAGGCCCTGGCGCGGGCCGGCTGGACCGTGGCCCAGGTCGACCGGGTCGAGATCAATGAGGCCTTCGCGGTGATCACGCTGGCTTGCCTGCAGGAAATCGGCTTCGCAGAGGACATCGTGAACGTCGAAGGGGGGGCCATCGCCCACGGCCACCCGATCGGTGCCACCGGTGCGGTGCTGACCACGCGTCTGCTGCATTCGATGCGGCGCGATGGCTGCAAGCGCGGGATCGTCACGCTGTGCATCGGCGGCGGCCAGGGGATTGCGCTGGCTCTTGAAATCGTTTGAACCAAAAAACCCCTGACCGCCCAGCGGTTCACGATTCACAGTTCACGGTTGATTCCGTCATCGCGCGCCAGGCAGACCGAAGTCCGGTCGGCCTGCGGTGGTTTGTGACCGACGCACCGGGTATGTCGGAAGCGATCTTCAGCAGCTGACCTTACTTGGGGTTTTCACCAGCCAGGCGGCCCTGCACCATGCGCACCTGCTGGTCCACCAGCGCAGCCAGCCCCTCCAGGCGGTGGCTGATGACCAGCACGCTGCGCCCGTCCATGGCACGCGCCAGGGCCGCCAGCAGCGACTGTGCCGTGGCGGCGTCCAGGCCTTCCAGAGGCTCATCCAGTACCAGGATCGGTCGGTCGGCGAGCAAGGCCCGGGCGATGGCCACCCGTCGTGCCTCGCCGCCTGAAATGCGCACGCCCTGTTCCCCCAGCCAGGTATCGAGCCCTTCAGGCAGAGTCGCCACAAAGGGCTGCAATTGGGCCGTGACCAGGGCCGCCTCGATATCCGCCGCGCTCGCGTCCGGTCGGGCCATCAGGAGATTCTCGCGCAGGCTGCCGTTGAAGATATGCGTGTGCTGTTCCACGACGGAGACCGCTGCGCGCACGTCGCTGGCGGCATACTCGCCGATCGAACGGCCGCCCAGCTCGATGTCGCCTGCGCTGAGCGGATAAAATCGCAGCAGCGCGTGGACCAGGCTGCTCTTGCCGGCGCCCGAGGGGCCGGTGATGGCCAGGCGCTTGCCCTGGGGCAGGTCCAGGCTGAAGCCATCGAGCGCCCAGGGGGCGTCGTCGGCGTAACGCAGGCGTACATCGACAAAGCGCAGGTCAAAGCGCGTCGGCGGCGCTGCCGGCAGGACCGGATCGGGCATCACGGGCGGCGTATCCGCCAGCGCAAACACTTGCTGCGCGGCCGCAGTGGTCACGGCGAGCTGGGTCAGGGCCTCGGGCAACGCGGCTACCCCTTCGAACGCTGCCAGCGACAGCAGGACCAGCATGGCCACATCCGGCGGCGCCACGGCACCGCGCTCGAGCGCGGTCGCTCCAAGCAGCAGGCTGGCGACTGCCAGGCATTGGGCGCTCAGCGGTACGGCCGCCGCCCCCCAGGATTGCAAGCGGTCGATCACCTGACGGGCCCGGGTGATCGTGGCGGTGAGCGCTTCCAGGCGTTGCGCGCGTTCCCGGTCGGCGCCGTACAAAGCCAGTTCCGCCGCGCCGCGCAGGGTATCGCTGGCCAGCGCACGCTGTTGCGCTTCCAGGCGGACGATGGTAGCGCCGGCATCCTGGCCGCACGCCATCAGCCACAAGGGCAATGCCACGGCGACCCCGAGCGCGCCGGCCAGGGTCAGGAGCGCCAGCGGCCACACATACGCGGCCTGCACCAGCACGATGACTGGCAGCGCGAGTGCCGCCACGGCGATCGGCACCAGGACCGCCAGAAAGGCATGCTCCAGGCGGTCGACATCGGCGCGCAGCCGCGAAAACAGCTCGGCATCGCCCAGAAAGCCGGTGCGTGCCGGCGCCAGGGGCAGAATCCGTTCGAACAGCCAGAGGCGCAGGGCGCTCAGCGCGCGCAAGGTGGCTTCGTGATTGATCAGCCGATCCAGGTAGCGCCCGCCGATGCGCATCAGCGCGAGCGCACGGATCAGTGCAGCGGGGGTGAAATAGTTGATGGCCACACCGCTGATGCCAGCCAGGCCCATGCTGGCGATGAACCAGCCGGCCACGGCCAGCAGGCCGATTCCGGCCAGCGAGCTGAGGAGCGACAGACCGATGCCGAGCCCCATCCACGCCCAGTAGGGCCGCAGCACCGCGAGCAAGCGCAGCCAGATCCGCACTGACTCGCGCATCGGCAGCCCGGAGGCATTCACAGGGGGGCCGCCTGGGCGTGAAACAGCCGCGCGTACGGCCCATTGCGAGAGAGCAGGGCGGTAGGGTGGCCACACTCGACCACCCGGCCCTTGTGCAGGACCACAATGGCATCGGCATGCGGTGCGACGCTCAGCCGATGCGCAATCCACACGACGGTGCGTCCGGCCCCGCAGCGCAGCAGCATGTCCTCGATGGCGTTGGCGCTGGCACCATCCAGGTGTTGCGTGGGTTCGTCCAGCAGCCAGACGGGCGCCTCGCGCAGCAGCACCCGTGCCAGGCCGATGCGCTGGGCCTGCCCACCGGACAGGCCATGGCCGTTTTCTCCAATCCGGGTGTCCCAGCCTGCGGGCAGCGATGCGATCACTTCATCCAGGCCAGCCGCCGCCGCGGCCTGCCGCAGTGCGCTCTCTGTGGCGTGTGGGCAGGCCAGCAGCACATTGTCGCGCAGGCTGCCGACAAACAGGTGAGGGCGCTGGGGCAGCCAGGCGAGCTGCTGACGCCAGGCGTCGGGATCCATGCTGCCCAGATCGACACCGTTGATCCGTATGCAGCCGCTTTGTGGCACGGCAAAGCCCAGCAGCGCTTGCAGCAGCGTGCTCTTGCCGGCGCCGCTTTCGCCGACAAGCAGGGTGGTGGCACCAGCGGGCAGTTCCAGGGTCACCACGTCAAGGCCGATTCGACCGGGCGCATGGTGGAATGTGACTTGTTCGAACGACACCGTCAGGGGTGGCTCTGGTGGTGCGATGCACTGACTGTCAACACGCTGCGGCGCGGCTTGCGCCAGCAGGCCCGCGACATCGCCGGCGACGGCCAGCGCGTCCATCCGGGCGTGGCGCAAGGCGCCCAGTGCTCGCAACGGCAGATAGAATTCCGGTGCCAGCAACAGCACGAACATGCCTCGAGCAAACACGACGTCCCCCCACAACAGGCGAAAGCCCACCAGCACGGCGACGACTGCAATGCTGATCGTGGCAAAGAACTCCAGCACCAGCGAGGACAGGAACGCCACGCGCAACACCGCCATGGTCTCGCGCCGGTAAGACTCGCCGCTGGCTGCCAGCAGCGCCCGCTCACGTGATTCGGCGCCGAACAGCCGCAGCGTGACAAGCCCTTGCAGGGCGTCGAAGAATTGTTCGCCCAGACGCGTCAGCGTGGTCCAGCGACGCTGACTGGCGCGAGCGGCCCGGTCGCCCAGCAACACCATGAACAGGGGCACCAGCGGTGCGGTCAGCAGCAACACCAGTGCACTGACCCAGTCCGCCGGGAACACCACGGCCAGCACCACCAGCGGCAAGACCACAGCCGCCGCGAGCTGTGGCAAGTAGCGGGCGAAATACGGCTCGAGCGTATCGATGCCGTCGATCAACCGGGCCACCAATTCCCCACGCGTCCGTCCGGCAAGCCACAAGGGGCCGAGCGCCTGCAGGTGACGAGTCAGCTGCGCCCTCACGTCGGCCACCACCTGGCGGCCCGCGCGAAAGCCGAAATGCCGGCTCGCAACGGCCAGTAGCGCACGACCCACTGCCAGCAGCAGGTAGCCGGTGACGGCCGGGATCAGCGCGGCGAGCGCCGCATGCTGAAAGATCACGGCATGCAGGCCCCAGGCGAGCAGCGCGGCCTGGATGCACAGCAATACCGTGGTCGCGCCGCCGCTGAGAATCGACAGCCCCAGCCAGCGTCGAACGCCGTGCGATTGCGCCTTCAGCCAGGCCGATGACGCGACTTGCTCGCCCCCCGGGTTCACGTGATGCCGGAATCGCGCGGTGGGGACGAAAACTGCGGCGCTGACACGTCATCGACCCCGAACGGAACCCATGATCCGCAGGCCTTCATCAGATGGCGCATCAGCCGTGCGGATCGGCTGCGGGACGATTCCCGGCCGCCGCCTGGCGCTCATCCTGCGCATCCAGCAGAACCCCGCCCATTGCGGCCACCAGCACGATCACACCGGTACCGAGCAGCCAGGCGAAATACCACGCGCCCGCTTCGCCGAGAATGATGCCCAGCAGGATCATCAGCAAGGCCAACACCAGAAGCAGGGCAAACAGCAGAAACATCTTCATCGTCGAGCTCCCCGGGTTTCAGTAGGCGTGCTCATCGGCGGCCACCTGTTCCTCGCTGACCTTGCCGCGCATGACGTAGAACGCCCAGCTCGTGTACCAGACAACAAGCGGAATGAACACGACGGTAAAGCCCAGCATCCAGGCAAGGGTCAGACTGCTGGACGAGGCGTTCCAGAGCGTCAGGCTGTGCGCCGGCACGCTGCTCGAGGGCAACATGAATGGAAACATCGCCGCGCCGACACTGCCGATGACGCCCGACCAGCCAAGCGCGCCCAGCCACCAGGCCAGCAGTGCACGACCCGTGCGCAAGGCCGCGAGGCCCAGAAGGATCGCAACAAAGGCCAGGGTCGGCAGCAGCCACAAGAGCGGCTCGGCAGTGAAATTCGTGAACCAGGCGCCTGCGACATGGGCAACGGTCTGTTGCAGCGGCGTCTGGGGAGTGCCGGGGGCGGGCGAACTGATCAGGGCGAAACCGTCGATCGTCCGCAGCCAGACACCGCCGGCCGCATAGAGCACCAGGGCGACGACCCCGGCCATCGTGGCGGCCTGCCGGGCGCGCTCGCGGATGGCGCCCTCGGCGCCGGACATGAGGCGCGTGGCGCCCATGTAGACGGACAGGGCCACCGACAACAGGCCGCACAGGATGGCAAAGGGATTCAGCAGCGCCAGAAAGCTGCCCGTGTAAAACGAGGTCAGGTTCCAGCTGAAGTGAAACGGCACGCCCTGCAGGATGTTGCCGACCGCGGCGCCGAAGACCCCCATCGGTACGCAGCCGCTGATGAACAGCGCCCAGTCCCAGATCGAACGCCAGTGCGGCGAATCCACATGGCCGCGATATTCGAAACCGAGCGGGCGCACGATCATGGCCCACAACAGGATCAGCATCACCACGTAGAAACCGGAAAAGGCGGTGGCGTAGATGAGCGGGAAAGCCGCGAAAATGGCCCCGCCACCCAGCACGAACCAGACCTGATTGCCGTCCCAGTGCGGACCGATGATGTTCAACGCCACGCGTCGCTCCAGGTCGGTGCGCCCGACATGACGCAGGATGGTGCCCACGCCCATGTCCATGCCGACCATCACCGCCAGGCCGATCAAGAGGACGCCGAGCAGCATCCACCAGGTGATTTGCAGGATCAGATAGAGTTCCATGGTTCAGGCCTCGGTGGGGCGGGCAAGCGACGCCGGTGACGCTGCCGCGGCCGACAGCAGCCGTTCGCCGACGTCGGGGCCAGGTCCTGTGCGGATGGCGCGCACCATCAGGAACATCTCGACGACGACAAAAATGCTGTAGAGCAGCATGAAGCCGGCCAGCGAGAAGACCATATAGCCCACGCTGTGGGTGGACGCCGACATCCACGTCGGCAACACGCCGAATACCGTCCAGGGCTGGCGACCCAGTTCCGCCACCAGCCAGCCGGTTTCGCTGGCAATAAAGGGGACAGGAATCATCCACAGCGCCACGGTCAGGAACCAGCGGCGATGCTCGATCGTATTGCGCAGCGTGTACACCATTGCCAGCACAAAAAACGCCAGCATTGCCAAGCCGGACGCGACCATCACCCGGAACGACCAGAACACCGACGCCACGTGCGGAATCGTGTCGCGCGCCGCACGGCTGATGTCGGCCTCAGTGACGTGGTCGAGCTCTGGCGCGTAGCGCTGCGCCAGGAAGCCGTAGCCCAAATCGTCCTGATGCGCATGGAAGGTCGCCAGCGCTGCCTGATTGCCCGGGTCCGAGGACAGCGCCTGAAGGGCCCTGACCGCCGGAATGCCGTTACGGATGCGCCTTTCCGCATCCTGTTCCAGTTCCCGCACGCCGGGAACGGTTCCGTGCAGCGAGTGGGTCACCAGCAGCGAGAGCGCGTAGGGAATCTGTACCTGACCGAAATTGGTTTGCGCCTGCTGTGAGGGAAAGGCAATCAGATTGAACGGCATCGGCGCGGGTTCGGTCTCCCAGAGCGCCTCCATGGCGGCCAGCTTGGTCGGCTGGGCCTGGCCGCCCACGAACCCCAGCGCGTCACCCAGGGTGATCACACCGAGCGTGGCCAGCATCCCGAAGAGGGTGGCGATCCGGAATGAACGCCGTGCCAGTTCCACATGGCGGCGCCTGAGCAGATACCAGGCACTCACGCCGCACACGAAGATCGCTCCGGTCACGTAGCCGGCAATGCTGGTATGGACGAATTTGGCCTGCGCATCGTGGCTGAAGATCAGGTCGGCAAAGCTGCTGAGCTCCATGCGCATCGTCAAGGGGTTGAACGCCGCACCGCTGGGTGCCTGCATGAAGCTGTTGGCGATCAGGATCCACAGTGCCGAGAGGTTCGAGCCAAGCGCCACCAGATACGTCACCGCCAGGTGCTGACCACGGCTCAGGCGTTCCCAGCCGAACACCATCAGGCCGACGAAGGTGGCCTCCATGAAGAAGGCCATCAGGCCCTCGATCGCCAGCGGCGCACCGAAGATGTCGCCGACAAAACTGGAATAGAACGACCAATTGGTGCCGAACTGGAACTCCATGGTGAGGCCTGTGGCCACACCCAGCGCGAAATTGATGAGGAACAGCTTGCCCCAGAACTGGGTCATCTGTTTGTAGATCGGGCGGCCCGTGGTGACGTAGACGGTCTCCATCGTGGCCAGGATGAACGACAGGCCCAGCGTCAGTGGCACGAACAGGAAGTGGTACAGCGCGGTGGCGGCGAATTGCCATCGTGAGAGTTCAACTACTGTAGAGTCGATCATGATGTGTTACGGGTTGCTGATGATGACCTTCATGGCCTTTTCCGTGGTGGCATTGGCAAAAACTTCATAGGCCTGGATGAACTGATCGAACGTGAATCGG